>Ga0302220_10003981_pt1 | contig 9964 bp, 8 predicted proteins | sample II_Palsa_E1_3_FD_194572 | JGI IMG/M metagenome (GOLD analysis project Ga0302220, IMG submission 194572) | Peat permafrost microbial communities from Stordalen Mire near Abisko, Sweden - II_Palsa_E1_3 | ecosystem: Environmental > Terrestrial > Soil > Palsa > Peat permafrost | place: Sweden... | reverse complement strand
CAGCCAGCACCGCGGCGCCGGCCGCGTAGCCGACCAGGCGCCAGGAACGCGCGGTGAGCAGGACGGCGATGCCGATGATGAAGAACGTAAGCTCCATGGCATCCGGGTAACGCCCGGACGCCCAGACGGGCGGCTGATTGACCGGCAGCGCCGCAGGCGCGACGTAGACGGTGGCCGTCGTGACGCCGAGGACGAGCACGGCCATGATGCGCAGCTCCTGGTGCAGCCCGCGCCGGAACACGGCCACCAGCACGGCGAGGAGACCGATCCCGCCGATGCCCCAGGTGTCGAGGACGATGCGCCACACCTCACCGCCAGCCATCTCCAGCACGCGGATCTGGTCATGGATGTTCGTCAGCCGGCTCAGCGCCGCACCGGACAGGCTCCGGGGCTGCTGCGGGTAGAGCACCCGGATGATCAGGCGGTCCAGCCGCTGGATGACCAGCAGCACCGCGGCCAGTACCAGCCCGGCCGGGGCCAGGCTCCAGAACCGGACGATCCGGCGCACCACGGCGAACAGCGCCACCGCGCCGAATCCGGCGATGACCACGACGCCGCGCGGGTGCACGGCGTAGGAGTAGCCGGCGAGCAGCGCCGCTCCGGCCGCCGCGGCGTTCTGGCCGCGCCAGCTCCGGGCGGTCAGCCAGCTGTGCACGCAGAGCAGCCAGGCCAGCACCACGACCGGGAACACCGCGTCCGACAGCGCGTACTGGGTGTAGAAGACCGCCTCGGGCACCAGGGCCGCGGCCGCCGCCGCGCTGAACGCGATCCAGCGGCGCAGGTGCAGGCGGCGCAGCGCCAGGTAGGCCAGCGGCATGAGCAAGGCGTTGAGCACCGAGTTGACCACCGTGACCGCGTGGTACACGGCGACCGAGTTGCTGGTGAACCAGTAGATGGGTACCAGCAGCAGCGGGTAGCCGGGCCCGTAGAAGGTGCCGTAGGACAAATTTGACGGCGCGCCCGCGTGCGCGAGCACCCGGGCCGTAATCAGGTACGCCGACTCGTCCGGGTTGGCCAGCGGCACGATCTGGTTGTGGGCGAGGTAGACGCGCACGGCCACCTGGGCCAGGTACGCGAGGGTGAGCCAACACGCCCACCACGCTGACCAGCGGCGGCGTGATCCCGGTACGGCCGGTGTCGCCTCCGCCGTAAGCTCGCCGCGCCGCTGCCACCGGTCGCGCGGAATCAGCAGATTCCCCACCAGCCGCCGTCCTCCCGACTCCGCGTGTGCCTTCGGACTGCGGCTCCGCGTCTCCAGGCGGCAATTACTTTCAGGTCCATATTGGCGGAAGATGCGAGCCGCCTGAGTGTTTTCTCAGCGTGCCAACAGAGACAGGCGAGCGTCCCGGCCTGGTCAGATGGCGCCCAGCGGCTGGGGCGCGAGCATCCCGGCACGCTACCGTCAGCTGACCGGGCCCATAGCGGTAGCGCTCAGCGGCCCCGGAACGCCGGCGGGCGCTTCGCGGCGAAGGCGGCGATACCCTCGGCGGCGTCGTCGCTGGCGCCAGCCGCGGTCATCTTGGAAGCGGGCGTCCCGAACCCCATACATGGCACTGGTTTTCCGCAGCACCCGCGGAAAACCAACGCCGATCATGCACGGCCCGCTCAGGCAGGCCCGCCGGCCGCTGGGCAGGCCCGCGGCATGTGGCAGCCTGAGGGCATGGCAGATTCGTTCGCAGCCCGGTTCGCGGCGGTACGGGCCCGCTTCGGGCCACTGGTGTGGGGGCTCGACCCGTCCGGGGACCTGCTGAACGCGTGGGGATTCGGCGACACGGCGGCCGGGCTGGACCGGTTCGCGGACATCGTGCTGGAGGCCGCAGCCGGCACGGTCGGGCTGGTGAAACCGCAGTCGGCGTTCTACGAGCGGCACGGCTGGCGGGGGATCCGGACCCTGCAGCGGCTGCTGGCCAGCGCTCGTGGCGCCGGGCTGCTGACCATCCTGGACGTCAAGCGCGGGGACGTCGGGTCGACCAACGACGCGTACGCGGAGGCGTTCCTCGGGGCGGGCGCCCCGCTCGAAGCGGACGCGGTGACGGTCCACCCCTACCTGGGCCTGGCCGCGATGGGCGCCTTCGTGTCCCGGGCCAGCTCGGCCGGGGCCTGCCTGCTGGTGGTGACCCGTTCCTCCAACCCGGAGGGCCGGATCGTGCAGGAGGCCCGGGTCATGCCGGGGACCGGGGACGGGCCGGGGACCGGGGACGGGCCGGGGACCGGGGACGGGCCGGGGACCGGGGACGGGCCGGGGACCGGGGTCGGCCACTCGGTCGAGGAGGCGCTGCTGGCCGAGATCGGGACGCTCAACGTGGCGCTGGCCCCCGGCCAGATCGGGCCCGTCGGCGCGGTCGTCGCGCCTGCCCATCTGGATCGGGCCCACCTGGAACCGGCCCTGGATCTGCCGGCGGCGCACGCCCTGTTCCTCGCGCCGGGGGTCGGCGCCCAGGGCGCCACCAGCGCCGACGTGGCCCGGACCTTCGCGGCCTGCCCCGGCCGGGTGATGCCGAGCGCGTCCCGGCTGCTGCTGTCGGCCGGCCCGGACCCGGGCGCACTGCGGGACGCGGCGGCGGCGCTGGCGGCCAAGTTCCGGGCCGCCCTGCCGGCGACCGGGCTGGACGGCTGACGGGTCCGGGTAGGCCGGGCGTCAGCGGCCGGTCCAGACGGGCGGGCGCTTGGCCCGGAAGGCCGCGGGGCCTTCCTGCGCGTCGGCGCTCAGGTAGACCGGCTCCCAGAGACGGTCGGCTTGGTCGAACGCCTCGCCGAGCCCCTGCTGGATGGCCAGGTAGACCGTTTGCTTGGCCGCCATGACCGACAGCGGGGCGTTGGCCGCGATCCGCTCGGCCAGCGCCTGGGTGGCCGGCCTCAGCTCCCCGTCGGGCACGACCTGGTTGACGAGCCCGACCTCGTAGGCGCGCTGGGCGCTGATCGGGTCGCCGGTGAGCAGGATCTGCATGGCGACGCGGGGCGGCACCAGCCAGGGCAGCGGCACCGCCCAGGGCGAACCGCGGCCGACCCGGACCTCAGTGACGGCGAAGCGGGCCGACTCCGCGGCCACGCACAGATCACAGTTCTGCGCGAGCAGGAATCCGCCGGCGTAGGCGACCCCGTTCACCGCGGCGATGGTCGGCTTGGCCACGTCTATGTTGCGGCCGAACTGCGGCAGGAAATCCGGCGGCGGCACCGTCAGGGACGTGTCGGCCATCTCCTTGAGGTCACCGCCCGCGCAGAAGGCGCGATCCCCCGCGCCCGTGAGCACCAGCACCTTCGCCGTGTCGTCGGCGTTGAACCGGCGGACCCCCGCGAACAGGCCCTCCCGCACCGCCTGGCTCAGCGCGTTGCGGGCCTCCGGGCGGTCGATCGTCAGCCAGGCGACGCCCCGCACCACCTCATATCGAACCGGGTCGCTCACTCGGCTCCTCCTTCTGGACGCACCCCGCCAGGATCTTTCCAACCGGCGGCGCAAATGCCTACAGTGACCACAACAGTGAACACCAATTCACTTGCGGGTTTCGGGCCCTGGTTGACCTTCGCACGATCAGCGTCAGGGAGGACGTGAGCGCCGATGGCGGCCGACTTCGACGTGACAAGCCTTCACCATCGCCGCGCCAGCCGCCGCTGGGAGCGCACCAGCGCCGGCGACCTGCTGGAGCGGCTGACGTGGAGCTTCCCGGACAAGGACGCCATCATCGGCCGGGAAGGCGCCTACGGAGACGAGGCGTTCCGGCGGCTCAGTTACCGGCAGGCCAACCAGATCGCCAACCAGATCGCCCACGGGCTGCTGGCCCGGGGCCTGGAGCACGGCGACGTCGTCCTGCTCTGCTGCGAGAACTCGGTCGAGGGATACCTGATCAAGATCGCCGCCGCCACGGCGGGGCCGGTCTCGCCGGCCGGCGGTGTTGCATGCGATAGGGCCATTGGACCCTAGGCGGGCCGCGTGCCGCGGCTCATCCTCAGCACACGGCCGACCGGCCAGCACCTGCGGCCAAGCCGGTCGCCGGAACGAGACGATGAGGTCCCGTAGCCGTGAGGCGGGGAGGCTGTTATGCAGTTTGGTACCAGTGACGGAACGACGGCGCCGGGAAGGCCGCGCGGCGCGGAGATCTTCGGGCATCCGCTGCTCAACAAGGACGCGGCCTTCACCGCCCGGGAGCGAGACGCACTGGGACTGCGCGGCCTGCTGCCCTGGCGGGTCGCGACGCTGGACCAGCAGGTGGCGCTGGAACTGGAGCACCTGCGCAGCAAGACCGACGACATGGAAAAGTACATCGGGCTGAGGGCGCTCCAGGACCGGAACGAGACGCTGTTCTACCGGCTCCTAGGTGATCATCTGGAGGAACTGGCCCCGATCGTCTACACGCCGACGGTCGGCGAGGCCTGCCAGCGGTTCAGTCACATCCTGCGCAGGCCGCGCGGCTTGTGGATCACGCCCGAGGACTCCGCCTGCATACCGGACCTGCTGCGCCAGGCCGGCCACCCGCACATCGCACTGATCGTGGTGACCGACGGCGAGCGCATTCTCGGCCTCGGCGACCAGGGCGCCGGCGGCATGGGCATCCCCGTCGGGAAGCTCTCGCTCTATACGGCGGGCGCGGGGATCGATCCGGCGCGGACGCTGCCGATCTGCCTGGACTGTGGCACCGACAACGAGGACTTGCTGCGTGATCGGCTGTACCTGGGCTACCCCAAGCGGCGGCTGCGCGGCGCCGGCTACGAAGCGTTCATCGAAAGCTTCGTCAGCGCCGTCCGTGACACCTTTCCCGGTGCCGTGCTCCAGTGGGAGGACTTCAAGCAGCACAACGCGATCCGGCTGCTGGACGCGTACCGGCACACGCTGCCCAGCTTCAACGACGACATCCAGGGAACCGCGGTGGTCGTGCTGGCCGGCATCCTCGCCGCGATGCGCTCCCTGGGTACCAGGCTTCGCGACCAGCGGCTGGTGCTGGCCGGGTCCGGCGCGGCCGGGACCGGGATCGCCCGGCTCGTCGGCCAGGCGATGCGCGCAGACGGGGCGTCGCCCGAGGACGTGTGCGCGCGCATCGTGCTGACCGACTCACGCGGGCTGGTCTTTGCCGACCGTACCCCCCTGGATGCGGACAAGCGGTGGTGCGCCCTGCCGGCGGACGCGCTGGCCCGCTACGGCTTCACCGCTGCCCCGCGTTACGACCTGGAGACCGTGATCCGGCAGGTCGCGCCCACCATCCTGATCGGCACCACCGGCACCCCCGGGACGTTCACCGCCGCCGCGATCCGCGAGATGGCGGCGCGCACGCCGGTGCCGATCGTCTTCCCGCTGTCCAACCCGACCAGTCATGCCGAAGCCGTCCCGGCGGACATCCTGGCCTGGAGCGACGGCCGGGCGCTGGTCGCCACCGGCAGCCCGTTCGATCCGGTCGAGGCCGGCGGGCGTACCCGGGTGATCGCGCAGGCCAACAACCTGTACACGTTCCCCGGCATCGGCCTGGGCACGATCGCCGCGCGGTCCCGCGCGGTCACCGACCCGATGATGCTGGCTGCCGCCAGCACCCTGGCCGCGCTGGTGCCCGGATCCCGGCTCGACGAGGGAGCCCTGTACCCGCCGCTCGCCGGGCTCCGGCAGATCTCCCGGGCGATCGCGATCGCGGTCGCCCGGGAGGCCCAGCAGGCCGGCCTGGCGCGGATGGATCCCGGGCTGGACGCCGAGGAGGCGGTGGACGCCACGATCTGGACGCCGGAGTACTCGCTACCGGGCGGTCCCGGCGGCCTGGGGACCTAGCAGAGCCGGAAGTCAGGCCTGCGATTGCGGGGCCAGGCCGTGGGCCAGGACGTTCAGCAGGTCCTCCAGGACGTCGTCCGGGACCTGGTTACCGGCGGTCCAGTCGGCCCAGCGCATGCCGATGAAGTTGCCCATGCCGGTGTACAGGTAGGCGATGACCTCGGGATCGTAGTCGGTGTCCACCTCCCCGGCCAGCTGGGCCCGGCGGACCCCGCGGGCGTACCCGCGGGCCAGCCGTTCGTAGTACTCGCGGAACAGGCCGGGATCGACGAACTCCGACTCGCGGACGATGCGGTCGATCCAGGGCCGCCGGGACACCGTGTCGAAGAAGGCCCGGAAGCAGGCCCGCTCCCGGGCCCGCTGGTTGTCATCGGCCTGCTCCATGGCGGCGCCCATCGTGGCCCGCAGGTCCGCGTTGATCCGGCGGACCACGGCCGCGAAGATGTCGGCCTTGGTGCGGAAGTGGGTGTAGAAGCTGCCGGTCGCGATGCCGGCCCTGGCGCAGATGTCGGCCACGCTGGTCTGCCGGTAACTGCGTTCGCCGAACAGCTGCTCGGCGGCGGCCAGCAGCCGCTCGGCGGGCGGCCGGTCGTCACCCGGAGAGGGCCTGCGGCCGGTAACGGCAGTCACGCTGAGTACTCCATCCTCCGTCCCGCTGCTGCGCGGCAACCGGCTCCGCGCAGCAGGCGAGCTGGCCGCCCGCGGGATCACGAACAAGTACCCGGGCAAGTACACGGGCGGCCAGCTCCGCACGTCAGGGCGATGGTATCCCGCTGGCCGGAGCGGCCGGCTGGGTGGTCGAGTACGTGGTGATCGCCCCGCCGGACGAATCGTCGGTGACCTGCACCGGCCCGATCTGGCTCAGCGCGCCGTTCTTGACCACGGCCAGGTACGCGCCGGTGACGCCGGCGTGGTTGGTGGCCGAGAAGGCGTACGGCGCCACCACCGGTCCCTGCGGCAGGCCGCCGTTGATCGCGTTCATCAGGTCCTGCCGGGTTGGGTTGCGGCCGGCCTTGAACATCGCCTGCACGAACGTGTAGCCGACCGCGATGCCGTACGCGACGTTGCCGTCCAGCGGCAGCTTCGGCAGATACGTCGAATGGATCTTCTGGAACAGCTGGATCCAGCTGTTGCTGGTCGACCCGAGCGAGGGCAGGTAGCCGTCGGTGATGATGCCCTGGGTCAGCTGGTTGCCCGACACCGTCGCGCCGCCCTGCTTGGCGAACGATTCCAGCAGGCCGGCCAGCGTGATCGGGTCGGAGCCCACGTTACTGACCACGAGCTGCGGGCTGAAGCTGAGCTTCAGGCTGTTCAGCTCGAGCAGTGCGGTGAAGGCGGGCACCGAGAACGAGACGACCACCTGGGCCCCGGCGGCCTTGAGCGCGGTCACCTGCGGCGCCACATTGGTCACGGCCGGGTTGTAGCTCTCCCGGGCCACGACCTGGGAGCTGGGGATCTCGTCGTCCAGGCCCTTGACCCCGTCCATGCCGAACTCGTCGTCCTGGTAGAAGTAGCCGATCTTCTTGCCCGCGAAGTGCTGCTTGATGTAGTTGCCGAGGATCTTGCCCTCGCGGACGTAGTCGATCTGCCAGCCGGTCGTGTACGGGTCGGCGCTGGTGTTGTTCCAGCAGGTGCAGCCGGAGGCGACGAACACATCGGGCACCTTGGAGCTATTCAGGTACTGCAGAACGGCCAGGTGCGTGGGCGTGCCCAGGCCGTCGAAGATGGCGTACACATTGTCCTGCAGCACCAGCTGGTGCACGACCGTGGAGGTGATGGTGGGGTCGTACTGGTCGTTCAGGTACTTGTAGACGATCTTGCGGCCGTAGATGCCGCCGTGGGCGTTGACGTACTGGAAGTAGGCGTCGGAAGCCGGGGCGATCTCGTCGTAGCCCGGCGCGGCCACGCCGGTGAGCGGCTGATGGCTGCCGATCAGGATCTGGCTCGCCGTGATACCCGGCGCGGAGGCGGTCAGGGCGGTGCTGCTCGACGACGGGTTACCTGACCCGCTGGAGCTGCAGGCTGCGATCACCATGGCGATGGCGGTGACCCCGGCGAGAGCTACGGCGTTAACCCGGTGTCTTCTTTTCATATGGGGCCTTCTTCCTGATGTTCGCTGCCCGGCGTGCGCCGGCGCAGCGCGGTGAGGGGCGCGGCCGTGGCTGGGCCGAAGAAGCGGCGCAGCCCGCCCTGGATGCCAGCGGGAAAGGCCAGCATGACGACGATGAGGACGACACCGTAGGCGGCGATCGGGACGCTGGAGCTCGCCGCCCCGGACAGGCCGTGGCTGGAGCCGACGTTGGTGAGATAGGTGGGCACCAGGACGAGGACCAGGCTCCCCCACAGCGCGCCGGGCAGCGTGCCGAGGCCGCCGAGGACCGCCCCGGTAAGCAGCGCGATCGACAGCGTGAGCGTGTAGGCGCCCGGGGCGACGATGCCGGTGACCAGGGCGAGCAGGGCCCCGCCGAGACCGGCGCAGGCGGCGCTGACCACGAACGCGAGGATCTTCAGCCGGGCCACGTTCAGGCCGGACAGCGCGGCGGCCACCTCGTCGTCGCGGACTGCCCGCCAGCTGCGGCCGACCCGGCTGCGGCTGAGGTTGGCCAGCAGGATCAGCGTGATGAGCGCGCCGGCACAGGTCACCCAGGCCTGCCAGCGGGTGGGCGGGAAGGTGGCGCCGAGAAAGCCGGGGGGCGCGATCGTGACCGTGAGCCCCTGGTCCCCGCCGAACAGCGACGGGAACTGGTTGGCGATCGAGGGCAGCGCGACGGCCAGCATCAGCGTGGCTCCGGCCAGGTACGGTCCCCGCAGCCGGGCCGCGGCGACGCCGAAGAGCGCGCCGGCCAGGGCGGCGGCCACCACGCTGGCCAGCAGGACCAGCTCCAGCGGCCAGTGCAGGTGGATCAGCACCAGGGCCGAGGCGTAGCCGCCGATGGCCATGAAGGCGCCATTTCCGATCGAGATCTGGCCGCTCAGCCCGATCAGGACCGTGAGCCCGGCCACGGCCGTCACGTAGGCGGCAACCTCGGCCAACTCGTAGTCGCGGTAGGGGCTCAGCCGGAGGGACAACAGCAGCAGGATGACGGCGACGCCGAGGGCGACGGCGAAGTGACGGGCGAGGGTCATGGTCACACCCTCCGGGTGGCCGCGCCGGAGAACAGGCCGGACGGCCGGATCATCAGCACCAGGACCAGCGCGGCCAGGCCGTACACCAGAACCAGGTTGCTGCCCAGGTAGCCGCCCGCGTAGCTGAGCAGCACGCCGAGCAGCACGCCTCCGATGACCGCGCCGACCGGGCTGTCCAGCCCGCCGATCACGGCGGCGGTAAAGCCCAGCACGAAGATCGCGTCCATGCTGTTCGGGTACAGGAACGTGGAGGGCGTCACCAGCACCCCGGCCAGCGCCCCGAACAGGCCGGCCAGCGCCCAGCCGAGCGTCAGGACCCGGCCGATCCGGATCCCCAGCAGCCGCGACACCCCGGGACTGAACGCCGTGGCGCGCAGCCGCAGGCCGATTGAGGTGTACTCGAAGACCAGGAACAGCGCCAGCGCCGCGGCCAGCACCGCCGCCGCGGTGAACAAGTCGGCCTCGGAAATGCCCAGCCCGAACGAGCCGATCTTGAGGCCCCGGACCGAGAAGGCCGCGGGGAACGAACGGTACTGGCCGCCGTAGATGATGCCGGCCGCCCCTTCGAGCAGGATGAGCAGGCCGATCGTCACGATCACGGAGTTCAGCGGGGCCTTGCCGATGGTGGGCCGGACGACCGTGGACTCCAGAAACGCCCCGAGGGCCAGACCCGCGGCCAGCGCCGCGAAGAAGCCCAGCCAGTAGTCGCCGGTGTCGCGGATGACGACCCAGGCCACGTAGGTGGTGAACATGGCCATGCCACCCTGGGAGTAGTTCAGGACCCGGGTGCCCCGCCAGACCAGCACCAGCGACAGCGCGATCGCCGCGTAGATCATCCCGACGGCGATCCCCCCGAGGGTGAACTCGACAAACTCCTGCATCGGTTTGCCCTTCTAGAAGCCCAGGTAGTGACGGCGCAGGGCAACGTCGGCGGCGAGCACGGCGGCATCATCCGCGGCGACGACCTTCCCGAGGTTGAGGACCATCCCGCAGTCCGCGATGGCCAGCGCGCTGCGGGCGTTCTGCTCGACCAGCAGAACGGTCAGCCCGGTGTCGTCGCGCAGTCCCCGCACCAGGTCCATGACCTGCGTG
>Ga0302220_10003967_pt1 | contig 9982 bp, 7 predicted proteins | sample II_Palsa_E1_3_FD_194572 | JGI IMG/M metagenome (GOLD analysis project Ga0302220, IMG submission 194572) | Peat permafrost microbial communities from Stordalen Mire near Abisko, Sweden - II_Palsa_E1_3 | ecosystem: Environmental > Terrestrial > Soil > Palsa > Peat permafrost | place: Sweden... | reverse complement strand
ATCCGGCGGTGACCTGCGTGATTCCCGGCACCGGACGGCCTGAGTACATGCGGGACAATGTGCATGCCGGATTCGGTAGTTATCCGGATCAATCGATGAGACAGCGCATTGCTGCGGCGGTCATTTGAGGCATCGACGCGGCAGGCTTGTTGTCGACGGCCTCGATGCATGACGTGAAGCCCTAACGCGCAGCAACTAACTCGCGTGCAGCCACCTCATCCGAGTTCCTGCTGTTTCGCCCCGACCGAGCCGCAAACAATGCCAACGCCCCGGCGAGGCGTGCGCGGGCTTCATCGGTCGCCGCAACTGCTGCTCCGCGTGCCGTCTCCCGCGCCAGTTCGCGCGCCGCCTGAACGCACGCAAACAAGGGCCCGACCGCGAGTTCCATCCGCGAGTTCCATGCGAACACCTGCTGCGTTTGCAACGGCCGCAATGCGACGCGCAACTCATGCCAACGCCGGTCGAGCGCGCGCATGGCCGTGAGCGGATGGAGCCCAGGCCCATCAACACGCGTAGTGCAAGCGCGCACGACCTCGTCGAGGGCATCAAGCACGCCGGTCACTTTGACATCGACGTGATGCGACGTGCGCAGCGGCATCATCGATACCGCTACGGCTATCGACACAATGCAGCCAACGAACACTTCCTCCACGCGCATCTCGATCAGCGGTCCAATAGCAAAGCCCAACTCGCCATAGACCAGCCCGACCAGCACGGTGATGAAAAATACGCCCTGCCCATACAAGGTCAGGATGAAGTACGCCCAGCCGAACACGCACGCGACCATCGCGGCAACCAGCAGCCAGGGCGTGCCATGGAACGCGCCCACGAGCGCTGCACTGACGGCCACACCCGCGAGCGTGCCAAGCACGCGCTCGCCGGTCTTGCGGATCGTGTCGCCGCGCGAACGCGTGCCGAGGAACACCACGAAGGTCGTGATGACGGCCCAGAACCATCGCTCCGGCGACACCGAGTGACCGATCAGCATGGCGATAAGCGCCGCCGTCGTCGCGCGGCAGGCGGGCAGCCAGGAAAGCGCATCGCGCCAAACAAGCGCAGCGCCGACTGGCCGCTTCACGCCTGTCTTCGCTGCGCGAGCGGTCGACGCCACCGCGTCACGGCCTGCACGCGACAAACGCCGAAGGGCAACCCGCAAACGAACATCGCTTCGATCAAGCCGGCTGGCATCCACAGCGTGCTGGGCCGCCGCAACCTCGACGTCGATCAGGCACGCCCGCAGCCGCTGCGCGCCCGGAAGATCGAGCAGGCCAAGCTGCTCTTCAACAGCGAGCGCCGCTTCGTTTAACAGCGACAAATGACGCATGGCGCCGGGCTCATCAGCGCGACGATCGGCGAGCACGGTCGTGGCACGTTGCATCACCGCGGTCAGTGCGCGACGCAACGTGGCATCGGGCCGGGTCGGCACCAGCACGCGGCCAGTGAACGCCACGCAAACAAGCGCGATCGTCGATAACCCGAGCATGGCGAACACATGCGCGAACGTGGGATGGAGATACAGTCCTAGGTAGAACGAAACAACTGCAGTCATCGCGCCGCCAAGCGCACGCGGGCCGCATGCCTGAACCAGCATCGCCGCGAACAGCACGGCAAGGAATGCGGCATCCGCCACGAGCGGCCAGGCCGCCAGCGCGCTTGCCGCGATCAGGCTCGCGGACCCCGCGCCATAGATAACCCCAAGTGACCGGAACCAGCCACGCGGCGTGGCATCGCGGAGAAACAACGGCGCGACCATCGCGAACAGCAACGCAAACGCGGCAAGCGTCGGCGACCGATGCGTGTGCACCGTCCAGCCGATCGTCACTACGCCCGTCAGCACGCAGGCAATCGCGCTGCGCAGCGCAGTGTGAAAACGTAGAAGGCCGGGATCGGCGCCGAGCAGGCGGGTGAGCAGATGAGATGAAGGGGAGACAGCGCCACGGGTTGTGGACCGGTGATCGCGCGCGTGGTGAAAACTTGGCGCAAGGGAGCGTAGGGTTGTTGCAATGGACATGTGTAATACCCGGGACAAGTGTCGGTAGCGGCTCGTGGCCAGTTCCGATACGACGAGTCCGCCTCGCGGCGGACCCTCCTGTTTGATGCGTCAGGCAAAACGTTTGACCGGGATCGCCGGACCAACGCAATGCATGCGACGCACGCGAAGCGTATTGCCGCCTCACGTATACCCGCATATTACCGTGTCAAAATTCCTGGACCGGGGTTTACCCGATTTGCGCAGGCCGCCGCATTTCATTGACGGCGCCGCACGCCTCCGCCACGACTTGCGCAAGCTCGGCAAGCTGGGTTTCAGCGGTCGACGTTGCCTCGGCCAGCGACAGGACCGCCGCTTCGAGATCCTCAGCGGCGCCTTTGTTATCGGAGAAAAATTTCAGGGGCAACGCCGCAAGCGCTTCGGCATTCGCCGACGCCTGGTCGGTCAGCGCGCACAGCCGCACCAGGTTCTCGCACAAGGATTCGAGGGCGTCGGCCGCATAGCGGCAAAGGGCGGCATCGCTTGCGGGATCCTGGGCCACCCCGTTCAGCGTGGCTTGCGACTTCTCGACTTCACGTGCGAGCGCATAGCTCCAGTCACGCGCGGCGGCAAGGCGCACCGCGTAGTCGCTGAGTTGCAAGACCCGCTGCGCCGTATCGGTGAACATCGTGTTCTCCTGTGTCGTCCGGTCGGCCAGATGCGTTTTGGATCACTAACTCTGGCGCGACCGGACCGCAACAATGTTGTTATGGTCCGGCCGGCGTTCCTCGTCGAGCACGCAGGAGTCGCCGTTGCGGGACTTCGGATACCAGCCAGTGACAGTCGATCAGCTGCCTCTGCCCACATCTTTACGGCATGTAAATCGTAAGCTTTAACGAATTTTTCATAACCGTGTGCTTTTCCGTAGCGGCGGCATGGACAAACGTTTGGCGCTGTCACGACGATCGGTGAAACCTGTTAACCGACGACCTACCCTCTCCCTCTTGACCAGTATTCCCTACTTTATTCAAACGTATTAATTACGTTTTAATTACGATAAGGACATTATTTCGATTATTTAATAATTCCTACACGTGTAATTTCTATCCTCTGGCTTGCCCTTTCCCGACGCCATCCGCATGCGCATGGCGTCCCGTCACACAAACACGCAAACCGTCCAGAGGACGCTTGTGCTCAGCAGATTACTTACTCTCGACTGGCTGTGCGGCGCCGTGCTCGTATGCACGATGCTCGCCGCATGCGGTGACCACGATCAACCCGCGGCATCCACGCCGGAGCAGTCCTCGGTTTCCCCGTCTTCATCCCCCGCTTCTTCGTCTTCTTCCATTCAGCAAGCCGATGCATCCGCTTCACCGGGATCCTCGGACATACAACGCTGGGCCCTGCAGCAAACCCAGCCGGCAACAGCGACGTCCAGTCTTACCCAAGCACCCCCGCTCGCCGCCGCTTCGGATCCCTTGTTGCCCCCGGTAATTCACGAGGCCGAGTAACACACAAGCGACACGAAGGCGGCCGGCGAGGCCGATCAAGCTTTCCCCCCACGACCGACAGAGACCCATGAACTTAAAAAGCCGACGTGACTTTCTCAGGGCCGCCGCACAGGCAGCCGGTTCCGCCACCGCACTAGGTATCGTGCCGGCTGGCATCCGCAATGCGCTCGCCATACCCGCCAATAATCAACACGGCAGCATCAAGGACGTCGAGCATATCGTCGTGCTGATGCAGGAAAACCGCTCCTTCGATCATTACTTCGGCACGCTCCAGGGCGTGCGCGGTTTCGGCGATACCCGCGCCGTGCAGCTTCCGAACGGTCAGTCTGTGTTCAACCAGCCTATTGCTGCGGGACTCGGCGAAGTGCTGCCGTTCCGCCCGAGCGCGCCTGATCTTGGCAACCAGTTCATCCAGGATCTGCCGCACGACTGGACCTCAGGCAAAGGCGCTTACGACCAGGGCCGTTACGATCAGTGGGTGCCGTATAAAGGCACGACCACGATGGCGTATCTCACGCGCCAGGACATCCCGTTCCACTATCAACTCGCCGACGCCTTCACCATTTGCGACGCGTACCACTGCTCGATCAACTCATCGACGGACCCGAACCGCTATTACATGTGGACCGGCTGGGTAGGCAACGACGGGAACGGCGGTGGCCCGGTGATTGACAATGCCGAAGTCGGCTATAGCTGGTCGTCGTATCCGGAAGTGCTTGAGAGCGCGAACATCTCGTGGAAGATCTATCAGGACATCGGCATCGGACTCGACGCAAACGGCTCGTGGGGCTGGACCAACGACGCGTACATCGGCAACTATGGCGACAATGCCCTGCTCTACCTGAATCAATATCGCAATGCGCAGCCCGGCAATCCGCTGTATGACAAGGCGCGCACGGGCACGAACGCGGCAGCCGGCGACGGTTATTTCGACATCCTCAAGCGCGACGTGCAGAACAACGCGCTGCCGCAAGTCTCATGGATCGTTGCGCCCGAAGCGTTCTCCGAGCATCCGAACTGGCCGGCCAACTATGGTGCGTGGTATGTCGACCAGGTGCTGCAGATCCTGACGTCGAATCCGGCGGTGTGGAGCAAGACGGTGCTGCTGATCAACTACGACGAAAACGACGGTTTCTTCGATCACGTCGTGCCGCCGTTCCCGCCCTCTTCCGCCGCGAACGGCAAATCCACGGTCAGCACCGTCAATGAGATCTTCCCGGGCAGCAGCAGCTATCAGGCGGGTCCCTACGGCCTTGGAACACGGGTGCCGATGCTGGTGATCTCGCCCTGGTCGAAAGGCGGTTACGTGTGTTCGGAACTGTTCGACCATACCTCGGTGATTCAATTTATCGAAAAGCGTTTTGGTTCGCAGGCAAACGTTACCGAATCGAACATCACGCCGTGGCGCCGGGCGATCTGCGGCGACCTGACATCCGCGTTCAATTTCAAGAACCCGAACGCCGCATTTCCGACCTTGCCGGACACGAGTGGATACGCACCAACGCAACAGATTCGTCATCCTGACTATGTGCCGGTGCCACCTGCAGTTCAGGCTGTGCCGAAACAGGAACCCGGCGTGCGCCCCGCCCGCGCGTTGCCCTACGAGTTCTTTGTTCACGCCCACACGAATACCGGCAAAGGCGTCACCTTCGACTTTATCAACACAGGCGAAGCCGGCGCGACCTTCCTCGTGTACACGGCCAACAGCCAGACCGCGCCGAACTGCTATACCGTCGAAGCGGGCAAACGCCTGCAGGATCAATTCCCGTTGACCGCCACCAATACCTACGACTTCATCGTGTATGGTCCGAACGGCTTCCTGCGCCGCTTCACCGGCACAGCGGTCCAGCAGCACTGGTGGAATGACAAGCAGGCGCTGCCGGAAGTCGCCGAGGGCTACGACGTCGCCAACGGCAACCTGCAATTGCGCCTGAAGAACCTGGGCACGACGAGTTGCCAGTTCAGCATAGCGAACGCCTACACGCCCGGCACAGTTATCACGCGCAAAGTGCGTGGCGGTGACACCGAAAGCCTCTATCTCGACCTGCGCGGGTCGTATGGCTGGTACGACCTGAGCGTCACTACTGCCTCGGACACCACCTTCGTGCGGCGTCTTGCAGGACACGTGGAAACGGGCAAGAGCAGCATGTCTGACCCGGCACTCGGAAGCTGAAACCGGCGGCATCAATAAAAAACGCTGCTGCGAGTGAGTTCGCAGCAGCGTTTTTCGTTCAGCACTCAACCCAAGCTTCAGGTACCCAGGTACCCCAGCGGCACCGTCGAGTTCGATTGCGCGACGCTCGCATTCTTCGACACCACGTACATCGGCATCTCGGTCAGGTTCAGCGTGACCACGCCGTTGCTATAAGCCACCGTCGACGCGTTGCCCATCCAGTCCAGCACCTGCACCGTCCCGCTCGTTCCCGCCGCGTCCACAGTCAGGTTGTAGCTCACGGTATAGGTCTGGCTGAAACCGGTGCTCGTGCTCCACACCGCGTTGTTGTGGGTCCACAGGGCGGTAATCGGAATGCCCGTGCCGCGCTGCTGGAATCCATAGGCATAGACACCCGACGGCGTGCCGTTCACCGGCCCGAGCGTGGTCGTACCGTCAAGCACACGCGTCATGGCCGCGACCGCCAGTGCTGCCGGCTTCGGACTCACGTTCGTCGCGCCGTACGCGCCCTGCGGGTCGGCCAGATCGAAGAAGGTGCCATAACCCGGTTCGGCTGGGTAGTCCGCACCGTAGAACACGTAGGTCTGGTCGGCTCCTTCGCCAAGCATGATGATGTGCGTGCGCGCCACCAGCGCGCCCTGCGCAAACAGGACATTCGAGGTCGGATAATTCGGACCGTATGACGTACCAAGGTCATAGCTGATCCCCGTTTCCGTTACAAACAGCTTCATCCCCGGCTTGTAGTCCTTCTGCATTTCCTGGCGCAGGCCGCGCATCTCGTTCATTAGCGCGTTCGCGGCGTTGGCAGGACTCGGGTCAGTCGCAAGACGCTCGGGCGGATGCGACGGCGACGTGCCTGCATCGTAATAACCATGCGTCGCGATGCCGTCAAGATACTGTGCCAGACCCAGCGGCGCCATGGTTTGCAAGCGCTGCGTGGTGAGCGCCGGAAACGCGTCGGTGGGACCCATGACGACAGCGTTCGGATCAGTCGCATGGAGGCCGGTATAAGCCAGTTTGTATAGCTGTACGAAATTTGCGTTCGTATCCAGCCAGAACTGGTTCGGCTCCCAGGTCACCTGGTAGTAATTTTTTGCCATCCCGGGCAGGTATTTCTGCCGCATCTGTTCGGTTTCCGTACCGACCTGGCTCATGTACGCCTGGTACCCCGCCTGGTCGGTGGGCAGATAGGAGCTGTCGTTGAAAGCGGCGGTCGAGCTGTCCCACGCAGGAATCCCGTCGAGCCGAACGAGCCGCATGATCTGGCCGGACGCGTAACCGGTGTCGGTTGTGGTGGCCGTCGGCGTCCAGCTGTTCGGACCGTTCGGCTCCATGGCCGACAGTTCGCGGTCATCGATTGTCGACGTGATTCCCAGCGCATTGAGCATTCCGGTCCAGCCATTGAACCCCTGCATGCCGAATCGATGCTGCTCCTGATGTGCGTAGGTCGGTGTGGGCACGCTCCCTGTCACATTGGGCAGCACCCCAAAGGTAGCCATCCCGGTCGGGCGCGTACCGGCCGTCTGGACGGCGCCGCCGGCTTCGGCGAGCGTCGCCGATACCGCGAAGTATCCGGCCAGTGTCGACGTGCAACTGAGCGTCGTGGTGCTGGAGCCGGCCGGCGCGGGGAACGTGCCGCTGGCTACAGCGTTACCGAGGCTGTCGCTGACGGACCACGCGAGCGTGTCGGCGGCCGACGGGCTCGCGGTAATCGCGATCGGGAACGGGCTGCCCGAGGCAAACATGCGCGTGCCGTCGGTGCTGGGCGTGTCGGCTGTAATGACGCCGCTGGATGACGAACTGGTGGCGGTGACCGGCGACGCGCATGTCATGCGCAACGCGGCGCCCGCGACCACGGAGGGCGACACGGCAGCAGCGGGGCCTGCCGTTCCGGCCGAACCCGTGCCCGCGGTGCTTGCCGTCGTTCCCGACGTGCTGGCGGCAGTCCCGCCGGATCCGCTGGAGGAGCCAGTAGTCGCCGCGGTGGAGCTGGAGCTGGCGGGGTCGCTGGACCCTCCACCACCGCCGCATGCCGCCAACGCTAGCACAACTGAATATATTGAATAACTGAGTAAAGGGTGTGTTTTCATTTGAATGGCTGCCTGATCGTGGCGATGGACCTGAACCGGGCAAACCTTCTCCCCCAAGCGCCCTGGAGGAACTCGGTAACGATTAAATCAGGAGGAAGGGCTGGCAGGGTCGCTGGCAAAATCCGCCAAAATGCCGCGACTAAATAAGAACGTATGGTCTGCCTACTGGTCGGAATGAATGTTACACAGACGAAACGTTTTGAGACAGTAAAAAAGACGTAACACGTTGTAACGTCTGATTATTAATCGGTAATTCCGAAAATCGTCTAATTAAACAACAACAATAAAAGCTCTTGGAAGGGTTGTGCTGAGATAAACAGCGAGGTATTAAGGGATTGATTAGACAAATATCAACTTACCCTTTCAGGGATGCGTATCAAAATAGAAGCATTTTTGATCAGCGGCCGATGCGCCCATTGAGCGTGATTCCCAATAGGGTAAAGGCCTGATGATGGCGGAATCGGCCGGGTGTACTCCTGGACATCGGCTCAGATGAAGGAATAAAAATCTGTACGAAAAAGCGTTTTGAAATCTGCGCTAAATTCCTAAGCTGGCAATGTGCTCAGCCTGCAAACCGGAAGTCCGAGGCGTGCTCGCTATGCGGATGAGGCGTGAACGGGTTGAGAGACGCGCACTGCCTTTGTTTGAAAAGCCAGCGTGGTTGATTCGGGCGCTGATTCAGTGGCTGACTTCTTGGCTGATTCGCAATCGGCAATACAACGGCAAGACGGAGAGCAAGCTGAAACGGACCGCCCTCACGGGCACTTTCAGCGCAGCGTTGCCTGCTTGAATGAGCCGATGGAACCGGTCTCCCCAAGCGCGCGCAACCGCTTCTGCCCGGGCAAATCCGCGTTGCCTTTATAATCCGCCATGATTCCAATTTCCTGCCTCCCTGCCTGCCACCCCCTTCGCGGCTTCCGCGAAGTCGTTCCCTATGCGGTGGCCGTATGAAAACCCCAAAAAGGCTGCTGCCGCTGCTGGAAGAGGGCCTGATCGACGAAGTGATCGGCCAGTTGATGAGCGGCAAGGAAGCGACCGTCTATGTTGTGCGTAGCGGCGACTCCACCCGTTGCGCGAAGGTCTATAAAGACGCGAAGCAGCGCAGCTTCCGGCAAGCGGCGTCGTACCGCGAAGGCCGCACGGTGAAAAACAGCCGACAAGCGCGCGCGATGGAAAAAGGCACGCGCTACGGCCGCCAGATGCAGGAAGAAGCGTGGCAGAACGCCGAGGTCGACGCACTGTTCCGGCTCGCCAATGCCGGCGTCCGTGTGCCACAACCGTACATCTGTACGGATGGCGTGTTGCTGATGGAACTGGTGGTAGATGCCCAGGGCGACGTCGCGCCGCGTCTGAATGACGTGGACATGAGTCACGCCCGCGCGCTCGAGTTGCATGAACTGCTGCTGAGTCAGGTCGTGCGCATGTTGTGCGCCGGCATGATTCACGGCGATCTTTCCGAATACAACATCCTGCTGGCCGCTGACGGTCCGGTGATCATCGACTTGCCGCAGGCCGTGGATGCCGCCGGGAATAACGAGGCGGCGGCCATGCTGCAACGTGATGTGGATAACCTCGCGACTTACTTCGGCCAGTTCGCACCGGAATTGCTAAAGGCGAGCTACGGGAAGGAAATGTGGGCGCTATACGAAGCGGGTTTGCTCACCATCGATACGAAGCTCACGGGTCACGTGGAAGTCGACACCACTCCGGTGGATCTCGAAGCTGTGATGCAGGAAATTGAAGACATCCGGCTTGAAGAGGAAGCGCGGGTGAGACGTGAGCAAGAACTCGATGGTTAGGGGTGCTCGCGCCGGTGGACGGGGTTTTGGGTGCTGGTCGTTTGGGGGTGGCGGTTGGGGTTGTGGGTTCCAGGGTTAGCGGTCGGAATCAATGCCGTGTTGCTAGGTTCTGGGGTTAGCGGTTGGAGTCAATGCCGGGATGCTAGGTTCTGGGTTAGTGGTCGGGGTTGATGCCGGGTTGCTGCTTTCAGTGTTAGCGGTCTGCGTGAGTCGGATTTTCTCTTTATCACTATTAGCCACTGTGCGTGGCGGCACGTCATTTCTTTGTCCAAAGCGACAAAGAAACGAAGCAAAGAAAACGCTTTCAACCACGCTACCCTAAGTGTCCACAGCGTGCAGTTTTCATTCATAGGTGCCCCAAAAGCACGGTGCTCGCCAGAGCGCAGGATGTGTGAAACCCTCCTTCTCCGAACACAGGTTCTGACTCGCTTCGCCACCAG
>Ga0302220_10003962_pt1 | contig 9987 bp, 10 predicted proteins | sample II_Palsa_E1_3_FD_194572 | JGI IMG/M metagenome (GOLD analysis project Ga0302220, IMG submission 194572) | Peat permafrost microbial communities from Stordalen Mire near Abisko, Sweden - II_Palsa_E1_3 | ecosystem: Environmental > Terrestrial > Soil > Palsa > Peat permafrost | place: Sweden... | reverse complement strand
GAGGATCCTAAAACTGAGGAGCCTTGAGATGAATAACCTCGTACCTGTTCTTGCAATCAGTCCGCTCCGCCAGCGCCTCATAGACGACATGACTATGCGTCGTTTTTCCCGCGAGACGCAGCGCAACTACATCCGCGACGTTGAGCGGTTCGCGACATGGCTCCGACGGTCTCCTCACACCGCGACCGCGGAAGAAGTGCGTCGTTTCCAGATCGAGCAGCAGGATGCCGGTGTGCCGGTTCCGACGATGAATATGGTCGTATCGGCGCTGCGGTTCTTCTTCACAAACACGCTCGACCGACCGGAGCTCGCACGCAAGCTGGTTCGCACCAGACACGAGCGCAAAATCCCCACGGTTCTGAGCATGGACGAGGTGAGGCGCCTGCTGGATGCCACGACATGCCTCAAGCATCAGGCGGCGTTGTCAGTCGCCTATGGAGCGGGGCTGCGCGTTGCCGAGGTTTCGGCGCTCAAGGTCAGCGACATCGACAGCGAGCGTATGCTGCTCCGGGTCGAGCGCGGTAAAGGTGGCCGTTACCGCAATGCGATGCTGCCTGAGGGGTTGCTCGTTCTGCTGCGGGAATGGTGGCGTGCCGGTCGACAACAGGGTGTGATGCACGCCGACGGCTGGCTTTTCCCAGGACGGAACGCGTCGGTGCCGCTCAGTACAAAGCAACTCCATCGCGTTGTGGTTGAAGCGGCCCGGGCAGCGGAGATCGCCAAGCGTGTCAGCCCTCATACGCTGCGGCACAGCTTCGCGACCCACCTGCTGGAGGACGGCGTCGACATCCGGGTCATCCAGGCATTGTTGGGCCATGTTAAGCTCAATACGACGGCCTTCTACACGCAGGTGGCGACCCGGACCGTACGCGCCGTGACAAGCCCGCTCGACAAGCTGCTCCTGCCTTCGGGAGCCTCGCCAGACGGCTGAGGCCGGATGCGCGCCTCACTCGAGGTCGCCGACATCTTCCGGGCTGCGGGGCCAGCGTATCGGGCCTCTCATGCCGGGCATCTCAGCCTGCACCAGCTGAAGATCATGTCGGCGGTTGAGCATTGCCGCACCGCTGCGATGGGCGGACACGTCGAGGCCTGTACCGACTGCGGCCATTGGCGTGTCGCCTATAACAGTTGTCGCAACCGGCATTGCCCCAAATGCCAGGGTGCGGCCGCGCGTACCTGGCTTGCCGAGCGCGAAGCCGACCTGCTGCCCGTCGGCTATTTCCACGTCGTCTTCACGCTTCCCGCCGAGGTCGCCACTATCGCACTGCAGAACAAGGCGCTCGTCTACGATCTGCTGTTCCGGACCGCGTCTGAGACCATGCGGATCATCGCCGGCGACCCCAGGCATCTCGGCGCCCGCATCGGTATCACCGCCGTACTGCACACGTGGGGGTCCGCGCTTACCCATCATCCGCACATCCACATGATCGTACCCGGCGGCGGTCTCTCGCCAGACGGCGAGCGCTGGATCTCCGCACGTCCCGCTTTCCTCTTGCCGGTGCGCGTTCTCGGCGCATTATTCCGCCGCCTGTTCATCACGCGCTTGCTCGCCCTCTTCGATGGCGGGCAGCTCGGCTTCTACGGAAGCATGGCGCATCTCGGCGAACGACGCGCTTTCCTGCGCCATCTTTCGCCGATCCGGAAAAAGCGCTGGGTGGTCTACGCCAAGCCGCCATTCGCTGGACCCGAGGCGGTCCTTGCCTATCTGTCGCGCTACACCCACCGGGTCGCCATCTCGAACGGCAGACTTATCCGCTTCGGCGACGACGGCGTCACCTTCCGCTACAAGGACTATCGCCGGGGTTGCTCCGACCGGCAGCAGGTCATGACGCTCACCGCGGACGAGTTCATCCGGCGCTTCCTGCTTCACAATCTGCCGAGAGGCTTTCACCGCATCCGCCATTACGGCCTGCTCGCCAGCGGCATTCGCAAAGACAATCTCGAACATATCCGTCAGCTGCTCGCAGTCGCGCCGCCTGCAGTCGACGAGATCATCACCGACCAGCTGGCCCCGCGGCTCCCATGCCCATGCTGCGGCGGGCACATGGTCATCATCGAGATCCTCGAACGCCGGTATCAGCCTCGCGCGCCGCCGGTCTCCGCAGCATCAGCCGGGAGAGAGGCGTCGTGATCCGGCACGGCTCATCACTGATCGACCTCGCGACAACCACGCTTCGGGGAACGAAGACGTCTGCTTTGGGACTACTGAAAAGCGGACGTCGGACATCCGAAAGCGGATACCGCGCGTCCAAACTCGGACCGTCCGAGTTTAAGCGACATCTTCGCCGGCCGAAAAGCAGACGTCCGTTTCCAGATATGTCCGAATATCCGCCGCATCCGCCACAGCCCAGAACCGGCCAAAGCTAAAATCCCCATAGGTCAGCGCCCGGCGCCCGCGGGTTCGGGCATCCCGGACTTTCGTACGCCTATCGGCGCCCGAAACTCTTCAGGTTTGCGCTCAGGTAGCTTTTGGCAACGACCTATCAAGAAGCTGCCATTCCGCAACGGCGGCTTGACAGCTGGTAGACAGCTAACACTAGCTCAGATCGGCCGCTGACATTCGACAACATCTGACGTATCGACAAGAGACGGTGCGACAATCCTTTCTGCGCTACCCGACCTTTCAACCACCAAACGGACTGAGCACGTTGGAAAGCCATTTGGCACAACGGCGCCGTCATTATCTGTGGTAACCAAAAGGTTATAAAGACTTAATGTAATTCTTATTTTTGGGTCAATCGTGGAAACTTTGTTTGGATTTACATGGCCCAAAAAGCCTAGGCCATGGCGCCGATGAAATATCGATAGATGATTAATGGGCATCACCCTACTATAGGACAAGGTTCTTCCGCTAAACAAATGATATTCCACAGCCGATCTGTAGATTTCATTACTATCTAAAACGGTGAATATCGACGAGGTAAGAAATAAGACAGCTAGGGCACCACTTTGCGGTTGCTTACTAAACAGAGACTTTCTGTTAAGGTAAGTCACCGATAATATAATAAAGACTGCAATTATTGTAGCTATTGTATGGTGATCTTTGATGGAATCCGTTATAAGGGTTGATCTTGGCTTCAGGATAATCGCGAAGAATGGTAATATACTAAAAGACAGTATGGTTATAATAGACATAAGGCTAGGCCTTATTGGTGGATATACCATAAACAACGGCCTTTCGGCCATTTCCATTTTTCTGCGGGATTCGCTGCTAGCTTTAATGGAAGGACCGGCCCATTTCATTAATATCAAAAGCAGAACTATACTAAAAACCCAAATGGAAAATATCACAGCTTTGCTAATGCTCACGCGCTTACCCCCCAACCGGCGAAGTTCGAGCGAACCAAAGCCATAACGACCTGTTAGGAGAACGCTGTAAAAATCGGATTAAGGGGGGGCAATGTCTCCGTTCCGTTTCATACGAAACGATGCTGCCGGATGCGGTTTCCGTCGACGGCAGCTTTCAGGATGCGCTGCAGACCACATTAGTGGCTCGAACTGGGGCGGTTGCAGACCGGCAGCTCGGTCGCGGCCTGACCTGGTGGTTTGCGGCCGTCAGTAGATGGTGACGTCACCGCCACCCAATGCAACGACCGACATCCCGCCATTTTCCGGAGGTAGATTGATGTGCCAACCCTCGTAACCGGAAGAGTTGCTAAAGGTGTCAAGTCTCACGGCGTCTCCGAAATAGATCACGAGGTCGGCCGTCTGCGTATCTATCGATAGGCTCGTTATCGACCGCGACGCGATGAGGTCATTCGCCTTCGCCTCGCCGTCTACTGGGGCTGGAAGGCCAAGCTGCTGGCCATCATCCTCGTTTGCGAACGCAATCCTACCGTCAGCGACGATGCGCCAAGGGATCGGAAGCGCGATGCTTCCGCCACCAATCACCGTGATCACCCAATCATGCTCCCGGCGAGCGATTTTGCTCTGCCGTCCGAGCAGCGCCTGCTCAAGCAGTGGTAGCCAATCGACTTTCATAGCGCAGAGAGTGGCACCTGTTCGGAATGTCTGCAACTGGGCGGCAACGGTCGGGCAAATTTTTCGCCTCGAAGCGGTCGGACGGCTATGAGCTAAGATGATCGGCCCGAACGGCGCGGAACGCGGAAAACTGGTGGCAAGATGCCGTTCGTCATATGCAGTTCCACATTGTTCGATTAAAGGAGGTACGCGTTCGAGCGGGGGTTCGCAATGATAAGTGGTTTGATCAGCCTTCTAATGTTCACTCCTGTGTTGCCGGTGACGCAGGAAGTGATAGAAAAGCAAGCTGCTACTTGTGGATTACAGCTTGCCCCCTATGAACGGCCATACGGTAAATCACCTATGCCCGACGTTGCCATCGCCTTCAAAGACGGCGTTCCAGTGGTGACGATCATTCGAAATGTTCAGGGTGTCGCATGTCTAATTGGTTGGCTAAAATCGAACGCCGGCACATATATTATTGCTCGCGAAAACAATGAAAATTAGTTCACGGCACTTTGCCGATTGCGGGCGTTGAAGGACCGCCGGCTGTGGGCGTCCGTCATTGGGCGCTTGCCGACAGGCTGCTCCGCGAGCGTGCCGATCGCGGCTGCGACCGCTGGGAATAGTGGTGAAAGGTCTGGCAGCTATGGACGCTAGGGGCGTAGATCAACTGAGACCCCAAAATGGAGGAGAGGTATATGATACGGCACCGCTGCGGGCCTTTGACCAGAACGATCGTCGCCTGCGCGCTTGCATTGTTTGCCCGAGCCGCGACGGCGCAGACCTTCGTTCCACCAGCAGGTTTCAGCGGCAAACCGGGACCGGCAATCGCGTCGGATTCGGAGAAGGATGCGCCACTCATCCTATCAGTTGAGACCAATACGCTTGCAGACCGCTTCCACGTAGTGCCGGAATATAGTCGCGCGGATCATGCGCATGTCGCGGTGGTGGGTTCCTATACCGTGCAGGAACCGAAGGGCACCCATCTCGTAGAATCCTGGGGCGTCGGTTTCCTGCCGGTGATCCTATCCTTCAGCGATGGTCGGTGCTTTGCTTTCACAGCGGAATATATTGGTGGACGCTTATCGAGTGCGCGCATTGCTAAAATCGGATGTGATGCAAGGCGAGTAAAGGAGGAGCTCGGGCCGGATGCTCCCGCATCCCTTTCCCTCAGGCGAATTGGGACAAGCTGGGGATATGGAGCGTGGTTCGATGCAAAGTCCGGCAATACGCTGATCACCGTGCCCTTCAGCAAAACATTCGAGCCGTTTTTCACTACCCGAATGAAGGTAACGGCGATCCAGGCGATGAACGGGCCTGACTGGCCTGGCGGTAATGTGACGCTCGTTGGCCGGATCCATGGGCGGCTCACGATCGTCACGCTTGACGTGTCATATTGATGGCGGGCGTCGATAACGTTGCGAAGAGGAACCCCTTTCGCAACCTCGGCTACGACCGCTTTCAGACGTAGCGAAATGGCCACGAACGGCAAAGTCTGGGCGGCTGCGGACCGGCGGCTTCACGATATTGGGTCGGCGGCTCCTGTCCGGTCCGGACGTTCGCGCCACTACGGTGGAACGGCAATATCTGGTCGACAGCCGCCGACGGCACAGCGCCGCCGCAGGGAACCACAAACAGACGTTCAGACCAATTTTTAACCACTCTTCAACTCCGGACGGCCATTCATCAAGTCGTAGGCTCGGTATGCAACTCCAGCGCCTTCAGAAGGTCGTCCGCCACAAGTGAGGACAACTCGTCCGAGCGGGCAAGTTTAGGCGCTCGGACAAAGGCGTTCGCGCTTGCCCACGTCAGATCGAGCCGGCACTCAGAGTCCGCCATCAATGCCTGCATCTCGAACGATCGGTGGCGCTCGACCATACCCATCAGTCCACGCCTGCGCGCACCTCACGGATAATCGCCCGAAGAAATCCAGCCGGAAGGATTGATGCGTTGAGGACGGTAATCGACGCTCACGGCCAATGCCACTGCCAGCAAGGCCGTCACCATCCACGATCGCTCCCCACGCCCCTCGCCAAGGTGTAGGATCCCCGTGGGCAGGCCGTAAAGGGCCTGCTTTGGTTTGCGAGACGATCAGTCACTCGAGGCTGGCCATCAATTGTACCAATATTTGGTCCGCGTGACGGCATCGCTGTCGGGAAAACGGGCATGGAGCAGGCGATAAGCGGCTCCCGAAATGGCACCGTTGCCGTTCTCGGGACGATCACCCCAGCGAGTGGCGACAACGACGGCGCCAAGCGTATCGGCCTGGCCATCGCGGGGCTCGAACAGATGGGGATGCGCGACCCAATCGAGCGCCCGTGTGCCGAACAGTTGCGGTGCGCATGGTATCTGAGAAAGCGCCGCTTCTTCGGCCGGATCGGGCGCGCGGAGCAGAAAGCTAGCGGGGCGCAACGCGGGCAAGATCGCATCGCGCATTGCCATCCAGCGCGCTCGCTCGGGATGGTCGTTAGGCAGAAACTCGGGGTCAAGGCCAACGAGCGTGGCAATCAACGCATCGTCTGAGGCGGGACTGCGGTCGGCTGGAGGAGGCCCCCACCAATCGTCGTCATTGTGCGGATTGTGATCCATCCGCGCGACATCGACACCCTGTGCGGTGCTGTCGGGCACCACACGATGGCGAGCCCAGCGGTCCATCGAGATATTGAGGATCTCCAGTTTTGGTCGTTCCGCAAGTAGGCCGTAGATGGGATCTCGACCGCCTGTTTGAGCCATTGATGGGCGACCGTGACTTTGAATATGCCATGATCGACGGCGTGGTCATCCGGGTCCACCAGCAGGCCTCCGGCGCAAGAGCGGGGCTCGTCGGCAGGCGATTGAACGGTCGCGTGGAGGTCCGACGACGAAGATCGTGGCGTTGATAGAAGCGCTGGGAAATCTGATCCGGTTCGCTCTGATCCCGGGTCCAAGCCATGACCTCTCTGGGGTAAGACCGCTGATCTAGGACGTCGAATTCGCCATGATTCTGGGCGGCTGGGCTTTCGACGCTGACTAATTGCCAAACGAACTGAACGAAAGCGGAGCTGCGGCGGTGATCCTTCCTCAATTGAACCGAGAGCAAAGAATCGCCTGCGACTTTCATGTCTATCGCTGGAGGCACCTCTTCGAAAACTTCCACTGCAGCTTAAAACGTTCCGGCGCATCGCAACCTGATACGAGCAAACTGATCGGAGCTGCCGAGCTACGATCAACCCCGCAGCATTAGAGATCGCGATGCGCTAAACGTCCACACGCCTTAGTTAACTCTAAAGTCGTGACGGGACTGGTGTCAGCAAGCGGATCGGCTACCATGGCGGCGATGACTAACCAGACTGAAGCACCAGAGATTCTCGCAGACGATTTTGTCCGGCGGTTTTCGCAAAGAAAGGGCCAATTGATGTGGCTGTTGGGCGCAGGCGTATCCGCCTCGGCCAACATCATCACGGCCTGGGACATGATCTGGCGGTTCAAACAGACGCTTTTTATCACACAGCGTCGCGTACCGGCATCCAGTGTGGCCGACCTGTCCAACGTTGCTATCCGCCGGATGCTCGACGCCCATGTCGCCAGCAACGAGGCTTTCCCGCCAAGCGGCGCGCCGGAGGAATATGCCGCTCTATTCGAAGCCGTTTACCCCGCCGAAAAGGATCGGCGCTCGTTCATCGACACGATGATCGAAGGGGCCAAACCAAGCTTTGGTCATCTTGCGCTGGCGGCTCTTTGTAAGGCCGACTTTACGCAGCTGATCTGGACGACCAACTTCGATCATCTGCTCGCGGATGCCTGCGCAACGGCCTATGGCACGACCAGTCGGCTATCCTCTATTTCGCCAGATAGTCCGGAGCAGGCACCGCAGCTGATTGGCGAGCAACGCTGGCCGATCGAGATCAAGCTTCATGGCGATTTTCGTTCGCGTCGACTAAAGAATACCAGCGAAGAACTGCGACAACAGGACCGGCAACTTCGCCAGATGCTGATCGACTCGTGTCGTGGGTCGGGGCTGATCGTCGCCGGGTATAGCGGACGCGACCAGTCTCTCATGGACGCACTTGAAAACGCGATTGAGCAGCCGGCGGCGATGCCCGGTGGCCTGTTCTGGCTACACCGAGGGCATGAGGCGCCTCTCGCGCGTGTTTCCGACCTCATCTCCAGAGCCGCAGCGAAAGGGCTCGAGGCGGTGCTGGTCCGGATCGAAAGCTTCGACGAGCTGATGCGCGACCTTGTTCGCCCATTGGATGATCTCGACACTGGCTTCATCGAAGCGCGTCATGAGGGCCGGCAGTGGTGGAGCGCGGCACCGGCGCCGTCCGCTGGACGAGGGTGGCCGGTTATTCGGCTGAACGCCGTGGAGATCAAAAGCATCCCATCGCAATGCCGTCGGATCGTTTGCGATGTCGGCGGCACCGCTGATGTCAGACGTCTTGTCGCAGAAGCCGGCGTGGACGTCATCGCCGCCAGAAGTAAGGCGGGGGTTTTAGCGTTCGGGCGTGACGACGACCTCAAGCGTGTATTCACGCCCTTCGATGAGTTCGACCTTCATGCATTCGAAAACAAGCGGCTGCGTTGGGAGTCGGCTGAGCGCGGGATTCTTCGCGACGCGCTGTCGCGTGCTCTTGGCGACGCGAGGGGCCTTGAGGTAGTACGCCGCCGCAGTGCGGATCTCCTTGCGCCAATCGATTGTGCAGCGGAGCAGTGGGCCGGCCTTCGCCGCCTTGTTGAACGGATTGACGGCCAAGTGCCAGGTCACGCCGAGATACGATGGCGCGAGGGTGTCGCGGTGCGTCTCGAATGGGCTGACGAACGGCTGTGGCTCGTGCTTGACCCCCGGCTCATTTTCGACGGTGTAACCGATGATACCAAGGCGGCGGTCGCCGACTTCTCACGCGAGCGGACTGTTAGACGCTACAATCCCGCTATGAACAATCTTGTCGCCTTTTGGAGTGCAGCTTTGGCGGGCCGTGATCTGAGGTCGCTGGCGATCGGCGATGGCATTGATGCGCGCTTCACTGTTGGACGTTCCAATGCCTTTTCCGCAAGGGCTAAAGCATGAGCGTTGAGATAGGGGCAAATCTCTGGTGGCCCGAGCCGGAACTCAGCTTCCATCCTGAGCGCACCAGTGAACGTGATGTCCATCCGTTGCGGGGTCTCAAATCATTCGGGCCTTATTCAAAGACGGCGCTGCTGCCCAACCCGATCCGCATCGCGAGCATCGCTCCTCATGCCGATGGACCTCGACTATTCGCCTTCATGGAGGAACTGAAGCGACCCGCCCGCCCCCGCGAGCGCACGGACTATCTACCGGAGTGGCCCGGCTTCGCGCAGGTGTTCCAAAATCGGCTGACCGGCGCCCCGAGACGGTGTCACGTCGCTCTTGATGCCGACCTCGATGCCCACATCGGGGACGCCGAGCAGCCCGAGCTTCTCCTTGCCGACGCCTTGACCCGCGCAATCGGCACGCTCAGCGCGTTCCGCGCCGATTTTGATGTCGTCTTCATCTACCTGCCGCTTCGATGGGAACGCGCCTTTTTCGGTGCGCATGACTTCGATCTGCACGATCATCTAAAGGCGCTCACAGCGGCTCGCGGAATGCCTCTACAGATCGTCCGTGAGGATCGGGCGCTTGCCTATAACTGCCGCGCAAGCGTGATGTGGCGGATCGGTTTGGCGCTCTATGCCAAGGCAGGCGGCATTCCTTGGAAGCTGGCCGACACCGATCCCGAGACGGCTTATATCGGCATTTCCTATGCAGTGCGACCGCGCGAAAGCGAGAAGCCGCGCTTTGTCACATGCTGTAGCCAGGTCTTCGATGCCGATGGCGCCGGTCTTGAATTTGTCGCCTATGATACCCGTGAAGTTGAGGTGCACCGCGAAAATCCGTTCCTGTCGCAAACGGAGATGTTTCGCGTCATTAATCGGTCGATGGACCTCTACCGTGCGCGACACGCCGGGCGGTCGCCCCGCCGTGTGATCGTCCACAAAACCACTGAGTTCAAGTTCGACGAGATCAAAGGTTGCTTTGACGCGCTC
>Ga0302220_10003957_pt1 | contig 9995 bp, 7 predicted proteins | sample II_Palsa_E1_3_FD_194572 | JGI IMG/M metagenome (GOLD analysis project Ga0302220, IMG submission 194572) | Peat permafrost microbial communities from Stordalen Mire near Abisko, Sweden - II_Palsa_E1_3 | ecosystem: Environmental > Terrestrial > Soil > Palsa > Peat permafrost | place: Sweden... | reverse complement strand
CCGCTTGATCACATAGTCGCGATACGTAATTCGGCGGTCCGATATTAACTGAAGCGTCAGCACGAATCCGCTAAGTATGAAGAATAAAATCACCGCTTCATGACCGAGCGCCAGCACGCGCAAGGGTGACCTCGGTACCCACCAGAGCGGGCCGACCAATACAAAATGATTAACGACGACCATCAGGGCCGCAATGCCGCGTAATGCATCCAGCTGAGGATAATGGCGACCGCGAAAAGGACTTGATTCATTCATCCGATAAATACCCTGCAGTGGTGGTTATGGGTGAGTGATGACAATGTTCGGTTGCTGTTCGGTAGCTACGCTCTACCAAATTAATTAGTTGGTAAAGGAAAGTTTAATGGGCAATTCAATAGACGATTAGCGCTGTATTACTTTCTAATACTTTTTTACCTTATTGCCGACGCACGCCACCCGGTCAGTCGTAGTTTTTGCCTGCTTGATGCAGGCTGCGGCTCGTGGGTAAGCGACGATCGGGGCCGAGGGTGGAGCGCGGCCGGGCCGCCTGGTTTGGAGACGGATCGTCGCGCGTGAAGGTCTCGCTCAGGAACACCAGCAACGCGCTGCAGTTACTGACTACGGTTCTGTCGCAGCCAGGAAATCAGGAATCTTCGGAATCGAATAGATAGGGATGCTTATTTCCAGGGTTCATGGAACTGCTCGGCGTCCCGTTACAAGTCATTCCATTCGCCAAAGTCTACCGACCCCGCGCTTGCTCGGTCCGAACGCGTTGCGTTGTCAACTACCTCGACCGGACCGTGGGGATAGCCGCCACGAGTCTGACCAAAGACCTCGGGCTGTCGGCCGCCGTCATGTGCATTGTGTTCTCGGCGTTCTCGCGGACCTACACGGTGTCGCAGATACCGGCTGGCTAGCAATTTTATGATGCATTTGCTGGTGAATGACGTCGGCGCGTGGTGGGCTCGCTCCCGGATTCGCGGTTTCCGCACGCTCGGGATGGCGCGAGCAAGGCACTAACTAAGGGACATCGTCGTGCGGAAGAATTCCATGAAGCTTCTAAAGGCAGCTGGCAACGCGAGGCGTTTCGGTGACTGCATCAGGTCGGGTGCGCTGTGCGCGACTGACGGCTTCGGAGAAGCGCGAATGTAGCTTCAGGATCAACTACGGCCGAACCGAGCAGGGCGTTAGTCGCCCACGAAAGGACGCGTGACGCAGCTGTCAAACCATGCACTCGCGATGGGCATCGTGTCGAATTGCAAGATGACAGGCACAATACGCGGCGATGCCGCTGAACTGCACCGTGTTCGATAGTCGAACGGGTCGGCACCGCATCACCGAATCCGCCCCTTCGATGCTTTCATGAACAACACTATCCTCGACCGCCCTGTCCCTCCCGCGCCCACACAGAACTCGCCGCGCTTCCTGCTGTTTCTGATCTGCCTGTTCGCCTCCGCCGGGCAGCTCGCGATCGACATCTACGTGCCCGCGCTACCCGCGATGGCGCGTTTCTTTGCGACTTCGCCGCAGGCAATCCAGTCGAGCGTTTCCGGCTACATGGCGGCCTACGCGTTAGGCCAACTCGTCTTCGGGCCCATAGCCGATGCATACGGGCGCAAGCGCGTGCTGGCTTTCGGCCTCGTCATTTTCACAATCGGCTGCCTGCTGTCGCTCGCTGCGCCGAATCTGGAGACGTTCCTCCTCGCCCGTTGCCTGCAGGGATTCGGCATCGCCGCCACGAACCTGCTCGCCAAGGCGATCATCACCGACTCATTCTCCGGGCAGGCGCTGATGCATGCGTTCACCTACATGGCCATTGCGTGGGGGCTCGCGCCGATCGTGGCGCCGGTGATTGGCGCCCATCTGCAGACGTGGTTCGGCTGGCAGGCCTGCCTCGTCTTCCTGCTCATCTATTCGCTTGTGATGTGGGCGGTGATCTGGCGTTATCGCGAAACGTTGCAGCGCCCGGTGCGCCTGGAGCCGCGCACGCTGATGACAAACGCCGGCAAGGTGCTCTCGAGCCCGGTATTCCAGAGCTGTTTTCTCGCTCAGGGCCTGTGCTACAGCATCTTGCTCGTATTCAACATCGTTGGGCCGTTCATGGTGCAGAACACGCTGCACAAGCCGCCGACCTTTTTCGGTTACCTCGCGCTCGGCATCGGGATGATGTATTTCCTCGGCGGCCTGTCGAACCGTTTGCACGGCCCGCGTCTGCCGACCGCGGAGCAGCGCCTGTACATGGGTGCGCGCGTGATGGCGGCCACGTCGATTGCGATGCTGTTGCTTGCGCTGACGGTCGGCCTGCGCGTATGGACGCTCGCGACACCCGTGCTCGTGATGGGGTTCTGCGCAGGCGCGATGTACCCGACGTTGATGGCCAAGGGCAACTCTCTGTTCCCGCACATCGCGGGCCTGACGAGCGCGATCCTCGGGTGTGCACTGCTGCTCGTGTCGTCAGCGATGATGGGGCTCGCCGGCTTCTTGTCAGTGCAGGTCCTGACGCCGCTCGCGGTGTTCTTCGTCATCCTCGCGTTCGGCGTCGTCTGGATGGTGACAAAACTGCTGCGGCATCTGGCGCAACCGCAACCCGATGCAAGCGTGTGCCGCAGCGGCAAGGTGGCGTAGCGCGTAGCCTTCGGCTGAGAAACGGTCGTTCATGTGCGTCGTCGGTCGGACATCCAGACGCCGGCTCCCCCAGCGGAGGGCCCTGCGGCGGGACGCACAGAGGCGGTAACCCCAGAGGCGCAAGGAGCGGAAACAATCGATACACACTGACTCAAGTCGAAGGTCATGCTGCCTGCGTTTTGCACAATCGAAGAATCGACCGCGCTGTGCTGCTCATCGAGATGGAGCCTTGTAGCGCTTGCGACCCAAATATTCCTCGAATGCTTCCCGAAGGCGCTCGTCTTGAAGTTGTTTCTCCAAATGAGACAACCTGCTATTGGAGTTGCCAGCTTCCATCATAAATGTGATGTCGCAGCCCTCGCCTGTATGTCGGAAGACGCCGCGCCCGCTGTCGAAGCGACGGCGACTAAACCGGGCTACCGCAGAGTCTCAATCGTGAATAGCAACAATAGCTTCGATCTCCACCGTGATATTGCCGGGCAACGACCCCACGCCGACAGCGGAACGCGAGTGCCGGCCCGCGTCGCCGAACACATCGACGAAAAGGTCCGAACAACCGTTGATCACGCGTGGGTGATCCGCAAAATCCGGCGTTGCATTGACCATGCCGAGCAGCTTCACAATGCGTTTTACCCGGCCCAGGTCGCCCAGTTCCACATGCAGGACCGACAACAGATTAAGACCCACGAGTAACGCGTGCGCATACGCTTCCTCTGCCGTGACGTTGTCACCGACCTTGCCCGTCATCAGTTGCCCGGTTTCATCAAGCGGCCCTTGCCCTGACAAGAACAGCAGGTTGCCTTCGCGTGTGCAGTGAGTGAAGTTGCCTATGGGCGCGGGCACGTCCTGAAGTTTTAAGCCGCGGGCCTGCAGTCGTTCATAGCAGTTCATCTCAGTCGAAAATCCCATGTTGCGTTGGTTCTCTTTCAAGTGTTGAGGACAAGGTGGTTCAAAGACCCGCTAATCAGCGCCGTGTTCAGCCGATAGCGTCAGGGGTGCGGCGCCGCCAGCCGAGCCGCGCTTCAATGCGCGCGGCAACGACTTTCAGTTCGTCGCCAAATCGTTCAGTACTCTGAAGCGCTTTGGATTCGGGCATTACAATCGATATGGTGAAGACGCAGGCCCCTGCCTGGTCAAGGACCGGGGCGGCGAGACACGCCACGGACGCATCCGACTCTCCGATCTGGATCGACAAGCGTGCGTCCAGTGCTTCACGCGCCATCCGCGCAAGCACGTTGGGACGCGTCTCCGCGCGCGCGGTGGGAGACGACTTCGCGTACCGCTCGAAATAAGCGATCCGCTCGGCGTCCGGCAGATGTCCCACCAGCAACCGCCCCGACGCGGTCCAGTTGAGCGGCACCCGGCTTCCCACGCGCGAAGTCACGCGAAAATGGCCAGGCCCCTCGGCCATTTGCAACACGACCATCATCCCTTCTTCGAGTCCGCACACCTGCACCGTCTCACCGACCTGGGTCGACAACCGGTTCATCTCCTCATGCGCGACCGCCAGATAGTCGAGCGAACTGGCGTACGTCAGCCCGTAGCCATAGAGCCGCGAGCCGAGCCAGATCGCGCCCTCGGGCGTGCGGGCCAACAGGTTCTTCTCCACCAGGTCATTGATGATCGAATAGACCGTCGACAACGGCGCACCGACCAGACGCGCGATCTCATATGCGGTGATCGGACGGTTGGTGTCCTGCAACGCGTCGAGGATCTGCACTGCCCGGTCGATCGCGCTCGTACGCGTGCGCGTAGTTGGCGGTGCCGCGGGAAGATCGGACGTGCCCGGCACGGGCTGCTCGTTCGACGGCGGTTCCTGCATGGTTTGACGGGGCTTGGCGGCCATCGCGCTCCTGGAGACTGAATGTTTTTGTACAGTTTGACGCAAGCGCATCGTATGATAATCTAATACACAATTACAACATACATTCCATAATAAAGGAATATCAGGAGCGGCATGATGGATATTTATTCCCGATTTGGTCTACGCCCGGTCGTCAATGGTTCGGGCACGATGACGAGCCTGGGTGCGTCCATTGTGGCGGCGCCGGTCATTGATGCAATGGCGGCAATCCTTCCTCAGTTCGTCGAGATGGACGACTTGCAACGCAAGGCGTCGGCGGGAATCGCGCAGGCTTGCGGCAGCGAAAGCGGCTATATCACGGCATCCTGTTCGGCTGCGATCACGCTCGGAATTGCTGCGACCATGACCGGCGACGATCCCGGACTGATCGAGCGTTTGCCCGATACAAGCGGACTGCGCAACGAGGTCGTCGTGCAAACGGGCCACCTCGTCAATTATGGCGCACCCATCGATCAGGCCATCCGGCTTGCCGGCGCACGCGTCGTGCCGGTGGGAGCAGCCACGGAGTCGCATGGTTACCAGCTAACCGCTGCGATCAGCGAGCGCACGACCGCTGCGCTCTATGTCGTCTCGCATCACACGGTCCAGTTCGGATTGATCCACGTGGAAGAATTCATCGCCCTCGCGCATGCTAAAGGTGTACCGGTAATCGTGGATGCCGCGTCTGAATATGATCTCACGCGCTTCATTGCCGCGGGCGCCGATCTCGTGTTGTATTCTGCGCACAAGTTTCTCGGCGGTCCGACTGCCGGTATTGTCGCCGGCAAGAAAACGCTGGTACGTGCCGCCTATTTCCAGAATGGCGGTATTGGCCGTGGCATGAAAGTGGGCAAGGAAGGCATTGCCGGCGCCATCGCCGCACTCGAACAATGGCAGCAGCGCGACCATGCAGCAGTGCGCGCCCGTGAACGCGGTTATCTTGAGTTGTGGCGTGAGGCGCTGAATGCCCGCGTTGGCGTACGCGCCGAGATCGATGCCGATCCGACCGGCAATCCGCTCGACCGCCTGAAGTTGTCCATCGATCCGCGCGCGGCGCGCATCAGCGCCTGGGACCTGGCGGACGCCCTCGCCCATCCGCCGGCAGGCAGCGTGCCGGTGATCGTCCGTGATCACGAGGCCGAACTGAATTTCTTCTTCATCGACCCATGCAATCTGCATCCGGGCCAGGAGCACAGCGTGCTTGAACGCCTGCTTGATGAACTCGAGCGTGCGCAACACGCGCCACATCCGCTGGTCAGCCCGTTTTTCGAGCGCGACGCGCGGCGTGGTGCAGCCCGGCGGAATTGGCCCGACTGAGTAGCCCGACTGGCCTGATTTTCTTGTATGACCGATACGCCGGATTTCTCCGGCGTCGCTTTGCCTTGCACGTTTAGTAATCCTTAGTCCATCGAAGACAACAAAAATTCATCGATGGGTGCCCTTCTTTCGACCAGAGGAAACCAGATGCATAAGCAGATCCTTCGCACGGCCGTGGCCGTCGCCGTGACGGGAAGCGTTGCGCAAGCCGCTTTCGCCCAAAGCAGCGTGACGCTCTACGGTATCGTGGATGCCGGCTTCACATACACCAACAATCAAAAGGGCAATAGCGCCTATCAGGCGACTCAAGGCAATGTGCAAGGGTCGCGCTGGGGTCTGCTTGGCAGCGAGGATCTGGGCGGTGGCAACAAAGTCTTGTTCCGGCTCGAAAACGGCTTCAGCCTGGAATCGGGCGCGTCGGGCCAGGGTGGACGCATGTTCGGCCGCAGCGCATGGGTGGGGTTGAGCAACGACCGCGCCGGTACGATCACGCTAGGCCGTCAGTACAACAGCGTGCAGGACTATCTCTCGAATCTGCAGATCAACGGCGTGGGCGCAATGAGCCAGTACGGCAACGCGATCTACGACAACGACGACATCAACAACACCTACCGCACCGACAACGCCGTCAAGTACACCACGCCGACGTTCTCCGGCTTCACCGCGAACGCAATGTACGCGTTCTCGAACACTGCCGGTGATTTCTCCAATAACCGCGCGTGGAGCGTGGGCGCGGATTATGCAGCGGGTCCGGTGCGCCTTGACGCGGCCTACTCGCTGGTCGATCACCCTGCGTCGAACACAGCCGGCGCCGCCCCCTCCGACAACTACTACAGCACCAACTCGTCGATCATCAGCAACGTTGCGCGCAACCAGGTCTGGGGCGCAGGCGGTGCCTACACGTTCGGGCCGGCGACGGTCGCCTTGCTGTACACGAACTCGCATTTCGACCTCCTGACCGGCGGCAGCCTGCGTTTCGCGAACTATGAAGCGAGCGTGCGTTATCAGTTCACGCCCGCCACGCTGCTCTCGCTTGGCTACATCTACACGAGCCAGAACAGCAGTTCGGCAACCGCGTCGAATGGTCACTACAACCAGCTCGCACTCGGTGGCGAGTACTTCCTGTCGAAGACGACCGACCTCTACCTGAACGGCATTTACCAGCGTTCGTCCGGCGCCAAGGCCTGGATTGAAGGGGCCTCGAATCCGTCCAGCAACAACGGTCAGTTTGTCACCGTCGTGGGCATTCGACACAAGTTCTAACCAGGCAGGCCGGACCGATGAAGACCCGGGCGGCTCGACGGTTCGGCCCTTTCTACCCGTTTTTCTGACCGCTATTTTGGAGCCTCCATGGCGACTGTCCAGGGAAGTCTGTTACTCGTCTACGCGTTGGTCGCGATCATCGCGCTGGTCGTGTTGATCGCGCGATTCAAGCTCAATCCGTTTATTACGCTGATGGTGGTGTCTGTCGCCCTCGCGCTTGCCGTCGGCATGCCGATGACCTCGATTCTCAAGTCGTTCGAAACCGGCGTCGGCGGAACGCTCGGGCATATTGCGATTGTCGTCGGGCTAGGCACGATGCTCGGCAAGATGATGGCCGAATCCGGCGGGGCTGAACGCATCGCGCAAACGCTCATCGGATTGTTTGGCCCGAAGAATGTGCATTGGGCAATGATGTGCATCGCGTTCCTCGTCGGCCTGCCGGTATTTTTCGAAGTCGGTTTCGTGCTGCTGATTCCGATTGCGTTCAACGTAGCGCAGCGTACCGGCACGTCGATGATCCGGGTCGGCATTCCGATGGTCGCGGGACTCTCGGTCGTGCATGGCCTGATTCCACCGCACCCGGCCGCGTTGCTGGCGGTGACGGCTTATAACGCTGACATTGGCCACACGATTTTCTACGCGTTGATTGTGGGTATTCCCACGGCGATTATCGCCGGACCGCTGTTCTCGAAACTGATCGCGAAGTTCGTCGTGCTCGAAGGCGTCAATCCGATGGCGCAGCAGTTTATCGAGCAAGATGCCGCGCGCGCGACGCAGAAACTGCCGAGCTTCGGTATCACGCTGCTGACCGTCCTGTTGCCGGTGCTGCTAATGCTCCTGGGTAGTTGGGCCGACCTGATCGTGCCGGCGAAGTCAACGGCCAACAACGCGCTGCGCCTGATCGGGCACCCGGACATGGCATTGCTGCTTGCAGTGCTGTTGAGCTTCTACACGTTCGGCTCGGCGCGTGGGTTCAATCGTGAATCCATCCTCAAGTTCACCAACGAGTGTCTGGCGCCGACCGCCAGCATCACGCTGGTCGTGGGTGCCGGGGCAGGCTTCGGGCGCATCCTGATCGACAGCGGCGCGTCCAAAGCGATCGTCGACGTGGCCACCGGCGCGCATGTGCCGCTGCTGATTCTCGCGTGGCTGGTCGCCGGTTTGATTCGGGTCGCGACGGGATCAGCGACAGTTGCCATGGCCACGGCTGCGGGGATCATCGCACCGATCGCGGCAGCAGCCGCCTCCACGGCGACTGGCGTGCGTCCTGAACTACTCGTGCTCGCGACGGGCGCTGGATCGCTGATCCTGTCACACGTGAACGACGGCGGTTTCTGGCTGGTCAAGGAGTATTTCGGCATGACCGTGACGCAGACGTTCAAGACCTGGACCGTGTGCGAAACGATTATTTCGGTGACCGCGCTGGCGTTCACGCTCGGGTTGTCGATGGTGATCTGAAGCGGCGCGGCATGCCGATAAAACGCTTGCCGCCTGCATTAATAACGTTGCAAATCCGGTGTGTGAACGCCACTGCGCCGACGCTGACGCACCGGAGCAGTCATGAAGTCACGCGCCGTGCGCCCAGCGCTCAACTCAATATACACACGCGTGTCACGTTCCAAGTCGATATCCGTTGCTGCGGATCGTATCGAACAACGGCTCCCCGCCTTCGATATCGATCTTTTTTCGCACCCGGCCGCACGCTTACACTACGGTTACGTGCACGCCGTTGCGCAGTTTCCCGACCGGTCGGACGTTTTTTCTCTAGTACTCTGATGATCGCGAACCGCACCGTCGCTCGCATGCGCCGACCATGCTTGTTTAAAGCGTAACTGGTATAACGACATACTTAGCGTCGCAAACGGCCCGCTCCGCGGAGCGCAATTCTGACTGCAAACTCGCGATTCCTTACGCACCATGACCACTCAAACCCATTCAGCCGCTCCCGATCTTCCTGTCGACATGATCATCTTCGGCGGTGGCGGCGACCTGTCCGCACGCAAGCTCCTGCCCGCCCTTTACATGGCGCATTTGCACTGCAACCTGCCCCCGAAAACACGCATTATCGCGATCGGACGACGCGACTGGTCCCGCGAGCAATACGTGCAATTCGTGGAAGAGCAATCGAAACCCTTCGTCGACAAGAAAGCGCTCGATCCGCAATCCTGGGACACGTTCCTGGCTCTGTTCGACTACGTGCGCATCAACATCGATGCGGCGAGCGACTATCTGCGGCTAGCGGAAATTGCGCGCAAGGACGTGTGCCGTGTGTTTTATCTCGCGACGTCGCCGGATCTGTTCACGACCATCTGCGACAACCTCGCGGCTGCTGGCCTGGTCGACAACAACTCGCGCGTCGTGCTGGAAAAACCGCTCGGTCATGATCTTGCCTCGGCGCAAGCGATCAATGCTTCTGTCGGCCGTCATTTCGCCGAGGCGCAGATTTATCGCATCGATCACTACCTCGGCAAGGAAACGGTGCAGAACCTGATGGTGCTGCGTTTCGGCAACGCGATCTTCGGACCGCTGTGGCAGGCGCCGTACATCAAGAGCGTGCAGATTACCGTGGCGGAAACGGTAGGCGTGGGCAGCCGTGCGGGCTTCTACGACCAGACCGGCGCGCTGCGCGACATGGTGCAGAACCACCTGCTGCAACTGCTGTGCATCGTGGCTATGGAGCCGCCCGTATCGCTCGATCCCGATGCCGTCCGCGACGAAAAGCTCAAGGTGCTGCGTTCGCTGCGCAAGATGACGGTGGCCGACATTGCCCGCGATACCGTGCGCGGCCAGTACAGTCCGGGCGCGATTGGCGGCGAGCCGGTCAAGGGTTACATGGAAGAAGACAACGTGCCGGCGGAGAGCCGTGCCGAGACCTTCGTCGCCATCCGCGCGCATATCAACAACTGGCGCTGGGCGAACGTGCCGTTCTTCCTGCGTACGGGCAAGCGCTTGCAGAAGAAGCAATCGG
>Ga0302220_10003955_pt1 | contig 9998 bp, 7 predicted proteins | sample II_Palsa_E1_3_FD_194572 | JGI IMG/M metagenome (GOLD analysis project Ga0302220, IMG submission 194572) | Peat permafrost microbial communities from Stordalen Mire near Abisko, Sweden - II_Palsa_E1_3 | ecosystem: Environmental > Terrestrial > Soil > Palsa > Peat permafrost | place: Sweden... | reverse complement strand
TGGCGAGCGGCGCACCGGTTTCGCGCAGCTTGGCCTTCACCAGCGAGTGGCCGGTCTTCCACATCAGCGGCTCGCCGCCCTTGTCTTTCACCCACTTCGCCAGATTGCGCGTGCACTTGACGTCATAAATGATCTGCGCGCCCTTGTTGCGCGACAGCACCTCTTCAGCGAACAGCATCAGTTGACGGTCCGGATAAATGATCTGGCCATCCTTGGTGACGACGCCGAGGCGATCGCCGTCGCCGTCGAACGCAAAGCCGATTTCGGCGTCGGTTTCCTTGAGCGCCTTGATGACGTCCTGGAGGTTTTCCGGGTGAGCCGGGTCCGGATGGTGATTCGGGAAGTTGCCGTCGATCTCCGTGAACAGCTCAACCAGTTCGCAGCCGAGCTTTCTGAACAGCTTCGGAGCAAGGTCACCAGCGACGCCGTTGCCGGTATCCACGACGATCTTCAGCGGCCGCGCCAGCTTGATATCGCTGACGATGCGATCGAGGTACACGTCGGCGATGTCGTAGTCCGTATAGCTGCCGCTGCCGCTTGCGAAGTTATCGTCGACGATGCGCTGATGCAGCGCCAGGATCTGCTCGCCGTAGATAGCGGCGCCGCGCAACACCATCTTGAAGCCGTTATAGTCCGGCGGATTGTGGCTGCCCGTCACGACGATGCACGAGTCGACGCGACGCTCGCCGCTTGCGAGCTTGAGCGGCACGCTCGCGGCGAAGTAGCCAACCGGCGTCGGCACCATGCCGACGTTGACCACGTCGACGCCCGCCGAACGCAGGCCATCGGACAGCGCTGCGATCAGTTCAGGGCCCGACAGGCGACCGTCACGGGCCACCACAACGGCGTCGCCGCCTTGTGCACGCACTTCACTGCCGAACGCGCGGCCGATCAGCCGGGCGGTATCGGCGTCGAGTGTCTTGCCGATCACGCCACGAATGTCATACGCCTTGAATATAGATTTGGAGATCATATTGGCTCACTTGCGTGCATTGGAAAAGTTGACAGGCACCTTATAGGTGTTCCGCGTCATGAGTGGTCATCGCGCTGCGCCCTTGCCGGAGGCACTCCGGTTCCAACTTATAATTGCGCTTTTCAGACACGCCTTACTGACGACTATTCTAATGCTTAGACGCCCTCCCCTCACAAAGTTGCCGCTCAGGACGGCCAGGTGGGCAATCGCACCGACAGTCGTGTCACATCCGGCGATGCGGGCAGGCGCTGGATGTTGACGCCCAAACGTTTATCCGCGCGCTTCGCCAATCCCGACGTGACGCGGGCATTTGCGAATATCGTCTGGCTCGGGCTGGAACGGGTCACGCAGATCGCCGTGGCCATCGTCATTAGTGGCATGCTGGCGCGCTACTTCGGCCCGGATACCTTCGGCAAATGGCAGTACGCCAATACGCTGCTGCTGGTGCTCTCGCCCATCACCTGGGTGTGCGGCGCCGAAATCCTCGTGCCGACCATCGTCAAGCGGCCGCCTGAGCAACTGGGCACCGTGCTCGGCAGCGCCTTCGCGCTGCGCCTGTCGGTCTCGGCCGGCGCGCTGCTGCTCACCTGGATCGGCATTGCCGCCGGGCTCACCGATCCGCTGGTCGGCGCGATGCTGGCCGGGCTGGCCGTGACGATGCTGTTTCGCGAGCCGTTCGTGGGCGTGATCAATTCGTGGCTGCAGAGCATGACCTACAGCAAGCCGCAATTACTCACCAGCATGAGCACCGCGGTCGTGAAGGCCGGGCTCGTGTATCTGCTGGTGCGCGCGGCGACCACGCCCTCGCGCTTCGGCTGGCTGTGGGCGCTGGAGTCGGCGGCGATTGGTGCCGTGCTCCTCGTGTATTACATCCGGCGCCATGGCGGCAAGCTCGGCTGGCATCTCGACCGCTCGCTCTTCAGGCACTTCGCCACGGCAGGCACGGTGTTCTGGCTCGGCCTGATCTGCATGTACCTGTTTCTGAAGCTCGACCGGCTGATGCTGGAGCGGGCCATTTCGTTTGCCGACCTCGGGCGCTATTCGGCCGCGCAGCAACTGAACGAGAACTGGATCACGCTCGCGCTAATGCTCGCGCAAACCATCGCGCCTGCGTTCGTCTACCGGGTGCAAGAACCTGCTCACCTGCGCCGTAACATGTGGCGCCTGACGGCAATGACCGCGGCCTTGATGATCGGTGGCGCGGTGGTGCTCGACCTGCTGGCGGGGATCATCATTCGCCGCGTGTTCGGGCCCGCCTACGAAGGTGCGATTGAAATTTTCCGCTGGGCCGTATGGCTCTCCGTGCCGGCCGGCATCGAAGCCATCGGCAACCTGATCGTGCTGAAATATCAGGCCAAGTTTGTGTTGCTGTCGAAGTGGCTGCTGGCGCTGGCTGTCGCGTTCGTCGTCAATCTGCTGGCGATTCCGCGCCTGGGCGCCTATGGCGCGCTGGTCGGACTCGCGGTGGGCTATCTGGCCGCTGCCTCGGTCAACCTTTACTACATCCGCCTCAAGCTGCGCTCATGACGAATTCATCCGCATCCGCGCATCCCTTTACCGGTTCGCCCAGCGCGCCGGCGAGCAGCACGCTCGACGACGTTGCCGTGCTGATACCGGCCTATAACGGCCAGGCCGACGTCGATCGCACGCTCGCGTCGTTTAGCGAAGACGTGCCGGTTCATGTGCTGATCGTCGACGATGGCAGCACGCCGCCGATCGTCGCACCTGCCCTGCCGAACCTGCGGATCGAAGTCTTGCGCATGCCGCAGAACGGCGGCATCGAGAGAGCGCTGCAGACCGGCATCGACGCCCTCGCCGAGCGCGGCTTTCGCTATGCAGCCCGCATCGATGCAGGCGACCTGACTGTGCCGCACAGGCTCGCCAGACAACGCGCGTATCTGGAAGCGAACCCACGGGTGGCGGGCCTCGGCATGTGGACCCAGGTGGTCACGCGCGATGGCCAGCCACTCTTCATGCTGACGCCGCCCGCCGCTCCGGACGCAATCCGCCGCCTGCGCTTTTATCGCAATTGCCTCGCGCACCCGTCCATGACGCTGCGGATCGACGCGGTGCGCGAGGTGGGCAACTATCGCGCGGACTACCGCTCGGCCGAAGACCTGGATCTGTTCCTGCGTCTGATGAAACGCTATGACTGCGCGAACCTGCCTGAGCTGGGCCTGTACTACGAGCTGAACGAAGGCGGCATTAGCGCGACCAAACGGCGCCGCCAGGTGAGCTCGACACTGCGGCTGCAACTGCGTTACTTCAACGCGGGCAACCTGTACGACTGGCTGGGACTCGCGAAGAATCTGCTGCATTTCGTCATGCCGTATCGCACGTTGCGGGCCGTCAAACGCAGGCTGCTTGCGCCGCGTGCCGGTCACTGAAACTGAAGCCCCCGTAAAACCTCCATGAAGCCCAACGTTTCTCACGTCTCCAATGTTTCGCTGCGCATTACACTCGTCTGCAATACTGCGTGGGCAATCTACACGTACCGGCAAGGGCTGATCCGCGAGCTGGTGGCACGCGGCGTCGAGGTGACGGTGCTCGCGCCGCGCGACCGCACGTTCGATCTGCTGAGCGCGATGGGCTGCCGCTGCATCGAACTGCCAATGGCATCGAAAGGCACCAATCCGCGCGACGACCTGCGCACGCTGTGGGCGCTGTACCGCCAGTACCGGACCATCCGCCCGAATATCGTGTTTCACTATACGATCAAGCCGAACATCTACGGCTCAATTGCGGCTAAGCTGGCAGGCGTCGATTCGGTCGCGGTTACCACGGGGCTCGGCTACGTCTTCATCCAGCAGAGCCGCGCGGCGCAGGTGGCGAAAAAGCTGTACCGTTTTGCATTCCGCTTCCCGCGTGAAGTCTGGTTTCTGAACCGCGACGATCAGGCCGCCTTCGTCGATCAGAAGCTGCTCGTGCATCCCGAACGGGCCCGTCTGCTACATGGCGAAGGGGTGGATCTCGAGCAGTTCGCCTTCACACCGCTGCCGGACAAGGCGCATTTCGACTTCGTGCTGATCGGCCGGCTGCTGTGGGACAAGGGCGTGGGCGAATACGTGGAGGCCGCGCGGCGCTTGCGTGTACGCTACCCGCAGGCACGCTTTCGTCTGCTGGGGCCGGTGGGCGTGGATAATCCCAGTGCGATCTCACGGGAAGAAGTGGCCGCGTGGGAGCAGGAAGGCGTGATCGAATATCTTGGCGAGGCGCACGATGTGCGGCCGTTTATCGCCGCAGCGGATTGTGTCGTATTACCGTCGTATCGTGAGGGCGTGCCGCGCACGCTGATGGAAGCGTCGGCGATGGGCCGGCCGATTGTCGCGACCGATGTGCCCGGCTGTCGGGAAGTGGTCGCGGATGGCGTCAATGGTTTGCTGTGCGAAGTCCGCAACGCGGAGAGTCTGGCGGACCGGCTCGCACAGATGCTCGACATGAGCGGCGACGCACGCCGCGCCATGGGCGAACGCGGCCGGCAGAAAGTCGCCGCCGAGTTCGACGAGCGTGTAGTGGTAGAAAAATATAAAGACCTGGTTCGCAACTTGACGGGCGTTTCACTCTAACGGAGCAACAGCATGGCCACGAAGGGCACGATTCTGGTAACGGGCGGCGCGGGTTTCATCGGCTCGCATACGTGTGTCGAACTGTTGAACGGCGGCTACGACGTCGTCGTAATCGACAATCTCGTGAACAGCAATCGCGAATCGCTCAGGCGCGTCGAACAGATCGCCGGCCGCGCCGTGACGTTCTACGAAGCCGACGCGCGCGACGACGCAGCGCTGCAGCGCATTTTCGATGCGCATCTGGTGACAGGCGCTATCCACTTTGCGGCGTTGAAGGCGGTGGGCGAATCGGTGTCGAAGCCGATCGAGTACTACAGCAACAACGTCGGCAGCCTGCTCACGCTGCTAGGCGTGATGCGCGATCGCAATGTGAAGCAGTTTGTGTTCAGCTCGTCGGCGACCGTCTACGGCGTGCCGAAGAGCTCGCCGATCGATGAGTCGTTTCCGCTGTCTGCAACCAACCCTTATGGACAGTCAAAGCTGATCGCCGAGCAGGTGCTGCGCGATCTCGAAGTCTCGGACCCGAGCTGGCGCATTGCGACGCTGCGCTATTTCAATCCGGTGGGCGCGCATGAAAGCGGGCTGATTGGTGAAGATCCGGCTGGCGTGCCGAACAATCTGATGCCGTATGTCGCGCAGGTGGCGGTGGGCAAGCTCGAGAAGCTGCGGGTGTTCGGCGGCGACTATGACACGCCGGATGGCACGGGGGTGCGCGATTACATCCATGTCGTGGATCTCGCGCGTGGGCACCTCGCGGCATTCGACGCGCTGGAGAAGCACGATGCGAGCTTTGTGGTGAACCTGGGGACGGGCCAGGGGTATAGCGTGCTCGACGTGGTAGGCGCGTTCGAAAAGGCGTCAGGCCGGCCGGTGCCGTATGAGATCGTGGCGCGGCGGCCGGGGGATGTGGGTTCGTGCTATGCCGATCCGGCGGCTGCGGCGAAGCTGCTCGGGTGGAAGGCGGAGTTTGGCATCGAGCGGATGTGTGCCGACCACTGGCGGTGGCAAGAGAAGAACCCGGACGGGTTCAGGTAAGCGGCACGCCCTGGCGCAGCGCGCCTCTCGGGCGCAAGCGGCCTGGTTTGCACGGTGCTTAAAGCGGAGATAAAGGGGAGAGATTACGACCGGAATCTTTTCCCTTCCAGCATCCAATTCACTCGTCCTTCGCGGGGCGCGTCTGCGGCCGGAAGCCGCATGCCACCCGGACCATTCCTAGCGCCCGCTGGCCTCCCGGCACGAGGTTGATCATATCGAGGCGAATCAGGACGCCCATCAGTATGGCCGATAGCATCGCCTCGCCAATCACCCGGGAGAGTGCGATTCCTATGGCGCCGAATCGAGGTGCAAGAATCAGCGCCGCGGCAAGATTAACCACCCCCGAGGCGATGCCCACGATGGCAAGCAGACGATCCTTCCTGCGCGGCACGAACAAGTAGCCGGCCACAAATTCGTTAAAGGCAGCGAATGGGAACATCCACGCAAAAATCTGCAGGACGTGCGCGCTGGGTCCAAAGGAGGGGCCGAGGATCAAAGGCAGAACGAAAGGCGACAGCGCCAGCGCGCCGCAAAAAATCAGCAATCCGTATCCCATCAGCAGGGTTGCGCCGCGCCGGGTAGTTTCGTGCGCGCCTTGCATGTCTCCCTGTGCGAGCTGCCGCGTGATGGTGGGAATGAACACCTGCGCTGCCGGCCCCATCAGCGCAAGCGCGATCGTCGCGAAGCGTTCCGCCGCGCCGAAATAGCCGACCTGATCGGGAGTAGACAACAGCGACAACAGGTAGGTGGACGATGCCGTGAAAACGACCGACCCGGACGAGTAAAGGAAAAGCATCGTCGAATTTCGCACGAGAGGAACGATGCCCGCCAGCCTGATTCGTGGCCAGCCCAGTTGATAGATCGTCAGACCGTAGGAAATGATCGAGGACGCCACACCCGCAACCAAAACGCTTGCAAGCACCCATACCGCGTCATTGGGTCCTCTTACTAGGCTCAACACCAGCACGAGGCTCAGGAGAAAACCAAACACCTCGATGATGATGGGGGTTCGAAACTGGTGACGTCCCTGAAAGAGCCATCCGAGGTTCATTCCGGACACGATGCCCAGCAGTGTAGCCAGCACACCGATCAGAGGACGTTCGGACAGGACAGGCGAACACATCGTGGCAACGAGGCCAATGCATCCACCCGCCAGGCCATGCGCAATTCGCGCGCTCACATGCAACGAGAAGATGTCGTTGCATTCCGCATCCGATTGCGCTTTCGACACGTCGCGCATGCCGACAGGGCTAAAGCCGTAATTGACGAACATCCATATGACGTTCATGAGCGACATCGATGCAAGCACCCGGCCGTACCCGGCCACACCGAGGACCCTGCCGTAAAACGGTACCACAATGATGAGGTACACGTACCTCATCAAATAGCCGCCGTAGACAAACCCGATAATCCGCAGGCTCTTTTGTTTATCCATGCTGCCCTCTGTGGACCCTTCCCGGATTTTAGCGCTCAGCCGTGCGACGGCGGGCAAGCGGGCTGGCGATATACCGCACCACAAGGTCAGAAAGTGGCGAGCAAGGCATGAGACATAAACTTGACAGTAGGAGCGCGCCGAGTTTTTTCTGGAGGGTCCAGAATGGATTCGCGACAATGGTGTGCAGATAGTGTCGAGAATCCCGCATCATCCAGCGCCACCGGTTTGACAGCGTCGCGTGATAGAGGCATGAGCAAAAGCGAGCCTTTTCGCGGGCAAAATCGTGAAAAGTTGGCGGAAGCTCCACCTGGAGCCGGGCCCTTGCGACCTTCCTCAATATGGCCCATCTCAAGTTAAAGGCTTCCGGCGCCTTGTTGATCTGCTCCGAGTTTGCAAACGACACCGTTGCGCTGCCCGCGTTGTGCACGCGATAGCCTCCCAACGACTTTCGCACCGCGGCGACACGGCCTACCAAAGCCGCGCCGTAGATCGCGTAAAAGTCCGCTCCGTAGCGGTTGACGTCGCCCGCCGGAACCGGAAAAATCCGCCTGAGCGCACTCACCTTGTATGCGTTGCCCGAGGCAGGCGGCGACGGATACAGCCAGCCGCTCAGCAACAGTTTTCCGCAATCGGCGGGTGGCTCGGTGTGGGGCACATAAGCGCCCGTGTGCACGCCCGCGCCGTCCAGTACATCGAGGCGAAACTGCACCTTAGCCCAATCACCACTTACAAAGAACTGCATTACTGTGGAGACTGCATCCGGATACAGCAAATCGTCGGAATCGAGGAAAATCACATATTCCGTTTCGAGCACCTCGATTGCCTCGTTGTAAGCGGACACCTGGCCGCCGTTTTCCTTCAGCATCGATGAGATGCGTGTCCCAAACTTCTGGATGATCGCGCGGGAGCCATCGGTCGAGCCATCGTCGACGACCATGACGCGCGTCCCCGGGTAGTCCTGCGCGAGCGCCGATTCGATCGCAGCGTCCAGATAGTGCTCGTAGTTGTAATTGCAGATGACGATAGTGACGTGGTTCATGTTTTATCGACGCTATCCAAAGATTCGATCAGTCGAAATTCGACGACCGTAAAACTACCCAAACACGCTGCACGCACTCCAGTTCACCAGGGTTAAGCTTCGCCGCTGTAGATCCCCGCTGTTGATCCCTTTACTACGCTACGCCACGAACTACGACATACGCGAGGTGCTTAGGCGGATTGTTGTCCGCCCCATTGATTCGATCCGGCACCTTGAAGCGAATGTTCAGGGTCTGATCGTTCCACGCCAGGGCGACATCGTCGGGAGCGTTCGCCGTACCCGTCAGCGCGTCGATGAACTCGACCCGTCCATTACCTGAAAACGACGGCTTGAGTCCCCCTACCGCGACGCTTTGCCAGCCAGGATCTGCGCTTACCTGCATCACGACGTCATGGCCAGAAAGCAACGCACTGCCAGAAGCGCCTCGATCGAAGTGCAACGGCTTTGAAAAGCCTGCTAACGATCCGTTCGCAGTCTGGTTCAAGACGACCAGGCTTAGTCCTGATACGTTGTAAGTCCGCCTGGGCGGACCACGATGAGTCAGACGAAAAGGCTCGTACCCGTCCCAGTGGTAAACCATGGACAGATACTTGTTCGGGTCGTCCCAGTTTCTGTCGAGCGCCCACACGGCAAAGTCGAAGAAATAGCGCGGCAAATAGTGCGGATCCTTCATGTACGCGTCACCGATTTCCGTTTGCCAGATGCCTCGCGCGGGGCCATTCCTGACGTACTGCTGATACAGCGAATCGAGGTCGGCGACGGGGAGATAATGCGTGTCGATGTAATCGACCCAATCCAGCATCCGTTCGTTCAACATTGGGCTCCTGTACTCGAGCCATGTCCTGAAGTTGTCGAGGCCGCCCTGGTCCGGCCATCCACCGTAGACAACGTACGCGTGATGACGGCGGATGATGCGCGCCGCCGGGATATGAATGCGCTCGACGTAATCCCGCATGGCGCGCTCGTACGGTTTCGATGTCTTTACGTTCCCGTTGGCATCCGGGCCATGCCAGAAACTTGCTTGAGCCAGTCCACCCGACAACTTGCCCGCTGCTTCATTCCATATCTGGAAATAGCGCAGGTTATAAGGTGGCGCGGAATACGTACGAACCACTGCATCGACATATCGCTCCCACACCTCCACGTCCACCGGCGCCGAATTGGCGTCGCCGGGCACGCTCGCGTTCCACCCCTGCGTGTAGCCGAGTTGCAGGAGCGAGCCAATCCCATTGCGGTCGTTTGCGATCAGCGCAGGCGGCAGGTCAGCATCGAACGCGGAACTGGTTTTATCAATGCGCATGACGTCGTGTGGTCCATCCGCCTGGCCAGGGCCCACCGAACCGCGCCCCCAACTGATGCCCATTGCGCGCCACATCTGAACATCACGGGGTGCACCCGCCCAACCATTCGAACCAATCAACTCCGTCATCCTGCGGCCACGCACTCCCTGAGACCGCGACCCGGGCGCCAACGCAAGCGCAGTGTTGCCGCGCGCAAGCGCTATCACGGCTCCGGCGAGTGCAGAGAGTCTGCGCAACGCCCGCCGTCTGCCAGCAACGTGCGTGACTCGCTTCATTCGTCTCGCCACCAACATGGGCTAGGCCCCCGACGCGCCGCGCGCCAGGTCCGACAACTGAACGCAGACATGGTCGCGAGATTCCCGCATGGTGGTCGACGAAGAAGCGATCACCGGGCAAGCGCAGTAGCCGCCGGCGACTGCCTCGAAGGTGAGCTTCACGTTAGTAGCAAAGGTCATCGGCTTAGGAACCATGTAGGTGCAGCTTCACGCGATCGCGCACTCGCTTCGTGACACTGCGCATGCTGACCAGTTGGCGATCGCGAAAAGCGACCATTGATATGTCGTTACCAAAGCGGCTGGACGGCGTCTTCATGCATATTGCCCAGCAAATAGAATCGAAATTAAATCAATCGACGGCGCGAATTTCTCTA
>Ga0302220_10003949_pt1 | contig 10012 bp, 10 predicted proteins | sample II_Palsa_E1_3_FD_194572 | JGI IMG/M metagenome (GOLD analysis project Ga0302220, IMG submission 194572) | Peat permafrost microbial communities from Stordalen Mire near Abisko, Sweden - II_Palsa_E1_3 | ecosystem: Environmental > Terrestrial > Soil > Palsa > Peat permafrost | place: Sweden... | reverse complement strand
CGAAGTCTAGTTCCCGATCCGCCCAGTGCGCACGTAGCGCGGCGACGGTCGCCACGTTCACCGGCACCGTGCGTTGCTTGCGGCGTTTGCCGATGACGCCAAGCGCCCACACCGGACGTTGCTCGGCCGCTGAACTGGTTGACGAGTCAGTCGGCGATTTGGTCGGCGAGCCGGTCGCCGTGGCAACCGCGACACTCAAATTTTCACGACGGGCGTTGGCCGCTTCATCACGCCGCACCCCCGAGTTCCCCATCAATAAAATGGCCGCACGCGCGATGCGCCACTGGCGCGCTTCGTCCTCGGTTGGTGTCAAGCTGTCAAATGACACAAAGTCGTCCTCCCCCAAAAGACCAGTTTATAAGGCGCAGCGGGCAGCGCTGGTCAATTTTGCGTCAATTCTTATTGCCACAAACTTGTCCATTTTGCTGAATTTGACCCAAAGTAGACCCATATCGCTGGTCCGAAATAGTCGCCATCCACCCACCCAAATCCCTGCCAGTTTCCCGGCTGCCGAAGCGGACGCTTCATCATGTGTGGTCGCCGAAACTGCAACGCACACTCGTACTCACTTCGGTTAAAATTCCCATGAAATATTTCGCTGTGTCCGCCAAAGCTTCTCTATTGATTAGTAGTGCTAGTGATAGCTTAACGCTGACTTTTTATATACCGTTCTGGACATCGATGGTCGAACGCAGTCGGTACGTCTTGGCACAGAAAGCCGGCAGCACCACGTTGTCCGCAATCAGCAGGTGACAATCACCCGTGATGATCAACAAGAACACGAAACGCCGATTCTCTGGCAGGCGAAGGGCATTGCCGAAGCACGCTTCACGTCTCGCCCCGAGTGGAGCACCGCCGGCGAATCCATGTGGACGCGCTTGTCGAAATTTTCGGCTCTTTTGAAAACGGAGTGGGTAATGGGGCTCATCGGGCATGCTCATTAAAGCGTGCGAAGTTGAGTTTTCCCGCGATGAGGAACAGGACCGTACGCATGGTTTCGAAGCGAGCGTATCCGCGTACTTGCGTTTGGTACTACTTCTTCACCATGGGTGGTAAACGTCTGATCCGTGCACATGATGTTCTCCTTTGAACAGGACTCGACACGCTGATTTTACGTATCAGTTCCTCGACGCCCCTGCTCATAGGATCTAAGGCGGATCGTGCAGACGACTCAGCAGACCCTGCCGTCCAGACACGTGCGCTCATTGAGCCACAAGATCTATCCGACACGGCAGCGGACGCTTCCTCGATCCAGAAGCCCGTCCATGACGATGTTTCTGTCCCCGTCGTCCGTCAACAGTTGGCGCCGATCTTCGGAACGCAGGTCATCATAGAGCCGCGCTCGCTGCCATCGACAAGCTTGGACGATTTGCTAGATATTGCACCGATCGCGGAGGCGCTGATAAAGACGCTCGCGGGTAAAGCACGCGCCGGTCGCCTAGACGAAATGAAAGCCTTGGAACTACTGCAACAAATCGTGTCGCTCTGATCAGTAACGATCGGGCTATTGACGTCACCGGTAGGACGCTGGGCAAGCGCTTTGTCTTTCGCTTATTGATTATCAACGTCGCATCACTGGACGGCGCATGAAATGGCCGACGACATTTTCAATGAAAAACGGTCGGCGTCCGCCCGCGGCGAGGGCTTGGCACGAGGTTGTCCTGGTCTCGCCGTGCCGCAGGCTCCACGCGTGCGCGCAGGGCGTATATCTCATCGCTGGCAGGGGTACGGAGTTTGGAAAGAGTCTGGGCATAGCGCAGCCGCGCTGCTATCCAAGACGGCTGTTGCCGGCGACAAGCAAATGGAATGCTTCTCGCGCATCTTTGAGCTCCTGCATCGCAGCCGAGAAACGAACTAACTCAAGAAGCGATGGCTGTTGAGCATGGTGCTCGCAATAGTGGCGCCCCAACCTGGCGGACGCTGCCTGCACCTCCCGCGCAGCTCCGGCTACTCGTTCAATGGCTAGAGCTTCCGGCGAGCGTCGACGTTCGGTCTTGGGCACTTCGCGTTCTATCGGGACCATGGTTTCGTCAAGTCGTCGTCCACGGAGACTATCAGCAACGTGTCAGTAAAAGACGACAAGTGGACTATCGCCCGAAGTCTCTCGCCGCCAGTTTCAAAGAATCTGCCTTGGCTCGCATTGCCCTGCGCGCTGCCAACGCAAAGATGCGATTGCGCCCGTCTGCGAATGCCTTGAGTACGCGAGCTTCGCTGGCATCCGGTGGCAGCCAAAAGAACCGTTCCAGTGCGTCTCTCGTGAGCGAACAACGAACTTCTCGACCGCCGATTGAAATCGGAAACACGACTGCGGTCCCATCGCCTGTCAGGACAATTTCGGAAACGCTGGTTGAGTCCATCATGCACCCCTGCTTCATTCGCTAGAAAACTGGCGCTTGCGGAATGAGGTCCATTTCCACTCATTCTGCTATTCGCATAACCAAACGCTGTACGAACCGGACAACTTCAGCAAACTTCTTCGGCCTGACGCACGCGCGGCAGCATCCGGTCGAACTCGCGCTTGACGATGCCATAGCATTCGCACGCACGCGCTTCCAGACCTGCGCGATCGAGCACCTTGATACAACCGCGGCTGTGATGGATCAGGCCCGCGTCGTGGAGCTTTCCCGCCGCTTCCGTAACCCCTTCGCGACGCACGCCCAGCATGTCGGCGATCATCTGCTGCGTCACCTGGAATTCGTTGGACGGCGTGCGGTCAATCTCAATCAACAACCAGCGGCACAATTGCTTGCTCAGCGAGTGGTGACGGTTGCATGCGGCCGTCTGAGCAATTTGCGTCAGCAGCGCTTGCATGTACAGCATCATCAGGCGGCGCAGGAAATCCGAGCGATTGAACGCCTCACGCAACCCACTGGCGCTCATGCGATACGCAAAGCCCGGGCATTGAACCTGAACGCGCGTCGGCATGGTGTCGCCGCCGGTCAGGATAGGAACGCCGGTCATGCCTTCGCGGCCAATCGCGGCGATCTCCGCCGAGCTGCCGTCTTCCATCGAGTGAAGCAAGGAGATGATGGCTGTCGTCGGGAAATACACGTGATGAATCCGTTGACCCGAATCGCAAAGCAGTTGGCCTGTACGAAGCTGAACGAGTTCCAAGTGCGGCGTGAGCGCTTCCCATTCGTGTGCCGGAAGCGCGCCCAACAGATGATTGCCGTGCAGGTCTGATTTGAGGGTCAACATGATTTTGTTCTCTGATTCGTGCGCTGTGCGCCTATTTTTTATACTGGTCCGCCTCGTGTCTTCGTGATGCATCTGACGGCATTCATCGAAGACATGTTGTGACCAGCCCCGTAAGCAGACTGGCCGAAGTCGTGGGTTCTTTTCAGGCTCCGGCTAGTGCTGCACCACACGTAAAGCGAGGACCGTGCCAGCTGTCTGAACCCCAGTACCAGCATGGAGCCGCATTGGATATGCAGCAACGCACAATGGGGACGAGAACGATTTTGATTCACTCTTGAACAGTACAAACCCGAATGAACGTTATCTGTCCGATCAAACGCGCAAACGCTGTCGTCGGGTCAATGCCTTACTGGAAGGGCATCCTTGATTTGAAGCGCCGTTTGAAAGCACCGGTTTGCTGGCCGCACAACCCTAGTCGCATCAGCATTTCTCGGCCGATTTAAAAGTGATACAGATTTGTCTGTCAAATCAGGCTTGGCAGAAGCGCAGTTCGGTTCTCTCGCGATCTAAATCAGCAAACAAGCGTTGACCGTCCGAAAGCGCTCGAATCACAGACGCCGTCTGAAAAGGTGCGCGTCGAGGAAAACGTTAGTGCGGGAATTGACCTCGCACGGCTATGACAGCGACTTCCAAGAAGTTAATATCCCCATCCCTGCGGTTCCGGACCCACAGCTGCAAAGTCACTTTAGCCAGTCGGTCCATCGGCTGGCATTCACTTGATAGCGTGGTTGATGGCGTGGTTGGACGTTCGAGCGCCGGTAGCATATCGAAAGCGGTCGTTGGCGCTGCCGACGTCTCATAGCAATGGAACCGTTCGGGCTATCCGAGTGGCTGTGAGACAAATACTGTTGCTATCCGGCTTGCAAGTTCGATCTCATTGTCGCAACGGATTTCTGGCGCTCGTCGAGTTTTTTTCATCGGCATCCGGACTTAGTAAGAAACCTGGCCGTGTTGCCTGTCGCCATAGCGCGCGAGACAATACGGCAAAGTGCCGGACGGCCGTAGCTAGGTGAGCGGATACCGCAAAGGACCAAGCTGTGAGATTAATCTCACGCCCGACGGAGCGGCTATCACATCGGGTATGCGATTCACCATGCATGCGGCCGAGCTGTGCACTCCGTCCGAGCGGTCGACCCGGATTTTCGATGACGGTCTTCCGTCAACCGTCCACATCATGTGTTCGGTTTCGCCTTCTGCGAGGATGCGCAATTCGATATGCGCGCTTGCCGTTGGCCCTTCGGCGGTTTCGACTGACGCAACAATCTTTAGGCCGAGCGAGGTGCCGGGGTCGAGCGATTTATTCAGGATGCGGCACCACACGGGTTTCTCGGAGAGGATCGGCTCGCGCCGTTCAGTCACGTTCGTGATGGTGAAACCGAGCGCGTGCATCACGTGGTGCGGAATTCCCTTGTACAACTCACCTAGTTGGCCAGACACCTTGGTTACCTTTTGCGCGAACTCGGCTTGTGTCATGTCTACGCCGTAGACTCGCATCATGCGCTCATTCGCCAGCTCCGCGTTTGTGAGGCTGTGATGATTGAGCGAGCGAAGTTCGCTGCAAGGCCCTGCGATCAGGATGCCCGGCCAGATACGTGAGAAGTCCCAGATGCCGGTGCCTGTGAACGTCACGCCGCCCTGTTTGGCCAAGGCGTCGATCTGCTCGGCCAGCTCTGGATCAGCACCTTGTGGGAAGTAAGACTCGGAACCGTGGCAGATAACGTTGATGCCAGCCCCTAGGAGACGCTGGTAGGCCATCAAGTTCAGGCTTAGCCTTTCAGTCTGAACAACAAGCGCGATGTCCGCGCCCAAGGCAGCGTAGTCGGCAGTTTCGCAATCCTGAACAATGACTCCTAGATCTTCGTTCAGACTAGCGAGGCGTCCTAGATCCTGGCCAATCTTGGGACCCGCTCGGTTCACGGCCGCGACGATCGGCCAGCCTTTTTTAGCCAGGATGCGCACTGCCTCCATGCCATAGAAGCCGACGCCATAGATCATGACGCGTGGCTTGCGTCGAATTTGGTCGTGAGTGTCGCTGTTCCCACGTTCGGTCAGGTTCATAAATGGCGCCTTCGACGGGTGAAATGGCTTGCCCAATGCGCATGGGGCAGATCGCGCGCCAGGTCGGCATGAGCCGCAAGGCGCCGTTTCCGCGCTTCATGACGCTCTACCACCTTGCCTTGGCTTCGGACTCTCGGCGTACTGCGTCGTGTATGCGCATTCCTCAACGAGAATTCTTCAGGCCTGCGAGTGGAAAGCATACTTGAAGTTTCACGCAGCTAGCGAAGGTCCCCTTGGCCGCGTGCAGCACCACGCGACTGGAATATCGCCGGCGCCGAAAGTTGCAGCGCTCGGATCGGCCAATATTCGGACATCGGAGACTGCTCGTTCGATGTCCGCTTCCCGGTCATCCTCCGTCCCTCGCTTCGTTTGCCGCAGAATGGGCACCGTGGCAAGCCGATGGCTAGAAGAAGCCGGCCATGTAACTTAACCGGCCATCTCGATCGGAGCGAACGAAGTTGTAACCCGTTGCAACCCGGGTCCCGTCTCCTTTGTACATTGACCAGACTGCCAGTAGCTTGTCGTGTTGGGCATACACCTTATCGGTCGTGAAATATGCCCCCGGATTTACACTTTGGAATTTCTCGATATGGGAGTTCAATCCGGCGCGACTATTCCCCTCTCCTCCCGGGTTCGTAAATACAACGTCCGCGGAGACGCTTTTTTCGAGCAAACGTTCTCGCTGCTCATGACTAACGGTGCCGAAGGCGGCCATATACAAGCTCCAGCGTTGTTCCAGTGTTTCGGTTTTCATGACCCATCCTCAAATAGTTTGACGTGTGTGGACAGAGACGATGTATGAGCGGCTATATGTGCGCACCCTCGGTGGGAGTATGGGGTTCTATTAACGGACAATCTATAATCAAACCTCCTGAATAAGTTACGTATCGTCCGGCATTATGGATCCTCTGCTCGACCTTATCCGCGTGCTTCAGCCGCGGGCCACCTTGTTCGGGGCCGGCCTCGACGCATCTGGCCACTGGGGCTATCGTTTCGAAAGCGCGACGACCTTCTGTTCTGCTGGATTGAACAAGGGCATTGCCAGTTGCTCCGCTCAGGTCATACACCGGTACTACTCGAAACCGGTGACTTTGCGCTCGTCTTCACCTCGATTCCGTTCGCATTGGCGTCGGACGCCTCAAGCAAGCTCATCGACAGCGAAGCGGCAGTGGCGGCTACAAAGAATGTGCGGCTGACGTTGGGATCGGGCTCAGTCAGCCGGTCACCTTGCACGCAGGCAAGTTTCTGGTGGACAAGGCAAACGAAGATTTATTGGGCACCCTTCTTCCGTCTCTCGTCCATATCAAAGCTGACGACGAATCATTGAATCGCGTCCATTCGTTGTTAGCGATGAGTGAAAAGGAAGCGCGGCAACCGGGACCCGCGAGTGAATTTGTTATCACGCGGTTAATCGAACTGATTCTGGTCCAGATACTTCGGACCGGGCGGTCGGAAAACGAGGAAACATCCAGAGGTCTCGTCGCGGGCCTTGCGAATCCGATGATTGCGCCCGCGCTCGCAGCCATGCACCGCGACGTCGCTCGGAGCTGGACTGTCGGCGAACTGGCAAAGATTTGCGCAATGTTTCGCTCAACGTTCGCCCTGAAATTTCGCTCTATCGTTGGCACGGCGCCAATTGACTATCTGCTGAACTGGCGCATGATACTCGCGAAGGATGCATTAAGCAGAGGAACGAAGAGCGTCAGTGGAACAGCTTTTTCGATCGGCTTCCAATCGTCCAGTGCATTCACGACAGCATTTACGCGCGCGGCTGGGTGCTCACCGACGCGTTTCGCAGAGCGCATATCGAGCGCCGCGGGTTTAAAGGTCTACGACTATTCTTGGTCGGCAGCCCAAGATATCGCGATGCGTTAATAGTCATCGCGCGGCCAATAGGGGAGGACAGGATTACCTAACGGAAATCAGCAACCGTTGCCAAATGTGACGCATGTGGGTATTGCAACAGACGCTGGGCACGCGAGTGCGGTTGACTCGCTCGGTCGATATCGGCCCGGCACGGGCCGATCAACGGAGGTACACTCCGCTTGTTCAGCGCCGGCCGGGTTCGGCCATTCGCCGGCGCTCTCAGGTGGACATTCGAACGTCGGCTACGGTCAGGTACCGGCCATTGAGATACAGGTTCGATCCGGCACGTCCTCGGCCTTAGCTGCCATTCGGATGGGCCTGGTTCTACGTCGGCAATACGGCGGACAGCTGACGATGGCGACATCAAGCAACTCGACGGCGGCTTCCTGTATTAGCGAACTCACACTCTCGCCCCTGAGCTGCCACACGCCGACGGAAAGCGTACGTCTGCTACGGTGCCAGCAGCAGACGTTGGTTTGTACCTGGCACATTGCGACTCCAAATCTGTCGCGACACTGAGAGCTCGCCGTTGCCCGCCTCTCCCATCGCCGGACAAGGAAAAACGCGGGATATATCGACGCTCTCTCGACGGCTTCGTGTGCGTTCGAAAACGCTCTGTTCGCGACCCGTTACGCTTGTACGCGCTGGATGATTCCTGCAACCGCTCGAACGGCGAGCAGGTATCCATCAACACCAAGACCGCATATCACCCCGCGTGCAGCCAGCGAGATCAGCGAATGTCGATACTGTTCGTCTCGCCGATGGATGTTGGTGATGTGCACCTCGATCACAGGCTGGCGAATGAGCTTGACTGCATCCAGCACCGGTATCGACGCAAACGAGAACCCGGCTGGGTTGATGACGACGGCCGCATCCTTTTCGAAGGCTTCCTGCAGCCAGTCGACCATCACCCCTTCGTGGTTCGTTTGACGGAACTCGCATTCGAGGCCAAGCTCGGCCGCGAGGGCCTCAGTACGTTCTTTCACCTGCGCAAGGGTCGTCGTACCGTAAAGGTGCGGCTCGCGCTTGCCGAGCATGTTCAGGTTCGAACCGTTCAGGACATAAACAAGTGGTTTCATCTGCATTGCCTGCTTTTCAGTGGTTCAGTGAGAATGAGATTGCGTGGGGGCTTGCACCGCTGAACCCATGACTTCTCCGGCAGAGTCGACCCGGTTCATGTCGATACCCAGTGTTTCGGGCGCGGTCAATATCGCGACAAGGGAAATGACGTTGAAAGTGACGCAGACCGCGACGACGCCCCATGGTGAGCCATTGCAAAGAGCGAAGAGCCAGACCGCAAGAACGGGCATAGGACCGCCCGCGATCAGGTTGGCGCCGGTATAGGCCAACGCCGAGCCTGAGTAGCGCACATTGGTTGGGAATGCTTCGGCGAATGCAACCGGCTGAATGCCACTCTGGAATTGCGTGAAGCCGAGAAAGAAACCCATTGCTGCCAGCATGGGCACGAAGCTCTTCGTATCGAGAATCTGAAAGTACACGAACAGCATGAGCAAGGTGGCGATCGAGCCGATCGCGAGCGCTTTCCTGCGGCCGATACGGTCGCTCAGCATGCCGCCGGCCAACGCGCCAACGATCGCGCACACGTTCGCGCCCATCAACAGCAGGAAGCCCGTCTGTTTCGGCACGCCCAGCGTTTTCGTCACATAACTCAAGGAAAACACAACAATCAGATAAAAGATCGCCGCAGGGCCGCAGAAGAACAGCATCCATCGGAGTACCGTTCGCCAGTGAAGGCGCAGTGCATCGCGCAGCGGACTGCCTACGCGGACGACTTCGGTTTTACGGAGCGCGACGAACGCGGGCGTCTCACTGACTCGCAGCCGGATGTAAATACCGACGATCACGAGAACAAAGCTCAAGATGAACGGAATGCGCCAGCCATACGCGTCGAATGCCTGCGCCGACATCGCCGATGAAAGAGCAAGCAGTACGCCATTGGCCATGATCTGGCTGAGCGGCGAACATAGTCCGAGAAGGCCGGAGTATTTGCCGCGACGATCGGAACTTGCGTGCTCGATCGCCATCAACTGCGCTCCTGTCGATTCGCCACCCAGCGCGAACCCCTGCAAGATGCGAAGGATAACTAGCAATATCGGCGCCCATACGCCGATGCTCGCATAGGTTGGCAGCAAGCCCATCAACATGGAACAGACACCCATGATGGTGACGGTGCCGAGCATCAGGTTGCGCCGTCCCAGTTTGTCGCCAAGGTAGCCACAAATGATGGCGCCTAGCGGTCTCGCCGCGAGGCCGACACCGAACGTCGCAAGCGAAGCCAGCAACGCAGAAGTGGAATCCATCGACGGGAAAAAAAGTTTGGGCAGCACGGTGGCCGCCAGTGCGCCGTATAACGTGAAATCAAACCATTCGAGTGCGGTGCCGACAGCCGCCGCGGTCACGGCGCGCGTGCGCATCGCCTGCTGCGCGGGTAAGTGCGATTGCTGTTCCATGCTGTCTCCGTTTCCAAATCTGTGTTGGCGTCACGTCGCGGCGATCCTAGAAATATCGACCGTGCGTGGCCCGTCTTTTGTCGTGCGTCTCACGCAATGGGTGCGATAAAACATCCGGCGAGACGGCATACTGCGCAGATTAACAGCGCCGTTGGGATGGTGTTCCAGGGTGGAATTTCATCCCACATCATGCAATCATGAATGCTCTATAGGGTCGAAGGGGGTCTTCAATGCCAGGCGTGACTGAAAGAACACTGGCAGTGCTGGAGTTTCTTGCGACACAGATGGAAGGAACGCCGCTCGCGTTAATCTCGGATCAACTTGAGATTCCTCGCAGTGCATGTCATCGTCTGCTCGTCGATCTCAAACAGTGCGGCTATGTTCGTCAGTTACGTGAGCACGGTGACTATGTGCTGACC
>Ga0302220_10003940_pt1 | contig 10034 bp, 4 predicted proteins | sample II_Palsa_E1_3_FD_194572 | JGI IMG/M metagenome (GOLD analysis project Ga0302220, IMG submission 194572) | Peat permafrost microbial communities from Stordalen Mire near Abisko, Sweden - II_Palsa_E1_3 | ecosystem: Environmental > Terrestrial > Soil > Palsa > Peat permafrost | place: Sweden... | reverse complement strand
CTCATGATCAACCAACCAACCTGCGGCACCGGCGACACCACAATCACCACATCCCCCTACATCAACCCCACCGAAACACCGTCTGGTGTCAACAACTATCACCTGAAGGGTTCTCTCGGGCAGAGCCTCGTCTTGCCGAACACCACGGACTACCAGCTGAACGATGACCTCGATGGGAACGCGCGGCCGTCCAGCGGCCCGCGGAACGTCGGGTCCGAGCAGTAGACGAACCGCGCTCGGCTGCCAGCTCGGGCGGGCGGGTCGACTGTAGGGCTTCAGCCGCCGGACGCTCGACCGAGGATCAGCCGCTCCCGCATCGGGCTAGGGTAACGCGCGGAACAATGGCTGACCTGTCCGGAGGCGATCGGGTGATCCGTGGGCCGCGTGTTGCTTGGTAGGCCGCGCGCGACACTGATCGTCGCTTGTGGGTTGATCGGCGCCGCGCTGGCGGCGTCGATGCTGAACCCGGATCGGTTCACTGTCGCGGGTTTTAGCGACCCCGCTTCACAGAGCTCGCGGGCGCTGTCGGTTCTGCACCGCGCCCTCGGTCACGATCCGGAGCCGGGGATGGTCATTCTCGCTCGCTCGAGCGCGGGATTCGGAGCATCGACGGCCCGCGCAGCGGTGGCACGGCTGGCTGCCCGGGTCGCTCGCGACCCGGCGGTGGGTCGCGTCCAGACCGCATTCGGCGGCGGCGGGCTGCCGGAGCTGCTCTCCCGTAGCGCCCATGAGACCTTGCTGCTCGTGTATTTCAGAAGCAGTAGCCAGGAGGCCGTTGTCGGACCGGTCGACCACTTGCGCAGCCGTCTCCATCAACCGGGACTCATGCTCGCGTTCGATGGCTACGACACCGGCGTCGTCGATGTGAACCGAATCGTCCGCGCCGATCTCGTGCGTGCTGAGCTGATCGCTTTTCCCCTGCTGATCGTGCTCATGCTGCTTGTCTTCCGGGGCCTGCTGGCTGCCGCCATCCCGATCGCGACCGCGACTGCATCGGTTGCCGCCACCTTCGCATGCCTTCGTCTGCTCGGCGGTGCGCTTCAGATCTCGATCTTCGCCTTAGACCTCGCGGTCCTACTCGGCCTCGGATTGGCGGTTGACTACGGGCTGTTTCTCGTGTCCCGCTACCGCGAGGAGGCACTCACCCGGGGTACCGGGGTCGAGGCGATACGGGTGACGCTCGCCACGGCCGGCCGTGCCGTCGCGTTCAGCGGCTGCGCGGTCGCCGGTGCGTGCGCGGCGCTACTCGTGTTCCCAGAGGATTTCATCTACTCGATGGGGATCGCCGGGATCCTGGTGGCACTGTTCTCGGCCACCGCGGCGCTGGTGATCGTGCCGCCGCTGCTGTTGCTCTGGGGGCCGCGCCTGAGCCCGCGCTCGGCCCCGCAATCCGCCCGGAGTTACTGGTATCGCTGGCCGCGCTGGGTCATGCGACACCCGCTCGATGTCGCGCTCGTCAGCGTCTTGGTGCTGATCGCCGCGGCCGCTCAGGCGCTTCGGCTGGCGCCGACCTTTCCCGACCTGAACGCCGTCCCGCACGGGTTCCAGACGCGGACGGTGGCCGACGAGATCAATCGGGAGTTCGTGCCCTATCTGGAGTATCCGGTCAGCATCGCGCTCGACCTCGCCATTCGTGGCCACGCCGAGGTCCCGCCCGCATTGTTGGAGACGACGGTCGCCCACGCCCCCGGCGTCGCGCTCGTCGCGCCACTGGAGCTCGTTGGACGAAACACCGCCATGCTGCAGCTCGTGCTGCGCAATCCACCGCTTTCTCAAGGGAGCCAGTCTCTCGTCACCGCGTTGCGCGCGCTACGGCTTCCGCTGCTCGTGGGCGGAACCACGGCCGAATTCGTGGACTTGAAGCACTCGATCGCGCAGCATGCCCCGCTCGCTCTTCTCGTGGCGCTTGCCGCGACGATCGTGCCGCTGCTCCTGCTCACCGGATCGCTCGCACTGTCGATCAAGGCGCTGCTCTTCGACGCGCTCGGTCTCTCGGCGGCGTTTGGCCTGCTCGTACTGATCTTCCAGGACCACGCTCTGGGTATCAGCGCGCTGCTCGGCTACAAGGGTCCGGCCGCGATCGATACGACGGCCAGCGTCGTGATGCTCGCCTCGACACTCGGGCTCACGACGGACTACTCGATTCTGCTCCTCTCCCGAATTACCGAGGAGCACGAGGCGGGGCGCCCGGACGAGCAGGCCGTCGCACTCGGGATCCAGCGCAGCGGGCCGGTGATCACGAGCTCGGCGTTGCTCCTCGTCGTGGCGCTGCTCGCGCTCGCCTCCTCGAGGGTCTTTCTCGTCAAGGAGCTCACGATCGGGCAGGTGCTCGGTGTCGTGATCGACGTCACATTCGTCCGGATGCTGCTCGTTCCATCGTGCATACGCTTGCTCGGGCCGCTTAATTGGTGGGCACCGGGTCCCCTCCGGCGAGTACGGGCGCAGCTTGCAAAACACACTCGGGTTTGATATTTCAGGCGACCGTGGGGTCTCGCTACCGGCTCGCCGCGCGCGTGGGGCGCATCTCGCTGCTGCTCGGCGCCGCGCTGCTCATGCTGGCCTCGGTGGCCGCATCCCTCCATGCTGCGGGCGGCAAGGCGACGTCGGTGGAGCTGGATTTTCCCACCGCTGCGGCGCCGATACCGGCCTCCGCGGGCGGTGGCTTCCTGATCGCCGACTCCAAGGACAACGAGGTGAAGAAGGTCGACACCTCGGGCGACATCACAACGGTTGCCGGCAACGGCTCTGACCATGGCACCGGAGGCGAGCCCGACGTGACGGGCGACGGAGGCCCCGCGATCAAGGCCGAGCTCGACGATCCCACCGACGCCGTGCCTCTGCCCGGCGGCGGCTTTCTCATCGCCGACGCGACGTACAATCTCGGCGGAGGCGGCACGGTCCGCGAGGTCAGCGCATCGGGGATCATCACGACCGTAGCCGGCGGCGCCCGGCTGGTGAACGGCAATTACCAGGTGTGTGCGGCCGCGACCGACAGTTTCGGGGACGGGTGCTCCGCCACGCAGGCCGAGCTCGCTGACCCGACGTCTGCCGTGCCTTTGCCCGGCGGGGGATTCCTGATTGCCGACGCGGGTGATTCCAGGATTCGCGAGGTCAGCGCCACCGGCATCATCACGACCGTGGCGGGAGGAGCTCCGGACAGCGCCGGCTTCACGACCGTGTGCCCGGGCGCGACCGATAGCGCCGGGGATGGATGCCCCGCCACCCAGGCGGTGCTGAATTTCCCGACCGCCGCGATTCCGTTCAACATTGCCGGTGCAGCGGTCAGCACTCCGGGCAGCGGCTTCCTGATCGCCGACCCCGGAGGCGGCGGTGCTGCTAGTGGTTCGAGCATGCCAGGAGACTGCTCGGTCCGGTATGTCAATGCTGCCGGCATCATCTCGACCGTCGCCGGCACGGGCACCTGCGGCGAGAACGGCGGCACCGGGCCGGCGACGTCGATCGAGCTGAACGCGCCGACCGACGCGCGTCCAACCGCCGGCGGCGGGTTCCTCGTGGCCGACTCTTACAACTGCCGCGTGCTCAAGGTCAGCTCGCTCAACGCAGGCAAGGTAACGACCGTCGTGCCGGGCACGCCGTCGACGTGTAGCAGCCCCGATGTCATCGTTGGCGAGACCACCGCCGCCATCCCCGCGACCGGCGGCGGCTTCCTCGTCGCCGATAACGGGAACAGGATTCAGTCGGTGACATCGTCGGGCGCGGTCACTACCGTCGCCGGCGCCGGTGCCACATCGCGTACCCACTCTCCCGCCTGCTCATTCACCCACCGTTCGAACAAGGTCCCACTCCGCGCTGCCGGAGCGAAAACGAAGAGCACACCCAAGCAGCCAAAGGACACGCTCGCGGTAACCCTCCGCTGCAACCAAGCCGCCAAGATCAAAGTGGGCGGTTTCGTCAAGGAGACGATCGGCGCCAAGCATCACCCCAGCGTCAAGAAGCTCGCCATCAGCGCGCATGCGTTGTCGGTGCGGGCAGGCAAATCGGTGGCCCTCGCGCTGAAGCTTCCACACGCGGCCATCAGCGGACTCGAGCATGGTGCTCAGGAATCGGCCACGCTCACGCTCGACGCGAAGAACGCACACGGCTCGAGTCGAGCGACGACAACGATCACCCGTCTCAAGTCAGGATAGAAGGCGCTCTCACCGCTCCCGGCTCGGCTCGGGACGGACGCTTGGGCATTCCGTAGCGACTGGAGGCGCCGCGGCGGCAGGAGGCGCCGCGGCGAGATCCGGGACGCGCCTCGCGCCAACCCTGGGGTATGACGGCGCGGCCACGTGCGATTTGGCGACGCCCTTTACCTCGACGCCGGATGGGCGGGCGTCGAACGGTTGCGTGGGTCTTCGATGTCGTATGGAGTCCGAGTAACTCCAGCTTTCATGTCACCGTGCCGATACAACAATGTCGGCGCATCAACATTTCCTACTACCGGGGGCGTGGGTTAGGAGACTTCCGCATGCCACCTCGCATACTCGTAGTCGCGCTCGTCATTACGGTGGCAGCGTTCGGCGAATTCGTCGCCGCGGCGTTCGCAGCATCCCCTCCCGTCGCGACGTTTCCAACCGCCAGAGAACCGAGTAGCGCCGTGTTGTTCAACGGCACGAGCTCCATGGTCGCGGTTGGCGACACCGGGCACCTCGAGCTGTCGCACGCAATGACCCTGGAGGCATCGGTGCGGCCATCCTCGACGCTGTCCGGTCGACGGGACATCATCGTCAAGACGCGAAGCCGAGGCCGCTTCCCGTATGGCCTCGAGCTGACCAATGGCGTACCGGATGCCTACGCCACGATCGGCGGTAAGGTCGTCAGGGTCAGCGCGTCGTCGGCGCTGGCGCTGGGCAATTCGTCCTTCGTGGCCGCTGACTACAACGGCCATATCCTGCGACTGTATGTCGACCGCCGCCTGGTCGCTGTTCGATCAGCGCGCGGAGATCTGAGCACCTCTCAGGGTCCGGTGGAGATCGGAGGCGACAGCGTGTGGGGCCGACACTACCGGGGAATGATCGACCACGTCCGGATCTACACACGGTCCCTCTCGATCACCCGAGGCAAGCACCGAGCACGACACCCTCGGCCGACCACGACCACAGCCACGACCGCGCCGAGCACGACCACGTCCACGTCGCCCACGGCGACTGCCGCGGCTACGCCGGGCAACAATCCGCCTGCGCTCTCGGCGAACGCGAATATCTGGCTGAGCACGGCTGGTGGTAGCTGCACGCGGCGGTCGACCCCGGGTAGCGAGATCTCGGGACACGACTGCGGATCTCTCAACGCTGCGTATCAGGCGGCGTCATGCGGAGACATCGTCAACATCGACGCTGGCAACTACGGTAACCAGGAGCTGTACACGGACCCCTCGCTTGCCGCCTGCGCCTCGCCCGTGGTCATAGAGCCGGGGCCAGGCGTGAGCCAGTCCCAGGTCATCTTCGACAACATCGACTCGGGCCACATCGGACAGGACCCCACCATGGGTGCGTCGAACTGGACCATGCAGGACATCACGATCCAGTCGGAGATGACCCTTATGGCACCCGCCGAGCATGATGTCCTGAACGACGTGCAGGGCGGAACGATGTACATCAGCGGCGCCCAGAACTTCACGCTCGAGAACTCGAACATGGGTCCGTGTTACAACACCCTGCCGGGGCCGAACCTCGCGATCAAGTGCCAGAGCAATTTCAAGATCGACCCGGACGGGACGGTCCCCGCCGTCGTGACCACGAACATCAATATCGTCCACGACTACTTCCACGACTTCATCGACAACAACAACAACCCCGCCACTGACCACGACGAGTGCGTGTTCATCAACGGCGGAACGAACATCACCTTTGATTCCGACAAGTTCTCCGTCTGCCAGCTCTACGCGATCTTCCTTCAGCCATACTCGGGCGTGCCGTTCGTGAACCTGCTGATCGAGAACAACTGGTTCTCTGGCACCGAGAACAGCGGCAGCAACGCGGACGAGTACGGCACGCCGCGTAATACGGCGGTCGAGTTTGGCTCCAACGGCCCGATCGGGATCGACAGCACGATCGTCCGCTACAACAGCTTCGCTGCGGACGAGGGGATCACGCAGTCCACGTTTGGCAATACTCACGACTCAGGCGATGCGATCATCGGGAACATCCTCGGGAACGGAGGCTGCAACGAGGGTCTTGCCTACGGCTACAACGTCATGATCAACGAACCGGCTTGTGGCGCAGGTGACACGGAGGTCGCCTCGGTGCCCTATGTCGATTCGGCCTCGACGCCGGAGGGCGCGAACGACTTCCACCTGACAGGTTCCTTCGGGCAGAACTTCGTTTCGCCGAACATGGCGGATTATCAGCTGAACTATGACCTGGATGGGAACCTGCGCCCGTCCAGCGGCCCGCGGGACGTCGGGTCCGAGCAATAAACTGCACCTGAATCTGCTTTAGAAGGTGTTGGTAACTCCGGAGGTCTTGCCCCCCGGCGACTGCCCCGGATCCTGGCTCATGTGGCGGACGAGAGGCACTGATGAGGGTGCCTGGTTATACGCCGCGCGCGAGGTCGCCGACCTCGACGTCGACCAGCTATTCAGCACGCCGAGCGGACGGCGACCTTAGAGCGAGCAGCCGCGCTTCGCGATGTTCACCCCCACCGCGAGCGGACAAGGGGGCAGCCCCGCCACCTACGGGGGTCCTGGGAGCTACGGGACAACCTCGTCTTTCTTGGCGGGCTCGGACCGCGGCTGTGCGGCGCCGAGGGATGCGCGGGTCTTGGGTGTTCGTACGGATGTCCAAGGATCGGGGTGGACGTTCGGTGTTCATGGGCGAGTGACGATCAATGCGGGGTTGGCGCAAAACGCGCTTCCTACCAACCGGTAGTCAGGAGATTTCGCATGTCAGCTCGCCCATTCATGATCGCGCTCGTTACGACCGTCGCGACGTTCGGTGGTTTCGTTGGTACGGCGTTGGCGGCGTCTGCTCCCGTCGCGACGTTCCCCAGCGCGGCAGCCCCGAGCAGCTCGGTGCTCTTCAACGGCACGAGCTCGATCATCACGGTCGGGCACAGCGCGCACCTCGCGCTCTCTGGCGCGATGACTCTCGAGGCATGGGTCCGGCCGTCCTCGACGCTCTCCGGCCGCCGGGACATCATCGTCAAGACACGCACCCGAGGCGGGTTCCCCTACGGCCTGGAGCTGACCAACGGCGTCCCCGACGCCTACGCCACGATCGGCGCTAAGACCGTGAAGGTCAGCGCGACCTCCCCCCTCACGCCCCACGCGTGGTCGTTCATCGCCGCCTACTACAACGGCCACAGCCTCCAACTCTACGTCAACGATCGCCTCCTCGCCGCCCGCTCCGCACACGGAAACCTGAGCACCTCCACCGGCCCGCTGCAGATCGGCGGCGACAGCGAATCCGGCCGCCACTACGCCGGGATGATCGACTACGTCCGCGTCTACACCCACTCCTTCTCCACCACCCAAGCCAAGAACCACGGCCGCCACCCCCGCCCGACCACACCAACAACGACCATCCACACGACACCCACACCCCCAACACCGACCAAGCCAACCACCACACCGCCGAGCACACCCGCAGCGACGACAGCGACCGTGACCAAGCGGCCGACGACGACCACGAAGACCACGCCGCCGCCCACGAAGCCGCCGACGGCGACCAAGCCGGCGAACATCGGCGTGCCGTTGATCACTGGGACGCCGCTAGAGGGCGATACCTTGAGCGCGACTCGCGGCACCTGGACCGGCAGCCCGACGTCTTACTCTTATCAGTGGCAGGATTGCACGAGCACGGGGTCGCTGCCGTGTACCAGCATCGCGGGGGCCACATCGAGCACGTACGTCGTCCAGGCGAGCGACGTGGGGCACACGATGGACACGGTGGTCGCGGCAACCAACGCCGCCGGGAGCGGCGTGACCTATCCCGAGGTCACCGCAGAAGTCACCACCACCACCACACCCACCACCACCACACCCACCACCACCACACCGACCACCACCACCACACCCACCACCACCACACCCACCACCACCACACCGACCACCACCACACCGACCACCACCACACCGACCACCACCACACCTACGACCCCGACGACTCCGACGACGACGCCCCCGCCCCCGACGACCACAGCGCCGGTGTTGTCGGCGTCGGCGAATTTGTGGGTGAGTTTGTCGGGTGGGTCGTGTGCGCGGCAGAGCACGAAGGGTGCGGAGGTGTCTTCTGGGGATTGTGGGACGCTGCAGGCTGCGTGGGATGCGGCGCAGTGTGGGGATACGATCAATATCGATTCGGGGAATTACGGGGGGGATCCGGCGGCTCCGGTCACGTTGTTCGATACCAACGCTGCGTTGCGGGGGACGTGTTCCTCGCCGGTGGTGATCGAGCCGGGACCGGGCGCGACTCGGTCCTCGGTGATCTTCGGGCAGGTCGATTCTGGGTATCTCGGGCAGGATCCCGTGGAGGGGTCATCGAACTGGTTCATTCAGGACATCACGATCGCGGCGGTGATGAACGTCCAGGGCGATTCCGATAACGACACCCTGAACGACATTCAGGGCGGCACGATGTATATCAACGGCGCCCGGAACTTCACGCTGGAGAACTCGAACATGGGTCCGTGTTACAACACGCTCCCCGGTCCGAACCCCGCGATCACGTGCCAGAGCAACTTCAAGGTCGACCCATCCGACGTGTCCTACGGCGGGCAGACGACCGAGAACATCACTCTCAATCACGACTACTTCCATGACTTCATCGATAACAACACCAACAGCGCGACCGATCACGACGAGTGCATCTTCCTCAACGGTGGCGTGAACGAAACGATCGAGAACTCGAAGTTCTCGGTCTGCCAGCTCTACGCGATCTTCCTGCAGCCCTACAGCGGTGTCCCGTTCACGAACCTCGTGATCCAGAACAACTGGTTCTCCGGCACCGAAAACGGCGGCAGCAACGCAGACGAATACGGCACCCCGCGCAACACCGCGGTCGAGCTCGGATCCAACGGCCCGATCGGGATCGACGGCGCACTGATCCGCTTCAACAGCTTCGCCGCCGACGAAGGCATCACCCAATCATCATTCGGGAACAGCAACGACGCAAACGACAGAATCATCGCGAACATCCTCGGAAACGGAAGCTGCGACACCGGCGTCACCTACGGCTACAACCTCATGATCAACCAACCAACCTGCGGCACCGGCGACACCACAATCACCACATCCCCCTACATCAACCCCACCGAAACACCGTCTGGTGTCAACAACTATCACCTCGCCTGCGGCACCGACCTCGGCACCTTCGTCACCCCAAACACCGCGGACTACCAAATCTCCGCCGACCTCGACGGAAACGCGCTCTCCTCAATCGAACCCCGAACCCCAGGATCAGAACAGAGCACCTGCTAGACGGTCGAGGTCGCAGTACGCCAGCGCTCGGGTACAGAGCCGGCAACACGGACGAGCACCGCATGCCGCATCACATGAAGCTCGAGTTTGGCTCCAAACGGCTCGATCGGGATCAGCAGGACAAACCCCGATCACGGCGGACTATCAGCCGAACGATGACCTGGATGCGAACCTGCGGCCGTCCTGCGGCGCGCGGGACGCCGGGTCCGCGCTGGAGCGAGCTCGTTGCGGGGAGGCGCGAGGTCTCCTAGCACGTGGAGCACCGCTCTGTGGATCACCGCCCTGCGGGGCGGCGCTCTCACGGTCGCTCGATTCGCAGCTCGGCTGGGCGGGGGCTGCATGAATCTCGGACGTTCCGCTCGCTGGGTGTCGTACAAGAGTCCAAGGGTCGGCGTGGATCTTCGGCGTTGATGGGGAGTTGACGATCACGGCGGTATCGGCGCATTCGAGCGCTTCCTACCACCGGGGGCGGGAGTTAGGAGATTTCCCCATGTCAGCTCGCCCATTCATGATCGCGCTCGTTACGACCGTCGCGACGTTCGGTGGTTTCGTTGGTACGGCGTTGGCGGCGTCTGCTCCCGTCGCGACGTTCCCCAGCGCGGCAGCCCCGAGCAGC
>Ga0302220_10003938_pt1 | contig 10036 bp, 7 predicted proteins | sample II_Palsa_E1_3_FD_194572 | JGI IMG/M metagenome (GOLD analysis project Ga0302220, IMG submission 194572) | Peat permafrost microbial communities from Stordalen Mire near Abisko, Sweden - II_Palsa_E1_3 | ecosystem: Environmental > Terrestrial > Soil > Palsa > Peat permafrost | place: Sweden... | reverse complement strand
GCCGCTCAGATACGACGGGTGATACATCGCCATGCCGGCCGCGCATTGCACCAGCGGCTCGACGATGATCGCCGCGAGTTGCTCGTGGCGCGCTTCGAACAGTGCGCGCACTTCGGTCAGCGCGCGCGCGGCTACGTCCGCGCTGCTTTCGCCGGGCTGCGCACCGCGCGCGTCGGGCGATGCGACCAGATGCGCGCGTCGCAGCAACGGATCATAGGCATCGCGAAATAGCGCGACGTCGGTCACCCCAAGCGCGCCTATCGTCTCGCCATGGTAACTATGAGCGAGGCAGACGAACTCCTGTTTGGCCGTTTGGCCATGATTGCGCCAGTAGTGAAAGCTCATTTTCAGCGCGATCTCGACCGCCGACGCGCCATCGCTGGCGTAGAACGCATGGCCGAGCGCACCGCCCGTGAACGCTGCCAGCCGCTCTGAAAGCTCGACCACCGGCTGATGCGTGCAACCGGCCAGCATCGTGTGCTCAAGCGTATCGAGTTGGGCTTTGAGCGCGGCGCCGATGACCGGGTTGGCGTGCCCGAACAAGTTGACCCACCAGGAGCTGATCGCGTCCAGATAACGATTGCCGTCGAAATCGTAAAGCCAGGGGCCGGCTCCGCGCGCGATCGCCAGCGGCGGAGTCTGCTCGTGCTGTTTCATCTGCGTGCAGGGATGCCAGACCGAGGCGAGGCTGCGGTCCGCCCATTCTTTGGACTGGTGCTTGTTCAAATCGAATCCCATGTCAAAAACGGCTATACAAATTGCAATGCGACATCACGTCGCCAACCAATTCGGTTTGCGCTTTTCCAAAAAGCTGGCAATACCCTCGCGGCCCTCGTCACTAGCGCGTATCCGTGCGATGCGGTCCGCCGTGTCCCACATCAGTGCGGTATCGATGGGCCGGTGCGCCAGGTCCGTCACCAGCCGTTTGCATTCGCTCACCGCGTTCGGGCCGTTGGCTGCCAGCGTGCGTGCGATTTCGTTTACCGCCGCCTCCAGCACATCGGCCGGCACCATCTGATGCAGCATGCCGATCTGTGCGCCGTACGCCGCGCCGAAGCGCTCGGCCGTGACAAAATACCGGCGTGCTGCTTGCTCGCCCATGACCCGGATCACATATGGTGCGATCGTCGCCGGCATCAGCCCGAGGCGCGCTTCGGACAAGCAAAACTGCGCGTGGTCGGCAGCGATCGCGATATCGCAAGCGGCCAACAAGCCCATGCCGCCTGCATACGTATCGCCTTGCACTTGCGCGATAACCGGCTTGGAACAGCGGTATATCGTGTTCAGCATCGTCGCCAGCGCGAGCGCATCGGCGCGGTTTTCAGCGTCCGAATAGCCGGACATGCGCTTCATCCAGTTCAGGTCGGCGCCGGCGCAAAACGACGGGCCGTTCGCGGCGAGTATCACCACGCGCACGTGACGATCGGTATCGAGCTCGCCAAATACCTGCGTCAACTCGGCAATCGTCATCTCGTCGAACGCATTGCGTATCTCCGGGCGGTTCAAGGTGACCTGCGCCACGTGCGGTAGCCGGTCGTCGTGCGTCAGCGTGATCCGTTCGTAACTCATCGGTGTCTTGCTCCTTAAGTAGGCACTGACCCGTTGGCACTGAGCTTGTCACGCATCAGACGTCAACATCAGACATCTCTGCAGCTAGCCTCAGTATCCAGCGTCGGCACTGCGCGTGAGCATCGCGCCCCTGCGGGCGGAAATGCGTGGCCGAATTATCGATTATCTTAAAAAACACGGACTTGCGGGCGATCCACCTCCCCGTTTCGCCGCCGCGGCTCGCGGGTCGACCGGTGCGACGCGCGCTGCTTTCGGCTACTGCGCGCTTCATCCGCGTAAAACACAATAAAAACACCTTACTTTGCCCAACGAGGGCTGCGAGCAAGCCAGCGCGCCTGCGGCGCACCCGTGACGCAAGCGCGGCGCACCCGGCCATTCACATGCGGAATATGCCAAAACGCGTTTGCGCAATCGGCGCATTCAACGCGGCCGACAAACCCAGACCCAGCACATTGCGGGTTTCGGCCGGGTCGATCACGCCGTCGTCCCACAGCCGCGCACTGGCGTAATACGGATGCCCTTGCGCTTCGTACTGGTCGCGGATCGGCGCCTTGAACGCTTCTTCCTGCTCGGCACTCCAACTTTGTCCTTTCGCTTCCAAGCCGTCGCGCCGTACGGTCGCCAGCACCGAAGCCGCCTGTTCTCCGCCCATCACCGAGATGCGCGCGTTCGGCCACATCCACAGGAAACGCGGCGAATAGGCGCGCCCGCACATGCCATAGTTGCCCGCGCCGAACGAGCCGCCGATGATCACCGTGAACTTCGGCACTTTGGCGGTCGCCACGGCGGTCACCATCTTGGCGCCATTACGCGCGATGCCCTCGTTTTCGTATTTACGCCCGACCATAAAACCGGTGATGTTCTGCAAGAAAATCAGCGGAATCTTGCGTTGACAGCATAGCTCGATGAAGTGCGCACCCTTGAGCGCGGATTCGGAAAACAGGATGCCGTTGTTCGCAATGATGCCGACCGGATAACCCCAGAGATGCGCAAAGCCGCACACCAGCGTCGTGCCGTAACGCGCCTTGAATTCATCGAACGCGGAATCGTCGACGAGCCGGGCGATGATCTCGCGGATGTCGAAGGGCTTGCGCGTATCGACCGGAATCACGCCGTAGACGCTTTTCGGATCGAAGCGCGGCGGTAGCGGTTCGCGCACTTGCAGCGTGGTCGGTTTGGTGCGGTTAAGGTTGGCGACGATGCTGCGGGCAATTTTGAGCGCATGGGCGTCGTTCTGCGCAAGGTGGTCGACCACGCCCGACAAGCGGGTATGAACGTCGCCGCCGCCCAGATCCTCCGCGGTCACGACTTCGCCGGTCGCGGCTTTCACCAGCGGTGGGCCGCCCAGGAAAATCGTGCCCTGATCCTTGACGATGATGGATTCGTCGCTCATCGCGGGTACATATGCACCGCCCGCCGTGCAGGAACCCATCACCACCGCAATTTGCGGGATGCCTTCTGCGGATAGATTGGCCTGGTTGAAGAAAATCCGACCGAAGTGATCGCGGTCGGGGAACACCTCGTCCTGGTTGGGCAGGTTGGCACCGCCCGAGTCCACGAGGTAGACGCAGGGCAGGCAGTTTTCGGCGGCAATTTCCTGCGCGCGCACGTGCTTTTTGACGGTAATCGGGTAGTACGTGCCGCCCTTGACGGTGGCGTCGTTGCAGACGATCACGCATTCCTGGCCGGAGATCCGTCCGATGCCGGTGATGATGCCGGCGCCTGGCGCATCGTCGTTGTACATGCCGTAGGCCGCCAACTGGGAAAACTCCAGGAAGGGCGTACCCGGATCTATCAGTTGCGCGACACGCTCGCGCGGCAGCAGCTTGCCACGTCCGAGGTGCTTCTGGCGCGCGGCTTCGCCGCCGCCTGCCGAAAGCGTGGCGACTCGCTGGTACAAGTCATCGACCAAGGCCTGCATGGCCGTGGTGTTGGTGTGGAAATCGTCGGAGCGAACGTTGAGCTGCGTTTCTAGTATCGGCATAAGAGTCTTAACAAAAATTGCCGCGCAACGCGCGGTTCAGGCACCGTCAAGATGCGCCGCAACGCTGGCGCACACCGGGAGCGAACAAAGATTCACGTCAGAAGATCGCCGTCGACGTAGCGCCACTGATCGTCAGTGCGCTCGAAGCGGCTTACTTCATGCAGGCGGTACGCGCGACCGCCTATTTTGTAGCGCGCGATAAATTCGACCTCCGCATGCGTTGCGTCGAGCTGCACACTGCGCTTTACGCTCAGGCCCAGCCAATGGGTTTCCTGGCCGGCCTCGACGCTAGCCTCCAGATCGGCCGGGCAGGTGTCCGGATGCCAGGTTCGGCGCAAGTAGGCATGGGCCTGCAGCGCATAGGCGGTGTAGCGCGAGCGCATCAGTTCGCTTGCGTCGCGCGCGGCGAGCTGCCCGTCGATGAGCCGGCCGCAACATTTGTCGTAACGCGCACCCACCGGCTGACCGCCGCAAGGGCAGGCGGCCGTCGCGCTTGTTTGTGCGGCGTGTTGGCTGGCCGATAGCGCGCGCTTGACTTGCGGTCGAGCGGGGCGCTCATCTACCCGCTTATCTACCCGCACCTGCGTCGTTACCACGGCAACACCTGACCGTCGTATCGCTTGAAAGCGCCATTGTCCGCGCGGTTCGCAGCGCCGATGACCTGTCGCATGCCGCTCACGCTTTCTTCGATCGCCAGCGCTGCGCCCTCGCCACCCATATCGGTGCGCACCCAGCCCGGATGCAAGGTGAGGCAGATCGCGGTTTTCGCTTCCAGCGCTGCGCAACCGAGCACCGCGTTCAATGCGGCCTTGCTGGCCCGATACAACCACCCCGACGTGCCGGTGGCGCTGCCGATGCTCGCCATTACGCTGGAGAGCACCACGAGTTTGCCGGATGCCGCTTCGACCAGCGGCAGCAGGATCGGTATCATCTGCATCGGCGCGCGCACGTTGGTATGCATGACGGTATCGAAATCATGGTCGCTTACGACCTCGACGCCATTGGTTCGCGGACCGTATACGCCTGACACCAACAGCGCGAGGTCCAGCGTTTCGCCGTCCAGTTGCCAGGCCAGCCCGGCAATCTGCTCGGTTTGCGTGACATCGAGAAAGAAGCTTTGTGCACCCAACGCTTCCACAGCCTTGGCGGCTGCGTCATCGCGCACGGTTGCCAGCACACGCCAGCCGGCTGCGCTGTATTGCCGCACGAATTCGAGACCAAGGCCGCGTGATGCGCCGACTACTAAAACGGTTTTCATGAGAGCAGATCTTGTTGAAAGGTTAGCGTTTGCTTTAGAACAATTCCAGCGCCATCGCGGTGGCTTCGCCGCCGCCGATGCACAAGCTCGCGACGCCGCGCCGAGCGCCTTGCTTACGCAGCGCGCCCAGCAGCGTCACCAGAATCCGCGCACCGGAGGCGCCGATCGGATGGCCCAATGCGCAGGCGCCGCCGTGGATGTTGACCTTTTCGTGCGGCAGCTTGTGCTCGTGCATGGCCGCCATCGCGACCACCGCGAACGCTTCGTTGATTTCGAACAAATCCACCTGCTCGGCGCGCCAACCGGTCTTGTCGAACAGCTTGCGCAGCGCGCCCACCGGCGCGGTGGTGAATAAATTCGGTTCCTGTGCGAAGCTCGCATGGCCCACCACGCGCGCGAGCGGGTTGAGCCCCAACTGCTCGGCCTTCGATGCCCGCATCATGACTAGCGCCGCGGCGCCGTCGGAGATCGACGACGAGTTGGCGGCCGTCACGGTGCCATCCTTGGCGAACGCGGGTTTGAGCTGCGTGATCTTTTCCGGGTTGGCTTTGGCGGGCTGTTCGTCGTGCTTCACGACCACGTCGCCTTTCTTGCCGCTCACGGTCACCGGCGCAATTTCCCAGTCGAACGAGCCGTCCTCATTGGCAAGCTTGGCGCGACGCAGCGATTCGATCGCATAGGCATCCTGCGCAGCGCGGCTGAATTGATACTGACCCGCGCAAGCCTCGGCGAACACGCCCATCAGGCGACCTTTTTCGTACGCGTCTTCGAGGCCGTCGAGAAACATGTGATCGAGCACCTGGCCGTGGCCCATGCGCATGCCGCTGCGAGCCTTGGGCAGCAGGTAAGGGGCGTTGGTCATGCTTTCCATGCCGCCGGCGATCGCCACGTCCACCGAGCCCGCGGCCAGCATATCGTGGGCGAACATCGCCGCGCGCATGCCCGAGCCGCACATCTTGTTGACCGTTGTAGCGCCGGTAGCCAGCGGCAGGCCAGCGCCCAGCGTCGCTTGACGTGCTGGCGCTTGCCCCTGGCCCGCGGGCAGCACGCAGCCAAACACCACTTCATCGATCTGCGCCGGTTGCAGGCCGGCGCGTTCGAGCGCGGCGCGTATCGCAACGGCGCCGAGCTGTGCCGCGGTCAGGGAGGTGAAGTCGCCCTGAAAGCCGCCGATCGGCGTACGTGCGGCGGCAGTAATCACAATGGGGTCGTGCTGGGTCATGTTGATCTCCTTGCGCAATCAGCTTGGGCTATAGCGGTTCTCGATAGCGGCTGCTGCAAATAACGATGGGTTAGCCTGCCGGACGTGATTCGCCGGCGTTGTATTGGTCCTGCTGATGATGGTGGTCGCCGCCGCGTTTGCCCAGGTTGTCGATACATACGGCATAGGTTGTATCGAGCGCCGCGGCTTCGCTGACCGTCATACCGAGGTCGCGGATCTTGCCGTCGTGAATGCCGTAGGCCCACGCATGCACGGTCACATCCTGCTGGCGCGCCCACGCATCCTGCACGATGGTGGTACGGCATACATTGACGGCTTGCTCGACGGCGTTGAACTCGACCAGGCGGCGATGGCGTACTTCACCCATCGGCCAGTTCTCGAGCAGCGCCGCATGCTTTTCGTGGACGTCCTGAACGTGGCGCAACCAGTTGTCGACCAGGCCGACACGCCTGCCGAACAGCGAAGCGCCCACGCCCGAACAGCCATAGTGGCCCACCACCATGATGTGTTTGACCTTGAGCACGTCGACTGCGAACTGTATGACTGACAAGCAGTTCAGATCGGTATGAACGACCACGTTGGCGATATTGCGATGCACGAACACCTCGCCCGGCGGCAGTCCGATAATCTGGTTCGCCGGCACGCGCGAGTCGGAGCAGCCGATCCATAAGAACTCGGGGGTCTGCTGCGCCACCAGCCGGGAAAAATAATCGGGATCGACGGAAAGCTTGCGCGCGACCCACGCTTCATTATTGCGGAACAGATGTTCGAGCGAATAATGCTGATGAGGGGCGGCCGTTGACTCTGGATTCGCCGATGGAACGGATGCTGAGATGTTTTGGTCGGTCATGATTATGCGTGAACGTTAGTGTCGATGTTGAGGTGCGAACCGGTCGTCGCTGAGCCCGACGTGTCCGATGCGCTTGACGCGCTAGCGGGCAACGGTGGGAACGGTGCCGACGTTGCCGATCGCCCGCGATCATGCGTCGCGCGGGCGAATTGCTGCGCATAGCGACGCACGAAACGCAGCGCGCGGTCGTAAGGGAAGTGCTCCAATATCTCGCCCTTCAGAATTCTGTCCTTGTGAGTCTGCCACAACCCCGGGTCGAAGAAATCCGCGTGGTGCTGCATGAAGTGGCGACGCACTCGCTCGTCGCCGAGCAGGAACGTGGCATACGTCTGTGGGAAAATATCGTGTGGCCCGACTGCGTACCAGGGCTCGCTCGACATCTCGTCCTCCTCGTGACGAGCCACTGGCACCCGGCGCACATTGCAGTCGGTCAGGTATTCAATCTCGTCGTAGTCGTAAAACACGACCCGGCCGTGGCGGGTCACGCCAAAGTTCTTGTACAGCAAGTCGCCGGGAAAAATATTGGCCGAGATCAATTCCTTGATCGCGTTGCCGTACTCGATGATGCCATGCTCGACCTGCGCATCGCTGCCTTCCTGCAAATAGATATTCAGCGGAATCATGCGGCGCTCGATATACACGTGGCGAATCACGATATTGCCGTCTTCATACTCGATCATCGACGGCGCGTCGCGTTCGAGCTCGCGTATCAGCGCGTCGTCCAGCCTCGACAGCGGCAACGCGACGCTCGAGTATTCGAGCGTATCGGCCATGCGGCCGAGGCGGTCGTGCTGCTTGACCAGCACATACTTGCTTTCGACCTGTTCGCGGGTGGTGTCCTTGGGCGGCGGAAACACATCCTTGATGATCTTGAAGACGTAAGGAAACGAGGGCAGCGTAAATACCAGCATCACCATCCCCTTGATGCCGGGCGCGATGACGAATTTATCGCTCGAATGTGACAGATGATGAAGCAGGTCGCGATAGAACAGATTCTTGCCCTGCTTTTGCAAACCGACCGAGGTGTAGATTTCGGCGTTGGATTTGCCTGGCATCAGCGTGCGCAGGAATTGCACATGTGCGGACGGCACTTCCATGTCGACCAGGAAGTACGAGTAAGAAAAGCTGAACAGGATCAGCAGTTGTTCGCGCTTGAATAGGGCCGTATCGATGACCAGCCCGTTTTGGCCGAAGTGCCGGATCGGCAGCACGAACGGCATGACCTGATCGCCATTGATGATGCGCCCGATCACATAAGCGGCCTGATTGCGAACGTAAAGTGACGACAGCACATGGATCTGGAAATTGGGCTTGGCTTCGATTTCGCCATATTCCTCGTGCAGCGCTTGAATCACGCATTCGACGTCGCGTCGCAAATCGTCGAATGGCAAATCGAACTGGAAATTGGTGATGACGCGTTCTAGCGTGGGCGACAGGCCGTCGCGTTCCAGGTAATAGGCGCGGTACGTCGGCTTGGCGGCCGGTTCGTCGTTCTCGATGTATTCGGTCGACACCGCCGGGCGCACAAAAATGAAATCGTTATTGAAGTAAGAACGATGCAGAATTCTGCAGCACACCGAATTGAAAAACGTTTCGGCGCATTCGGGCTGGCGGTGGTGGATCAGCAAACCGATGAAATGCAGTTTGATCTGCTGCCATATTTCCGCGTCCAGTTTTTCTGCGTCGTATTCTTCGACCAGCGCGTGCGTGCATTCACGCACGCGCTCGTCATACGAGGCGATCCGCTCGCGCGACAGGCGCTGCATGCCCAGCCAATCCCGGCGCTCGAACACTTGCATGGCATCGAGCGCAGCTTTCCCAAAAATACGATAGTGACGGTCGAAACCGTCGAGTATCGTCTGCGCCGCATCGAAACCGATTTGCGATGACAGGAGTTTGGGAAATGGATTCATGCCGTGTCCAGGGATGATTCGCTGTGCCGTGGGATGTCGAGCGGGTCGCCGCGGGTCGTCGCTGATCGGGCTCTGGCTCAGAGCGTCTCGGCGAACAACTCGCGACCGATCAGCATACGGCGAATTTCACTGGTGCCGGCGCCAATTTCGTATAACTTGGCGTCGCGCCACAAGCGTCCGACCGGATATTCGTTGATGTAGCCGTTACCTCCCAGGATCTGGATTGCTTCGCCGGCCATCCAGGTGGCTTTTTCCGCGGTGTACAAAATCACGCCGGCGCAGTCCTTGCGCACCTGCCGCACGTGCTCCGCGCCGATCGCGTCGAGTTGCTGACCAACCGCGTACACATAGGCGCGGCAAGCTTGCAAGGTGGTGTACATGTCGGCCACTTTGCCCTGTATCAACTGGAATTCGCCGATTGCCTGGCCGAACTGCTTGCGGTCGTGGATATACGGCACTACAGAGTCCATGCAAGCCACCATGATGCCGAGCGGGCCGCCTGCCAGGACTGCGCGTTCGTAGTCGAGTCCGCTCATCAGCACTTTGACGCCGCCGTTCAGTGTGCCGAGGATGTTTTCGACCGGTACTTCGACGTTATTGAACACCAGTTCACCGGTATGCGAACCGCGCATCCCCAGTTTGTCGAGCTTTTGCGCGACCGAGAAACCTGCCATGCCTTTCTCGACGATAAATGCGGTCATGCCGCGTGAGCCGGCTTCCAGATCGGTTTTCGCGTAGACCACCAGCGTGTCGCAGTCGGGGCCGTTGGTGATCCACATCTTGGTGCCGTTGAGCACGTAGTGGTCGCCTTTTTTGTCGGCGCGCATCTTCATGCTCACCACATCCGAGCCAGCGTTGGGTTCGCTCATGGCGAGCGCTCCGATGTGGTCGCCCGAAACCAGCTTGGGCAGGTATTTGCGTTTCTGAGCTTCGTTGCCGTTGCGGCGAATCTGGTTGACGCACAGGTTCGAATGCGCGCCGTACGACAGGCCGACCGATGCGGACGCGCGTGAAATCTCTTCCATCGCGATCATGTGCGCGAGATAACCCATATCCGAGCCGCCGTATTCCTCGGAAACGGTCATGCCCAGCACGCCGAGGTCGCCGAGCTTTTTCCAGAGATCCATCGGGAACTGGTCGGTGCGATCCATTTCGGCCGCGCGCGGCGCGATTTCCTTGGCGGCGAAATGGCTGACCGTTTCGCGCAACATTTCGACGTCTTCGCCCAAGGAAAATTTCA
>Ga0302220_10003936_pt1 | contig 10038 bp, 8 predicted proteins | sample II_Palsa_E1_3_FD_194572 | JGI IMG/M metagenome (GOLD analysis project Ga0302220, IMG submission 194572) | Peat permafrost microbial communities from Stordalen Mire near Abisko, Sweden - II_Palsa_E1_3 | ecosystem: Environmental > Terrestrial > Soil > Palsa > Peat permafrost | place: Sweden... | reverse complement strand
TACGAGAGAGATACGCCCGAAGTCCTCCACGGAGGCCATACATCCAGCGGCACGCCGATGGTGATCCAGTTGCTCGGCAGCGATCCTGAATGGATGGCGCTGAATGCGGCCCAGGCGGCCAGTCTCTCGCCGCATGGAATCGATCTGAACTTCGGCTGCCCCGCCAAAATAGTCAACCGGCACGGTGGCGGCGCGATGCTTCTGGCGCACCCGGAACAACTGAACCGGATCGTTGCGTCAGTTCGCGCAGCGGTGCCTGCCGGCATCGCCGTGACAGCAAAAATGCGGCTTGGCGTGTCCGATACTTCGCTCGCGATCGACTGTGCCACGGCGTTGGCGGAAGGCGGCGCTGCCTCCCTTGTCGTGCATGCCAGAACGCGTGACCATGGCTACCGGCCGCCGGCCCACTGGGAGTGGATCGCGCGTATCGACGCTGCCGTGGACGTGCCAGTCGTGGCCAATGGAGAAGTCTGGACAGTGGCCGACTGGGAGCGATGCCGGGCGGTCAGCGGCTGCGCGGACGTGATGATCGGGCGCGGCGCTGTCTCTGATCCGTTCCTGGCTTTGCGAATCCGCGGACTGATGGACCCGGCGCCTTCGGGCGAGGAATGGCCGGCCGTGCTGGGCCAACTCGCCGATTACCTGAGAAAACTGCAAATCCGTGTCGGGGTGCGTCACGAGCACGGACGCGTCAAGATGTGGCTCAGCTATCTCAAGCGGACCTGGCCCGAGGCTGCCGAGCTGCACGCAGCCATCCGGCGCCTGCATGATTCGCACGAAATTCTTGAAGTGATCGAGGACGCTCTGGCGGTCAAGGACTTGATCCCGGCAGATCAACCCGCGGCCCTCGGCCTGTTTGATGCGGCAACGCCTCGCCGCGTGACCGGCTGTACCGTCGCCAGCGCGGTACAATAAGCGGTTGCGTGCGCGAGACGCTGTCCGGGGTTTGGTCCTTATGGACACCGGACCCCTTGGCCTTGCCGCACCGTCCCCATTTGTCGCCATTGTCACCGCTATACGCCGGACCCACCTATGTCGCAGACCATTTCCCCCGCCGTGCCGAGCGCTTCGGCCCCTAAAGTCGGGTTTGTTTCGCTCGGTTGCCCAAAAGCCTTGGTCGACTCCGAGCAGATCATCACGCAACTGCGGGCGGAAGGGTACGAGATTTCCGGCTCTTACGACGGCGCCGATCTCGTCGTGGTCAACACCTGCGGGTTTATCGACGAAGCCGTGCAGGAAAGCCTCGACGCGATCGGCGAGGCGCTGCACGAGAACGGCAAGGTGATCGTGACCGGTTGTCTGGGTGCGAAGAAGAGCGCGAGCGGAACGGGCTTGATCCAGGAAGTGCATCCGAAAGTGCTGGCCGTGACCGGGCCGCACGCGACGGCCGAGGTGATGAGCCACGTGCATCTGCATTTGCCCAAACCTCACGACCCGTTCATCGATCTCGTGCCGCCTGCCGGCATCAAGCTGACGCCGCGGCATTACGCGTATCTGAAGATATCGGAAGGCTGTAATCACCGGTGCACGTTCTGCATCATCCCGTCCATGCGCGGCGACCTGGTGTCGCGGCCGGTGGCCGACGTCATGCTCGAAGCCGAAAACCTGTTCAAATCCGGCGTCAAGGAACTGCTCGTGATTTCGCAGGACACGAGCGCATATGGCGTCGATGTCAAATATCGCACCGGTTTCTGGAACGGCAAGCCGATCAAGACGCGCATGACGGACCTTGTCGGCGCGTTGGGTGAGCTCGCGGTGCAATACGGCGCATGGGTCCGCCTGCATTACGTGTACCCGTACCCAAGCGTGGACGAAGTCATTCCTATGATGGCCGAAGGTCCGTTGAAGGGCCACGTGCTGCCGTATCTGGACGTTCCGTTCCAGCACGCGCACCCCGAAGTGCTCAAGCGCATGAAGCGCCCGGCGAACGCCGAGAAGGTGCTCGAGCGCGTGCAGAAGTGGCGCGCGATGTGCCCGGACCTGACTATCCGGAGCACGTTTATCGCGGGCTTCCCGGGTGAAACCGAAGAACAATTTCAAACGCTGCTGGACTTCCTTCGTATCGCCGATCTGGATCGGGTCGGCTGTTTCGCGTATTCGCCGGTTGAAGGGGCAACGGCGAACGAACTCGACGGCGCGCTGCCTGACGAAGTACGCGAGGACCGTCGTGCACGATTCATGGAACTGGCCGAAGAGTTGTCGGCGCAACGCATGAAACGCAAGATCGGCAAGACGCTGAAAGTGCTCGTCGATGAACTGAGCAACGAAGGCGGTGTCGGCCGAACCGCGGCGGATGCGCCGGAGATTGACGGCGTGGTGTATATCGAGCCGGCGAAGAAGGCGTCGAAGCGTTACAAGGCGGGCGATTTCGTGTCGGTGAAAATCACCGGCGCCGATGGCCACGACCTGTGGGGCGAAGTCTGAGCATTAGATTGTGATGTCACGCTCGGCGCGGCGGTTTGCACAAAGCACAAAACAACTGAGACGAAGGAGCTTTCATGGCGCAGCGTGAAGTGATGGTGGTCAGCGGCGTGCGGACCGCAATTGGCGATTTCGGCGGTGCGCTGAAGGACTTCAGCCCGACGGATCTCGGTGCGCGCGTGGTGCGGGAGGTTTTGTCGCGAGCGAACGTGTCGGGCGAGGAGGTTGGCCATGTGGTGTTCGGCAATGTGATCCAGACCGAACCCAAGGACATGTATCTGGCACGCGTCGCCGCGGTGAACGGCGGCGTGGCGCACCACGCGCCCGCGCTGACCGTCAATCGCTTGTGCGGTTCGGGCCTGCAGGCTATTGTCTCGGCCGCTCAATCCATTCTGCTTGGTGACACCGATATCGCCATCGGCGGCGGCGCGGAAAGCATGAGCCGCGCGCCGTATCTCGCGCCGGCGGCACGCTTCGGACAGCGCATGGGCGACGCACGTCTCATCGACATGATGCTCGGCGCGCTGCACGATCCCTTCGATGCCATCCACATGGGCGTCACGGCGGAAAATGTCGCCGCCAAATACGGTATCTCGCGCGAGATGCAGGATGAGCTCGCGCTCGAATCCCATCGGCGCGCGGCGCGGGCTATCGAAGCGGGTTATTTCAAGGAACAGATTCTTGCCGTCACGCAGGCATCGAAGAAGGGCGACATTGTCTTCGATACCGACGAGCACGTCCGTCTGAACGCCACGCTCCAGGATTTCACGAAGCTCAAGCCCGTGTTTGCGAAGGAAAACGGAACGGTGACCGCGGGCAATGCGTCGGGCATCAACGACGCGGCCGCCGCCGTCGTGCTGATGGAACGGGGTACGGCTGAAGCGCGTGGCTTGAAGCCGCTTGCGCGACTGGTCTCGTATGCGCACGCGGGCGTCGATCCGAAATACATGGGCATTGGCCCGATTCCGGCCACACGCAAGGCATTAGAGCGCGCGGGCCTGAGCGTCGGGGACCTCGATGTGATCGAAGCCAACGAAGCGTTTGCGGCGCAGGCTTGCGCGGTATCCAAAGAGCTGGCGCTGGACCCCGCGAAGGTCAATCCGAACGGCTCGGGCATTTCGCTCGGCCACCCGATCGGGGCAACCGGCGCGCTGATCACCGTGAAGGCGTTGTACGAGCTGCAGCGCGTGGGTGGACGTTATGCGCTGGTGACAATGTGCATTGGGGGCGGGCAGGGCATCGCGGCAATTTTCGAACGCGTATGAGCAGGGTAAGGAGAGGAAACTATTCGATGACGCAAATGAAAGTGGCGGCGGTGGCGGCAGCGCTCTTGCTCGCCGGCTGCAATTCGACCATGCCGCCCGACGGCTCCCGAGCCGTGTCGGCGGCACGCGCAGCGGCTACGCCGGGCGATCTGGGCCTGCAGGCACCGGGTACGGCTGAAGCAATTGAAACGCTGGCGCTACCGCCTGCCAAACCACTGACGCCGAATCCGGCGTATGCGCGATTCCCGAGCTATGTCGGCACGCTCGGCGACAAGCAGATTGAAATGAAGCTTGGCGCAAAAACCGATGAACGCACGGGCGTGCACGGCGAATATCGGCTCGCGGGAGCGTCGACGGTGATTTTGGTCGCGGGTGACCGTGACGGCGATACGCTCGAGATCGAAGAGTCGAATGACGGCACGCATATCACCGGGAACTGGGTCGGCAAGTTTGCAGCCGACGGCAGTGTGTCGGGCGAACGCATGAACGCCGATGATTCCAATCCGTTGCCCTTCGACCTCAAGCCCGTCGGGTCTGGTGCTGTGCCTGCTGCTGCCGCTGGAGCGGTTGCACCGAAGGCGCCGCAATCAGCCGCGCCTTCGCTTGAGCCCGCGCCTGCGCCCGCTGCGCCGGCCGCAGGCCGCGCGTTGGGCGGAGCCAGCAACGTAACGATCGGCGAGTGAAACACAAACTCGCCGTTCGATGTAATACGGCGTCATCGGCTTCTCGCGATGACGCTTTTTTCTTATAGCCTCGAACAAGCAGGACACTCATGACCGATTCCCGCAATTCGTCTAGCGCGCGCAGCTTGCAGACCCGTATCGTTCATCCGGACGATCAGCTCAGCCCCGGTTTCGATTCGTTCTCGGTTCCGGTTGCACGGGCGTCGACCGTGGTCTTCCCGAATCTCGCTGCCATGCGAGCGCTCGTCTGGAGCGACGACAGTCAGTGGCGCTATGGCCTGCACGCAACCCCCACGTCGCTTGCGCTGGCGCAACGGCTGGCGGTGATCGAGGGTGGCAAGCATGCGTTGCTGCAGCCTTCGGGTTTATCGGCTATATCGAACGTGTACTTCGGCTTGGTGAAGTCCGGCGATCACGTGATGATTCCCGACAACGCGTACTCACCGAATCGCGAGCACGCCGACTGGCTCGTGGCGGATTTCGGCCTGGAAGTGACGTATTACGATCCGCTGATCGGCGCGGGCATTGACGCGCTGATCCGGCCGAACACCAAGCTGATCTGGCTCGAAGCGCCGGGTTCGGTGACCATGGAAGTGCAGGACGTGCCGGCGATCACGAAGGTCGCGCGAGCGCGCAAGATCCTGAGCGCTATCGACAATACGTATTCGGCCGGTCTCGCGTTCAAACCCTTCGAGCATGGCGTGGATATCTCGGTGCAGGCGCTGACGAAGTACCAGTCCGGTGCGAGCGACATCCTGATGGGCGCGACGATTACCGCCGACAAAGCCATCCACATGAAATTGAAGAGCGCGCGCATGCGCATGGGCATAGGCGTGTCTTCGGACGACTGTTCGCTCGTGCTGCGCAGTCTGCCGACCATGCAAATCCGCTTTGACGCTCACGACCGGACAGCGCTCGCGCTCGCTCACTGGCTCAAGACGCGGCCGGAAATTTCGGCGGTGTTGCATCCGGCATTGGCGGATTGCCCGGGCCATGAATTCTTCAAACGCGATTTCACGGGGGCAGGCGGACTGTTCTCCGTGGTCTTCGACAAACGCTACAGCCCGGCGCAAATCGATACCTTCGTCGAGGCGTTGGAAAATTTCGCGATCGGCTGGAGCTGGGGCGGTGCGAATAGTCTCGCCATGCCGTACGACATCAAATCGATGCGCACCGCCGGCGACTGGCCGCATGAGGGCGTGCTGGTGCGGTTTTATATCGGGCTGGAAGATCAGGCGGATCTGCAGGCGGATCTGGAACGGGCGTTGGCGGGGTTGAAGGGGTAAAGCCATTGATCGAAACGGGGCCGAGTCTCAGACTTGGCCCTTTTCTTTAGCCCTTTTCTTTAGCCCTTGTCTCGAGATCCTAGCCCGCTCAAAACAACCGCAGCAACCCGTCCAGTCCCACGAAGTTCAACGCCAGTCCTGCCGCTTCACGCACCACCGGCTTCGCCCGGAACGCCACCGACAACCCTGCTTCCGCCATCATCTTCAGATCATTCGACCCGTCGCCCATCGCGATAGACCGCTGCGGATCAATACCCAGTTGCGCGCAGGTTTCACGCAGTGTGCGCGCTTTGACTTCAGCATTAACGATCTCGCCGGTGACCTTCCCGGTCAGCTTGCCATCGACTATTTCAAGCGTGTTCGCGTGCGTGAAATCAAGCCCGAGGCGTGCCTTCAGCTTCTCGGTGAAGAACGTGAAACCGCCGGATACCAGCAGGGTTTTCAGTCCCGCCGCCTTTGCCCCCGCGAGCATGATTTCCGCGCCAGGCGACAAGCGCAGCCGTTCGTCATAAACCCGTTCCAGCGCGCTTGCTTCCAGACCCTTCAGCAGCGCAACCCGCCGCGTCAGGCTCTCGTTGAAGTCCTTGATCTCGCCGCGCATCGACGCTTCGGTAATCGCCGCGACCTGTGACTTCAACCCGCAAAAATCGGCGATCTCGTCAATACACTCGATCGTGATCAACGTCGAATCCATGTCCATGGCGACGAGGCCGAAATCATTCAGGCGCAGCGCCGGGTCGATAAACGCGTAATCCAGCCGATGCGCGCCGCAATACGCATCGATATCCGGACGCTGCAGCGGATCCGCGTCGCGCAGCCGCAACACCCGGCCGGCGTCCGCGTGTTCGCTTTGCTGCGAGCGCGCGAGGGCCATGAGCGGTTTCAGATGGGACTCGGCGATCGGATCGAGGCTTTGGATGACAAGGTTCATGACGGGTGGAGAGCGGGAAAAATAGCGGTGGGAACAATCGAGAGCTGCAGTGCGAGACCTGTCATTGTAATGGTCCCGACCGATGGCGGACGTGCGCGCCGCGCCGCTATGATGGCTGTCGATCAAACGACGGAGACCCGCATGACCCCGACCGAACGCGCGCTCGACTTTGATCTGCGCAAGCTCGACGTCGCGTTTTACGCTGACCCGTATCCGGTCTACGACGCGCTGCGCACCACGGAGCCGATCAAGACAATGCCCGATGGCTCGCTGTTTCTCACGCGGTATCGGGACGTTCAGGCCGTGTATCGCGATCCGAAAACCTTCAGTTCGGACAAGACCGTTGAATTTGGCCCGAAGTATGGCGTCCATACTGCGCTTTTCGCGCATCACACGACGAGCCTCGTATTCAACGATCCGCCGCGGCACACGCGCGTGCGCAAACTGATCGCGGGAGCGCTGACGGCGCGTGCGATCGCGGCAATGGAGCCGGGTCTTGTGCGTCTGATCGACGATCTTCTCGACCAGGCTGCAGCACGCGGTGAGATCGATTTGATCGATGATTTCGCTTCGGCGATTCCGGTTGAAGTGATCGGCAATCTGCTCGACGTGCCGCACGATGAACGCGCGCCATTGCGTGACTGGTCGCTAGCGATTCTCGGCGCGCTGGAACCCGCGCTCAACCCGGAACAGGAAGCGCGGGGTAATCGCGCGGTAGCGGATTTCATCGATTATCTGGTGACGCTGGTTGCTCGGCGCCGCGCGCATCCAGGCGACCCACAGCATGACGTGCTCACGCGGCTGATTCAAAGCGAAGCCGACGGAGAGCGCCTGGACGAGGCTGAACTGCTGCATAACTGCATTTTCATCCTGAACGCGGGGCACGAGACGACTACGAATCTGATTGGCAACGGCATCGTGCTACTGGCGCAATGGCCGGAGCAGCGGGCGCGGTTATTGGCCGACCCGGCGTTGATTGAGAGTGCGATCGAGGAGTGTTTGCGTTACGAAAGCTCGAACCAGCTCGGCAACCGGATCGCGACGGCGGATACGGATATTGCCGGGGTACCGGTCGTGCGTGGGACGCCGGTGACGTTGTGCATCGGGGCGGCGAATCGCGATCCGGAGCAGTTTGAGGCGGCCGGTTGTTTCGATATCGGCCGCGAGCCGAATCGGCATCTTGCGTTTGGGTTCGGGATTCATCAGTGCGCGGGGTTGTCGCTGGCGCGGTTGGAGGCGCGTATTGCGATCGGGCGATTTACTGTGCGGTTCCCGGATTACGGACTTGCGGGCGAGCCGGTGCGCGCGTTCCGGGCGCGGTTTCGAGGGTTTGTGAAGGCGCCGGTAAGGGTGGGGTAAAGACGGTGTGAGGGCGCGCTGAATGGCGCGCCATTACTCACCCATTGTTCAACGCATCAATCCGTGCGATTTCGCGTAGTCGCGCAACGCGGCATTCATTCGCGTTTGCCAGCCTTCGCCTTGCGCTTTATAAGCGTCGACCACGTCCGGATCGATGCGCAATTTGATGGGTAACTTCGGATTTTCCAGCTTCGGTCGTCCGCGCGGGCGCAGCATTTCCGTGGCTCGCTCGTGCCCGTACAGCTCCGGCAAAACGTCCGACGCCGGTCGTGCACGCGCGAATTCCGCCTCACCCCATTCGGGGTTCTCGTCCAGCACTTCTTCCTTGTTCTGCTTGCTCATACCGCTTTACCTCGCGAAGGTTCGCCTTCCGTAGACTAATAACGTGAATCCTGTTGCCACGTGGCGTGAATACCAGCATGTGCAGGCGATCGGCTATTAAACCGAGAGCCTGAAACCTGCGCTCGACATAAATGTTGCGACAATCTTCGACGATCAATGCACTCGACATGACAAAATCGCGGACCGCTTCGAACGACAGGCCTCGCTCTTGGATATTTGCTTCACTCTTTGGGACGTTATACGAAATGCCCATGAATAATGTACCCCCAAAAAACGGTGAGTACAAGTAATATTTGTACACCCAAAATTTATAAGCGTTGTTGGCTGAAAAACCACAAACTCGAGGACAGCGCAGATGAATTGCCAAAGGGCGCAGACGCGCCGATCGAGCCCGCTGCAATTCGTCGTTGCAATGCAATACTCCGGTTGCACCAAAATTTAAAGACTACGTAAATTCCTATTTGCATTTACGGGATGACCACTACCGCATCACTCTTCGCGGATCGACATCCCAGTACGGCGGATCGCCGAAATGCCCGCTCAGGAAATCGATTAGCACCGTCGTTTTCGGTGGCACGAATGCGCGGCTCGGGTACACCGCCCAGATCGCCACCGTTTCCGCGAGTGGATAGCTATCGAGGACGGTCACCAGTTCGCCGCTGTGCAGGAACGGCGCCACGCTCCACGTCGATTTCAACCCGATACCAAACCCGGCAAGTAACGCATCGCGAATGACTTCGCCGTTGTCCGTATCTAGCCGGCCGCACACGCGCACATCAATAGTCCCAGTCGGCGTGACGAACGCCCAGTCTCGTTGCCCTGACAGAATCGCACACTCGTGCTGCGCAAGATCAGCGGGGTGGCGCGGCGTGCCATGCTCAGCGAGATACGTCGGCGACGCGCACAGCACGCGCCGGTTGCTGGCGAGTTTTCTCGCGACAAGCGTCGAATCCTTTAACGCGCCAATACGCACTGCCAGATCGATGCCTTTATCGACGAGATCGACTACCTGGTCGGTCAGGCGCAAGTCGAGGCTCACGCCCGGATAGCGGCGCAGGAATTCAGGAATGGCCGGCGATACATGCTGACGCCCGAGCGAGGACGGCATGGTCACGCGCAAACGTCCCTGCGGTTGCTCGAACGCGCGTCCGACCGAAGCGCGGGCCGCATCGGCGGCGTCGAGCAATGCGCGGGCGTGCTCGATGAAAATCTCGCCTTCCTGCGTGACACTGATGCGCCGTGTTGTCCGATGCAAAAGCCGCGCGCCAAGCTGCCGTTCAAGTTGGGCGAGCCGGGCGCTCGCGACGGCGGCAGACAATCCGAATTCCCGTCCCGCCGCAGACAGATTCGATAAAGCCGCCGACCGTACGAACAGCGCGACGTCCAGCAAATCGAGCTGTGCCTTATAGGGTAAGTTGCTCTGAACGTCGATTTTCGTCATCTTCGTGATTATCAATAAAATGTTTCAGCAATTATGACGGTTTCGCGCGAAGCTGAAAGCCCTTAACATCGGGTCCATGCATTGCACAAGCAACGCCTGAACCCCCTTACGGAGCTTTTTCATGAAAGCGATTGCCCTGACCCGTTACCTGCCCATCTCGAATCCGGAATCGTTGATGGACGTCGAGATCGACAAACCGACGCCGACCGGCCGTGACCTCCTGGTGAAGGTCGAGGCGATCGGCGTGAACCCCGTCGATACGAAAGTGCGTGCGCCGAAGGACAAGGTCGAAGACACGCCGCGTGTTCTT
>Ga0302220_10003933_pt1 | contig 10041 bp, 9 predicted proteins | sample II_Palsa_E1_3_FD_194572 | JGI IMG/M metagenome (GOLD analysis project Ga0302220, IMG submission 194572) | Peat permafrost microbial communities from Stordalen Mire near Abisko, Sweden - II_Palsa_E1_3 | ecosystem: Environmental > Terrestrial > Soil > Palsa > Peat permafrost | place: Sweden... | reverse complement strand
CGGGTGACTCGGTGGCGTTTCCGGCGGGCACCGGGATTTGCCATACCTTCATCAACAACACGGACCAGGACGTGAGGTTGCTGGTGGTCGGAGAAACCGACAAGAAGGAGAACCGGATTCGCTATCCGATGCATGAGGCCCACGAAGCCACTCGCCCAGACCGTTGGGTCGACTGGCCGGTGCGTCCGATGGGTCCGCATGACGGCAAGCCGTCCGGCAGCAAGTCTTGAGCGATACGCTGCACGCGGCCACGCCAGCCGTCAAAAACGGGTTCGGTCGGCCATCCAGTTGGCCGCAGCAGCGGACAGCAGCGCTACCGCTGCGGCATTGAGCGGCGCGAGATCCTCGGACATCTGCGTCACCCTCGCCGCAGCGGCCGGACTCTCCATAGCTTCCGCGCACACCAGCAGTTGACCCAACACGCCGGTGCGCGTCTGGATGGCTTCGCGCACCGTTTGCGCCAACTGCAGTTCAGAAAACAGATCTACGGGATTGCGCTGCAGCACAGCAGGCAACAGCGAGGCCATGCCCGTCATGAACGCGTTGTCGACGAACTCCTCGTCGTGCGGCCTCAGCCTGCGCGCGGCCAGTTCCATGAATCGCCCCCGCGTCCCGACCAGTTGCACCAGCGCATTGGATGCGACAGACCGGCTATTGCCGTCCGTGTACAAGGCGAGCAGCGCCCAGCGGCGCAGCCAGTCGGTGCCGACCAGCTGAACGGCATCGCGGATCCGCAGGCGCCGCCGGGTCAACGCGTGATGCGCCGAACTGGCGAAGCGCAGCAGTTGCATCGTCAGTGCGGGATTGCGTTTGACCTCGTCTTCCAGGGTCGGCAATGGCGGCTCAGCGCCCAACATCACCAGCAGCTTGACCAGCGCCTGGCGCAGCGGCGGGATCCTGCGCACCGCGAGCAGGTGCGGATGGGCAAAGTAGTAGCCCTGAAACAGGTCACAGCCAGCCTCGTAGGTCCACCGGTAGTCGTCCGGCGTCTCGACCTTTTCCGCTACCACGCGCTTGCCGGCCCGGTGCATCGCGGCAACAAACGGCGCCAGTCGCGACGCCGTCCAGTCCGGCGCATCGATTTTGACGACCTCGGCGCAATCGAACACCTCGGTGTGGCCCAAGGCGGCCTCGCGAACATCCTCCAGGGCGAAGCGGTAGCCGGACCGCGCCAGCGCCTTGATGCGCTGAACCAGTTGATCATCGTATTGCGCGGTTGCCTGAATTTCGACGACGAAGTGAGCGGATGGCAGCAAGGTGAACATCTCGTTCATCAACCAGTCGCGCCCCGCGTTGATGTAGCCGGTGCGTCCGGACAGCACGCTTTCCATGCCCAGTTCGCCGAGCGTCTCGATGACGATATCGGCGGTGGCGCGGGTCTCGTCGAGCGGCGTGCCGTCGGCAGGTTCGGCGTTGTCGGAAAAAGCGAACGGCCGAAACAGCAATTCGTAGGCGACGAGCTGTCCCTCGCGGTTGAGGATCGGCTGCCGTCCGAGATACGAGGTCATCGCGATCAGGGACAACGCGGCAGCATCGTGCGACATGTCATTCATGCGGGTTACCGGTTAGTGAACCTGCGCCACGCGTGCCCGATCGCGGGTACGCGGCGGCGTAGAGGCCCTAACGGTGATAACGGCTGCAAACAGGGAAAAGTTGAAGGCGAATAAGCGGGCGTAAGGTGTTTGGGCATCCCGGGCGTCGCCACGAAGGTGTTATTGACCCTGTCGCCGTGCCTCCGCAGGAGGGGAAAGGGACAATCAGAAGCCTGCTTAAACGAACTGTGCGGCTTTCTGGCTGGCGAGCAGGATGGCCGTATGGGCAGGCGCCACGTCAACATGGCCTCCCGACTGCGTCAGGGTGGACAGGATCGTGTGATCGTCGAAACGGCACTGACAGAGCACGTGGTCGGACGCGGCAAGCTTGACCGTTTGCGCCAGCGTCAGGGTCGCGAGAAGCTCCGCGCTCTGCGCGGACAGCCCCAGCCGGAACATGCCGACCAGCCGGTCCTCGCGAAGCATGCGTTGCGCCAGCATGATGTACGACAGATTGACTTCCCTGATGAAACCCTGCGCTTCGCCGTCGCTCATGATCTTCAGCCCCTCGGTAAACATCCACTCCATTTCTCGCCGGCAATCGTCTGGCGCGCTAAAGCCTTTTGTCCATGCAGCAGATGCATGGCTGAACTCGCGCTGATTTACCAGTAGAAACACAAAGTTACATTTTGATACGTTTGAGTGGAGTGTAGGGATGCCCTTCGACGAAGACAATGTTCGCGAAATTTCCCGAAAGGTAGATCGTCGGTCCACCATTACGCCGCCTTACGAGCCGCTAAAGAAGGTCTGCGTCGTGACGAGCGCCCAATGCAAACGACCCGGCCACATGGGACCGGGTCGTCACGTCGATTCAACCCGCCTTCTGCAGGCGGGGCAAAGCTCGCTTACTGCTTCACGCCTTCCGCCTGGATGTGCAGAACGGTTGCCATCTTGAAGCCGTAGGTCTTGCCGAAGTCGATACCGAAGTCCGAGCGGTCGAACGTCGCCGTCGATTCCGTGCCGCACACTTCGCGCTTGAGCATCGGGTGCTGGAAGCACTTGAACGATTCGATCTTCAGGTTCAACGGCTTCGTCACACCGTGCAGGGTCAGCTCGCCAATCACTTCAACCGGCACATCGCCCTTGAACTTCATCGACGTGCCCTTGTAGACCGCTGTCGGGAATTGGGCCGCGTCGAAGAACTTCGGGCTCTTCAGTTCCGTGTTCAGCGTGTCGTTGCCGATGTCCACCGAAGTCATGTCGATGGTCGCTTCCAGCGTACCCGTCTTCGCTTCACGATCGATCGTCACCGTACCGGTGGATTTCGTGAACTTGCCGCGCCAGATCGAGACGCCGCCGAAGTGGTCAGCTTCGAAGCTCGGCGAAGTGTGCGTCGGGTCGAGCGTGTAGGTGGTGTCGGCAGCCATCGCGCTAAACGATGCACCCACTGCCATGGCGGCGACTGCTACGGCTAAAAGTTGCTTTTTCAAAGTGATTCTCCTGGGAGGTTTGCGGTTTATTTCTTGGCTGCAATGATGTGAAACTTGATCACAACCTCGTCGGCAACAACCGAGGTGTCTTTCCATTCACCCGTGCCGATATCGAACTGGCTGCGTTTGATCGGCAATGCGCCGTCGAAGCTTTGGGTCGCCCCTTGCTGGGTGACTTTGACCGGCACCGTGACGTTCGCGGACTTGCCCTTGATGGTCAGCGTGCCGCTCACGTTGAACTGATTGCTGCCGGCCGCCGCAATCGCGCTCGAGACGAAGGTCGCGTTCGGATACTGCGCGGTGTCGAACCATTCTTTGCCGCGCACCTGCTGGTTGTAGCTATCGTCGCCGAGGTCGTAGCTGGCAGTATCGATAGACAGCTTGGCGCTGCCTGCCGCCGGCTTGGCCGGATCGAAGTCGAGTTGTGCCGTGAACTTCTTGAACGTCCCTTCGACAGGAACATTCATCTGCTTCGAGGTCGCCGTAACCGTGCTCTTCGACGTATCGACCTGCGCATGCGCCACGCCGAGGAACAACGAAGTCATTGCGGTCGCGGCAACTATCCAGCGAAGGAAAGGAGTTTTCATATTTGCCTTCAATCTGCCTTGAGCCTGAGGCTACTTGAGAAAGGGGATCATACGCGCCAGCAGGCCGTCGCGATCGATGAAGTGATGCTTCAGCGCGGCCAGCGTATGAGCGGCGACTATCACGAGCAACGTGTAGTTCAACCAGACGTGGATGGTCTTCAGCACGACCTTGAGCGCGGTGTCCGGCCCGATCAGGGTCGGCAACGGCACGATGCCCAGATAAACCACCTGAATTCCGGCGGCCGAGCTATAGAGATAGCCCGACGCCGGAATCACGAACATCAGCACGTACAGGATCACGTGCGCAAGCTCCGCCGCCAGCTTCTGCAACGGCGGCATGCCCCGCGGCAGTTCCGGGGCGCGGTGCGTCAGGCGCCACGCAAGCCGGATCACGGCAAGCATGAACACCGTCACGCCGATCCACTTGTGCCACGAAAAGTACTTGAGCTTGGTGGGCGTGAAACCGGGAATGTCGGTCATGATCCAGCCCAGATAGAAGCCGGCCACGATCAGCAAGGCGATCAGCCAGTGAAGGCTCATCGCGGTTGCGCTGTATCGCTGCTTGAGTGGAGGAACTGTCGTCATCGTCATCCCGTCTGGCGTTTTGAGGGCAGTCCGTCCACACAGGAAACGAACAGGTCATTGGGATGCGATTCTAGGAGTGCGAAATCACGCTGAATAGCGCCTTGAAAGTGAACAGATTGTTGTGCTGGCGACGTTAATCGACGACTTCCACGGCTCGAACCAGCACTTTATACAACGTTTTTATCTCCAAACCCGTAGCATCCGGTTCTCAATTATTAGACCCGACCGGCAATCGATTATTGAGTTTTCGTATGCGAATTTCTCTCCGCGGCGCCAAGCCCGCATTGCCGCTTCGGGCGATTGACCCTCGCAGTCCCGCGACAACACGGAGCTTAAAAGCATGAAGAAGTCTTTACTGGCACTTGCGCTGACAGGCGCATTTGCATTGACCGCCCACGCGCAAAGCAGCGTCACCCTGTACGGCGTCATCGATACGGGCCTTGTGTTCACGAACAACCAGGGCGGCCACAACAACTGGCAAGAAACCAGCGCCTCGACGGAAAACACTGTGTATGGCCTTAAAGGCTCCGAAGATCTCGGCGGCGGACTGCATGCGATCTTCAAACTGGAAAACGGTTTTAACCTGAATAGTGGCAGCCTGTTTAACGCGGGCGACGCATTCGGCGAGCAGGCGTATGTCGGCGTGCAAAGCGACCAGTTCGGCACCGTTTTGCTCGGCCGTCAGTTCGACACAGTCAACGACGTGCTCGGGCCGATCTCGTCTGCCGGCGGCACCTACGGCGGCAACCTCTCCGCGCATCCGTTCAACAACGACAACCTCGCTGCGGACTCGATGAGCATCAACAACGCGGTGAAGTTCACGAGCAACACCTACGCCGGCGTCACCGTCGAAGGCATGTACGGGTTCAGCAACAAGGCCGGCGAGTTCTCGAACAACCGCGTGTATGGCTTCGGCGCGACGTATGCACACGGCCCGTTTAACCTGGCTGCGGGTTACCTGGAACTGAACAACGCAGGCGGCGGCGTCAGCGGCACGAATCAGAACGGCGCGGTGGCGCTCGACGACGGCAGCGCCGATTTCGTGGCGCAACGCCAGCGGATCTGGGGCACAGGCGGCAACTATACGTTCGGTTCGGCGACCGTTGGCCTGCTCTGGACCCATTCGCAGATCGACAACATGTCGAGCGTGTTTGCCGGCGGCGATGGTTTCGTCGCCTTGGGTGGCGGCCTGCGGCTCGACAACTATGAAGTGAACGCGCATTACGCGCTGACCCCGAGCTTGAGCATCGCCGGCGCGTACACGTTCACGGACGGCTCGTTCAGCAACGGCGGCACGAGCGCATCGCCGGAATGGAATCAGTTCACGCTGCAAACCGACTACTCCTTGAGCAAGCGCACCGACGTCTACCTCGAAGGTGTTTATCAGCACGTCCACGGTGCACCGGCTGGCTCGGTACTCAGCGACGCATCGATCAACACGCTATCGCCCTCGTCGAGCGGTACGCAAGTGGCCGTGACGGTCGGCTTGCGTCACCAGTTCTAAATAGAAGGTATTTGAAAGACGGAGGCCGCGCGGCAAGCGCGGCCTCACGCACCGCGTACAACGCACGCGTGCGTATTCATCCAGCCAGTTCACAGCGTTCGCAGCGGACGTGCGAGATTGCTCCGCATGCCTCATAATCACGCGCGCCCAGAATGTTCCGGGCTACGTAACGAGGCCCGAAGCAAAAGACCCCGCCGGTTTGCCGCAGTGTCCCGCCTCAGATTTTCCCTTCTCTGAACTGGCTTTATGTTTTCGTCACCCCAACTCGGCGCTGGCCTGATGGCGCTTGCCGGCTTTCTGACGCCCGTCGTGTCGTTCGCGCAGCAGGCCGCGACTAATGCCGCGCCAACGCCGGACTGGACCGTGACGCTAGGTGCCGAGGCGCAGTGGGAACCCGCGTATCCAGGCGCGAACTTCATGCGCCTCAGGCCTTATCCAGCCTTCGATGTCGAATACAAGAATCGCTTCTTCGCTAAAGAAGACATGCTGGCCGGCGTGTATCTGATCAACAACACGAACTGGAGCGCGGGCCTGGCGCTGCAGTACGACTTCAACGAGCGCGAGACGAGCGAGGACTCGCGGCTGCGTGGGCTACACAATGTGCCCACGACGCCACGCGCCAAGATCTTCCTCAACTACACGCAATCGGCGTTCACGTGGTCGAACTCCGCGGCCCAGGATATTGGCGGGAACCGTGAAGGGCTGGTGGTCGATACCAATGCCACGGTCACGCTGCCCATCGGCAAACAGCTGTATCTGACCGCCGGTCCTGGCGTCACATGGACAAACGGGACGTACCAGCAGACATTTTTCGGCATCACGCAGGGTCAAAGCACAGCTTCCGGTTTGGCGGTCTACGACGCCCATTCCGGCGCGGCTACCGGTTACATCACCGCCGAGGCCGACTATCTGATCACCAAATCGCTGATCGCCACGGTCGAACTGAAATTCGCACGCCTGTATGGAAACTCCGCGTCGAGTCCGATCACACGACGTGTACAGCAAAATACGGACACCTTCGCGCTGACTTACACGTTTTGACGCGTATTCTCCACGGCAAGAATTACTGAGTACCCCCAAGTCTTTCGAATAGATGTCATACAAGCGTAAGAGGCAGAAAGGTACAGAAAAGGGCCAGGTGTCTTGCATTTTCACGAGAATCTCATGTGAGAACCCATGTCCTCACGCCATCGAATGCGATACCATTGCCCCCCAATCAATAAGTTAGGCGTGCCATGAAGCACGCAGTGCTGTGAAAATTCAAAACGCCAAAAGGTGGGCCCCACGCGGTTCCCGGGCTTGGCTTGCCGCGTTTCTCGCTTTGGCGGTGGCAAGTGGAGTGCGCATGCTGCTCAGCCCATTCCTCGGCCCCGCGATGCCGGGCGCATTATTCTGCGTCGCCGCTGCGCTCATCGAATATTTTTTCGGGCTAGGGCCCGCCTTGACCGTCATGCTCGTCGGACTGGTCATCGCCGACTATCTGTTTGTGCCGCCGTATGCAGACTTCTCTGTGTTCGATCACAGCGACCTGATGCTCGTCGTCTCGTATCCGGGGGTGACGCTTTTCATCATCTGCCTGATCGAGCGCCTGCGCCGGGCACAGTTTCGCGCGGAGATGTTTGCGTCAGTGTCTAAATCGCGTTATGAAATGTTGCTACGCGCGGATAACAAGCGCGCGCTGCGGCTTCGCACGATTGACGAAACACATCGGCTCTTGCGCCATCTGCCGCACTATCACGACTCCATCATCCTGATCCAGGCGCTCGACCGGAAAGCGTCGTTGCGTCCAAACGCGGATCACGCGGCCGGCACAGCACACTCCCTGCCGCATACCTCGGCGCCCGGCAGCCGCTTTTCAGCGGTGCATCCGGCAGATATCGCACGCCTCCAGAACACCCTTTCGCCTGGCAGTCATCGCCTGCGAATCAGGAGCGGCGACCACACGTATAAGCCTGTCGATTGCGTCGGGGAGCGTTTTACGACGCATGCCGGCGACTTTCTGGTTCTGCGAATCGAGGCTTAAGCATTGGATCAAGCTACACACATCCTCCAGGAAAGCGGTGAGCACGCCGTGCTCATGCTGCACGGCCTCTCGAGTTCGCCACTCGAAATGCGCTTTCTCGCACGTCATTTGAACAGCGAAGGATTTACCGCTTTCGCACCAGTGCTGGATGGCTACAGCGCGGGATCCCCGGAACGCGACATGCAAGCGTGGGTCGACGCTGCCGTGCGTGAGTTCGACTCGCTGGCCGAGCGCTATGCGCGGGTGTCGGTGTGCGGACTGTCGGTAGGAGCGGCCCTGGCGCTGGCCGTGGTCAGCAAACGGCCGACGGCCCACGCAGTCGTGCTGTTATCAGTCACGCTCTCGTACGACGGTTGGGCCATACCGTGGTACCGGTTTTTGCTTGGCTGGGCCTACTACACGCCGCTGCGCAGTCGCTGGCGTTATCGCGAAGCCTCGCCGTTCGGTCTGCGTAATGAGGCTTTGCGTGCGAAGATTGCGCGCGCCATGCAGCGCAATGGCATCAGCGAGGTTGGGCCATCTACGATCTCGCTGCCCGCGTTGCGCGAGGCGAGTCGACTTGCGAAACGCGTTCGCGCGAGCCTCGCCGGCATCACGACCGACTGCCTGATCATTCATGCCATCGACGATGAAACGGCCAATCCACGCAACGCCCATGACGTTGCTGCGAAGATTGCTTCGCCGTTTCTGCGCACGATCTACCTCGACGACTCGTATCACATGATCACCTCGGACAACGAGCGTGAAATCGTGGCGTCCGAAACCGCCGCGTTCCTGCGCGAGAGCGAAGCCGCCCGCGGCATTGGCAGCGGTGCGGAGTCACTGGTCGTCTCCAAGGCGCTCGCGCGGCGCCTGCGGCAACTGGCGGCACTGGGAAGCTGACAAGGCGGTTTCGTGGCGGATTGAAAGGAATTCACGTCGCATCAAGCTTGTAATTGCGACTCATTCGCATTAGCATGAGGTCCCACCCTGCTACCACTCCATGCGTCCGATGCCCTCTCTCACCCGCGGCGCCCGCCTGTTGCTTGCTCTTTCCCTTGTCATTGCGTTGCTCAGTTGCAGCGCGCCTTCCGCAGACGTTCAGTCGCGCGCCGACGCCGCCACGCCGGCATATCAGGTCGAGATTCGCCGCACTGCCCTCGGCATTCCGCATCTGAAAGCGGACGACTGGGGCAGCCTCGGCTACGGATATGGCTATGTGCAGGCCCAGGACAATCTGTGCACGATGGCCGATGCCTTCGTCACCTATCGGGGCGAGCGCTCGCGCTACTTCGGCGCCAAAGCGCGGCCGTCCAACGATGACACGTTCGGCCAGCCGTCCAATCTAGACGCCGATTTCTTCTTCCGCTTCATCGACGACGGCGCAGCCGTGGCACGCTACCGCAGCAGCCAGACGCCGGAAATGCGCGCGCTGATAGGCGGTTTCGCGAGCGGCTACAACCGCTATGTCGACGAGCTTGCCAAGGGCGAATTCGCCGGAGCCCATGCGGCCTGCCGCTCGGCACCGTGGGTCGGCAAGATCAGCACGGCAGATGTTTACCGGCGTCTGTATACGGCTAACCTAGCAGGCGGCGCAGGCCGTTTTGTGTCTGCGATTGCGACAGCGCAGCCGCCAGGCGCTACGGCCGGCGGAACGAAGCCGATGGCATCCGCGACTTCGTCGCAAGGCTCGCCGGATTCGCAGAGCCTGGCGTCCACCGCTCCGCTCATGGATTTCGGCGGCCACGCTGGCGTGGGCAGTAATGGCCTCGCGTTCGGTGCCGACGCCACTCACAATGGCAGCGCTATCCTGTTCGGAAATCCGCACTGGTTCTGGAGCGGACCAGCCCGTTTCTACCAGGCACAACTGACCATCCCTGGGAAACTCGATGTCAGCGGTGTGTCGTTTCTCGGTTCGCCGGTGATCGAGATCGGTTTCAACCGGGACGTTGCGTGGACACACACGGTGTCCACCGCGTCGCGGTTCGGGCTGTTTCAGTTAAGCCTGGTGCCGGGCTCGACGACGTCGTATCGGTACGACGGACAGGTGGAAGCGATGACACCGACCCGCGTCACCGTTGACGTCCGTTCGGACGACGGCACGGTGCGGCCAGTCACGCGGACACTCTACCGTTCGCGGTTTGGGCCAATGCTCAACCTGAGTTCGATGTCGCCGGCACTCGTATGGAACACGCAACAGGCGTTCGCCCTGCGCGACATCGACGCGGACAACTTCCGCGTCTTCGAAAACTTCCTTGACTGGAATCAGGCGCGCTCGCTCGACGACTTCATCCGCATCCAGAAGCGGAATGCGGCGGTGCCTTGGGTCAATACGCTTGCC
>Ga0302220_10003931_pt1 | contig 10045 bp, 9 predicted proteins | sample II_Palsa_E1_3_FD_194572 | JGI IMG/M metagenome (GOLD analysis project Ga0302220, IMG submission 194572) | Peat permafrost microbial communities from Stordalen Mire near Abisko, Sweden - II_Palsa_E1_3 | ecosystem: Environmental > Terrestrial > Soil > Palsa > Peat permafrost | place: Sweden... | reverse complement strand
CCGCAACGAGCAGTGGAAAATGGGATCTCGGCCGTTCCTGGGGTCTCGTGCTGGTATCTAGTTGTGTCATTTTCGTCTCCTTCAATGATGACTTCTCTTCTGCCAGCGCACCGGCAGACTGCTCGAGTCAATTCGTCGTGTGTATTGGCTAGGCGAGCGTTACCGTCAGTACGTGCGGTGCGATACGAGCTTAGTGACCAGATACCCGTCCAGACTCTCCGCCCCGCCTTCGCGGCCGTGACCACTATCTCTGATGCCACCGAACGGGCCTTCGGCTGTTCCTGTCCACAAATGATTGATCGAAAACATGCCGCACTCCACTTCAGCCCCGAGCCTCGCCGCGTTGGCACTCGAACGCGTGAACGCATAGCCGGCCAAACCATAGGGCAGACTGTTGGCACGTTCGATCGCATCATCAAGTGTGGAAAACGCCCCAAGCAAAGCGGTTGGACCGAATGGTTCGACACTCGATATCGCCGCTGCGTTGGGCACGTCTGCAAGAACGGTAGGCTCGAAAAAAGTCCGATGCTCTCCCGTGACGTTACCGCCGCAAAGAAGCTTCGCCCCGCGGCTTTTTGCGTCGTCCACCAGTTGCGCGACAGCATCTAGCCGCCGTTGATTGGCTAATGGCCCCATCGTGGTCCGCGGATCGAGTCCATTGCCAAGCTTAATTTCCGAGGTCAATGCCACGAACTGCTCGGCAAATCGGTCGAAGATGGATTGCTCAATAAGAAATCGCGTCGGTGAAATGCACGCTTGCCCAGCATTGAAGTATTTCGCCATGACCAATTTTCGGCATGCGTCGTCGACATCAGCATCCGCGCACACGATGACCGGCGCGTGCCCTCCTAGCTCAAGAAGTGCAGGCTTCAAGTGTCGAGCCGCCAAGGCACCCACGTGTCGACCGACGGGCACGGATCCGGTTATAGCGATCGCTCGTATTTCCTGATGAGGAACGAGAAACTCCGAAATTTCCGCCGGAACACCGAAAACCAGATTCACCACACCAGGCGGCACGCCTGCGTCAGTAAAGCAGCTCACGGCAGCGCATGCGGTGCCCGGGGTTTCTTCCGACGCCTTGAGGACGATTGTGCACCCCGCAGCCAATGCTCCCGCGACCTTGCGAACCACGGAACTCAACGGGAAGTTCCAAGGCGTGAATGCCGCAATCGGGCCCACGGGCTGGCGTATCACCGTATGCTGCAAACCAGGTTCCATCGGGATGACGCGGCCATACGCGCGGTACGCCTCGGCCGCATCCCACATGATCAGATTGACTGCGCGGTCGACCTCGAAACGCGCTTCGGCGATCGGCTTACCTTGCTCGATTGTCATCAACCGGGCGATTTCCTCGCCACGCTGTCGAAGCAGCTGCGCCGCTTTTTCCAACATCTCGGCTCGTGCCCGAACTGGGGTTGCACGCCATCTAGCAAAGCTGCGAGATGCGGCCGAGACCGCGCGCTGGAGATCGTCTGCAGTCGCATGCGTGAAGCGACCTATTACAGATCGATCCAGCGGATTGATCACTTCTTCCTGGGCCCCATGGCCGGATGACCATTCGCCGTCGATCAATAAAGACGGCCGGTAACTAGAGGGGGGATATAGAGTGGCAGGATTCACGGCCTGGCCTCACCAAGCAGAATCTCCTCGACGAGAACCGGTCGCTTCACCTTCCCCGTCGAAGTACGGGGAAAGCTCGATCTAAACACGAGATGTTCCGGCAACTTGTACCGCGCAACTTTGTTCTCCAGAAACTGGATCAGCTCATCCAGCGTCAACTCGACGCCCGCTTTGGTTATCACGCAGGCACAACTCTTTTCACCGGTCCTGTGATCTGGCAAACCGACCACCGCGACGTCATGAATCTTCGGGTGCGTCAGGAGGATCTCCTCGATCTCACGAGGGAAGTATTTTTTGCCGGCTCGGTTGATGATCTCTTTCTTGCGGCCGCTGATCATGAGCCGACCGTTCTCGTCCAGGCGCCCGAGGTCGCCGGTATCGAACCAGCCGTCCACGGTGAAACTCGCCTCGTTTGCTGTCGGATTGTCGATGTAGCCTAGATGTACGCCGGGGCCCGCCGCGAAAATCTCGCCCTCCTCGCCTAACTCCACCTCACTTGCGTCGGGGCCGCGGATGCTAAGTTGCATGCCGTCGACAGGCTTGCCCACAGTACCGACCACTGAAGCGACATCGTCGTCCACTCGGGTGTGGCAATGAAAGCCCGTCTCGAGCATGCCGTAGGACTCTATGAGACGAGCAGATAATTGAGTCTCGATACGGCGAAGCAGTTCCAGGCTCGCAGGCGCCCCACCGCTCTTGATGACCTGCAGCGAACTGAGGTCATAATTTGGCAACAGTGGCGACTCCAATAGCATGACCAGCGCGGCAGGCGGTGTTGAGAAAGCGGTCACCCGCTCCTCGGCTATCGTGCGCAAGACGGTCTCTACCGAGAAATGCTCGACCAATACGGCACGGGCACCTGTCAGCAGAACCTGCAGCAAGCTCAGATAACCCGTGTTCAACGTCACCGGCATGAAAATCATTTGAGTCGAGCGCTCGTCGATCCGCATTCCCCGGTTCATGGTCAATACCGGAAATATCGTCGTATTGTGCGAATGCATCACCCCCTTAGGATTGCCCGTGGTTCCGGATGTAAAAGCCAGTCGCATGACGTCGTCGGGTCCCGGTCGAGTCCAGTCGGATAGCGGCAAAGGATCGGTGCTCGGGAGCACCTCGGAAAGAAACACTGCGTCGTCACGGCCCTCGCTTTCGCCTTGAACGCTGAGTACAAGGCGCAGAGATGGCACTCGAGCGCGAACCTCCCGAATCATGTCGAGGAAGCTAAACCCGCGCAGCGAGCTTGCACATACATACGCGGCGCTTTTCGAAAAATTCAGGATGTATTCGAGCTCGACGCTTCGGTAGTCGGTGCTGACATTGTTGGCGATCGCGCCTACCAGCTCCAGAGCCAGCATCACGGTTGCGAATTCAATCTGGTTCGGTACCTGCACCGTCACCACGTCACCACGGCGGATGCCGTTCTGGCGCAATACCGCAGCGCACCGTTGCACTTCGTCGAGCAACGTGCCGTAACTGAGGCGGCGCCGGCTATCGACAATCGCTTCACGCTCGGAGTGCGCGGCTACGCGTGCCTGGAAGAGGTCATAGATGGTGCGGGCGCCCCAATAGCCTTGCTCGTAATATCGTGTGCTTGCTTGGTCGTTCCAAACTCTTTTCATTTTTGGTTCACCTGACGCCGCGGAACATGCCGCCATCGACTTGAACCGCGGTTCCCGTGATGTATCCCGCCAGAGGCGAAGCGAGAAACGCGGCGAACGCACCGATATCGTCGGGCTTGCCAATTCGGTTCAACACAGTTTGCGCGGCACGGTCGTCGATCGTCTGCCCCGTACGCACCATGGACTTTTGCAAGCGCGGTGTGTCGATAAAGCCGGGGCAAATGGTATTCACGCGAATGCCGTCGCGGCCAATTTCGTTGGCTAACGATTTTGCATAGCCAATCAGACCGGCCCACGTGGCGACGGATAAACCGAAACCGTCCATCGGCTGGATCGCCGACAAAGCGGCAATGTTGATGATGCTGCCTTCATGGTGCTCGCGCATAAACGGCACGACCTCTCGCACCATGCGCACGACGCTCAATAAATTTCGTTCAACGGCGGCAACCCACGTTTCGTCATCAAATTGGGCTATAAGTCCGAGTGGCGGAGCGCCATCGTTATTCACCAAGATATCGATTTTTCCAAACCACCGCATGGTCTCTTCGACGACATGCTTGATGTCCGCCGCTTTGCGCACATCGCCTTGTACGATCAGAACTTTGGAATGCTGTCCGATTTCTTCTGCGGCGGCCTCAAGTGCTTCGAGGCGGCGCCCCGTGATGACGACGTAGGCACCCTCACGCGCGAATCGCTCGGCTATGCCGAATCCGATGCCCTGGCTGGCGCCCGTCACGATAGCCACTTTTTCCTTCAGACCTAAATCCATTCCGCTCTCCCAATGCTGTCTAGAAACGCTTCCGCATTTCGATAGAGAATTTTCTCCAATGTCTCTTCCGAATACCCCTCCTTCTGCCAATCAGAAATCAGTCTTTCGTAGCTCAGTAGGGGATAGTCGGCGCCGAACATAACGCGATCCTTCAGACGCCTCGTTATCTCGTGCTTTAGCTCGGGCGAGTGGTATTTGGGCGACCAGCCGTGCAGCTCGTACCAGATATTCTTTTTATGGAGGAGTACCGCATTGGTTTCTGCCTGCCACGGCCAGCCGGGTCGACCAGCAACGATATGCAGTTCAGGAAACTGCACGGCCACCGCGTCGAGATGGCGCGGGTGGCAGTGATCGAGAAGCACCCCGCCGCCGCCCGGCAAGCCCGATCCCTGGTTGGTCGTACCGACGAAGATGAGTGCCGGGATATTCGCCTCGATACACAGTTCGAACAGCGGCTCATACGACGCGTCGCTTGCCGGAACGCTGCCGGAACCGTTCACCGCCAAGCCTATAAATCGCGGGGCAAGCTCTATGCATCGGCTTAATTCTTCGAGAGCGAAGTTCCCCAGAGTGGGATCTACATGCACCCAATGGCCGAGGATCGCGTCTGGATGGGTGCGCTGCACGCTGAACGCGTAGTCGTGCAGCTCCCGTAATTCTTGGGGACCGGCGAACTTTGAAAATCCAAAGTCGAGCACTGCGCGGACATTCATCCGCACCAGGTAGTCGGCCATTTCCGACTCGCTCACGTATGTCGGTAAGCTGTTCCAGTTCCGTTTTTGTAAATCGAGCGCATCTTTGCGCCTGATCGGATAGCCCTTCGCGGTGCCCCAATGTGAATGTAAATCGAGTATTTTCATTTCGCCCCCAATTGCGACTGACCAGTCAGTCGTCAAATATTAGGACGAGAATTACGCCAGGTCAATGAAAGGCGACCTAGCGTAAACCTTGATTAAGCTGTGGGAATCCTACTGATGGAACGGGGTCGCGGCGTCCCGCTCCTAGCCCGCGTTGCAACCTACTGCGCGCAAGACCGACTGTAATAGCGCCCTCTCAAGCGTGTCTCGCTCGATCTGACCTTTGAGGCTCCAGTCTCGCAAAGGAATGATCGACGGCAAAAAAGTGCAGATGTTCGCCGCCAGATGGGCATCCTCAAATTGGCAATGGCCGGCTCGCGCAGCCTCCAGGAGAACCTGCTTGGTCTTTTCGGTATGCTCCGAAATTCGGCTGCGTATCGCATCCCTGGCGGCCGGAGACAATCCATGGTTCTCCCGGAAAACCAGCAACGTGTGATCCGGGTATTCCAGCGACGTTTTTATATTTGCTTTTATAGCCCGTACCAGCCGTTCCTTCGGGTCTGTAGCCTCGCGAAGCGCAGCCTCGAGACCATTCATCCGCGCAGACACCAATTCGTCGCATATCAGGTAAAGCAGATCCTCTTTGGACCGGACATAGTTATATAAACTGCCCTGCGCGAGGTTGGCCGCGATCCCCACGTCGCGTGTGCGGGCGGCCTGATAACCCCGCTCCGTAAAAATTTGCACCGCCGCTTTAACAATGGCGGCTCGTCTTTCGCTGACAAGATCTGCGTTTCGAACAGTAGCGTCGGCAATCTTCATAGAGACCAAGCTGATAAGAAAAGAGAGTGGTGAGCACAGTGGCGACTCACAAGCCTAATAGAAATGCCTATAGGACATGAGAAAATTTTACACAGAAACCGGATCCCCAATATTGGTGTGTATCGCACGAGCAACCAAGGTGCGAAAGTCGCGCACTCCGGCAAGCTCACGCGCGCAAACGCTTATCCAAAGCGCTCGACTACAAAATCTACGAAGCTTTTCAGTTTGGGCGTCATATGCCGGTCTGGGAGATAAACGAGTTGCAGCGGTGCCCTAGAAAAATTCTGCTCAGGAAACAGTCGAACTAGTCGCCCCGCCTCTACGTCGTTCGCCACCAAAAACTCCGGCAGCATGACGATACCGACACCGTTCAGCGCCGCCATGAGCAGCGCAGGACCATTATTCACGGTCAGTTGCCCCGACACGGTAACTGTCTGGCTTTTCGGTTCGTCGAAGCGCCAGGCGCGCTCTGGTTGAATGTATTGGAACGCCAGGCAGTTATGAGTGGCTAGTTCAATAGCGCTGCGTGGAGTGCCGTGTTCGGCAAGATAAGCCGGGGAGGCGCAAACCACGCGGCTCAGCGTACGTAACGGGCGGGCGACAAGTCCACTGTCTGGGAGATTGCCAAAGCGAAATGCCACATCAAATCCCTCTTCCACCAGATCGACCACTCTGTCGTTCAATGTCAGCTCAATTTCAACCTCTCGATATTCCTTCAGATAGTCGGAAAGTGCCGGGACGAGCATATGTGAACCCAAGGTCACAGGTGCGCTCACACGCAAGCGACCGCGTGGTTGCGAGCGCATTTCGCGGGCGGTCGTTTCGGCATTATCGATTCTGGCCAGAATGTCCACGCATTGCTCATAAAACGCCTTGCCGATTTCAGTGAGACTGTGACGACGCGTCGTGCGGTGAAGTAACCGTGCGCCGAGACGTAACTCAAGTGCCTTGACATGGTTACTGGCCATCGTCGCCGACATTCCGCTGGCCTCTGCCGCGGCAGTGAAGCCACCACAGTCAACGACTCTTACAAACACTTCCATGCTGGTCAATCGATCCATTATCCACTCTCACCTGAGGGTTCCTGAAACCAGATCGCAGGCCGGCAACGTATCGGTACTGCGTTCCACATCCCGACTTGTCTCTCAGCCCTGAGGCTCTTCGTAGTGCCGGCGAGTCTACCCGATTATCAATCCAGAGTGGATAGTATTCAAACCAAACCACCCTTTATCTCCACCTCATAAAGTAATTAAATGCAATCCATACGGCAATGCCAGTGCTGTCAGTGCCACCTCCGGCACCGGCGGATCAGCATAAAGAGGGGTTCATGACTGCATACACCATCATCGGGATTACCGGACATGTCGGCGCAATCGCAGCCGCGAGACTGCTCGCCGACGGATGCGAAGTCCGGGCCATTGTTCGCAGCGAAGAGAAGGCAGTCGCTTGGCGCGCACGTGGCGCGCACTGCGTCATTGGAAATCTCAACGATCCGGATACTTTAAAGCGCGCTTTCGATGGAGTGGACGGCATCTTCGTCATGACACCGACCTGGTTCGAGGCCGAAGACATGTTTGCGGAAAATGCCACGGCACTCGAAGCCTTGGACAAAGCATTGCGTTCGGTAGCGCCGACAAAGGTCGTCCTGCTGTCGTCGATCGGAGCGCAGCATTCAAGCGGCACAGGTGCCATCCTAAAACTTCACCACATGGAACGTGCCTTCGCCGATCTGCCTGCCGTCACCTCGATCCGGGCCGGGTGGTTCATGGAGAACTACGCAGGGCTGATCGCACACGTCAGCGAGACCGGCGTCCTGCCGAGCATGCTCGCCCCTCTCGAACGCGAAGTGCCAATGATCGCAACCGCAGACATAGGGACCACGGTGGCCGATGTTCTACAGACCAACTGGAGCGGGCAACGCGTCATTGAGCTCGAGGGACCGCGGCGCTACTCGCCCAACGACGTCGCGGCAGCGTTAGCGACGGTGCTTGACCGGCCTGTACAGGCGCAGGTCCTGCCGAAGACGGAATGGCACGCGGCCTACCGTTCGTGGGGGCTCACGCCCCGATCGGCCGATGCAATGGCCGAAATGCTGAATGGTTTCAATACCGGCTGGATCGCATTTGAACACCTTGCCGAGACTATGTCTGGCGGCACATCGCTCGAAACCGTACTCGCCAGATTGATCAGCAAGTCCAACTCATGAAGTCCCAACGTCTGTTACAAGGAACGCGTATGAAAATCCTGATTGTCCTCAGCTCCTGCGACCGGGTCCCCGGTTCCGAACGTCAAACGGGTACTTGGTTCGAAGAACTCGCTGGCCCGTACTATGCCTTTCTCGATGGCGGTGCGGAAGTCACACTCGCGTCCGTGAACGGCGGCCCCGCGCCGATAGATCCCGACAGCGAAGCCGACTTTGCCCAGACCGACGCGACGCGACGCTTTACTGCCGACCCGCAGGCCCAGCACGCTCTGTCCAACACGGTGAAGCTGTCCAGCTTGCAGCGGGATGCCTATGACGCGATGTTCTATAGCGGCGGGCTCGGTCCGGTATTCGACCTGACCGACGACAAGACCTCGATAGAATTCATCGAGACCATGGTTCGCGCCGATCGCCCTGTCGCTGCGGTCTGCCACGGTCTTGCAGCACTTCGTCTCGCCGTTACCGCCGAAGGCACATCGCTGCTGAAAGGACGTTCGGTAACCGGTTTCTCCAACAGTGAGGAGAATGCCGCACACGGCGTCGGTGTCGTGCCCTTCCTTATTGAGGATGAATTGCGGCGGCTGGGCGGAAATTACTCCAGCGCCGCCGACTGGAATCCGCATGTTGTCGTCGACGGCAAGCTGATCACCGGACAAAACCCCGCTTCATCAGTGCCGGCAGCGCAGCGGTTGCTGGAAATGCTCCTGTGAACGCGCACAGCGACCTCGAACTATATATAAGGAATTTCAGATGACAATCGAGAAACGGCTGATTGCCGCGGCTCTTGTAGCGTGCGTAGCTTCACTGGTGTCCTCTCCATTGCTAGCACAAGAGTCAAAGGGGAAGATTCTCATCGTACTGTCGAGCGAGCATGTGTTGCCACTGAAAGACGGCAAGACATTCGAGACCGGATATTATCTCAACGAGCTTACCGTGCCTGCCCAGAAGTTTGCCGAGGCCGGGTACGAACTTGTATTTGCCGATCCCAAAGGCAATGTCCCCGCAGTGGACCAGTCGTCCATCAGCACTGACTACTTTGGCGGAAGCCAGGAGGCGCTCGAGTCTGCCCAGCGCTTCCAGGGCACGCTGACCGGCCTGTCTCATCCGCTCACCTTGCGCGAGGTTGCACATCAGGACCTGCGCCAATACAAAGCGATATTTGTGCCGGGTGGACCCGCCCCGATGATAGATCTCATGGCGAACGACGACCTCGGTTCCATTCTCCGGTACTTTCACGCCCATCACCGAACGACGGTACTTTTGTGCCACGGTCCGATCGCGCTGTTGTCCGCAACGCGTGCCCCGGCTGCGAACCAAGCAGCGTTGCGAGCCGGTAATCTCCAGCAAGCTCGCAGTCTGGCGGCAAGCTGGCCGTATCGGGGCTACAAGATGACGGTTTTCAGCGACGAAGAAGAATCCATCGCGGCGAAAAACGTCTTCCATGCAGAACCGCTATTCACGCCACAGCAGGGACTGGAAACCGCAGGCGGCAAGGTGTCGGTTGTGGCAGGCTGGAAATCGAACGTCTTGCAGGACCGGGAGTTGATCACTGGGCAGAATCCCGCGTCCGATGCAGCCCTGGCAGACCTCACCTTGCAAACCTTGTCGACCCAAAACTAGAGACCCGCACAGGTCATTGCCGTGACTTGTGCACGATACCGGTTGGTTCGCCATCGGCATCAACGCATCATTCATGCCGCTTCCCGCTCCGACGGCGTGGACGCGTTACGAGCTGAACAAGAGCGCTTTGAGACGCGCCGTTTATTCTGTACTCTGTAGCAAATGGGCTGGCCGGTGATCAGCCCATTGCCGCAGAACCCGCGTGACCAGACGAGCCACCCGGCACTTGGCGGCAAGCGCACCGTTCGCCGGCGCAGGGCACCCCCCACTGAGAAGGAGCCATTCATGGAATCGTCTTCAGGCCCGCAAGCGGGCGCCCCGGCCGGCCACGTCGACAAGTCAATGGCAATGCTGGCGCTGGCCGCCATCGGCATCGTGTTCGGCGACATCGGCACCAGTCCGCTTTACACCATGAGCACGGTATTCGACGCGAGTCACGGGCTGACGCTCACCCGCGCCAACGTGGTGGGGGTGGTGTCGCTCATCATCTGGTCGCTGATGATCGTGGTGACGCTAAAGTACGTAACGCTAATCATGCGCGCTCACAACCACGGCGAGGGCGGCATCATGGCGCTGCTGGCGCTGGCCTCCAGTT
>Ga0302220_10003926_pt1 | contig 10056 bp, 9 predicted proteins | sample II_Palsa_E1_3_FD_194572 | JGI IMG/M metagenome (GOLD analysis project Ga0302220, IMG submission 194572) | Peat permafrost microbial communities from Stordalen Mire near Abisko, Sweden - II_Palsa_E1_3 | ecosystem: Environmental > Terrestrial > Soil > Palsa > Peat permafrost | place: Sweden... | reverse complement strand
GCCGCTGAAAAGCTGGCAGCCGCTACGGCCCTGGGCGAAAAGCTGAGCGGCGCGACCGTTCAGATCTCGCAAAAGGCTGGCGTCGACGGTCGTTTGTTCGGTTCGGTGACGAACGCGGACATCGCCGAAGCGCTGAAGAAGCAAGGCCTGGCTGAAGTCGAAAAGTCGCAAGTGCGTCTGGCCGACGGCCCGCTGAAGCTGGTTGGCGATCACGCCATCCAGGTTGCACTGCACACCGACGTGGTTGTCGACGTGACGGTGTCGGTGCTGGGCGAACACGCTTAAGTGGTTTTCGTCCGCCTCGGCCGCCGGGCTTAGCCTGGGCGCCGGTGCAAAGTAGTGCCGCAGTAAAAGAAAGGCGGGAACCGCGAGCGGTTCCCGCCTTTTTGTTTTTCCGGCCTCGCCGCCGCCCGTCATTTCGCCGATAATTCCTCCCCATGAACGCACCGTCGAAAGATCCCCAATTGGATGCGCTGAAGGTCCCGCCGCATTCCATCGAAGCCGAGCAGTCCGTCATTGGCGGCTTGCTGCTGGATAACGCCGCATGGGACCGTATTGCGGACGTGATGTCGCACGGCGATTTCTACCGCTACGACCATCGGATCATTTATGAGGCGATCGGCAAGCTGATCGCGACCACGCGCCCGGCCGACGTGATCACCGTCTACGAGGCGCTGACGAATACCGGGAAGGCCGAGGAAGTGGGCGGCCTGGCGTACCTGAACGCGCTCGCGCAGAACACGCCGAGCGCCGCGAACATTCGCCGTTATGCGGAAATCGTGCGGGATCGAGCGGTGTTGCGCCGCCTGGTTTCAGTCGCCGATGAAATTTCCGCCGATGCCTTTAATCCGCAAGGCAAGGAAGTGCGCCAGTTGCTGGATGAGGCCGAGGCGAAGGTGTTCTCGATCGCGGAAAGCGGCGCGCGTGGCACGCAGGGCTTTCTCGAGATCGGGCCGTTGCTGACGCAAGTGGTTGAGCGTATCGACACGCTGTATCACACCGCGAACCCGAGCGATGTGACCGGTACGCCGACGGGTTTCGTCGATCTGGACCGCATGACCTCGGGTATGCACGGTGGCGAACTGATCATTGTGGCGGGGCGGCCGTCGATGGGTAAAACCGCGTTCTCGATGAATATCGGTGAATATGTGGCCGTTGAATATGGTTTGCCGGTAGCGGTGTTTTCCATGGAAATGCCGGGCACGCAGCTCACCATGCGTATGTTGGGCTCGGTGGGCCGTTTGGATCAGCACAGAATGCGAACCGGCCGTCTCACCGACGAAGACTGGCCGAAGCTCACGCACGCAGTGCAGAAAATGAGCGAGGCGCAAATCTTTATCGATGAAACAGGTGGTTTGAACCCAATGGAACTGCGCTCGCGCTCGCGCCGTCTGGCGCGGCAATGCGGCAAGCTGGGTTTGATCATCGTGGATTATTTGCAGCTCATGTCCGGTTCGGGTTCGGCCGGTGAAAACCGCGCGACCGAAATTTCGGAAATCTCGAGGTCACTCAAAAGTCTCGCCAAAGAACTGGATGTTCCCGTGATGGCGCTTTCGCAGTTGAATCGCGGGTTGGAGCAGCGTCCGAACAAACGCCCGATCATGTCGGACTTGCGTGAATCCGGCGCTATTGAACAGGACGCGGACGTGATTCTGTTCATTTACCGCGACGAGGTCTACAACCCGGACAGCCCGGACAAAGGCACGGCCGAGATCATCATCGGTAAGCAGCGTAACGGACCAATCGGTCCCATTCGACTCACGTTCCAAGGTCAATACACGAAGTTCGAGAATTTTGCCGGCGCGCAGAATTTCTACGGCGACTAGGGAACTTACCCGCGAACTTATTGGCCGTCCGCACTCGATTTGACGTCCGTCAGGGTGCGGCGGTGGTTCCGCGAAGGTACAATGTGGCGGTTTTATGTCAGCGCCATTTTGAGCCACTTTCCGGGATTTTCATGTTCGGTCGATTCATGCCCACTGAGGGCAAATTTTTCGAAATCTTTAATGCGCACGCAAAGTGCATCGTTGACGCGAGTCACGAGCTCGAACTGCTGATCGACAACATGGACCAGATGGAGGTCCATAAGCAGAACGTCCAGACAAACGAAAAACGTGCGGACAAGCTCACGCACGAAACCATCGATCTACTGCACAAGACCTTCATCACGCCGCTGGACCGGGACGAAATCCACAAGCTCATCACGACGATGGACGACATCCTCGACCTGATGGAAGACGTCGCCACCGCCATTTCGCTTTACGACGTGCGCGAATCGACCGCGGAAATGAGCCAGCTCGCGCATATCTGCACGGCCACCTCCGAGCGTGTGCAGCAAGCCGTCAAGCTGCTCGCCGACATGAAACGCGCCAGCGAAATCCTCAAGATCTGCGAAGAAATCGACCGTCTGGAATCGGACGCCGACCGCGTGCTGCGCTCGGCCATGTCGAAACTCTTCCGCGAAGAGGACAACGTCAAGACGCTGATCAAGCTCAAGGCAATCTACGAGTTGCTCGAGACGATCACAGACAAATGCGAGGATGTCGCGAACATCATCGAAGGCATCGTGCTGGAAAACGCCTGAACGCCTGAACGTTTAATTCAGCCGCGCCACTCACTCGATAAACGATGCATTCGATTCAACTCGCCCTCTGGGCTGTCATTACGCTTGTCGTGGTCGCACTCGTGTTCGACTTCATGAACGGCTTCCACGACGCCGCCAACTCCATCGCAACCGTTGTGTCCACGGGCGTGCTGAAACCTCAGCAAGCCGTGGCATTCGCCGCCGCGTTCAACGTCATCGCGTATTTCATCTTCCATTTAAAGGTCGCCGCCACTGTCGGCAAAGGGACGATCGACCCGGCTATCGTCGATCAATATGTGATCTTCGGTGCGCTTGTCGGGGCGATCGGCTGGAACATCATCACGTGGCACTACGGAATTCCATCGAGTTCGTCGCACGCGCTGATCGGCGGCCTGGTCGGCTCGGCGTGGGCGAAGTCAGGGTGGGGCTCGTTGAATATGGAAGGCTTGCTCAAGACCGTCTCGTTTATCTTCATCTCGCCGGTGCTGGGCTTCGTGCTGGGGTCGCTGTTCATGCTGATCGTGTCGTGGATGTATTTCCGCACGCCACCCTCCAAGGTGGACCGGCGATTCAGACGCTGGCAGCTTATATCGGCTGGGTTGTATAGCCTTGGGCACGGCGGCAACGACGCGCAGAAGACCATCGGCGTTATCTGGATGCTGCTGATTGCGGCGGGGTATGCGTCAGCAACGGCCGACGCGCCGCCGATCTGGGTGATCGGCGGCTGCTATCTGTCGATGGGGCTCGGCACGTTGTTCGGCGGCTGGCGCATCGTGCGCACGATGGGTCAGAAGATCACGAAGCTCAAGCCGGTCGGAGGATTTTGTGCGGAGTCGGGCGGGGCGATTACGCTGTTCGTCGCGTCGTTTCTCGGTATTCCCGTGTCGACCACGCACACGATCACCGGCGCGATTGTCGGTGTAGGCGCTACGCAGAAGTTCAGCGCAGTGCGTTGGGGCGTGGCGGGCAACATTGTCTGGGCCTGGATCCTGACCATTCCGGCGTCTGCCGTGATGGCCGCCGCCGCTTGGTGGCTCGGACATCGCTTTCTTCCTTGAACGCAACGAGCCGTTCCCGGGTGACTTACTTTTAAGTCACCCGCGCTTCGCGCGTCAAATCAATGGCGCGCTGACACCGTCCATAGGTATGATCGCGCCCGATACGTAACTCGCCCGACGGCTCGCCAGGAACAGTGCGACGTCTGCGATCTCCTCGGGTTTCGCGTATCGTCCAAGCGGCACCTTTGCCTGGCTTTGCGCCAGCGCTTCATCTCGCGTGACACCCAGTCTCTGTGCCTCGAGCGCTAACGATTCCTCCACGCGTTCCGTCAACGTCGCGCCCGGATTGATCGCGTTGATGCGAATGCCCAGCTTTGCGTAGTGATGCGCGAGACCGACGGTTGCCAGCATCAGCGCGGCATTCGCCGCGCCGCCCGCGATATGAATATCGCTCGCGAACTTCCCACCCATCCCGATAATGTTCACCACCGCGCCCGGCTCGGCCTTGGGGTTCGCTTTCAGCCGTTCGGCCATTTGCTTCAGCACGGCTTGCTGGGGGTAGATGCAGGGAAAATATTTCGCTTCCATCGCGGCCTTGTAGCCCGCGGCATCGAGGAGATCGGGATCGTAGCGTTTGGCGGCCCCCGCGCAATTCACGAGAATATCGATCGGACCAAGCGCACCCGTCGCTTCTTCCACTACGTCTTGCGCGCTGTGCGCTTCGTGAAGGTCGGCACGCGCGAGATGCACGTGAAACCCATCTTTCGCGAGTTCTTCGCGTGCGCGGGCGAGGTTTGCCGGATCGCGTGAAACAATCGCGACGCGCGCACCTTCCGCTGCAAATGCCCGCGCGCACGCGAAGCCAATACCCTTGCTGCCGCCCGTGATGAGCACGATCTTGCCGGCGAGTCCCAAGTCCATGAGGTTCACTCCTTTTGAGGCCGATGGTCGATTCGACGGTCAATTCGATGACGCGTGGAGTCGTTATCGAGACACGATAGCAGACGCTGGGAAGTGTGTGCGGTTCAGAAAAACGCGCTGAACGCGGATCGCCGAGTGATGGCTCAGTAGCTGCCGTTGGCGAACTTCGCGATGGGGTCGTCGGCGGTAGCGGGACGCGTGGGCGTGAGCGAATTCGTGGATGCGCGCATCACGTGGGCAGAGGGGTCGGCGGCGGGGATGCGGCCGACTGACGAGGGTTGCTGCGCTTGTTGTCGCTCTTGAATCGAGCGTACCTGCTGTGCTGCCAGCCGGGCGGTGGGTGGCGGTGGTTCGAAGGCATCGGCAGCGGCCGCGATGGGGTCGGGCGCATTCGATGCCGCCGCGACCGCATTCGATTCAGCCTGCGAGTTAGCCTGCGATTCAGCCCGAGATTCGCGTGGCGGCGAGATCGCGTTAGCTGTTTGCGATTGACGTTGTGCGGCGGAAAGCGAAGACGAGGGTGGTTCGAACGGATCTGCGCCGGAGCGGGCAGTTGCGACGACCGGCGACACAGCCCCCGCCGATTGCGCCTGCCGTTGTGCGGCGGACAATGCGGGCGGCGGTGGTTCGAACTGATCGGCTCCGGCTGCGGCTGCGGCTGCGGCGGTGCGGTAGGAACCTGCGGGCGATGCCGTCATTGGCGGAGCGCGCGGCGGTTCATAGCGATCGGCGGTGGTCGCTCCGTTGACCGTCGCTGCAACTTGCGTCGGTGAGCGGTCCGACGCGCCATCCGCCGGGACAGGAACGGGAACCGGAGACGCCAGATACGTCGGTGCATCGAACGGAGCCGGTGCGGCTTTCGGCGACGCGACGCGTCGGATGCCATCGAAACGCTTGGCCCAATAGGGATTGGTGAGGTAATCGAGCCGCACGGTGCCACCAGTCGACGGCGCGTTCACGAAGCGCAGCTTACCCACGTAGATGCCGACGTGCGAATGCGGCCGGCCTGTGGTGTTGAAGAAAATCAGGTCGCCAGGGGCAACTTCGTCGGGTTCAATCGATTCGCCGCGTACGCTCATGTCCGCGGTCGTACGCGGCAGATTCACCGATGCCGCCCGATCCACCACATAGCGTACAAGCCCGCTGCAATCGAAACCTGCCTCCGGCGTATTACCTCCCCAGCGATACGGCACACCCACGAGCGACATCGCCTGAATGGAGATTTCCTCGCGTCCGACGCTGTGATCGACGAAATTCGGGAAGCCGGAGGGGGTGGCGAAGGTTCGATTAGAGGCTGTTGCGTTCGATGCAGCCGGTGCACGCGACACCCGCGTCGGCGCACTGGAGCACGCGGCAACGAGGAGGGTGAGCAGCAGCAGTGACCAGAGTCGACGCATTCGGCAAGGGCGAGCAGAGGGTGAACATAAAACGCTCGCCATGATGGCGGTCTCGCGATACTAGCCCGTCAGACGGGGCACGAGCAAGTTTTCTTGATAAGTCACTTGAGGTTTACGCTGTAAGTGTTGCTTCGGAGAAACGTGTTTTCAGGCTCAAAAACGATGAAAAGACGCAAAAAAGCCCGGCAAGCGATGCTTGCCGGGCTTTCAAAGCGTGTCGAAAATTTAAAGAATCTCGGACGCGTAATCCGCCAGACGTGAGCGCTCGCCACGCGCGAGCGTGACGTGACCGCTATGCGTCCAGCCCTTGAAGCGGTCAACCACGTAAGTCAGGCCCGAACTGCCCTCGGTCAAATACGGCGTATCGATCTGCGCGATATTGCCCAGACACACGATCTTCGTGCCCGGACCGGCGCGCGTGACGAGCGTCTTCATCTGCTTGGGCGTTAAATTCTGCGCCTCGTCGATGATCACGTATTTGTCCACGAAGGTCCGGCCGCGCATGAAGTTCATGCTCTTCACCTTCAGGCGCGATCGGATCAGTTCCTGCGTGGCGGCGCGGCCCCATTCGCCGGCGGCGTCGTCGGTCTTTTGCAGGACTTCGAGGTTGTCATCGAATGCACCCATCCACGGCTGCATCTTCTCCTCTTCCGTACCCGGCAGGAAGCCGATGTCTTCGCCAACCGGAACCGTCGCACGTGTCACGATGATCTCGTTATAGCGCTTGTCGTCGAGCACTTGAGCGAGGCCGGCGGCCAAGGCCATCAGGGTCTTGCCGGTACCGGCCTGACCCAGCAGCGTGACGAAATCCACGTCGGGGTTCATCAGCAGGTTCAACGCGAAATTCTGCTCGCGATTACGCGACGTAATGCCCCACACGTTGTTCTTGTGATGGCTGTAGTCACGCAGCGTTTGCAGCAGCGCTGTCTTGCCATTCAACTCGCGCACGATGCCGTAGAACGACGGTTCGCCGTTCTGCGGCTCGAAATACACGAACTCATTCACCAGCATGGACGCGCATTGCGGACCGGTCACACGGTAATACGTCGTGCCCGTCTTGGTGTCCTGCCAGCTTTCCATGCCCTTCGCGTGCTTCGTCCAGAAATCCGAAGGCAACGCGCGTACGCCGGAATAGAGCAGGTCCTTGTCTTCCAGCACCTGGTCGTTGAAATAATCTTCAGCGGGCAGGCCGAGCGCGTGGGCCTTGATACGCATGTTGATGTCTTTCGACACCAGCACGACCTGGCGATCCGTGCGCTCCTTCTGCAGCGCGCGAACCACGCCGAGAATCTGGTTGTCGGCCTTGCCGACCGGCAGCCCTTCAACCGGCTCAATGTCAGTCAGCGTGGTCTGGAAGTACAGGCGGCCGGTCGCATCGCGATTGCCCAGCGCGGACAACGGCAACCCGGCGGACATCTCGCCGACGTGCGCCACCAATGCATCCAGCGTACGGCTCACCTGACGCGCATTGCGCGCCACTTCCGACATGCCCTTCTTGTGGTTATCGAGTTCCTCGAGCGTCATCATGGGCAGATAGACGTCGTGCTCCTCGAACCGGAACAGCGATGACGGATCGTGCATCAGCACGTTCGTGTCGAGCACGAACAGCTTGCCGATCTCGTTTTCCGGCTGGCCACGCTGGCGGCGCTTTTGCTGACCACGTGGTTGACCCGCTGTGGCCACGGGCGCGGCCGGTGCTTCCGAGCGCGACGGCGCGCGTGCTTCGACCGGCGTGCGGGCGACAGCCGGTGTGGTTTCGACCTGTTCGGCCGGTGCGGCAGCGGGTTGCAGCAACGCCGCGGTTTGTTTCGCACGGCGTGTGCGCGCGGCGGGCGCTGCGTCGGAGGCTTCTACCGCTGAGCCTTTGGCCGCGTTCGCAAGCGTCTCGCTTGCTATTGCGCGCAACGTATTGGCGGTGTTCGCGGCAGCAGGCCGCGAAGCGCCGACGCTCGCGCCAAAATCGGTTTCGGTTTCAACTAGATCGCCGTCGCTTGCCTGCTTTTTCGATGATCGGGCAGGCCGGGCTTTGGCTTTGTATTCTTCAGACGGCAGGAGGTTGCCGAGCTTGACGGGTGCGGTAGGCAAAGGCATGGTTTTCCTCGATAGGATTCGGATCGTATGTCGTGCGTCGCCTGTCGCATCCTGCGTGGATCTTTCAAGCCTCAGGTTTTAGCCAGAAGGCTGGACGTCGATGCAGTTTGCGCCCGGAGACGCGCTTCGGTTTCGAAAACGCCGGTTCGCCTAGATTTCGATCGGCTCCTTGGAAGTTGCGTCCTGAAGAAAACGGGGATGAAACGCACGGACGGCGCGGGACGCCCAGGGCGCACACGCTGCGGGTAAGGGAGCGTCCGCAAACAAAAAAGCCGCCGTCCCGGACGATGGGACCAGCGGCTCGACAGCGCCTGCTTCAAAGCGCCTTTCAACTTCCGCCACGCCCCTGGATTGCCGGCGTGGCGTGTAGCGGGACCCCGTGCCGGTCGCGGGGAAAACCGCGAAACACCGGACGCTACGTAAAGAGAAATGGAGGGAAGGGCAAGCGCTCATTGCGAATCAATATAACGTGCCTCAAAGCGCTTGTACAGCTTCCACAATCTGCTCGACGTGGCCTGGAACCTTTACGCCACGGAACTCCCGGCGAAGCACGCCCTTCGCGTCCAGCAGGAAGGTCGAACGCTCGATTCCGCGCACTTCCTTGCCATACATTTTCTTCATTTTGATGACACCAAAGAGCGTGCAAATCGCCTCGTCGGAATCGGAAACCAGCGTGTACGGCAGTTCCAGCTTCGCCTTGAAGTTGTCGTGCGACTTCACGCTGTCACGCGAGATGCCGATCACTTCAGCGCCCGCTTTCTTGAATTGCGCATAAAGATCACGGAACTGCAGGCTTTCCGTGGTGCAGCCGGGCGTGTTGTCTTTTGGATAAAAAAACAGCACGACTTTCTTGCCTAGCAAACTGGACAGCGAAAACTCGCCGCCGGTTGCGGGCGCGGTGAAATCGGGAACGGGTTGATCGACTGCGATCGGCACGAAGTTTCTCCATTTTTTATCGGTAGACGCGTGGCTCGTGCGCCAGTTTCTGGAGAGCGAGCACGTTGGAACGGTAGTGCGGATCCGGGAAAGGCTGCAGCTGCCCAGCCGAGCCAGCGACAGATACAGGCGAGAAAACGGCCGGGAAAACAGACACAACCAGCGTTAGTCCGGCTGGAGTATCAGCTCGCCCGCGCGACCAGGAATCTCGCCCCACGCGACAGGGTACGTGGGCAGCGTCGCGCGGTCCAGCGCCGCATGATAGTCGCCCATCGTGCAGAAGCTGTGACCTTGCGCGCGCCAGCCGGCCAGCAATTGCTCGAATACCGCGGCCAGCTTTTGTCCTTCCAGCTCGGCGTGCAGCGTGTAGACCTGATCGTGCGCCTGCTTCGACGTGAGACCCAGCAAATGCGCGGCCACGTTGCCCACGTCCACGCCATCCACACCGAGGATTTCATCCAGCGTAGGCAATGTGGTGGGCATCTGGACGTGATTCAGCGTCCGGCCGTCGAGCACCGGAATGTAGGGCGTGTGGCCACGACCATCGGACGCGTATTTCATGCCCCAGGCGTCGATCTGTTCGAACGCATAGCCGTTCATCTGCCAGCCCGCCGCGCCGTGCGTAACGGGCGGTGTGCCGAAGATCTCGGCAAAACGTGCGTGACTGCGCTGCATCTGGCTGGCTGTCCACTCTCGATCGCCGGCACGGACATTGTCCTGCCAGTACACGTGATCCCACGTGTGGATGCCGCACTCGAAACCCGCTTCATGAATCGCGCGCATTTCGGCAACCGCGCGGCGGCCAATGTCCGGGCCCGGCAGAAGCACACCGTACATAAGCGTCTTGATGCCGTAATGCTCGACCACCGACGTCCGTGACACCTTCTTGAGAAATCCAGGGCGAAACACGCGGCGCAATGCCCAGCCGGTGTGATCGGGTCCTAGGCTGAACAGGAACGTGGCGCGGGCGTGGTATTTGTCGAGCAGGCGCGCGAGATTCGGTACGCCTTCGCGCGTGCCACGCAAGGTGTCGACGTCGATTTTCAGAACGATGCGAGCCACGCGCCGTCCTTAAGACTGATCTTCGACAAGGCGCCGCGCCGTGCCTACATCGCCGCGATAGGCTTCG
>Ga0302220_10003919_pt1 | contig 10072 bp, 8 predicted proteins | sample II_Palsa_E1_3_FD_194572 | JGI IMG/M metagenome (GOLD analysis project Ga0302220, IMG submission 194572) | Peat permafrost microbial communities from Stordalen Mire near Abisko, Sweden - II_Palsa_E1_3 | ecosystem: Environmental > Terrestrial > Soil > Palsa > Peat permafrost | place: Sweden... | reverse complement strand
TGGCGCTCGCGGCCTGTTTAAGCAGGTCTTCAGCGTCCGCGAGGACGGTTTTGATATCCGACATCAATCTCTCCTTGTTGACTTCCGACATTTACAGCTCCCATCTTGTATGGCATGCGTGAATCGTAACCAAAGAAACGTCACGTGGCGAGCGCAGCAAGTACGCGCAAACCCTCGCACGATCCGTTCCCGGGCAAATCCACTGCCAGTTAGAGGTTCGCTCACCCACCAGTCGCATGGCAAACCCGAACCCTGATCATGATGGAGTTGATCTGTCCCGCAAAGTTTCCTCCATTCTAATGAAAATTACAAAAACTCATAAAGTTGTGACGCGATGTTCGTTCGCGGTGTACTCGCGCTCCCGTATGCTCTAAATTTGCGGAGTACCGCAGGCGTCAGCCTGAACGGACTGTCCGAACATACAAAGGAGCTGCATCATGAGTCTACGTCTTGGCGACATCGCACCGGATTTCGAACAGGAGTCGAGCATTGGCCGCATCAAGTTCCACGAATGGCTGGGCGATAGCTGGGGCGTGTTGTTCTCCCATCCGGCGGACTTCACGCCCGTGTGCACGACCGAGCTTGGCCTGACGGCAAAACTCGCCAGCGAGTTCGAAAAACGCAATGTCAAGACGATCGCCCTGTCGGTGGACAGCGCGGAGTCGCACAAGGAATGGATCAAGGACATCAACGAGACGCAAGCCGCGAGCGTCGGTTTTCCGATTCTTGCCGATGGCGACCGCAAGGTCTCGGAGTTGTACGACATGATTCATCCGAACGCGAACGAGACCTTCACGGTCCGCTCGCTCTTCGTCATCGACCCGAAGAAGAAGGTGCGTCTGACCATTACGTACCCGGCCAGCACCGGTCGCAACTTCGACGAAGTGCTGCGCGTGATCGACTCACTGCAGCTCACGGATAACTACCAGGTCGCGACGCCAGGCAACTGGAAGCAGGGCGATGACGTGGTGATCGTGCCGTCGCTGAAAGACGAGGAATTGATCAAGCAGAAATTCCCGAAGGGCTACAAGGCGCTGCGTCCGTATCTGCGTATGACGCCGCAGCCGAACAAGTAAGCTGAAGCAGCAAGTCGAAGCGCTGCCGCAATGCAAAAGGCCAACCGCGTGGGTTGGCCTTTTCTTTTCAACGCTACGACTAGTCAGGAGTTCAGCAGTTCAACACCGAAGCCCTGCAGCAAATCAACCTCGCAGTGCCTCGACGAACTGCAGGGTTAAGTTGTCAGAGAATCAGAAAAACGCCTGAATCCCCGTTTGCGCGCGCCCGAGAATCAGCGCGTGAATGTCGTGCGTGCCTTCATAGGTATTGACGACCTCGAGGTTCACCAGGTGCCGCGCAATCCCGAACTCGTCCGAAATGCCGTTGCCGCCGAGCATATCGCGGGCCAGCCTCGCGATTTCGAGCGACTTGCCGCATGAGTTTCGCTTCATGATCGAGGTGATTTCGACCGCGGCGGTGCCTTCGTCTTTCATGCGGCCGAGGCGCAGCACGCCTTGCAGCCCGAGCGTGATTTCGGTTTGCATGTCGGCGAGCTTCTTCTGGATCAACTGATTGGCGGCGAGCGGCCGGCCAAACTGCTTACGGTCCAGCACGTATTGACGCGCCGTATGCCAGCACGCCTCGGCCGCGCCGAGCGCGCCCCAGGCAATGCCGTAGCGCGCGGAGTTCAGACAGGTGAACGGGCCCTTGAGGCCGCTCACCTTCGGCAGCATGTTCTCTTCCGGCACGAACACTTCGTCCATCACGATTTCGCCCGTGATCGAGGCGCGCAAGCCTACCTTGCTGTGAATCGTCGGCGCGGACAGGCCTTTCCAGCCCTTTTCCAGAATGAAGCCGCGAATCGCGTCCTTGCCGTTTTCTTCGAGCTTGGCCCAGACGACGAACACGTCGGCGATCGGCGAGTTGGTGATCCACATCTTCGCGCCCGACAGCGAGAAACCGCCGTTGACCTTCTTCGCCCGCGTGATCATGCTGCCCGGATCGGAGCCATGATTCGGTTCGGTCAGGCCGAAACAGCCGATCCACTCGCCGGTGGCGAGCTTCGGCAGGTACTTCTCTTTTTGCGTATCCGAGCCGAATTCGTAGATCGGCACCATCACCAGCGACGACTGCACCGACATCATCGACCGGTAGCCCGAATCGACGCGTTCCACTTCGCGCGCGATCAGCCCGTAGGCCACGTAGTTCAGACCGGGGCCGCCGTACTGCTCAGGGATCGTCGGGCCGAGCAGGCCAAGTTCGCCCATTTCGCGGAAGATCTCGATGTCAGTCTTCTCATGCCGGAACGCCTCGAGCACACGCGGTTGCAGCCGGTCTTGCGAGTAGGCCGCGGCGGCGTCGCGCACCATGCGCTCATCTTCGGTGAGTTGCTGATCGAGCAACAGCGGATCTTCCCAGTGAAACTGCGCGGCGTCGGCCATGATGCGTATCTCCTGAATCGAATCGGGTGTGACGTAAAACCCTTGACTTGAGTTCCGCTATGCGAAACAATGTTTTGCAAATGAGACTTGAGTGTATCACTCCATGACGCCTGCATCTACTCCCCTCGAACCCCTGGATGAACGCAAGTTCGTCGTTGCGCTGGCGCGCGGCCTTGAGCTGCTGCGCGCGTTCCGGCCAGGCGAGACGATGCTCGGCAACCGCGATTTCGTCGAGCGCACAGGCCTGCCGAAGGCTACCGTCAATCGCCTTGCCTATACGCTGACGGTGCTCGGATACCTGCGCCTGGACGAGACGTTAGGCAAATATGCGCTCGATGCAGGGGTGCTGTCACTTGGCTTCGCGCTCTTGTCGGGCACTGATACGCTCGAGCTCGCACGGCCGCATATGCGCACCTTCGCGCGCGAGGTGGGCGCGGCGGTATCGTTGGGATGCCGCGACGGGCTCGACATGATTTATCTGGACACGATCCGCAGCGAGACGGCGCTCACGCTCGGCCTCGCGTCGGGGTCGAAGCTGTCCATGCTCACGAGTTCGATGGGGCGTGCGTATCTGGCGGTACAACCGCTCGACATGCGCGCCGCGTTGATGGCCGAGTTGAAGAAGGCTGCCGGTAAGGAGGGCGCCGCGCTGGTGGCGGACGCAGAGAAGGAAATCGCGGCGTTCGCGCTGGAACGCTGCTGCTATTCGTTCCGCGCCTGGCACGACGATGTGAACGCGGTCGCGGTGCCGTTTCGCGAGCCGCGCGAAGGGCGGTGGCTGGTGCTCAGTTGCAGCGGGCCGGCGTCATCGATGGGCGAGGATGTCTTTCGGGAAAGCGTCGGGCCGCGTCTGAAGGCGCTGGCGCGCCGCCTAGGCGATACCGGTTGACTCGTAACAGCGAAACGAAACACGCCGCTCGTTTCAGACCGCCCCGTTATGACTATGCACCGCAAACAGCGGCCCCTGCACGAACCGCACGTCGTACTGCTGCAGCAAGTCGAACTGTGATTCGCTCGCTACCCGGTTGAAGATCAACGGTATCCGCAGCCGGTTCGCATACCCCACTAGCGGCTTCACCATAGCGTCGCGTAACGCGAGGCCCGCATCCATCTTGATGAAGTCGAGCCGTGCCATATCGGAGACCGAGAGGATCTGGCCCGCGTTCGGCAGATTCCCCGCCACCTTGAACCCATAGCGCTGATAACTCTTCGTCAGATAGCCGAGGAAGGTGCGGTGCGCGACGGCGGCCGCCGGCAACTCGATGACGATGCGCGACGGATTGAGCCCGAACGACACCAGCACGGTCGAGAAGTGCCGGCCATGGTCGTACTTCACGCTCTTCAGCAAGCGTTCGTGGACCCGCAGGAACAAAAGCCCATGGCGTTGCGCGCCGAAAAAATTGATCGCATGCAGCGCGCGCGACATGCGGTCCAGCGCGACCAGTTGTGGGTCGTCCTCGATCCGCTCGAATGGGTCGAAAGGCTCGCCGTCAAGACGCAGCGTCACCGCCTGAAAACCCAGTTCATCGCCGAAACGATCCACGCTCTCCGGTGCGGAGGACAGTGACTGGGCAAGCGCATGCACGCTGATATCGAAGATCGGCTCATAGGCGCTAGCGAGTTCAAGCCCGTCGAAGCGGGCCAGCGCGGTGTCGTGATAGATGCCTTCGCCCAACGCCAGGTGCTGGCCGAGAAACGGATGGTCGGCAGCACGGGCGACGAGTTCGGGAACGGTCTGCGGGATCATGTGGTTGTGGTGGCGCGTCGCGCGCGCATCGAAAGGCGGGCCTAGGCCGCATCTCTCGATGGTAGCAGTCTGCACCGCCGTCATATGAACAAAATGCTGATAACCATATCGGGGTTCCTACGGATGATTCAGGGTTAACGTTAATTTCACTATTCGTAATTCGTTTTACCATTCGTAAATCGCAGAATGGCTGCGGTGGTGGATTCGTTTGCGCCGCTTGCGCCACTAACGGCCGCCAAAGAATCCAGTCAGGATGAGGAGACGACTCGATGAACGTGCAACCAGGGTCCGCCAATGTGATCGAAGTCGAGCGCGTGCTCGGCGAGACGGATCGCCCGGCCTTTCAATGGATGCTGCTCGTGCTGTGCGGCTTGTGTCTGGTAATCGACGGCTTTGACGCGCAAGCGATGGGCTACGTCGCGCCGAGCGTGATCCGCGAATGGCATGTGTCGAAGGGCGCGCTTGGGCCGGTCTTCAGCGCGAGCCTGTTCGGCATGCTGCTGGGCGCGCTGGGATTGTCGGTGCTGGCCGACCGGATCGGCCGCCGTCCGGTGCTGATCGGCTCGACGCTGTTCTTCGCCTTGGCCATGCTGGCGACGCCGCTGGTGACGACGATTCCCGCCTTGCTCGCACTGCGCTTCATCACAGGCCTCGGGCTCGGCTGCATCATGCCGAACGCGATGGCGCTGGTCGGCGAATTCTCGAGCCCCGCACACCGCGTCAAGCGGATGATGCTCGTCTCCTGCGGCTTCACGCTCGGCGCGGCGCTGGGCGGCTTCATCAGCGCGGCGCTGATTCCGTCTTACGGCTGGCGCGCGGTGTTCTGGGTGGGCGGCACCGTGCCGTTGCTGCTCGCGTTCGCCATGCTGGCGGCACTGCCGGAATCCCTGCAGTTTCTTGTGCTCAAAGGCCGCGAGGCGCGCGCGTTGCGCTGGCTTGCCCGGTTCGACCCGCGCCTGTCGATTCATGCCGGCACACGCCTCGTCGTGCGCGAAAAGGGCAATGGCGGCGCGCCGGTGGCCGAACTGTTCCGCGCCGGGCGCGAGCCGGTCACGCTGATCCTGTGGGCCATCAGCTTCATGAATCTGATCGATCTATATTTCCTGTCGAACTGGCTGCCCACCGTGATGCGCGATGCCGGCTATACGGCTGGCACGGCGGTGATCGTCGGCACCGTGCTGCAAACCGGTGGCGTGGTGGGCACGCTGCTGCTCGGCTGGTTTATCGAACGCTTCGGCTTTGTGCGCGTGTTGTTTGTGTGTTTTGCGGGCGCAGCGGTGACGGTCGGCATGATCGGCACGGTGGCCCACGCGCTGCCCTGGCTGTTGATCGTGGTGTTCGCCGGCGGCTTCTGCGTGGTCGGCGGCCAGCCTGCCGTCAATGCGCTTGCTGGACACTACTATCCAACCACGCTGCGCTCGACCGGCATTGGCTGGAGTCTCGGCATCGGCCGGATCGGCTCGGTGATCGGTCCGCTCGTCGGCGGCCAGCTGATTGCGCTCAACTGGTCGAACGCATCGCTCTTTCATGCGGCCGCCGTACCGGTGCTGTGCTCGGCGCTGCTGGTGATCGCGCTGGCCGGCGCGACCCGGCAACGTGGCGAGTCGACGCCGCAGACGGCCTGAACAAGGCTTGAACACGGCTTGGGAAAGCCCTAAGTTTGAACGGAGAATCTGGATGGACACGAGTACTCGCAATCCCGCGAGCCAGGCAACTGGCAGCAGCACAGACCACCCCGCGCGGCCCGACATCGAGCCCGGCTATCAGTCGGGGTTTGCCAACGAGTTCGCAACCGAAGCGCTGCCGGGCGCGCTGCCGCAAGGCCGCAACTCGCCGCAGCGCGCCGCATACGGTCTGTACACGGAGCAACTGTCGGGCACGGCATTCACCGCGCCGCGCAGCCACAATCGCCGCTCGTGGCTCTACCGGATCCGTCCGGCGGCCGTGCATCAGCCGTTCACGGCGCTGCCGTCGCATCGTCTGGTGGCGAACTTCCACGACGTGCCGCCGACGCCGCCGAACCAGTTGCGCTGGGATCCTCTGCCGATGCCCGCCGAGCCGACCGATTTCGTCGACGGCTGGGTGACGATGGCCGGCAACGGTTCGGCCGAAGCCATGAGTGGTTGCGCGATACACCTGTACGCCGCCAACCGCTCGATGCAGGACCGCTTCTTCTATAGCGCCGACGGCGAACTGCTGATCGTGCCGCAGGAAGGGAGGCTGCACATCGCAACCGAGTTCGGACGGATCGACGTCGAGCCGTTCGAGATCGCGGTGGTCCCGCGTGGCGTGCGCTTTGCGGTGACGCTGCCCGACGGCGCCGCGCGAGGTTATATCTGCGAGAACTTCGGCGCCTTGCTGCGGCTGCCGGACCTCGGGCCAATCGGCTCGAACGGGCTCGCCAATCCGCGCGACTTCCTGACGCCGCATGCCGCCTTCGAAGACCGCGAAGGCGCGTTCGAACTGGTCGCGAAGCTCAACGGTAATTTGTGGCGCGCGGACATCGGCCATTCGCCGCTCGACGTGGTCGCGTGGCACGGCAACTACGCGCCCTACAAATACGACCTGCGCCGCTTCAATACGATCGGCTCGATCAGTTTCGATCATCCGGATCCGTCCATCTTCCTCGTGCTGCACTCGACAAGCGATACCCCGGGCGTCGACACGATCGACTTCGTGATCTTCCCGCCGCGCTGGCTCGCCGCCGAAGATACCTTCCGGCCGCCCTGGTTCCACCGCAACGTCGCGAGCGAATTCATGGGGCTCGTGCACGGCGTGTATGACGCGAAGGCCGAGGGATTCGTGCCTGGCGGCGCGAGCCTGCACAACTGCATGTCGGGCCACGGCCCGGACGCGGATACCTTCGAGAAGGCGTCGCATGGCGACACCTCGAAGCCGCGCAAGGTCGGCGACACGATGGCCTTCATGTTCGAAACCCGCACGCTGATCAAGCCGACCCGCTTCGCGCTGGAAACCGCGCAATTGCAGGCGCATTACTACGAGTGCTGGCAAGGCCTCAAGAAACACTTCAACCCGGAGCAACGATGAACGCATCGAGCGATCTTCAGGCGACACTCGACGCGTCGCGCAAAAGCTGGATCGAGGCAGCGAACGATCCGGCCTGTGATTTTTCGATCCAGAACCTGCCATTCGGCATTTTCAGCGACGCGCGCAACAGCGCGCCGCGCGTGGGCGTGGCGATTGGCGACAGCATCGTCGACCTCGCGGTTCTGCAGGCGAGTGGCCTGCTGCGTGTGCCAGACGCAGACGCAGGCACAGGCACCGCACCAGACGAACAGGTCTTCTCTCGCGACACGCTCAACGATTTCATCGCCCTCGGCCGCGACGCCTGGCGCAGCGTGCGGATCCAGTTGAGCGATCTGCTTTCCCGCGAAAGCGCCACACTGCGCGACGACGTCGCTCTGCGCGAACGTGTGCTAGTGCCTCAGGCCGGCGCTACGCTGCATCTGCCGGTGCAGATTCCCGGCTACACCGATTTCTATTCGTCGAGGGAGCATGCGACGAACGTCGGCTCAATGTTCCGTGATCCTAAAAATGCCTTGCTGCCGAACTGGTCCGAGATGCCGATCGGCTACAACGGCCGGGCGTCGTCGGTGGTGGTGAGCGGCACGCCCGTGCGGCGGCCGAATGGACAGCTCAAGCTGCCTGATCAGGAACGTCCGGTGTTCGGCGCGTGCCGCAAGCTCGATATCGAACTGGAGACCGGCTTTATCGTCGGACGCGGCAATGCGCTCGGCGAGCCGATTGCCTGCGCCGATGCCGAGTCGCATATCTTCGGCATGGTGCTGCTCAACGACTGGAGCGCGCGCGATATCCAGCAGTGGGAGTACGTGCCGCTCGGGCCGTTCAACGCCAAGACCTTCGCGACCACCGTCTCGCCGTGGATCGTCACGCTCGATGCCCTGGCGCCGTTCCGCGTCGCGCAACCGGTGCAGGAACCGCAGCCGCTCGAGTATCTGCGGCACGACGGTTCGCATGCGTTCGATATCGCGCTCGAAGTCAAACTGCGCCCGCAGCGCGCGCAACACGCAACTACCATCTCCCGCACCAATTTCCGTCACATGTACTGGACGATGGCGCAACAGCTCACGCACCACACGGTGTCCGGCTGCAATACGCGAGTGGGCGACCTGATGGGTTCGGGGACGATCAGCGGCCCGTCTGAAGACTCTTACGGCAGCCTGCTGGAACTGACATGGAACGGCAAGAATCCGCTCGAACTGAAGGAAGGCGGAACGCGTGCCTTCATCGAGGACGGCGATGAACTGACGCTTGCCGGATGGTGCCAGGGCGAAGGCTATCGGGTCGGGTTCGGCGTGTGCACGGGCGAGATTCTTCCGGCGCGGCGCTAAACCCGTGTGTCATGCGCACCCTTCTACAGCGGCACAGGGTGCGCCGGACGCGTCAATAGCGGACTAGCCGGTGACGGCGATGCTCTGGGTGCGGCGCCCCAGTTGCACCGACCACAGCGTCAAACCGAGCGCCGCGGCGGCCGCCGCGACGCCGACCCACGGCAGCGTGGTGAGCGGCGCGCCCGCGCCGATTACCATGCCGCCCAGCCATGCGCCAGTGGCGTTGCCCAGGTTGAAGGCGCCCTGATTGAGCGTGGAGGCGAGGTTCGGCGCATGGCTCGCGCGATCGACAATCAGCATCTGCAGCGGCGGCACGATCGCGAAGGCGAGCACACCCCACATGAAGATCGTGATCATCGCGGGCATGGCCGAGTGCATGGTGCCGGCAAAGATGGTGAGGATCGCGACGATGGCGAGCAGGAACGCGACCAGCGACGGCATCAGACGCCAGTCGGCCAGCTTGCCGCCGAGCGTGCTGCCCACGGTCAGCCCGAGGCCGAACAGCAGCAACACCAGGGTCACCGCATGCGGCGTGAAGCCGGTGACGTCTTCGAGGATCGGTGTGATGTAGGTGAAGGTGGAGAAGAGGCTGGTGGACGCCAGCACGCTGATGCCGAGCACCATCAACACCTGCGGATTCTTCAGCACGGTGAACTCGTGCACGAGACTCGCCTTCTGCATCTCGATCTTGGCGGGCAGGCACACCGCCAGCGCCGCTGCTGCCAGCACGCCGATGACGGTGACAGCCCAGAATGTGGCACGCCATCCGACTGCCTGACCGAGCGCGGTGCCCAGCGGCACGCCGAGCACATTGGCAAGCGTGAGGCCGGTGAACACCAAGGCGATCGCTTGCGCGCGCCGGTTCGGCGCCACAAGGCCCGCGGCCACCACCGAGCCGATCCCGAAGAACGCGCCGTGGCAAAACGCCGTGACGATGCGCGCGATCATCAGTACGCCATAGTTGGGCGCGACCGCACAGAGCAGATTGCCGACGATAAACACGCCGATCAGGCTCATCAGCGCCTTCTTGCGCGGCATGTTGGCGACTGCGATGGCGACGATCGGCGCACCGATCGTGACGCCCAGCGCGTAAGCCGAGACCAGCATGCCGGCCGCCGGAATCGACACGGCCAGATCGCGAGCCACATCGGGCAGCAAGCCCATGATGACGAATTCACTGGTACCGATTCCAAACGCGGCTACGGCAAGGGCAAGCAGAGGCAAAGGCATGATGGGGGAATCGGTACGAAGTCCGCGCGATGCGCGCGTGACCGGCGCGCGTTTCGGAACGAGAGCGCGGGCGTCGGCAGGGCAAGCAAGTAAGGGATTGTACCTAAGCCAAAACGGTGTTGCTGCGGACTGCTCAGGGTGTTGTTTTTCGCTCAACAAAACGAAGCGCACCGGCCACGCCTTCGGCGAAGACCGCCTCATAACCGCCCGCGCCCTCGCGGCGCAACGCTGCCGCCAGATCGTCGAGCGGGCTGTTTTCGAGCGCGGAACGGCGGTCTGCCAGC
>Ga0302220_10003917_pt1 | contig 10075 bp, 11 predicted proteins | sample II_Palsa_E1_3_FD_194572 | JGI IMG/M metagenome (GOLD analysis project Ga0302220, IMG submission 194572) | Peat permafrost microbial communities from Stordalen Mire near Abisko, Sweden - II_Palsa_E1_3 | ecosystem: Environmental > Terrestrial > Soil > Palsa > Peat permafrost | place: Sweden... | reverse complement strand
CCACAAAGCGTACAGCCCAACCCGCGACAGTTGCACCGCAAACGGAAATCCCAACCAGGCCGACGGCCCGAACCGCGCCAGCAAAGGCAGAAACATGATCGCCGACAAGAGAAAGGAACCCACGAAGGTCGCGTAGGGCTTGCCCTTCAAGCGCAACACGAAGCGTTCGGCTCGCGGCATCCACCGCTGCAATGGAATCACCGCCAACGCTGCTACAACATCGAACCAAAGCAGAACCCAGATAAACCACGGTGGCCCCGCATAAAATCCCCTCTTCGCCAGCATCCTGTAGAAATCCAGAAACCCATGATTGTTAGCCGACAGCTGCCACGACGCATAGCAGGCAATCGGCATCAGGACCACCAGCGCGAAAAGAAACGGCAGACCCAGCCGCCGCAACCGGTCGCGAATAAAGCCCACCGTGCCATGCCTGCGAAGAGCGGGATAGACAAACAGACCCGAGACAAAAAACATCAACGACATAAAAAACACATCGTTGAAGTTCTCCGCATAGTCGAAAAACGCCCACCGCGTTACATCGACTACAGGCGCCGTCGAAGCCCAAAAAGCCTGTTGCGGATCGAAGTGTGCCCAGCTCGTATAAGCAAGGCAACTATGAGGTGCCAGCACCATCAGCGTCAACGTAGTCCGCAGATAATCGATGGAAAGATCACGCTGAGACGCCGTCGCTCGAACGCCTCCCGGATCGGGACTCAAGACCGCCGGACCGCCCATCGATCCACCTCGCCTGACAACTGACTTCTATAATCCGAAGCTACGCGCAGACAGCAACGTGTGTTCCATCCGAGTGCCCGCTAGGCCGAGGGCAAAGCTCCAAAAAATCTTGTCAAGCCCCATCCTAGCGAAAACCCGTGTCAACACAGGCGATTCGCGTGGCGTATTTACCCAGCCCAACTCTCTATAATTGAAAGCAGGGGCTGAGTGTACTATTTCTTGCTGATAAGCAGAGTGCAGGTAAACTGCTGATTACAAGTATTTTAGGCGCAACCCATTTGGAATGAATATTTTACAGACACCAACCCGCTGCAACTAGCAGAAACCAAAGCACTTCCCTGCAAGATATCCCAAAGGGGAGAGGGGGGTACCTATCAACGCACGCGCCGGATATACTCGCTCCTCGATGACTAATAAGCCTCCAATCCGCGTCCTAGTCGCAAAACCCGGCCTCGACGGCCACGACCGCGGCGCCAAAATCATCGCCCGCGCCCTCCGCGACGCCGGAATGGAGGTCATCTACACCGGCCTCCGCCAAACCCCCGAGATGATCGTCTCCGCCGCCATCCAGGAGGACGTCGACTGCATCGGCCTCTCCATCCTCTCCGGCGCCCACAACGTCATCGTCCCCCGCATCACTGCCCTCCTACGCGAACAAAAGGCAGAAGACATCCTCCTCGTCCTGGGGGGCACCATCCCCGACGAAGATCAACCGAAATTAAAAGAAAACGGCGTCTCGGCCATCTTCGGACCGGGAACGCCGCTTGAAACTACCATCACCTTCATCCGCGAGAACGTAAAGCCTCGCGGCTTACTCATCAACTGACAGGAAAACTACCAGGGCAGCGCCTTGCCAAGGTGAAGGAACTCACCATTCGGCCCACTGTCCTGCAGCGTCGCCAGCTCCACCGAGGTCTTCGCACCCGTCACAATATCCAGCTGCGCGCCCTCACCGCCCATATCCGTCTTCACCCATCCGGGATGTGCCGAGTTCACCTTGATCTTCGTATCTTTCAACTCATGCGCGAGATGAATCGTAAAGGAGTTCAGCGCCGCCTTCGAAGCGTCATAAGCAAACGTCTTCGCATCGTAGATAAAAGATCCCGGCGTAGCGTGCAGAGTATTCGAACCCAAAATGCTGGACAGATTCACAATCCGCCCCCCCAGGCTCTTCTTCAACAAAGGCAGCAACGCCTGCGTCAGACCCACCACAGCAAAAAAGTTCGTATTGAATGTCTTCTGCAAAATATCCTTCGAGGTGGTCGACGTCTCATTTGCCTTTCGGCCATCCAGAAAGATTCCGGCATTATTGACCAGAACATCGAGCACGCCATAGTCCTTCTCGATCAGTTTCGCCACCGCCGCATAGTCCGACGGATTATCCACATCCAGCTTCACGGCCCGAGCTTCCACGCCATCCTTCTTCAACTCCGCCACAGCAGCCTCGCCCTTAGCCTCGTCGCGAACGCCAATCAGCACAGTAATCCCAAGCTTCCCAAGCTGCCGAGCCGTCTCCAGGCCAATTCCCTTATTGCCACCCGTAATCAGCGCAACCTTCTTGTCAGGACTCATCCGACCTCACCTCATCACCGATCTGACTGCAAACCATCTACAGCATCAGATGCCCTTAACTTGAGATGAGCCGCAAAACGTTCAGCATATTTCGCAGGCAGACACGTCTTCTTCATATCCTTCCCCACGACCACATGCACGGTCTCGCCCTCGCACAAAAGCACACCGTCCAGAATCCGCAACACCCTATACCCGAACTTGACCACCGCGCCACGAGCCGCCACCAGCCTCGTCTCCACCACCAACTCATCGTCATACCGAGCCGGCGCGCGATACCGCACATGCACGTCCACCACTGCGATCCCGCAGCCCTCCTCCACCTCCATCCGCTTGTAGTCCAGCCCCATGCTGCGGATCAACTCCACCCGCCCTACCTCAAACCAGATCAGGTAGTTCGAGTGATACACCACACCCATCTGGTCGGTTTCGGCATACCGTACCCGTACCCGGGCCACCCCCACACGCTTTTCCGCGACAACTTCAATCATCAAGACAGTCTACCTAATCTGAACCACGATTCAGATCGATGTGCCTCCGGGCCGAGCAGCTACACGTCCCCGCACCTATCAGCCCCTGCCCCAAACCGGCTTCCTCTTCTCGAGAAATGCGGCCACACCCTCGCGAAAATCATGCGTCCCTCTGGCCTCTGCATTCGCCGCCAACGCCGCCGCAATCGCCGCATCCAGCCACACCTTATTCTGCGCCCTCAGTAGCCGCTTCGTTGCCGACATCGCCTCCGGACTATTTGCCCTCAGCATCCCCACCAACTCCAGCGTCCGCGCCGTCAGCTTCTCCGCTTCAACCACCTCATTCACCAACCCCAGCCGCGCCCCCTCTTCGCTGGTAAAGATCCTCCCTGTCAGCAGCAGATCCCGCGCCGCCTTCTCTCCAATCTGCAGCACCAGAAAAGCCGACACCACCGCTGGCACAAATCCGATCTTCACCTCCGTATATCCGAACTTCGCCCCCGGCACCGCCAGCGTAAAGTCGCACATCGTCGCCAGCCCGGTCCCACCCGCAATCGCCGCTCCATGCACCGCCGCAATCGTAGGCTTCGGCAGTTCATACAAGGTTCGAAACAGCCGCGCAATCCGTTCCGCATCCGCGGTATGTTCCGCAGCGGACTTGTCATTCATCCCCTGCAGCGCGCTCAAATCCAACCCGGCACAAAACGCCTCCCCCGCACCAGCAAACACCACCACGCTGCAGTCGCTCGCGGCAGCCTCTTCCATCGCCCGAATCAACTCCAGCTGCATCTCCGGCGTCATCGCGTTGCGCCGCTCGGGACGATTCAAAGTAATCATCCGAACCCCGTCTACATCGGTGACCAAAATAGTTACATAACTCACAAAGCCTCCAAACTCTCTACTCCAAGTCCAGCTAACTCGCTGACTAGCTACTCTTACTGCACTCCCTCGCCATACTTCCGCGAGATCTCCGCACTCCCCGCCAGCAACCCATCCAGCGGCCGCAGCGGCTCCAACTCCGCCCCCAGCCCCTTCAACTCCGCCAGCAGCACCTCCGTAGCGACATTTCCCACCAGCGCATCCTGGGCAAACGGACACCCACCCAACCCGCCAATCGCCGCATCGAACCGCCTGCATCCAGCCTCATACGCCGCACGAATCTTCTCCGTCGCCTGGTCTGGCCTCGCATGCAGATGCACTCCAATCTCAATCCCCTCATGCACTGCCAGAACATCCGCCACCAGATCGCTCACCTGCTTCGGCGTCGCCAGTCCCACCGTATCCGCCAGCGAGATCTGCGTCACGCCGTTGTCCGCCAGCAGATCGCAAGCGGCCACCACCTCGTCGATGTTCCACGCCTCGCCATACGGATTCCCAAACGCCATCGAGATATACGCCACCACATCCATCCCCGCCTTGTACGCCAGCGTGCCCACCTTCTCCAACTCTTCCAGCGCCTCCTCCGGCGTCTGTCCCTGATTCCGCTGCAAAAATGTCGGCGACACCGAATAAGGAAATCCCAGCGTCTGCACGCTCCCCGACTTCACTGCGCGCTCCGCACCCTTCGCATTCACCACAATGCCAATAATCTCCACATCATCCGGCGGATCAAGATACTCCAGCACCAGCTCCGAGTCCGCCATCTGCGGCACCGCCGACCGCGAAACAAAGCTCACCGCATCGATATGCTTGAACCCCGCCGCAATCAACACCCGCAGATAGTCCGCCTTCACCTCCGCCGGCATATTCTTCGGCAACCCCTGCCAAGCATCCCGCGGACATTCAATAATTTTTATTTGATTACTCACTTTTACCTCTTCGTAACTGAGACCATCTCCTCAAGTCTTCTCTTGCGCTAATTCCAAATGCGATGACACAAATGACTCCAACCAACGTCGTGAAATTCACCCAATCAGGTTGTCGAGGATTCAATGCTCGGCAAGGGATTTCCACGGCATTGGATTTGGGAGTTCCTTCCTGTCCTACTGATGATGCGGCCTTCGTGTTTCGAATTCCTAAGCAATTATCTTGATTTGATCTCCAATGATGAATGATCAAAAACGCAAGAATCGAAAAAACAAACCAAACAATTGTCTGTCGGGAGATCACGTCTGCAGAACCCCCGGATTAAACCTAGCCACCTCCGGATTCAAGCTAGCCGCCTCCAACGCCGTCATCAGCACCTCCCGCGTCTTCACCGGGTCAATAATCGCATCGATCCAAAGCCTCGCCGCCCCATACCGCGGATCAGCCTGCGCATCGTACGACGACTTGATCTCGTCATACAGCGCCTTCTTCTCCGCATCCGAAAGCACCTTCCCCCCGCGCTCCATCTGCTTCGCCCGCACCTCAGCCAGCGTATTCGCCGCCGAAGCCCCACTCATCACCGCATATCGAGCTGTAGGCCACGCAAACAAAAATCGCGGATCATAAGCCTTCCCGCACATCGCATAATGTCCCGCGCCAAAGCTCCCACCAACGATCACAGTTATTTTGGGAACAACCGAAGTACTCACAGCCGAAACCATCTTCGCCCCGGCACGAATAATCCCGCTCCACTCCGCATCCTTCCCCACCATGAACCCATTCACGTCATGCAGAAAGATCAGCGGCACCAGACTCTGATTGCAATCCATAATGAACCGCGCCGCCTTCTGCGCACTCTCCGTATAGATCACTCCCCCAAACTCCGTCCGCTTCTCCCCCGCCTGCGGCCCCACCGCCACCGTCTGCGACTGGTGCACCTTCTGATTCGCCACAATTCCCACGGCCCGCCCACCAATCCGAGCATACCCACACAACACCGTCCGCCCAAACTCCGCCTTGTACTCATCGAACTCCGAGCGATCCACGATCCGCGCAATCACCTCGCGCATGTCGTACACATTGCTCGCAGCCTTCGCCGGATCGGGATCAATCAACCCATACAAATCCTCCGCCGCAAACTTCGGAGCATCCTTCACCCCGTCATACGCAACAACACTAAACGGAGCCTTCGCCGGTGAACCAATCTTCCCCACCAGAGAACGTAACCGCGCCAGGCACAGATGATCATTCGGCTCTTTGAAATCTACCGTCCCCGAGATCTCCGCATGCATCGCCGCACCACCCAGCTCCTCGGCGTCCGTCTTCTGCCCGATCGCCGCCTGCACCAGCGACGGCCCCGCCAGAAACAACCCCGACCCCTCCGTCATCAAAACCGTATCCGTCATCACCGGCAGGTAAGCCCCACCCGCCACGCACATCCCCATAATCGCCGTAATCTGCGGCACACCGAGCGAGCTCATCACCGCGTTATTGCGAAACACCCTGCCAAAGTCATCCGTATCCGGAAACACATCCTCCTGCAACGGCAGAAACACCCCCGCCGAATCCACCAGGTACAACGTCGGAATCCGGTTCTCCAGCGCAATCGTCTGCGCGCGCAGCACCTTCTTCGCCGTCATCGGAAAAAACGCCCCTGCCTTCACCGTCGCATCATTCGCCACGATCATGCACAGCCGTCCACTCACCCGCCCCAACCCGGTCACCACCCCCGCCGCCGGCGCACCGCCATACTCGCCATACATCCCATACGCGGCCCACAGCCCCAGCTCCAGAAACTCGCTGCCCTCATCCAGCAGCAGCGCCAGCCGCTCCCGCACCGTCAGCCGCCCCTTGTCCCTCTGCGCCTCCGCAGCCTTCGCCCCGCCACCCAGCCGAATCTCGTCCTCCGAAACCCGCAACGCCGCCATCAACACCTGCAACGCCGCACGATTCGCACCGAACCGCACCGCCTTCACATCCAGCTTCGACCCCAACGCACTCTCCAACTTCAAATCCTCCGCCTCACAGCTATCTACAAAAACACGTCAGCATAGCATCTTAGCCATACATTAGGCTGACCGTCTTGCCCGAACCCGTGTAGCCTATCTTCGAACTGAATCCAGACTATTTTACGGAGAGACGGAATGACCATTCGCACCCACATCGCAAACCTGATCCTATTCTCCGGGACGATTCTTCTGCCCATCCTCGGTGTCGCGCAAACTCCCACCGCCGACCTCGACAAATCCATCGACCTCTCCGTCGGAAGCCACGTCAAAGTTCAGCAGCTCCTCTTCAACCTCCAGCAAGCCGTCGCCCAACACAACACTGCTGCCGTCGCGGCCCTCGTCCACTACCCCATCAAAGTTAATCCGGGCAAGCACCCCCTTACCATCAAATCTCCAAAAGCCTTCGCTAAAGACTACGACCGCATCATCACCCACGACATCTCCGACGTCATCCTCAAACAAAAATATGACTCTCTCTTCGTCAACTCTCAAGGCGTTATGCTCGGCGACGGCGAGGTGTGGATCACCGGATTCTGTCTCGACAAAAATTGCAAAAACTCCGACATAAAGATCGGCACCATCCAGGACACCACAAACCTCAAACCATAGTCCGCGAAGTGGCGTTTCCTATAACCACTAGGCGACAGTTTCGTTCCGAGAGCCTTTGATAATCTCACTGCATCAGCACACCTTGAAAGAAAGTTGGATTTCTCAACGGGCAACGGATGGACAATCACCAAGGCAATAATCATCTCGTGTCGTCGAAAATTTATGTCTGGCGGCAGAGCATTCGCAACTGGTGGCCCGGCGAGTCCGACGACTTACCTGGCAACTTTTGAATACACGGTCAATGGCACAAACTACCGCGGAAAAATGAATACTGGCACCCCTGTGGCAATCGGCCATCGTTTCGAAATCTCCTATGACCCGATGAATCCCTCACGTAATACCGGATCTGACTACCAAATCACTTGGATTCGTGTAGTCGCATGGGTAATCGGCGCGTCTCTAGCCGCGCTTGTGATCTATTTGCAAGAACGATAGTTTGTAACCTTCGCAAAATCATGATGATCACTATCCAACCCACCGACGCCCTCCTCGTCATCGACGTCCAAAACGACTTCATGCCTGGCGGAGCATTGCCCATCAAAGACGGCGACGCCATAGTCCCCCTCATCAACTCCCTCGCAAAAAAGTTCGACCACGTTATCCTCACCCAGGACTGGCACCCCACCCAACACATCTCCTTCGCCACCACCCACAACAAACAGCCTTTCGAAACCGTCGAAGCCCCCTACGGACCGCAGACTCTCTGGCCCGAACACGTCCTCCAACACACCGACGGCGCAGCCTTCCATCCCGCTCTCCACATCCCCCACGCCGAACTCATCCTCCGCAAAGGCTTCCGCCGCAACATCGACTCCTACTCCGCCTTCCTCGAAAACGACCACACCACCCCTACCGGCCTCGCTGGCTATCTCCGCGAACGCAACATCACACGTCTCTTCCTCTGCGGCCTCGCCTACGACTTCTGCGTCCGCTACTCCGCCTTCGACGGCCACGCCCTCGGCTTCGAAACCATCGTCGTCGAAGACGCCACCCGCCCCGTCAACCTAGGAGCCTCAGTCACCGAAACCAACACCGCTCTCGCAGCCGCAGGCATTCCCCGCATCCGATCCGCCGACTTGCTAACTAGCTGACTGGCTGCCTTCCAGCCCCAACTCTCCCGCCCGCGCCTGCATCGCACGCAGACAATTCCCCACATGCTCCTCCACGCTCAACCCCAGCGACTCCGCGCCATCGGTAATATCCTCCCGCTTCACCGCCCGCGCGAACGCCTTATCCTTCATCTTCTTCTTCACTCCCCCCGCCTCCACCTCGTGTATCGACTTCGAAGGTTTCACCAGCGCGCAAGCCGTCAAAAATCCCGCCAGCTCATCGCACGCAAACAGCGCCTTATCGAGGTGCGACTCCCGCGCCGTTCCCGAATAATCCGCGTGCGCCAGAATCGCATGCAGCACCTCCTCCGGCCAACCCAACTCCCGCAGATGCCTCACTCCGACAAACGGATGCTCCTCCAGCGAAGGATGCCGCTCATAGTCCATATCGTGGAGCAGCCCCGCACTCGCATACCTCCCGACAAACTCCGCAGCCTCCTCCCCCGTGAGTCCCAACCGCGAAGCCTCCATCACGCCATAGGCCTCCGTACAAACCGAGACCGCCAGCCCATGCTTCCGCAGGCTCTCACCCTTGGTCCACTCCTCCAGCAAACCCAGCGCCTGTTCTCTCCCAAAACCATCGCTCATGCAAAACTCCTTTTCAACAATCTAACGCGATCGCGATCTATCGCCTTCCCGCTGGGCAAGCAAGTTACCAACTTGATTCCTATTCGGTTTTTTTAGGTCTTTCTGTGTAAATCTGCGGCTTTCTTCTTGACTCACACTCGATACGGGTGTCAATCTAGGCACATCACATGTGCCGTTATCGGACATGTGCTGGGTCCTTGCTCTGGGTCCCTTCGCTACAACAAAACTTATGGCAACCATGATGGCACCTGTCGAACAGCGTGAGGTACTACGTTGCGACCATTGCAGTTTGGTGCAGTTTCGGACAGCCAACACGCTGTGCCGCCGCTGCCACAAATGCCTCGAGGTCGAAGAGCCCGAACCGGCTCCGGCACCACTGGCGCTGGTTCCTCCACCGACAACCCAAGAAGGGGGCCTGCAAGTAGCCCACGCTGTTCGCGACCTGCGCCACGTGCGCAATCTCTCGCAGCGCCAGCTCGCAGCTCGCATGGGAGTACCCCGTACCTACATCTCAAAGATCGAGAACGGCAAGGCTATGCCGACTCTGTCCTCGCTCGATCGCCTCGCGCGCGCCCTTCAGGTCGACATCTCCGCCCTGTTGCGCGACTCGAACACTCGCCATCGCGACGAGACAGCGGTCCTCATGACCGACCCGTTCCTCGCCGAGATCGCGATGTACACCTCGCAGCTTGACGATCTGCAACGTTCCATCTTTCTCAATCACGTTCGCGAGTTAGCTGCAGGACGCCGTCGTACTGCCTAAATAGCGTCCCTGCAACACCGATCCACGACCTCCAGGGAGGCGTCAGCACTCATTGTGACGCCTTCCTCTCCTTCCCTTCTGAACTCCCACACTCTCGCGCACGAAAGATGTATAGGGCGTTCATTGCGTACCCCACAACGGTGTGCTAGCGTCAATATCTGCGAGGTCGCTTTGCGCGCATCAACACCCCTACCGAACTCCAGCCGCGTCCCCAATCGCAGCCATGAGCTCTCCTCCGAAGAGCAGAGTGTCTACCGGCAGCTGGATCCAGCCAAAATTCCGCAACACGTCGCCATCATCATGGACGGCAATGGCCGTTGGGCCGGAAAACGTGCCCTCAAGCGCTTCCTCGGCCACCAGAAGGGTGCCGAATCCGTTCAGTTCGTCGTAGAGACCGCCTCACGTATTAATCTGCCC
>Ga0302220_10003916_pt1 | contig 10075 bp, 9 predicted proteins | sample II_Palsa_E1_3_FD_194572 | JGI IMG/M metagenome (GOLD analysis project Ga0302220, IMG submission 194572) | Peat permafrost microbial communities from Stordalen Mire near Abisko, Sweden - II_Palsa_E1_3 | ecosystem: Environmental > Terrestrial > Soil > Palsa > Peat permafrost | place: Sweden... | reverse complement strand
TGGAGGGTCGTCTGGCGGGGCGGTGCTCGCTTTGAGCTTTGGCCCGCTCTTTGTCACTTCGAGGGCGTAGATGGAGAACTCTTTTTGTTCGCGATGGAAGGTGAGCTGAAACCTGTCGGCCAGGAGCGTTCGCAGCATCGACATCTGCTGATCGTGGGTGGGGCGGAGTTCGCCGGGGGTTACGGCGAGGATGTCGTAGTGATCGGATTCGATCCAGTCGGGGCCGCCGGAGATGGCGCGGGGATTGAGGTTGTAAGCGGCGGCAATCAGGAGCTTTAGGGTGTAATCCTTTTCGACGAAGCGATGCGTGCCCTGCATGATGATGTATCGGCCGGCTTTGGCGTCGATAGGCACCGGCTTGATGGTCGCCACTTCGAAGGAGTCAGGGCGAGGAGCGGGGGATTGAGCGAGGCCTCCGGAGGCTGAGAGGACGAGAGCGGCAAGCGTGATCTTTCGGACCATGACGTTGCTCCTTGTCAGGGAGGGTAACAGGTTTTTAGGCTGTGTCCTGCCGGACGGGCCGCCTGCGCGGCGGGCGACCACTTCGTGGTGGGTGTGCCGGTTGGGGTGGGGGTGAATGCAGGGGTCCGAGCGTTGCTCGGGGGGGACTTTTAATTGCCCGGTTGCTATTCCCCGGTTGCTATTCGTGGAGGTAGAGGCGGAGCTCGCGGGGAGAACGGTCGGCGCGGAGGTTGGCGGAGAGGTGAAGGGTGGAGCCGGTGCGGGCGGCTACGGTGGGGGGACCGACGCGTGGGTAGGGCTGGACGCCGCAGAGGGCGAGGAGGCGGGAGGTCTCGTCGAAGCTGAGGCGGGCTCCCAGTTGACGGGCGGCGGCGCGGAGGACACGGCGGCGGAGAGCAGGGTCGAGGGTGCGGAGGCGGTCGAGTTCGATGGAGATGGAGCCGCTGCCGGGGGTGGTGCTGACGGCGCGGCCGCCGCCACGGACGGGTTTTCCGGGGAGCAGGAGCTGGGGGAGGAGGCGGGTTAGCTCGGTCTGCCAGCGGGATTCTTCTTCGCGGGCGAGTTCGGCCAGGTTGGCGAGGGTCTGGTCGAGGCTGGGGTTGTAGGTGCGGAGCTGGGGGAGGAGCTCGTGGCGGATTTTGTTGCGGGTGTAGGCGGTGTCGGTGTTGGTGGAGTCATTGCGCCAGGGTTGGTTTTGCTGGTTGAGGAAGGCTTCGATTTCGGCGCGGCGGGTGTGGAGGAAAGGGCGGAGGATCTGGCCGTTGGGGACCTGGACGATGGGGTGGATGGCGCTGAGGCCCTCGGTCCAGGCTCCGCGAAGGAGCTTCATGAGGACGGTTTCGGCCTGGTCGTCGAGGGTGTGGGCGGTGAGGACGGTGTTGGCGTGGCCGGAGGCGATGAGGGCGCGGAAGTGGTCGTAGCGGACGGCGCGGGCGGCTTCTTCGATGGTTTCGTGGGTGCGGGCGACGCGGTCGGGAATGCTGGTTTGGTGGAGGGTGAGGGGGATGTCGAGGCGGGTGCAGAGGTCGGCTACGAATTGCTGGTCGGCGTCGGCTTCGGGGCCGCGAAGGCCGTGGTGGACGTGGATGGCAGAGAGGCCGACGCCGAGGGAGTCGCGGGGAGTGGCGTTGGCGGCGTGGAGGGTGAGGAGGAGGGCGACGGAGTCTGCGCCGCCGGAGATGGCGATGCAGAGGCGGTCGCCGGGGTGGATCTGCGTGCGGTCGAAGGGAAGGGGCATCGGATTCATGTTAATGCTTGTGTCCTGCCGGACGGGCCCACTGCGCGTGGGGCGACCACTTCGTGGTGGGTATACCGGTCACGCGGGGATGAGCTGCATGGGGCCTCGCGTTGCTCGGCGGATGATGATTCCGACTAACGGGAGGACCTGTGCTGCCTGGTTCGCCTCGACAAGTTAAAAAGGCGTGTGAACGCCCGCTCGAACCGGGGTCCCCACAAACAGGTCTTCGTTTGTGGGGTGGCCGAGCGTAGTGGGCCCGTCCGGCAGGACAGCTTTATACTGCTTTGATGTTCGTAACGAGAATGGCTGGAGTTGAGGATGCTGCGCTGATTGCGGAGCAGCGGTGCAGGATGTTTGTGGATGCAGCGCAGCCGGCGGATGAGGTGATCGCGGCGGTGAAGGCGAACTTTATTCCGTGGGTGCGGACCAGGTTGCAGGATGGCAGCTATGTGGGCTGGCTGGTGCAGGAGGGTGAGCGCGTGGTGGCGGGGGCGGGGATGTGGCTGATGGATTTTCCGCCGCACTGGATGGACCCGCAGCCGGTGCGGGCTTATCTGCTGAACTTCTATGTCGACCCGGCGTTTCGTGGGCACGGGCTGGCATTTGGGCTGCTGAAGGATACAGTGCTGGAGGCGCGGCGGCGAGGGATCAAGGTGGTGTCGCTGCATGCTTCGCCGTTTGGCAAGCCGTTGTATGAGCGGAACGGGTTTGAGGCGACCAATGAGATGATGCTGCGGCTGGATGAGGAGCCGGTGCGCGGAGATTGAACGCGTTTCTTGTATACTTCGCTGGTTATGCGAGTATTTGTGATTCTTCCGGCAGCAGGTATTGGAACGCGGATGGCCGCGGGTGGGACGTCGACAACGGCGCCGAAGCAGTTTCTTGAGATTGGCGGAGTGCCGGTGCTGGTGCGGTCGGTGCGGGCGTTTCTGGCGGTGCCACAGGTGGATGCGGTGTGCGTGGCGGTAAGGGCCCAGGAACGGGAGCGGCTGGAGGCTCAGATGCTGGAGTACAAGCTGGGGCCTCGGGTGCATATGGTGGAGGGTGGAGAGAATCGGCAGCAGTCGGTGGGGAATGCGCTGGCGGCGCTGGAGTGCGATGCGGACGATGTGGTGCTGGTGCATGATGCGGTGCGGCCGCTGATCGATGCGGCGACGATTGAACGGACGATTGAAGCGGTGGTGAAGCATGGCGCGGCGATTGTGGGGATGCCGGCGGTGGATACGATCAAGCAGGTGGAGCGGACGGCGGATGGGGCGATTGTGACGGCGACGATTCCACGGGAGCGGGTGGTTCATGCGCAGACGCCGCAGGGGGCGTTGTGTGGGCTGATGAAGAAGGCGTTTGCGGAGGCCGAGGCGGATGAGTTCTCGGGGACCGATGAGGCGAGTCTGCTGGAGCGGGCGGGGATTGAGGTTGCGGTGGTGGCGGGGTCGGCGAGGAATTTTAAGATTACGCAGCAGGGGGATATTGAGCTGGCGGAGTTTTATCTGAGAGCGGCGACCACGGATTTGCGCGGATGAGCACGGATAAAAGACTAAAGACGGATGAAAGACAAAAGACGGATGTTGCGGAACCGGCTGGGCGCGTGATGTTTCAGGGGCTGCATTCTGAGATTACGGAAAAGATTCTGGGGGTGTTTTTCGAGGTTTATAACGAGCTTGGTGGCGGGTTTCTGGAGAGTGTTTATCAGCAGGCTTTGCGGATTGCTTTGGTGCAGGCCGGGTTGCAGGTTGCTGTTGAAGTGCTGGTGCCGGTGCATTTTCGCGGGGAGGTCGTGGGGAACTTTCGTGCGGATTTGATGGTGAACGAATGCGTTCTTCTGGAGTTGAAGGCAATCTCGGCTTTCGATCAGACGCACGATGGGCAGATTCTGCACTATCTTCGAGCTACGAGTGTGGAAGTTGGCCTGCTTTTGAATTTTGGTCCCAGGCCGCAGTTCAGGCGGTTCATACTGGAGAACGATAAGAAGAAAATCCGTGTCCTTCCGCGTGACTCCGCGGCAGGCGCGTTGAGGAACTGTGAATGGGTATGAGAATTGGTTACGGGTTTGATTCGCATGCGTTCAAGGCGGGGGTGCCGCTGGTGATTGGCGGGCTTGCGATTGAGCATCCTGAGGGGCTGGCCGGGCACTCGGATGGGGATGTGCTGCTGCATGCGATTACGGATGCGCTGCTGGGTGCGGTAAGTGCAGGGGATATCGGGACGTTTTTTCCGCCGAGCGATCCGCGGTGGAAGGGTGCGGCTTCGAGCCTGTTTTTGAAGACGGCGCTGGAAGAGGTGGCGACGGCTGGGTACAGGATCGTCAATATCGATACGGTGCTGGTGATGGCGAAGCCGAAAATTGTGCCGATTGCCAATGAGCTGCGGGAGCGCGTGGCGGAGCTGCTGGGCGTGAAGCCGGGTGAGGTGGGCATTAAGGCAAAGACGCCGGAGGGATTGAATCAGGACCATGTGGCTGTGGCTCATGCGACGGTGCTGCTGGAGAGCGTCGCGCTGAATGAGTCGGTGGGACGGATGGTTGCTTCTGCCGATGTCGAAAATGAGATCGATGTGGTGGTGAAGACGCTGGTGGGGGACTCGCGGGATGTGTCGGCGCTGGGGCGCAAGATGCCGACGTTTGATACGGATGATCTGACGTAGAGGCTGTCCTGCCGGACGGGCCCACTGCGCGTGGGGCGACCACTTCGTGGTGGGTGTGTCTTGTCTTGCGGGGATGATCTCTTAGGGGCCTCCCGTTGGTCGGCAAATAATGATCCCGACCAACGGGAGGGCCGATGCTTTCTATTTCGCCAAGACAAGTTAAAAAGGCGTGTGAACGCCCGCCCTCCGCGCAGGAGGCCTGTCCGGCAGGACATGCTGCTCAGCTTTTGACGATTGCGAGGATGAATCCGTCGTGCGTCTTGCAGCCTACGGTTTGCAGGGCGGTGGCGTCGAGGCGTGGCTCGTTCGCCAGCTTTTCAAAGAGATGACGTGTGCCCTGGATGACTGGGTCTGTGTTGTCGGCTTCGATGATGGCACCTTCGCGGATGACATTGTCGGTGATGATGACGGTGCCGGGACGCGAGAGGCGGATGGCCCAGTCGAGATAGTCGGGATTGTTTGGCTTGTCGGCGTCGATGAAGATGAAGTCGAAGGGGGGTGCGTCTTCGGCCTGGAGTTGGGCGAGCGAGTCGAGGGCGGGGCCGACGCGTTGCTCGACGAGAGAGGTGAGACCGGCTCGGGCGATGTTGGAGGCGGCTACTTTGGCGTGATGCGGGTTTACTTCGAGGGTGATGAGTTTTCCCTGAGGCGGAAGGGCTCGTGCGAGCCAGATGGTGCTGTAGCCGCCCAGCGTTCCGATTTCGAGGATGCGCTTCGCTCCCTGGATGCGGGCGAGCAGGTGAAGGAATTTTCCCTGGTTGGGGGCTACGTCGATGGTGGGGAGTTTTGCTTCGGCGTTGGCCTGGAGGGCGGCTTCGAGGGCTGAGTCGGTGGGGATCAGGTTTGTTGAGATGTATTGATCGACTGCTGTCCAGAGGTCGTTGCTCATGTCGATAGGATAACGCGGCGTGGGGCTGAAGGCTTAGCACGGATGAGTGCGGATGAGACGGATTTAAGGACAGGCAACGGCATGGACGAATACAGGGGTTCTTCGCTTTGCTCAGAATGACGACAAGAACAAACAACAACAGCAAGGACAACGGCAATAACAACGGCAAGACAAATAGGAAGTGAATTGTAAGATTGGCTGGATGAGAGATATTAAAGGCGGAATCAAGGTTGAGGTGAGGGGCATGATGCGGATTGGTTGGTTGGGTGTGTTGGTTTTGGTTGGTGTGTGTGGTGCGTCGGCGCAGACGGTGAGTCAGGTGAGTCTGCAGCCGCGAACTGCGGGTAGTGCGAATTGTGCGCCGGGTGGGGACGCGGTGTGGCTGACTCCGGCGGAGAAGACCTGTTATGCGACGACTCCTGATTATGCGGAGACGATGGCTTATTTGACGAGGGTGCAGGGGGCTGCTGCAGGGCAGGTGAGGATCGAAGCGTTCGGGAAGACGGGTGAGGGAAGGGACCTGGATGTGGTGATCGTCTCGAGGGATGGGGTGTTCGATCCGGCGGCGATTCATGCGGCGAAGAGGCCGATTGTGTTGGTGCAGAACTCGATTCATGCGGGGGAGATGGATGGTAAGGATGCGTGTCTCGCGCTGCTAAGGGACATGGTGATTAACAAGAGCAAAGCTGCGCTGCTGGAGCGGGCGGTGTTTGTGTTTATCCCGATGTATAACGCGGATGGGCATGAGCGGAGGAGCGCGTATAACCGGATCAACCAGGATGGGCCGGCGGAGATGGGTTGGCGGGGGAATGGGACGAATCTGAATTTGAACCGCGATTATTTAAAGGCGGATACGCCGGAGACAAGAGCTTTCATGGCGATGTTTCATCGGTGGTTGCCGGATTTTTTTGTCGACGATCATGTGACCGATGGCGCGGATTATCAGTATGACGTGACGTTCACGATTGACGATGGGCCGAATGTTCCGAGCGCGACGGCGAAGTGGGTGGATGAGGTCGCGACGCCGACGCTGGAAAAGTATGTCGATGCGCATGGGCATCTGGCTTCGCCGACGTATATCAACCTGGTGAATGATAACGATCCTGCGGATGGGTTGGGATTCAATGACGATCCGCCGAGGTTTTCTACGGGGTATATGGTGCTGGAAGGGCGGCCAGGGATGCTGGTCGAGCTGCATATGCTGAAGGACTATAAGACTCGGGTGACGGGGAATTACGAGATTCTGGCGGGGCTGATGGAGCTGATGAATCGGGATGCGGATAAGGTGATTGCGTTGAATGCCGCGGCGGATAAAGAGGCTGAGGGGCTGGGGGCACATCCGCTGAATGATGTGAAGTATCCGCTGGCGCTGGGGTGGGGTGGGCAGACGACGCCGTTTCTTTTTCGTGGGTATAAGTACACGCGGGAGTTGAGTGCGGTTTCGGGGGCGATGTGGGTGAAGTATTCGCATGAGCCGTGGAATGTTTCGCTGCCGATGCAGACGGGGTTTAAGGTGACGGCGGAGGCTGCGTTGCCGACGGCTTATATTGTTCCGGCGCAGTGGTCGAAGGTGATCGATGTGCTGGCGGCGCACCAGGTGGAGATGGAGCGAACGACAGCGGCGTGGACGGGTGAGGTGGAGACGTATCAGTGTGCGGGGATGACGTGGCAGGATGCGCCGTTTGAGGGTCGGCATCCGACGTTCAATGGAGAGGCGTTACGTTCGCCGGGGAAGTTTGGGAGCTGCGTGACGGTAAGGGAGAAGATGAGTTTTCCGGCGGGTTCGGCGGTGGTGAGGCTGAATCAGCGGCTGTCGAAGGTCGCGGTGGAGTGGCTGGAGCCGGAGGGGCCGGATTCGGCGCTGCAGTGGGGATTCTTCGATTCGATCTTCGAGCAGAAGGAGTATGGCGAGGCGTATGTGCTGGAGGAGCTGGCGCGGGAGATGATGGCGAAGGACCCGAAGCTGAAGGCGGAGTTCGAGAAGAAGGTGGCGAGCGATCCGGCGTTTGCGGGGAGCGCTTATGCAAGGCTGGAGTTTTTTTATGAACGGTCGCCGTGGTTTGCGGCGAATCGGGTGGGGATGTATCCGGTGGGACGGTTGCTGAGTGTGGATGGGGTGCCGGTGGCGCGGTAGAGCTGCCTGTTTTGGGATGGTGTTGTGACGAGAGCGTCCGCGTCATTTCAACACCTGGTGCGCTGCTGCAATTTGCTTTGCAGAAAGTGAGCTGCTGAGCCTTGTCTCCTCGTACACTATTCCCACTCATGGTCGATCGACGCCGCTTTCTCCTCTCTTCCGCTGCCGTTGCCGCTACGTCCGCACATGCTCTCGGTGGTCAGTCTCCTCGCTCTCAGATGCAGTCCGAAAAACTTCCTCCTGCCATCGCTGCTCTTACGAGCCGTAGTGGGGAGGCCGTACCCATTACGCTTGCGGAACGGGAGCAGCGCCTCGATCGTGCGCGGGCGCTGATGCACCGGAATCGTATTGACGCGCTTGTGATCTGCACGGGGACTTCGCTCACTTACTTTACCGGGCTGCGATGGGGGGAGTCGGAGCGGTTTTTTGCGTGGGTGCTTCCGGTTGCCGGAAGTCCGTTTGTGGTTTGTCCGGTCTTCGAAGAGGGTCGCGTTCGGGAGCGCATGGACGCGAGGCCCGCTACTCTGCCATCGTCCTCCACGACTCGCGTCTATACGTGGAATGAGGACGATGATCCGTACAAGCTGCTGGCGAAGGCGCTTAAGGATGCGGGCATTGTGACTGGGAGGATCGGCGTGGAGGAGCGCACGCAGTTTGTCTTCGCAGACGGCATCGCACATGCCAGCCCCACGCTTACCGCTGTGAGTGCTATCCCTGTGACTTTCGGTTGTCGCGGTATTAAGACAGCAGCCGAACTCGCGCTGATGCAGCTCGCTAACGACATTACGCTTTCGGTCTACGAGGCGGCTTATAAGTCGGCCGAACCTGGTTTGACCAACCGCCAGTTCACGGATCTCATCAACTCCGGTTATGCGCGCTGCGGTGTGGTCGGCGAAGCCAGTTGCCAGATCGGCGAATACTCCGCTTTGCCGCACGGCTCTCTTCAGCCTCAGGTGATTCGCGAAGGCGAGATTATCCTGATCGACGATGGCTGCTTTGTGGAAGGGTATCAGTCCGATATCTCTCGCACCTTTGTTCTGGGCGATGCTGCTTCTCCTAAACTCGACAAGCAGCGTAAGGTTTTCGATATCGTTCATCAGGCTCAGGCAGCGGCTCTTGCTGCTGCACGGCCCGGTGTTGAGTGTCAGGCTATCGATGCTGCTGCTCGCGCAGTGATTACCGGTGCAGGCTATGGGCCCGACTATAAACACTTCACCCATCGCCTCGGCCACGGGATCGGCATGGATATGCATGAGTGGCCTTACCTTGTTCGCGGCAATGCTACTCCGCTGGTTTCAGGGATGTGCTTCTCGGATGAGCCAGGTATTTATATTGCTGGAGAATTTGGCGTCCGGCTGGAAGACGACTGGCACCTTACGGAAGACGGTGGCAGGATGTTTACGCCACAAAGTCCCAGCCTGGAAAATCCATTTGCGAAGTCCTGAGTAATTGTTCGCGTGTAAAAAGATCTTGTCCTGCCGGACGGGCCGCCTGCGCGGCGGGCGACCACTTCGTGGTGGGTGTGCCGGTCTTGCTGGGGTGAGGTGCATGGGGCCTCGCGTTGCTCGGCGCGTGATTGCTCCGAGCGTCATCTTATTCCTGGGGTGAGAGAGGGATGTCCGCAGTTCCCATGTGGCCTGTTTCGGATTCGCGTACAACGAAGCGCAGGCGAGTGACACCTTTCGGCAAGGTGGTGGAGATGGCGAAGTCGGCCGTTTTGCCTGGCTGCAGATTGGCTTCCGCCTTTGCAAGAGCAGTCATACTGCGGAGAGTGTGCGTCAGGATCTTATCCTTCGAGGACAGCCCGACGACCAGAAGCGCGACCTTCGCAGAACGCATGCCGTCGGGTGCATTTTGCCAGGTGAGTGTGGAGGCATCGACATGCACGGTGTAGGTTCCGGGTGACGCTGGATTGGCAGGCTCGGCTGTGATCTTCAGGGCGGTGAGCGGAAGGGAGCTGAGCGCAGCCGTATTGAGATCGTAGATGAGCGTTCCGGTTGAGTTCTGGCTTGCCGGAGGAGTTGTGTAGTAGCCGTTGCGGGTCGTTACCGTGAGGCCCGGACGCAGACAGACGACGCGAATGTTTCGATACTGGCGCTGCGCATTGCTGGACGAAGAGGGAGAGTAGCCGATGGTGTAGAACTTTGTGCCGAGGTCGACGGAGATGGCGATCTGCTTATCGATATCGTTCATGCCGCGCATGATGCGGCCTCCTGTGACGGGGCCGAGACGGTCGAAGTCGAGCTGGCCTGAAAACGGGTCTGCGTTTCTGGTGAAGGAGTCGCCAGCGGCCTGCGCGAACTCAAGCTGCGTGGGGTCGATTATTTCGACCATGCCGGCGGCGCTGGTGGTTGGATCGACGGCGTAGAGGGTGACTCGCGTATCGAGCAGGACGTTGGTCACGTGCTGGATGGTGTCACTCACCAGGTCTGAGTCTTTGGTCGCAAGCTCGCTGGGATCGAGCGACTGGAAGCCCTGGCCAACCCAGACGAGATTTTTGCGGCCCGGAATACGAGCGGTGGCCTGGGCGATCTGTTCGAGCGCGCTGAGCGACTGGTCGAGACGCTCAACAGCGCCGTAGCCGATGCTCTTGTCGCCTTCGAGCTTCCACGCGTAGTGAACCGACTGGTCGTGGAGCGCCTTGAGGAGGGCAGCGCGGTCGCGGGTGAAGTTCTGCAGGACGTGGAAGCGGTTGTCCGCTACTACCATC
>Ga0302220_10003911_pt1 | contig 10082 bp, 9 predicted proteins | sample II_Palsa_E1_3_FD_194572 | JGI IMG/M metagenome (GOLD analysis project Ga0302220, IMG submission 194572) | Peat permafrost microbial communities from Stordalen Mire near Abisko, Sweden - II_Palsa_E1_3 | ecosystem: Environmental > Terrestrial > Soil > Palsa > Peat permafrost | place: Sweden... | reverse complement strand
TGTTGCCCCGGTGGATGAGGCGAATATCGGAATGGGCAGCGAGGTTCCGGTGACGTATGTCCCGTTCCGCAATGCGCACTTTCTCTCCGCGGCGGTAAGCTGGGCCGAGGTGCTGGGCGCTCAGACCGTGTTCATTGGAGCGGTAGAGCAGGACAGCTCCGGCTATCCCGACTGCCGTCCCGCCTACTATGAGGCCTTCAACCAGCTCATCAAAATGGGAACGAAAGACGGCGATATTCGCGTGCTGACGCCCCTGATCGAGATGCGCAAAAGCGAGATCGTCCGGCTGGGAGTTGAACTGGGCGCACCGTTCCATGTAAGTTGGTCTTGCTATTCCGGTGAAACTGAAGCCTGCGGCGTATGCGAAAGCTGCGTTCTGCGATTGCGGGCATTTCGTGAAGCCGGCGCCGTCGATCCCATACCGTACGCAGTGGGAAAATGAACATCAAACCATTTGTTGTTAAGATTGTTGTGAAGACTTTCGCCCGCAGCGATGGGCCAGGAGAAAGAAAGCTATGAAACGTATCGGATTGAAGGTAAGCAGCATCCTGGCAGTCTCGCTGCTGGTGATCTGCGCAATGGCGCGCCCCTCTAACCTGTTGGCGCAGGCGCAGGGAACCGCCAGCATTCACGGCCATGTCCAGAATGCCATCGGGCAGCCGGTCAACAAAGGCGTCGTGAAGCTCACCACGGACCGCTCCTCTGATGCCAAGGACCGCAAATACCCGTATTCCTTCCCGCTCGATGCGAATGGAGACTACAAGGGCACAGGCATTGTGCCGGGCAACTACGTCGTCATCGTCTTCCAGGACGATAAGAGCCTGGACTTCAACGACAGCGTGGTCTTCGCGGGCACCGACGACAAGCTCGTCAACTTCGACATGACGCGCAAAGAGTACATCGACAAGATGACTCCTGAAGAAAAGAAAAATCTTGAGGAGTTCAAAAAGAAGAACGCTGAAGTCGTTGCCAACAACTCCAAAATCGCCAATCTGAACGCGACGCTGCAGCAGGCGCGCGCGGATACGAAGGCGGGCAACTTCGACGCGGCCATCACGGCGATGCAGGGTGCGACCACCACCAAGCCGGACGAATCGATCCTGTGGGTCGCGCTTGGCGATGCGCAGCTCGGCGCTGCGGACGCGGCGGCAAGGGCGGCCAAGGCTGCGGGCACATCCCCGACTGATCCTGCGATTCTGCAGAAGTACAGCGATGCTGCAGCTTCTTACAAAAAAGGTGTCGACCTGAACGCTGCCTCGAAGAAGCCGAATCCGGATATCGCGGCCTCGGCCTACAACCAGCTCGGACAGTCGCTGGCCAAGCAGGGAAACCTGAAGGACTCCTCCGACGCCTACGAGCAGGCCGCGAAGGCACAGCCTGCTTCGGCTGCAATGTACTACTACAACGAAGCGGCCACGCTCTACAACGCCGGCAAACTGCCTGAGGCCGGTGCGGCTGCGGACAAGGCGATCGCTGCCGATCCGAAGAAGGCTGACGCTTACTACATCAAGGGTCAGGCGCTGATTCCGCAGGCCAGCGTAGACCCGAAGACGCAGAAGATCGTCGCTCCTCCGGGATGCGTGGAGGCCTACCAGGAGTATCTGGAGCTTGCGCCGGATGGGCCTCATGCCGCCGACGTGAAGGGTATCCTCGAAGGTATCGGCGCGCCGGTGAAGTCGACCTACAAGGCAGGGAAGAAGTAATCACGGAAAAAAGAAAAAGGCCCCGGGCGACGCTGCTCGGGGCCTTTCTCTTTTGCGAGTGGGGGAGCACGCAATGAGCACGGCTGCGGTTGGAGTTGTCAGCTTCGATGAGGCGCTGAAGATCGTGCTGGAGCATACAGCAGGCATAGCGACACCGGCGACAGAAACCCGGTCGTTGCTCGCCTGCAGCGGTCGCGTGCTCGCGAAGGCCGTCGCGGCGGATCGCGACCAGCCGCCGTTTGACCGCTCGACGCGGGACGGATTCGCGGTAAAAGGGACGGACACAGCCGCGAGCGGCGAGCTTGCCGTCGTGGGGCAGGTGCGCGCGGGCGAGCGCTGGCAGGGAGCCGCGCTGGAGCAGGGAGTGGCGATTGAGATCATGACCGGAGCTCCCATGCCCCAGGGCGCGGACGCGGTGCTGATGGTCGAGCACGTGGAGCGCTCAGGAGACAGTATCCGCCTTGCCTCCGGAAAAAAGATCCAGCCCGGAGAGAACGTCGTGGCGCAGGGCAGCGAGGCCCGAGCCGGAGCAACCGTGCTGCCTGCAGGAACGGTGATCGAGGGTGCGGAGATCGCTCTGGTCGCGTCCTGCGGAGCCTCCACGCTGACCGTCTACCGCATGCCGAGGGTGGCGATTGTCGCGACCGGCGACGAGCTCGTCGAGCTGGACACGGTGCCGGACGCCCAGCAGATTCGCAACTCCAACAGCTACGGGCTGGCGGCGCTGGTGGCACGCGCAGGCGGCGAGCCGGTGCGGCTGCCCATCGCTCCCGATAGCCGCTCCGAGCTCGAACAGACGATCCATCAGGCCCGGACTGCCGATCTGATGCTGCTTTCGGGCGGCGTCTCGATGGGCAAATACGACCTCGTCGAGGAGGTGCTGCAGTCGCTGGGGGCGGAGTTTTTCTTTACCGGCGTCCACATGCAGCCGGGCAAACCGGTCGTCTTCGGCAGGCTGCCCGCAACGAGCGAACTGCCCGCTCAGTTTTTCTTCGGTCTGCCGGGAAACCCGATCTCGACTCAGGTGACCTTCCACTGTTTTGTCGAGCCGCTGCTCCAGGCCATCTCCGGAGCCGCGGTGCAGGGCCCGCGTTTTGTGCAGGCCACCCTGTCCGAAGAGGTTGCCGGAAAGGCCGGGCTGATGCGTCTTCTCCCCGCGCGCCTGACCTCGAACCGTGTCCGTCCCGAGGTGCGCGTCGTGGGGTGGCAGGGATCGGGCGATCTGGCGGCCAACGCCAGGGCGAACTGCTACGCGGTCCTGCCGCCGGAGCAGAAGCACTTTATCGCCGGAGAGGTGATCACGGTGCTCCTCCGGTAGTAGGCTTTATGCATGGACGAGAAAGAGCTGATCTATTCCGCTGAGTTAATCGTCGACGACGTGGCCGATGGTCTGCCCGACGCAACTCCTGCGCGCCTGTCGCACTTCGACGCCGCGGGCCGCGCCTGCATGGTGGACGTCAGCGCAAAGCTGGAGACGCGGCGTGAAGCAGTTGCCGCGGCCTTCGTCGAACTCTCTGAAGCAGTGCTGGCCGCCCTCCCACAGAATCCCAAAGGCAATCCGCTGGAGGTGGCGCGGTTCGCCGGAATGCAGGCGGCCAAACAGACCTCGAGCCTCATCCCCATGTGTCATCCCCTGGCGCTGAGCTTCGTCGATGTGCAGGCCCGCGTCGTCGAGGGCGGTGTCGCCATCGAAGCCACAGCCGCCACCGTAGCGGGCACCGGCGTCGAGATGGAAGCGATGGTCGCGGCCTCCATCGCCGCGCTCACCGTCTACGACATGACCAAGGCGCTCGACAAAGGAATCCGTATTCGCGACGTTGTATTGTTGCGCAAGAGCGGCGGAAAGTCCGGAGAGTATCGGCGCGAGCTGCTCTAAGCCACAGCCTACAGCGCCGTGGCCAGCGTGACCGCGAAGAGGTGGTGCTCGTCCTGCCAGGTCTTCGTTACCTCGAAGCCCGCGTCGGCCAGCAGCGACTCCACGGTGTCGGGAATAAATTTGTAACTGTTTTCGGTATGAATCGTCTCGCCCGGCGCGAAGTCCACGGCGAGCACAGGCCCTGCGGCGTTCTCCGGAATATGAACGCGCTGTGCGATGAGAGATTCGAGGTGCATCTCGATGCGCGACTCGGCCGCATTCCACAGCACCTTATGGCGAAAGTTATCCGTCGTGAAGTTTGTCCCAAGGTCGCGATTCAGCCGCGTAAGAACATTCAGGTTGAAAGCCGCGGTAACACCGGCGGCATCGTCGTAAGCAGCCAGCAGTGTGGCGATACTTTTATTCTCGCCGGGGCTCAGGTCCGTGCCGAGCAGCAGCGTATCGCCCGGCAACAGCTGGGCGCGCAGATTCCGCAGAACCCCCACAGCATCCTGCGGCGTAAAGTTGCCGATGCTCGAGCCAATGTAGACCGCCAGAGTTCGCGTGTTGGGCAGCCGGTTCAGCGGCAGCGCCTCACGCGTGTAATCGGCCACCTGCACCCGCACCGTGACACCAGGAATATTGGCAAGAATATTCTCTCTGGCCTCGGCAAGCGCGCTCTCGGAGACATCGACGGGCTGATACACCACCGTACCCTGCTGACGAACCGCAGCGGCGAGCAGCAGCCCGGTCTTGCTCGCGGTGCCTGCGCCGAGTTCGATGAGAGTAAGCTCTCCTGCCGGATGCGGCCCGTGCGAACTGGCGGCCTCACGCAGAATCTCCTCTGCATGCCTGGCGAAGATGCCGCGCTCGGTGCGGGTGAGATAGTACTCAGGAAGCTCGGTGATCTGCTCGAAGAGCTGCGATCCCGCCTCGTCGTAGAAGAGCCACGGCGAAAGCGTCTTTGGCATAGCCGACAGCCCCACGCGGGCCTCGTGGGCTATCGCGGTGCTGGTCGATATGGCTTCGGGAGCGATGGCGAATGAGGACATGAGGGGCACCTGTATGCAGCTAAGTTGTGGTGAAACGCACACCTTCATCGTTCGCTTCCCACCGCTCCCTGGTTTGATGCGGGTTCGACCCAGGCGATTCCTGCGAAGCTCACTCTTTTACGAAGGTATTTTTGACGAGGCAAAAAAATCAGGTCTTCCGGAGAATTTTCTCTGATGCTTCCCAGGCAGCCTGCAGCGAAGAACCAACGACGTGCGACGGTCAGGAAGTAACATCCTGGGCCAGGCGCAGCCCCGAAAACTGCCAGCGGGTTGCGGGCGCAAAGAAGTTACGGTACGTCGGACGAATATGCGTGGCCGGCGTAACGCACGAGCCTCCGCGCAGCACAACCTGCGACGACATGAACTTGCCGTTGTATTCGCCCAGCGCTCCAGGCAGCGGTTTATAGCCGGGATAGCCGGTGTAGCCCGACTGCGTCCACTCCCACACATCGCCGAACATCTGCTGCAGGCCGCCGAGTCCACTGGCCGGAGCCGGATGCAGGTTGCCTGTCTCCAGCAGATTGGGCCGAGGTGAAATCGCCAGCGAAGAGATTCTGCGCGTCTCCAGCCCCGGCGTCTTCGAGGGAGCAGACGAATCACCCTGCGAAAGAGCCTGCACAAGCTGCACTGCCGCGTGCTCCCACTCGAATTCCGTAGGCAGGCGATGTCCGGCCCACCGTGCATAGGCCTCTGCTTCGAAGAAGCTCAGGTGGCACACCGGGCTTTCGCTCAGGTCGTCCAGCGACTGAAAGCCGTGCAGCGTGTAGATGCACCAGCCTGCGTTCGTCGTGTTATCCCGCTGCCAGTAGAGCGGAGCCTGCCAGCCCTCCGCACGCAGCGTATTCCAGCCTTCGGACAGCCACAGTTCAGGCCGGTTGTAGCCGTTCTGCTCGATAAACGCGAGATATTCCACGCAGGTCACCAGCCGTGTGCCGAGCCGGTACGGCTGAAGGTAAACGGCGTGCCGGGGCGTCTCGTTATCGAACGCGAAGGCCTCCACGGCGGCCGGGTCGGGCGTCAGCCCAATCTGCGTCAAACCACCGGCAAACTCAACCCAGTCCAGCGGCGGCGCGATGGACTCATTCTTCTTTTGCCCGTGCGCTTCGAGATACGCCGGGTGCAGCGGATTAGTAAAAAACGCGTGCTTGATATCGGTGGCGATCAGCTCCTGGTGCTGCTGCTCATGCTCAAGTCCCAGAGCGATGCGCCGCGCCGCCTCATCTTCGAGCGGGTGCTGCAGCAGCGTCTCCATCGCGGCATCCACGCGGGTGCGGTAGGAGAGAATCTCGTCAAGCGCTGGCCGCGAAAACGAGGCGCGCAGCTTCTTCTCCGGCATATCGCCCAGCGAGTTGTAGTAGCTGTTGAACAGCCAGTAAAAATCCGGATGAAACGGCTGATAGCCCGCAACGAACTCACGCAGAACAAAGGTCTCGAAGAACCAGCTCGTGTGGGCCAGATGCCACTTCACCGGGCTCGCCTCCGCGCAGGACTGCACCATCAGGTCCTCAGGGGACAAGGGTTTACAAAGCTGACGGGTCGCATGGCGAACCGCCCTGAAGCGGGCCAGAAGAGAGGTTCCGGAGGTGCTGGGAGCTGTAGTCAGCGGCATGGATGGTCTCGCCCTTTTCGCTTTGTCTGCAATTCGCTAACCAAGATGTGATGTTCAGTAAGAGTATGTGGTTGCCGAAATGTTACAGAGGCACAGCCTGCGTGGTGTTCTCTACGCTACACCGCTCCGCCACGGCTGTCATCGCGAGAGTTTGGCCTCGAGCTCAGCTCCGGCCGTTATCGCTCCACTCGTAAACCACCACGCCCAGATCGTTCAGCGTCTTGATCACCGACTCCATATTGCGCCGGATCTGTGGCCGCGCGCTCACCGGAACCTCATGCGCCTCTTCCACCGCGATCACCCGCCCATACGGCCACGAGCTCTCCGGAATCGCATTCAGCGCGATCGGCAGCTCCGCCAGCCGCACATTCAGATCCTGCCGCCGCGCACCAACCGGTCGCAGCATCCCGCCCAGTCCCATCGTGCTCGTGTTGGCGTCCGCCGCAACCACATGCAGCGTCACCATGCCGCCCTGCACCGTCACATACGGGTTCTCCCACAGCGACAGGCTCTTGACCGCCATATACCGCGTCTTCGAGGGCGGCGGAATCAGTTCCATCTGCTGCCGTGCCTGCTCGGTCTCCTGCTGCTGCTGGGCCGCGATCGCCCGTGTCTCCGCCGCGCCCGGCGTTGCAGTCTGCGTACAGCCGGTCAGCATAAGAGGAAGCACGAGAGCAGAGACGAGAACGAGAGAGGTACGCACGGTTATCAGCATATCAAGCCTCGCCGTGCGTCTAAAAGCCAAATTCGCAGCCGGTGTCGACGTCATCACAATCCCGTCCACACCGGAGAGCGCTTTTCCAGAAACGCCTGGGTGCCTTCTTCTTTATCGCTCGTCCCGCAGAGCCGTCCAAAGATCTCCGCCTCCACGTCCAGCGCGGCATCCAGCCCCAGCTCCCCACCCCAGCGCACCGCCTCCATGCACCCCGCCACCGCCAGCGGAGCCACCGCCACAATCGCCCGCGCCACAGCCTCAGCCCGCTCCATCAGCCGCTGCGGCGGCACCACCTCGTCCACCAGCCCGATGCGCAGCGCCTCGGCCGCACCGATCATCTCGCCTGTCAGCAACAACTTCAGCCCCATCGACTGACCCACCAGCCGCGGCAGCCGCTGCGTCCCGCCGTACCCTGGAATCAGCCCCAGCTTTACCTCCGGCTGCCCCAGCCTGGCCGTCTCGCTCGCCAGCCGAATCGTGCAGGCCAGCGCCAGCTCGCATCCTCCACCCAGCGCAAACCCGTTGATGCACGCAATCACCGGCTTCCCGCAGGTCTCGATAAACCGAAACACCTCCTGCCCCCGCCGCGCCTTCGCCTCGCCCGCCGCCGCATCGATCCCGGCAAGCTCGGTAATGTCCGCTCCCGCCGCAAAAGCCTTCTCGCCCGCGCCCGTCAGCAGAATCACCCGCACCTCCGGGTCCTCCGCCATCGTCCGAAAGACCGCCTCCAGCTCATCGAAGACCGCCGCATTCAGCGCATGAAGCACCTGCGGACGATTCAGTGTCACCCTCGCAACCTGATCCTTCACCTCACACAGCAGCGTCTCGTAGTTCACGGAGCCCCTTCTTTCGCTCTGGGGATAAGTGCGGCAAGCCTGCAGCACACTCCCAGACGATACAATCGAAACTATGATTAAGGGAATAACACTGGTCAGTGCAGTTGCTCTGACCGACCTGACCGAGGTACCAGGCACCGCCCCCGGCACCGAACCAGCCACAGAATTTGACCAGCTCACCAGCCTCTTCTCCAGCCTCGGCTTCGAACACGGCAAGGGCTGGCAGGACGCAACCGGTCGTGGCGCCGCCTTCCTCGCGCCCATCGGCAACCTCGAATTCGTCACCGGCCGCCCACCCGCCGTGCCGCCCATCCTCGTCGAAGTCACGGATCTCGACGCCATCCACGCCGCCGTCCGCCGCTGGCTGCTCACCACCCGCCGCACCGAAGAGGTCGCAACCCTCCTCTCGGCCCCCGAGCTGACCCACTGGAACAGCCGCCTCTTCACCGCGCAGCTCACCCCGGAGCTCAGACTCGGCTTCTGGCAGTCCGAGAACCCCCTGCACAACCGCCCCGAAGCCGTCGAAGGCGACCTCAGCGCCGTCGGCATGTCCTTCGCCATCGTCACCACCCGCTGGAACACCGTCATCACCGACCGCCTCCTGCAGGGCTCGCTTGACGCCCTCCACCGCAGCGGAGCCGCCAAAGCCGACATCGAGATCGTCCGCGTCCCCGGAGCCTGGGAGATCCCCTCCGCCGCCCGCACCCTCGCCGAATCGAAGAAATTCGACGCCATCGTCACCCTCGGCTGCCTCCTCCGCGGCGAAACCGCCCACTACGAAGCCATCTACAACGAGGTCGCCCGCGGCATCGGCCAGTCCCAGCAGGAGACCGGCATCCCTCACGCCTTCGGTGTCCTCACCTGCGAAACCCTCGAACAGGCCCTCGACCGCGCCGGTCTCAAAGCCGGCAACAAGGGCTTCGAAGCCGCCATCGCCGCCATCGAGATGGTCTCCATCCAGCGCAAACTCGCAGCCCAGAACGGTCAGGTCGGAAAATAATGGGCACTCGCCGCAAGTCCCGCGAACTCACCATGCAGATGCTCTTCCAGGGCGACCTCGGCAAGCAGACCCCCGAGCAGGTTAAAAAACTCTTCTGGGCCTCCGTCGAAGACGTCGACTCCGAGACCCGGGGCTTCGCCGAGGATCTCTACCGCATCGCCACCACCCGCGACGAAGAGATCGACAAGCTCATCGAAGCCAACACCACCAACTGGCGCATCGAGCGTATGCCCGTCGTCGACCGCAACCTCATCCGCGCCGCCGTGGCCGAGATGCTCGGCTTCCCCAACACCCCCGCCGCCATCATCATCAACGAGTCCCTCGAAGTCGCCCGCCGCTACGCCGCCCCGGAGTCCATCCACTTCCTCAACGGTGTCCTCGACGCCATCGCCCGCGACCTCCTCAAAAAGCGCCTCGCCTGACCCATCCGGCCAGCGGTCGTCTCTCAGAACCTGTCTTACGCAGTTGTTCTTTTACGTCGTCATCCTGAGCGTAGCGAAGGGGACCCCCGTATTTCGTCCTTGCCTTTGCCTGTTCTTAAATCCGTCTCATCCGTGCCAATCCGTGTTAAGCCTTCCGCTTTAAACAGATTCTCCGTCCGCCGCCGCCGTCCACCATCGGACGCCCATGTCCGGTTATGGACAACCGCGCCCCCGCAGCATCTTGCCCGGACCCCCTAATTCCCCGCGAAACAAACACTTCCCGCGAAACCCCTCTGGCAGACTAATTGCTCCAACTCTCTCAGCCATCCCGCGAGGAGCACCGAATGCCGTCCATTTTTCGTGATCTGAAGATTGCCATCCGCCATCTGTCGAAGTCCCCAGGATTTGCCGTCACCGCCATCCTGATGCTCGCTCTCGGCATCGGCGCCACCACCGCGATCTTCTCCATCGTCGAAGGCGTTCTCCTCCGCCCGCTGCCGTTCCCCGATCCCAGCCGCCTCGTCGTCGTCGCCGACATCCTCCAGGGCGTGCAGACGGGGCCCGGCAACGGCGAAGCCGGCGTCACCGCGCCCGACATCCTCAACTACTCCCGCGACACCCACAGCTTCACCAGCCTCGGCGGATTCCAGGGCACCTCCTTCGAACTCTCCGGCCTCGGCGATCCCGCCACCGTCGTCGCAGCCCGAATGAGCGGCGGCGTCTTTCCCGCGCTCGGCGTCCAGCCTCTGCTTGGCCGCTACTTCACTCAGCACGAAGACGACCAGCACCAGCAGGTCACCGTCCTCAGCTACTCCACCTGGCAGAACCGCTTTCACGGCGACCCCACCGTCCTCGGCAAAAAGATTCTCCTCGACCGCAAACCCTACGTC
>Ga0302220_10003910_pt1 | contig 10082 bp, 7 predicted proteins | sample II_Palsa_E1_3_FD_194572 | JGI IMG/M metagenome (GOLD analysis project Ga0302220, IMG submission 194572) | Peat permafrost microbial communities from Stordalen Mire near Abisko, Sweden - II_Palsa_E1_3 | ecosystem: Environmental > Terrestrial > Soil > Palsa > Peat permafrost | place: Sweden... | reverse complement strand
CACGGCTTCGTGATGGTGATTGAATTGAAGCCCACGTTTTTACGTGGGCTTTTTCTTTATGCGCGGTGATTTGCGGCCTCGCGGCCTCGCGGGTTCGCGGGTTCGAGCCGACGAGACCTGTCGGAGACCGCTCGGTCGGAGCCACCCACAACCAACAACCCAGAGCGAACGCGACATCTTTCTTGACAAACCATCTTAAGATATATATCTTAAGATATGTCTTTTGATATTCAAGGAGATGCACCATGCGTCATCATCACGCACATTCGTTGAACGGCCGTGTCTTCGGGGAACGGTTCTCGCTACACGCACTCTGGCATGCCATCGGGCGCCATCATCATCGTCACGGCGGCGGTCCTTTTGGTGGGGCCGGCGGCCCCGGCGGTTTTGGCGGCGAGGGCGACGGCATGCCGCGCGGCCGCAAATTCACATCCGACGACCTCCAACTGCTGTTATTGGCGCTGCTGGCCGATCGGCCTAGCCACGGCTATGAACTGATCAAGGCGCTCGAAACCCGTTCCAACGGCTTCTACACGCCCAGCCCCGGCATGGTCTATCCCGCACTGACCTACCTCGAAGAGTTGGGCCATGTCACGGTGGAAGCGGAGGGCAATCGCAAGCGCTACGCGGTGGCCGAAGCGGGCCGCGAACACCTTGCGGCCAACCGCGAGCGAGTCGAGTTGATGCTCGCCAAGCTCAGCCACATCGCTCGCAAGATGGATTCGGTGCGCCGCGCGTTCGCAGGCGAGGAGGCTGGCGACGGGGTCCAGGAAGGTGGCTGGCTACCCGAACTGATACAGGCTCGCCACGCGCTAAAACACGCGCTGTTTCGCCACAGCGACGCACCCGTCGCGGAACAACGTCGTATCGCCGCCATTCTGTTGCGCGCCGCGGCCGAAATAACCGGTACAGACGATAGCACCACTGCAGTTTAGCCCGGTCGTGCACCGCAGCAGCAGCAGGGGACACGGTCGAGGCTCAACTCCGCCGCAGGTACGCCCAACATCATCATGGAGAACACCATGCCGAACAGGCCCAATCTTGAAATCACGCGCGTGCGGCATCCGCTCAAGTTTCGTTTGCTGCAAGTCAAACGCGTTCACGCTGTAACGCCGCATCTAGTGCGTATTACGCTCACGGGCGACGACCTGCACGATTTCGCATCCGATTCGTTCGACGATCATGTGAAGGTATTTTTCCCCGAACCCGGCGCGCAACGCCCGGTCATGCCGACGGCCGGCCCACAAGGTCCCGTATTCCCAGATGACCAGCCCCGGCCGGTGGCGCGCGACTACACGCCCCGGCGATACGACCGCGACAGCGCCGAACTCGACATCGAATTCGCACTTCATGGCGTCGGCCCCGCTGCCACCTGGGCAGCACAGGCGCAGATCGGTCAATACCTGGGCGTAGGCGGCCCGCGCGGATCGATGGTGATTCCGCAAGCTTACGACTGGCACCTGCTGATCGGCGATGAGACCGCACTGCCGGCTATCAGTCGCCGGCTCGAAGAGTTGCCTGCCGGCACGCGCGTTGCGGCGGTTCTGGAAGTTGCCACGCCCGAGGCGCGCATCGACTTCGCCACCGTGGCAGACCTGTTCGTCGTGTGGCGCTATCGCACTGAAGGCAGCGAACGCAGCGAACGTAGCGACTCCGACCACAATACCAGCGCATTGCTCGACGCCGTGCGTGGCACCTACCTGCCCGATGGCGAGGGCTATGTATGGGCGGCCGGTGAGTCGGCGAGTATCCGCGCGGTGCGCCACCATCTGTGTACCGAGCGCGGTGTAGATAAAGCGCGCATCCGCGCCGCTAGTTACTGGAAGCAAGGTGCGCCGGCTGTGCACGAAGCGCTCGATGACTGACGCGCACCGGTTGTGGCGCACTACACGGGCCGTCAGTCGAGACCCCCCAATTTAAAGGACATTGCCGATGTACACATTGAGCAACGACCGCGAACGCCGCCTGCTTTGGCTGCTCGCGCTCACCCAATTCACCGTCATCATGGATTTCATGGTGATGATGCCGCTAGGCCCGCAAATCATGCGCGCGTTCACCATCTCGCCCGCGCAATTTGCCACCGCCGTGTCGGCCTATTCGTGGTGTTCCGGTTTATCGGGACTGTTCGCGGCCACCTATGTCGATCGCTTCGACCGCCGTCGCCTGCTGCTGACGATCTACGCGCTATTCGCATTATCCAACCTCGCGTGCGCGCTCGCGGGCAGCTATCCCTTGCTGCTGATCGCCCGGGCGTTCGCCGGCATCACGGGCGGTGTGCTCGCTTCGGTCATCATGACCATCGTCAGCGACGTGATTCCAATCGCGCGACGAGGCACAGCCACCGGCGTCATCATGACCGCATTCTCGTTAGCGGCCGTTGCCGGCGTGCCCGCAGGCGTCCTGCTCGGCGCCCACTTCGGTTGGGCCGCACCGTTTGTCTTGCTGGTGGCGTTGTCGGTTGCGATTTGGCTGGCCGGCATGCGTATCATGCCATCGCTGGCGCAGCATCTGATTCATATCCCGCCCACGCTGAGCCAAGTGCTGCCCGAGCTATGGCGCTTGCTCACCCAGGGCCGGCATATGAGGGCGTTCGCGCTCACCTTCGTAATGATGACGTCGCATATGCTCGTCATTCCGTTCATCGCGCCCACGCTGGTCGCCAACCACGGCGTGCAACCTGCCCAACTGGCCTGGATGTACATGGCAGGAGGCGCCACGACCTTCTTTACCTCGCGTGCGGTTGGACGGCTCACCGACCGCTACGGCAGCCGTCGGACGTTTCGTACGATTGCGATCGTATCGGCATTACCCGTGCTCTTCATCACGCACTTGCCCAACATGCCGTTTGTATTCGTCGTGCTGTTTTTCCCGTTCTTCATGGTCGCGATGACCGGTCGGATCATTCCGTTGCAGGCGCTCCTTACCACCGTGCCGCAAGCCGCCAGCCGAGGCGCGTTCCTTAGCGCCAACAGCGCGGTGCAAGCGCTCGGTACCGGTTGCGGAGCCTGGCTGGGTGGATTGATGTTGTCCAGCACACCGAACGGACAGATCGCGGGCTACGGCATGGTCGGATGGACGGCCGTGCTGCTAATGGCGACGACCCTGATTTGGGTGGGATGGGTAAAAAGCGCAGCCGATGGCCCCACTGCAACGGCCGTGCTTGACTACGATGCGAGCGACGCGGTACCCACCGCGCCGCTCAACACACGAAACACTCAAGCCGCGAGCGGAGGCAGTTGATTCGCCGCGTTGCGCAATGCCGTGCGCAACCCTTCCTCAACAACCGGATGGTAGAAGGGCATTGCCAGCATGGCGTCGACAGTCAGCTCCATCTGCAGCCCCCAGGACAGCAAGTGAGCGATGTGTTCGGCATCGGGCCCGATCCATTCCGCGCCGACAAATCGCCGGGTCGTCTTGTCCACATACACGTGCATCAGACCACGGTTTCTGAGCATGACCCGGCTGCGGCCTTGATTTTCAAAACTGACCTCACCGACCACATAGCTGTCTGGCGCTAAATCTCTGAAAGCTGCACCCACCATGGCAATACCGGGGTCCGTGAACGCAATCGAAATCGGCGCGCGCCGCTTGAACGGCACCACGGTCGGGTAGTGCCCGGCATTGGTGCCCGCGGCACGTCCCTCATCGGCAGCCTCGTGCAACAGCAGCAAAATGCCATTCGAATCGCCCGCGACGAATACCGGGTGCTCGCCCGCTTGCAAGGTCAGCGGATCGAAGATCGGCACGCCCTGTGCGTCGAGCGCGAGCGATGTGTTCTCAAGTGCCAGCCCACCCACGTTGGGCGAGCGCCCGGTCGCCACCAACACATACTCGAACGTCTCGTCGATCGCTACGCCATCGACGGTGGTCACCTGCACCCGCACACCGTCTTCCTCACGCGTCAGCGATTTGATCTTGACCTGAGGCTCAAACCGAAATGCTTCGTTGAAAACATCCCTGGCGTATTGCCTGATCTGCGGGTCGGTGAAGGGCCCGACACGACCGCTTCTGCCGAACACGCTGACGCGCACGCCGAGCCGAGCGAGCGCTTGCCCAAGCTCAAGCCCGATCACGCCAATGCCGAACACGGCGATACTACGCGGCAGTTCCGACCAATCGAACACGTCGTCATTGATGATCGCCCGGTCGCCAAGCGCGCGAAACACTTCAGGAACATCGGCCTTCGAACCGGTTGCAATCACGACGCGGCTTGCTCGCACCAGCGTGTGATCGCCGACCTGCAAGAGCCCGTCGTCGACGAACCGCGCATAACCGATCAGGTGGTCCTGCGCCGGAAGCGCCTGGACGTCCTCGACGATAAACTCAACCAGCCGATCCCGCTCGCTCTTGACGCGCTGCATGACCTGCGCGCCGTCGATCCGTGTCGCGCCGTCCACGTGCACGCCAAACGGCCGAGCCCGGTCCACGGAATGCGCCGCTTCGGCGGCCGCGATCAGCAGCTTGGAGGGCATACAACCCACGCGGGCACACGTGGTGCCGTACGCGCCGCCTTCTATCATGACGACTGACGCGCCGGCCGCTTTCGCCGCGCGATATGCCGACAGGCCTGCGCTGCCGGCGCCGATAACAGCAACATCAATCTCTATGGTTTTCATGGCATTTCTTCGAGTTAAATCCAGCTTACACATCGGGGGCATCGAAGTCGATACGACTTTCGTATATCAGTCTTACCCCCGGGCACAGTAATCAAGGCATCCGAACTGCATGACTTCACTGTATGCCGGTGTAGAGGTGGCGTTAATCCCCGGAAAATGCAAAAACTTGCTCAAACGGCTCATAAGGACGATCGCCGCGGACAGCTCGGCGCGGATAGGCCCGGATAGGCCAACCCGCGCCTATCGAATCCGCGCGTGATCGGGGGCTTACGCGTCGCGCGTATCCACCCGAAATACCGCCACCGCGCTCGATAGGCGTCGCGCCTGTTCTTCCAGCGAGCTCGCGGCAGCTGCGGCCTGTTCGACGAGCGCAGCGTTTTGCTGCGTGACTTCGTCCATCTGAGCCACCGCGAGATTGACCTGGTCGATACCGGTGCTCTGTTCGGCCGCCGCCGCCGAGATTTCATTCATGATCGAGCTCACCCGAGCGATCGCATCGACGATCTCCTTCATGGTCGCGCCTGAGCGCTCGACCAGTTGAGCGCCTGATTCGACGCGGCCGGTCGAAGTGTCGATCAAGCCCTTGATCTCTTTTGCGGCGCTCGCGCTGCGTTGCGCCAGCGAGCGCACTTCGCTGGCGACGACCGCGAAGCCGCGCCCCTGTTCGCCCGCGCGGGCGGCTTCCACCGCTGCGTTGAGCGCCAGGATATTGGTCTGGAACGCGATGCCTTCGATCACGCCGACAATGTCGGCGATCTTGTGCGAATCGCCGACGATGTGTTGCATCGTGCCGACCACTTGTTGCACCAGATCTCCGCCTTGTGCCGCGAGCGCCGAAGCACCCTGTGCGAGCGTGCTGGCCTGGCCTGCATTCTGCGCGGTTTGTTTGACGGTCGAGGTCAGTTCCTCGATGCTCGCGGCCGTTTCTTCGAGCGACGCCGCCTGTTCCTCGGTGCGTTGCGACAAGTTGATATTGCCCGAGGCGATTTCGCTTACGCCGGTATCGATCGACTCGGTGCCCCGACGCACCGCGCTCACGGTAACGATCAGCGATTCCTGCATTTTCTTGAGCGCCGCAGCGAGTTTGCCCATTTCGTTGTTGCCGCCCGCGAGAACACGGCCCGTCAGGTCACCATTTGCGATACGTTGGAATTGCACGATCGCGGCATCCACCGGATACACGATCGCGCGCACCAGCGCCACGCGGCCGAGCCACGCACCCAATAGGGCCAGCCCCATGCCGACGAACACGGTCACGCTAACCGCATAGAACCGGTCCTGGGCCTCCTGATAGCGTTGCGCGCCGCGATCGAGTTGGAATTTCTCGAGCGCGAGCATCGATTTTTCGTAAGCGCTGTAAAGCGGCGGAAGTTTGTACGCCTGTAGTTGCAAGAAGCTTGCCTTGTCATTGGCCTTCAGTGCCGTGACTGCCGGGTCGACGCCACTGTGCAGGAAGGCGTCGCGCGCCTCCTGCATGCTCGCGGCCAGGCGCTGCTCATCTGAATCGGTGCTGGGGCGGCTCAGATAGTGAGCCAGGCGATCGTTCGAGATCTGTTGATATTGGTCGAAGCGCTTGAGCACCGCCGCGGCGCCGTCATGGTCGCCCAGATCGACTAGCGAAGCGTAGGTGGCCAGCGCCAGGCGCAAGCGCAGCAATTGACCTGCGCTGCCTTCGAGGTCGGCAACGGCAGGCGTGTCGACCGTGTACATCAGTTGCAGCGCCGTGTTACCCGCACGCATCGAGAGCAATCCGGCGGCTGCACCGATAAGCAAGACAATTCCGAAAAAGGCGATGGTCAGGCTCAGGGAGGCGCGAATTGACAGGTTTTTCAGCATGACTTCCTTTTAAGATGCGAGCCGTCGGTGGATGACGAGGCTTGCTGTCCGTGCGCGGGTAGCGCTACGGTCAGGTACCGCGCAGTTTGGGTTGAAGCGCGGCGGTGTACACGCGGTTAACGGCAAATCTGCGGGAAACTGAAGGGGCGAGCGGCGTCGGAGATCGGCGTCGGAGATCAGTACGAGGGGGAACTTCGGGTGGGAGGCGCAAGACTCGAGTGAAAAAGAATCGCCGCGTTTTCTGCGTGCGGAATGAAGCGAAAAAAAGCCCCACATCGACACGCATGTGGGGCTCCTTAAACACCGCGAGGCGAATTACATCGGCGGCGCGACGCCATCCTTCTCGACAAAGATGCGTGCGGCGGTAAGGTTATCCGCAGCGCCGGTCGCGACCACGAACACCTTCTTACCCGGGATCAGATCGGCACGCGAAGCCGGCACCGGTGTGACGACCGGCACGTTTTCCGGAACCGTCACTTGGTTGGTGCCGCCCTTATACGACAGCTTCAGGTCGCGACCATTGACACCCTGCATCACCGTATCGACGTTGGCGTTGGTCATCATGCTGCCCGGCAGCAGGTCCCACGCGTAGTTGCCTTCGCCGGTTCCACGCGCCGACTCCGGAAACACCAACACCTCGACAGCAACCTGCTTGCCGTCGGGACCCGGTTTGCTCGCTGTGCCGATAAACGAACCTTGCTTGATATCGGCGAGCTTCATGCTTTTGAGCGCGCCAACGGCTTGATCCGGTTTGATCGCGATCTTGACCGTATCACCGCTGCGACGATGAACCGTCAACGTCGTTGCATCCACCGAGACGATCTCGCCGCGGATGCGCACCGGCGCGGGGGTCTGGGCAAACGCCTGGCTGCTCAACAGCGCAGCCGAAGCGGCCAGCATTAACAATTTTGCTTGTATTTTCATGATTTCGCTTTCGCTAAGAGTGTAAGGAGTGGACCTCGCACGGGGCGCCGCCGCTGCGGATCGACGCATGGGGCACGCACGGTGCGTCAATCAGTCTAGCTCAGCGGCAAAATCCGCGCTTGGTGCGCCCCCGTCAACCGTGATGGTCTTCATGCGAACGTCCTGCCTGGCGATTCGCGTCGGAATGAGGCTCGGCGCGTGCGCGATTTTCCGGCGCGGCTGCGTGAGGTGCCTGCTGCGTGCGGGGGGCATCGCGTGGTGCCTCGCGGGGAGCCTCGTTGCGTTGGGGCTGCTGAGGTTGCGCTCGCGGCTCCAGTCGCTGCATGACAGGTGCATTAACCGTGCGCGGGGCAGGTGGGTGATAAGGCGGCTCCGTATGCTGCACAGGGGCCGCGTACCGTGGCGCCTCAGGGTGCATGGCCGGCGGGCGCGAATAGGCCGGTTGCTGCGACGGTGCCGCGAGTGAGCGCGGTGCCTGCATTGGAGCGGCTTGAGTTTGAACGGTTTGTGGGCGCGCTAACGGTACTTGAGCGGCTTGCGGACGGGGTGCTTCAACCTGGGCGGATTGCGCTCGGGGCGCTTCATCGTGCAATGCGGTCGGCGCTGGCATTTGGGCGTGCAGGCCATCCACGCCTGGCGAGCGTTGCGATGGCGGGCTCGGAACACGCACTTGCGGGGCGGCCACCTGACGCGCGATCGGACGTCTCACTGCCTGCACCACCTGGAAGCGCCCCAGGCCTGGATTTCCTTCGACCGAAGCGATGCCACCGTTCCCGCCAGCGGCCGGCACGGCGCGGGGCTCGGCCGGCGCCGGTTCATGGCGTATCACCGGTTCGCCTGCACCGGGAACACTCCCACCGGGAACCTGCGCATTGCGCTGCGCCAGCGTGTCGCGCAGGGCCGGCGGGACAACCGGGGCGCGAGTCGCTACCACCTGACGCGCTTGTGCAAGCTGCGGCGGCTGTTCATGGGCAATGCGGGCGTTCGGCATGAAGCTGGCGCGCACGGGTGCCACCGGCGGCGCACCATTGAGCACGCTCAACTGAGCCAGTTGCTCGGGACGCAATCGTTGCGCAATCGAGGCGACCTGTCGGCCCTGCACGAAGGCGCTGGCAGGTACCGCCGTGACCGCGCCCGGTACGCGCCGGTTGATATACACGTTATTGATGGTGGTGTTATTGATCGTCGTGAGGTTCGTCACCCGCACGTTGCCCACATTGAGGCGGTTGTAATAGGACGGGCTGGCCTGATACGCCGGTCGCCACGCCTCGCCGGGCGCGAGCGCAAACCACGCGATGCCGGCAGCAGCAGCGCCGCCGACCGCCAGGTTGACGTTCCAGTTGTTGCCGCCGCCGCCCACAAAAGCGACCAGCGCCGGTGAGTACACAGGTTGGCGCGCCGCGACTCTGGGGCCGGGCACCCATGCCCATGAGCGTCCGACGTGCGCCCAGCGGCCATAGTGAAACGGCGCAAAACCCCACGCTGCGTCATCCTGCCAGGTCCAACCCCACGGCGCGATCCAGGCCCATTGCCCTTGCTGGTATGGCGCCCAGCTGCCCGATTGCGCCACATGCGGCACCCAGATCTCGCCGTATGTCGGGTCGTTGCTCCAAGTGCCATTGGCATCGAGGTCCTCATAGCCGGGGATTTCGCGCGAGACGTAGCGTGCCGATACCGCATTGTCTTCCGCCTGATCGCGTCCCGCGACCCACTGGTCGAAACTGTCCAGCGCCGGCGCCGCGCCGGCCTGCGTTTCCTGCAGATTCGAACCGGTGAAACTCACTTGCTGACCGGCTTGCAGCGCGAGCGACCCGTCGCTGCCGTAGGCGGTAGCCGCGCCTACGCGCACGGTCACCGTCGACGTGCTGCCGTCAGGGGCGACATCGACCCGATACAAGCCCGGCGCGGCAATTTGCAGCGCCAGATTGGGCGTATCGATTTCATAGATGGTGCCGGGCGCAACAGCGCGAACGCGCAGATCGAACGTGCCCTGTGTCAGCTTCATCTGGGCCAACGTATCGCTGAGTTCGACGAACTGCAGGCTGGTTTGCGCGCCGAGACGCAAAGCGGTCGAACCGATGTGCAATTCCGAGCGGCCATTGGCATCCACCCACACTTGGTCGCCCGTGGTGAGCGGCCGGTTCAGTGGCGCATAGGCCCAGTCGGCGGCGCCCGCCGGCTCGAACGTGACCGGTCCGTCGATGTAATTGAGCTGCGCGACGCGGCTTGGCGGATCGGCATCCGGGGCGGTTTGCGCATCTTGCGCGCGCGCGCCGGGTAAGGCTGCGCCCAGTAATACGGTGAGCCCTGCAGTGAGCCCGAATGCGCGCCCGGCGCGCCAGCTAAAAGGGAATGGCATAACGATGTTTCCTTGCGGGGGCGCTGTTTGCGCGCCTATAAATGAGTATCCGATGGCTGCACTTTAGCGACCTCGCACACCAAATGGATGACTAAAGTGTTTGCTTTGTAAGCAACTATGTCCAAGCGGGCCCAAAGCAGGCCCAAAGCAGACCTCAATCGGCTAATGCGAAATCACTGAAAGGCGGGTTCGAACGGATCGCGCCGGGGTGCCCGGAAGTGGCACAATCAACGGACTAGAAAACCTCAGAATCGGAGATAGCGATGACGCAACAGGATCCGACCGCGGCGGCAGTCGGCGAAGCGCTGATTGAGCCCCGCGATAATCTCTCATACGTACGTGGCACG
>Ga0302220_10003907_pt1 | contig 10091 bp, 5 predicted proteins | sample II_Palsa_E1_3_FD_194572 | JGI IMG/M metagenome (GOLD analysis project Ga0302220, IMG submission 194572) | Peat permafrost microbial communities from Stordalen Mire near Abisko, Sweden - II_Palsa_E1_3 | ecosystem: Environmental > Terrestrial > Soil > Palsa > Peat permafrost | place: Sweden... | reverse complement strand
CAAAAAAGCGCTCGAGCTGACCCAGTCTCTCTATGACACCGGCATCGACGATAAAATCTCCGTGGTCGAGGCCGAGAATACTCTGCAAAACGCGCAGGCAACAGCCATCAACCTGGGAGTAGCCCGCGCGCAGTTTGAGCACGCTATCGCGGTCCTCGTTGGCGAGAACGCATCCGGCTTTTCCATCCCGGTCAAACCGGTCACGTCCACTCCACCCCCCATTCCGATTGGCTTACCGTCTCAGCTGCTCGAACGCCGCCCTGACATCGCGGCCTCCGAGCGCAACATGGCCTCCGCTAACGCGCAGATCGGTATCGCCGACGCCGCCTACTATCCGGACCTCACCCTCAGCGCGGGGGGTGGCTTCGAGAGCTCCACCTTCAAGCATCTGTTCGACTGGCCCAGTCGCTTCTGGTCCATCGGGCCTTCCGTCAGCGAGACTATCTTCGATGCCGGACTGCGTCGCGCCACGGTCAACCAGTTTATAGCCACCTATAACGCCGACGTCGCCAGCTATCGCCAGACCGTGCTGACCGCATTCCAGCAGGTTGAAGACGGTCTCGCCGAAGTGCGCATTCTCTCGCAGCAGATTATTCAGCAGCAGGCAGCCGCGCAGTCCGCGCAGCGCTTCGTCGACCTGGAGACAGCGCGCTACCAGACCGGTGTCGATCCATATATCGATGTCGTCACCGCGCAGAACACGCTGCTCACGGATCAGCAGGCGCTCGCTACGCTCCACGTCCAGCAGATGACAGCCTCGGTAAGCCTCATCGAGGCTCTCGGCGGCGGTTGGGACCGCACGCAGCTGCCGACACCGGCTCAGCTAACGAAGAAGATCGGGAAGGACGAGATCACCATCCAGAAGTAGCTGGCTGTTTGTGTTGTAGAAGCCGCTTCGTGTCCAGCCACGCCAGAAGTAGTGACGGTCGCGAAGGTTGCTCCGACAACGCACGAGGGGAAGTCCGAAGAAGGGCTTGACTATGAGGTTCAGCGCAGGGTAAACCTTTGCGATGAGTTTTTTGAAAAAGTTCCTCCATCGGAATTTTGTTGCGTCGGCCAGCGTCGTGCTTTGCTGTGGTGCATTCATGGCGCCTTCACGCATGCTGGCGCAGCAGCCAGCCGCCGCATCGGCAACGCCTCCGCAGTCCGTTAGCGCCGATCCTCCGCTCAGTGAGCGTCTCCATGCTGACGAGGCCCGGCTGCATCTTTCCGTGCCGGCGAATCCCAATCTGCCGACTCTCTGGCTGGTGGGCGACTCGACCGTGCGTAACGGCCACGGCGACGGTGCGAACGGCCAGTGGGGATGGGGCGAACCTCTGGTGGACTACTTCGATCCGACGAAGATCAACGTGGTCAACCGTGCGATCGGCGGCCTCAGCAGCCGCAACTTCATCACCGAAGGCCATTGGGATGAAGACCTCGCCATGATGAAGCCTGGCGATGTCGTTTTGATTCAGTTCGGTCACAACGACGGCGGAGCGATCGACGATCCTGCTCGTGCGCGCGCCTCGCTCCCTGGAGTCGGCGACGAGACGAAGGAGATCGAAAACCCCGTTCTCAAAATGCACGAGACCGTGCACACCTTCGGCTGGTACATGCGCAGGTACGTCGGCGATGCGAAGGCGAAGGGCGTAACGCCAATCCTCTGCACGCTGATTCCGCGAAAGACCTGGAAGGACGGAAAGATCGTTCGCAACGGCGACACTTACGCGGGATGGACGCGCACGGTGGCGACCGAGGAAAAGGTTGGGCTGATTGATCTGAACGAGCGCATTGCGCTGCGTTACGACGCGCTTGGCGAAGAGAAGGTCGAGCCGCTCTTCGGCGATCCTCACACTCACACCTCGCGCGCCGGTGCAGAACTGAATGCCGAGGTGGTTGTGCAGGGACTCAAGGCTCTGAAACCAGATCCTGTGGCTGGAGACTTCTCTGCGAAGGGTCGGGCGGTCGCTGCCGAATAAAAATATTTCGCGACGCAGGCGACGAAGCAGGGCTCTGCAGTATAGGGAAGATGCATAGAGCCGATTCGCCGCGTCTTCCCGCAGTGCTCTCTCTATGGGCCTGATAAGAAAATCCCATACATCTAGGGATTTCTTTTCCCTCACGCTAGTCTTCGTCTATCAAATATTTCTATAGCTGCATGGGCGTATTCCCGATGTTCAAAGGGAAGCGGCCTCTTTCTTTTTGCAAGCCTCTGCTCCGAGACGGTTGCCTCCATTCCGGAGGTCAAAAATAAATCTCAACTTTATTAACCTTTTCAGCGCGCAGTTTGCATTGGCTGCCAGCGGTCTCTAACAAAGCCAGAAGCCGTGTATCGCCTCGCTGGTCACGGTGATCTGGCCGGGAAATTACGAATCTGCATAACTTTTTGGAGGTCTACTTGCGATTTTGTCGGTTATTCGCTCTACTCAGCTTCTTCGCTGTCTCGTCTGTGCTCTTTGCTCAAACGAACACCACCTCCCTTAGCGGTGTCGTCACCGACCCATCCGGAGCCGTCATTCCGGGGGCTTCCGTCACAATCGTCGACGCGACGAAGGGAACAAAGAAGTCCATGCTCACCCGAACCAAGGGTGAGTTCGAATTTCCGCAGATCCCTCCAGGTCACTACAAGCTGAACGTCAGCTCACAGGGCTTCACCGACTCCACGCAGGATCTCGAACTGCTGGTGGCCTCTCCGCAGCAGCTCAACGTTAGGATGCTTGTGGGCTCGAGCGAGACGGTAGTCGTCGAGGCGGCAGCTGCATCCATTAATACCTCCGACGCCACGCTCGGCAAGCCATTCGACAGCACGCAGATTCAGAACCTTCCCTATCAGGCCGATAACGTCCTCTCGCTGCTCTCGCTGCAGCCTGGCGTTCAGTCGCTCGACCCCGGCGGCAAGACCGGCGGCCTCAATCAGGACTCCCGCACCGGGATCGTCAACGGAGCTCGCCAGGACCAGTCGAACGTCACTCTCGACGGTGTCGATGACAATGATCAGAACAACGGCTACGCCTTCAACGGCGTTCTGCGCTCTACTCGCGACTCTGTGGAAGAGTTCCGCGTCGTCACCAGCAACCCCAACGCGGACTCGGGACGTTCGTCCGGCGCGCAGGTCTCGCTCGTCACCCGCAGTGGAACCAATCAGTTTCACGGCAGCGCCTACGAGTACTACCGCGATCCGGGAGTCGCCGCCAACGACTGGTTCTACAAACAGAGCGAGATCGTCAGCGATGAGCCGAACGTCGCGGCGAAGATCCTGCAGCACACCTTCGGCGGCTCCTTCGGCGCTCCGATCATCAAAGACAAGCTCTTCTTCTTCGGCGCGTATGAAGGCTTCAAGCAGGCCAGCGATTCGGTCGTCCTCAACACGGTTCCCTCCGTCCTGAACCCCGCTCCGGGTGTGCCCACCGTCAACGGCTTCGGCGGCCTCATCACCCAGACCGTCACCTACCAGGACACCGCCAGCACCGCCTCCGCGCCCCACATCACAACGCTGCAGAAGTCGGACATAGCCGCCATGGACCCGAACTGCACGGCGGCTGGCTCCTGTCCCAACGGCCCCGGCGTCGATGCTGCATCCATCGCCTACTTCAATCAGTTTCCTCTCGCCAACTCGACCAACACCGGTGACGGATACAACTCCGGCGGATACGTCTTCGCCTCGCCCGCTCCGCAGTCTCTCATCACCAACATTGTTCGTCTGGACTACAATCTCACGCCCCGGCAGATCCTCTTCGTCCGCGGCAACCTGCAGAGCGACAACACCGCCAGCCCGGTGCAGTTCCCCGGCACGCCTCCAAACTCCAACACCTACAGCAACTCCAAAGGGCTTGCCGCGGGCCACATCTGGAACATCACCGACTCACTTACCAACAACTTCCGCTACGGCTTCATTCGTCAGAACCAGGCAGTGCGAGGAGCGACGCACGCGCCCTACATCACCTTCGACGCCGTCACCAACCTGACCTCGACCAACACCTCCACCATCTATAAAGTGCCCATCAGCAACTTTGTCGACGACGTCACGTTCGTCAAGGGGCGCCACACCATTCAGTTCGGTGTCAACGACCGCTTCATCTCCAACTATCGCTACGCCGACTTCACCCTTTACCCCACAGGTTACGTGACTGCGGATCTGCTCGCGACCGCTGCCATCGCGGGCAATGGAGGAAGCCTCGACCCCGGCGCATTCGGTTACCCTGCGGTCTCGCCCAACTTCTACACCTTCTATAACTCTGCGATCATCGGAGCCGTGGGAGCCATTACTCAGACACAGCAGTACGTCAACTTTCAGATCCAGGGAAGCTCGCTCGTACCGCTCGGCACCGGTATCGTTCCCACGCGCCACTATCAGTCCAACGAGCAGGAGTATTACGTCCAGGATAGCTGGAAGGCCACATCCCGTCTGACGATCACTGCCGGCCTTCGCTACAGCTATCTCGGCGTGCCCTACGAAACCAATGGCCAGGAGGTCGCACCGACCTTCAGTCTGCGGACCTTCCTCGCCAACCGCGTCGCTGCTGCAGCCTCCGGTGCTGCGGCCGCGGGTAACCCCGACAACACGCGCATCTCTGTCGCTCCCGCAGGCTCTGCAAACGGCGCGCCTAACCTCTGGACGCCGCAGAAGACCAACTTCGCCCCGCGCTTTGCCTTCGCCTATGCCATGCCCGACGACAAAACCTCGATTCGCGGCGGCTTCGGTATCGTCTACGACCACTTCGGCCAGGGCGTCATCGACAACTACGATGCCGACGGCGCCTTCACTCTCAACACCCTCTTTACCAATGCGAACAACAACATCGACACGGCTCCGCGGTTTACCGGTTACAACCAGGTTCCGGTATCGGCCCAGCATCCTGTAACCCAGCAGTTCCCGATTACTCCCGCGGATCAGAACTTCTCCTTCGTGGAAAGCATCGACAATACGATCAAGACACCATACGCGGAGACCTTCAACTTCACCGTGCAGCATGAGTTCCCCAAATCCATCAGCCTCACCGCGACCTATGTCGGCAGGCTCGGACGTCATGTTCTCGCAGGCCTCGACGTCGCGCAGCCGTCCAACGTCTACGATCCCGGCAGCGGCATGACCTACTTCCAGGCCGCTACCATCCTCGATAAGCTCGTCGACGCCGGTGCCTCTCCCAACAGCGTCCCGAACATGAAGTACTGGCAGGACATCTTCCCCAACGCCACCATGAATCAGCTCGATGCCAACGGAAACGTCATCGGAACCTACACCGGCACTCAGGCCATCTATGCCTCGCTGCAGGCCAACCGGGGCAATGAAACCAATACCCTGTTCGCCAACGACGTGCCCCAGGCAGGGTGCCCGGGCCCGAGCACCGGAACCTCGACTGCGTGCCGCTTCTTCTACCCGCAGTACTCCTCCATCTACATTCAGTCGTCGCTCGTCAGCAGCAACTACAACGCGCTCCAGCTCTCCGTGCGCCAGTCGCTGAAGTACGGCTTCCAGTACGACTTCAACTACACCTACGGCAAGTCCATGGACTACGGCTCCGAGCCGGAGCGGAAGGTGACCAACCCCATCATCAACACCTTCAACCCGCAACAGAACTACGCTCCGTCGGACTACGATATCCGTCACAACATCACGGCGAACTACATTGCTGCGTTGCCCTTCGGAAGAGGAGCGGCCTTTGCCTCGAATGTGAACGGATTCTGGGATCGGATCATCGGTGGCTGGACGCTCAGCGGTCTCGTTCACTACAGCTCGGGTCTGCCGTTCTCCGCCCAGGCCTTCAATACCTACGGAACCAACTTCGCCAACTCCAGCAACTTCATCCAGACCGGTCCTATCGCCAGCGGCGGCCACCGCTATGTCACCAACGGCGGCGCTCCATATGAGACCGCGCTGAAGAACATGACGGCAACCGAGGCCTTCGCGAACATGCGCTTCGCCTACCCTGGCGAGGCCGGACAGAGGAACAACTTCAGAGCGGACGGATATCTCTCTCTGGATGACGGTCTCTCCAAATCCTTCACGACCTTCCGGGAGCAGAAGCTGAAGATTTCGGTCGAAGTCTTCAACGTCCTCAACGATGTCCGCTTCAACACTCAGGGAACCGATGCTCAGGGTCTCCCTCAGATCAACAGCCAGACGACGAACGGTTCAAGTGTGCTCTTCGGGCAGTACAACTCGCTTCTGGTACAGCCTCGCCAGATGCAGTTCTCGGCCAAATATAACTTCTAACCAACAGAACATCTGATGAGCAAAAGCCCGGCCGGTAGAGTTCTCTCTCCCGGCCGGGCTTTTGCCGTTACCCGCTCTTTTCCAAACCTCTTCAGGATCGTCAGGCCTCGGCACGGGACATTAGTTCAGCTTATGGGGTATCAGAATTTGGAAATTCTCATCGCCTCTGGCTGAGGCTACCGTAGAAGCATGAAGAAGCAAGGCACGATCGCAATCGTTGGTGGCGGAGTCAGCGGTGCATTGACTGCGTATCATCTTGTCCGTCGCTCAGTACCTGCGCGGGTGGTCATTCTTGATCCTCATCCGCAGCTCGGTCTGGGGCTGGCCTATTCCACCCCCAGCCGGCAGCACCTGTTGAATGTGCCCGCAGGAAAAATCAGCGCACTCCCCGATCAGCCCGATCATTTTCTTCGCTGGCTGCAGATGCACTACGATCCAAAGATAACTGCGGCAGACTTTGCTCCGCGCGCAGTCTTCGGGCAATACATTCAGTCTCTGCTTGCAACGATACAGGGAATCGAACACCTGCAAACGGCTGTGTTCGACTGCCACGTCGCGGGAGCACAAGCGACGTTGAGCCTGGCTGATGGGACAACGCTCACGGCGGATGCAGTCGTCCTCGCAACCGGCAACTTCAACCCCGCAGCTCTGCCGGGCATCAGCGAAGAGGTAACCCGCAGAGGAGTCTATCGCCACTCCGCCTGGGAAGACGCAACGTATGAGAACCTGCCGGTCGATGCGCCCATTACGCTGATCGGCACTGGCCTTACGGCTATCGATGTGCTTCTTCGCCTGAGAGAGCGCGGACATCGCGGTATCGTCACTGCAATATCGCGGCACGGCATATTTCCGAATCGTCACGCGCCCTATGAGCCGTTGGCTGAATGCATCATCACGGGCGAGCCTCCGGCGAAGGCGCATGAGCTGCTTCATGCCGTGCATCAGGCCATCAAAGCGGGCAAGCCGTGGCGCGCTGTTGTGGACAGTCTCCGCGCAAGGACGAATGAGCTGTGGCTCGCGTTGTCACCGGCAGAGCAGCGCCGATTCCGCCGTCACCTGCTGCGGCGATGGGAGGTCGTGCGACACCGCATGGCGCCTCCCATCGCGGACCACCTCGATGCAGAGTTGGCTGCCGGTACACTGGTACATCATCACGGCAGTCTTCATGCTGTCACTTCGGCGGAGGGAGGAGCCACCGTGCAGTTTCGAACGAACAGCGCAAACATGGTCGAGGTCGCTGCTGCGCGCGTCATCAACTGCACCGGCCCGGATATGAACTACCACCGTGTCGGCTCTCCGTTGTTGAACAGCCTCTTCGCTCAGGGACTCATCGTCGACGGCCCGCTCGGCAACGGTCTGTGGAGCGATCAGCACGGAGCCTTACGCACACAGGATGGAACATCTTCATCGGTCCTGTTCAACGTCGGTCCTGGAAGGATGGGGACACTGCTCGAATCGATCGCTGTGCCGGAGCTGCGAAATCAGGCGGCCGATCTCGCTGAGCTTCTCGCCGCAGAGACCTCACCGGTCGAACTCCTTTGCGAGAAATGCGAACGCCTGAGCGGTGTGGCGTAATCATGACCCAGCTGGTCAAAATCAAAGCTGAATCCACAGGGAAGTGGACGCGCTATCCGGAACAATTGCTTTGGGCTGCGGTAACCGCTCTGGTGAGCAGCGCGGCCTGTATTCTTTTGCGCGAGGTTTTTCAGGTATTGCAATGGTCTTTCACGGGGCACTTCGGGCTCCTGTCGACCGCTGCGGCTCAGTTGCCGTTGTGGCGTCGTGCGATCACTCCCGTCCTTGGAGCTGCCGCGGCTTCGCTGGTTATCTGGATCTCGTGCCGCATCTGGAAGACGGGCAGGTCCAGAGATTATGTCGAGGCTGTTCGCTTCGATGACGGGCGTATTCCGTTCGTGCCGACCTTGTGGAGAACGCTGTCCTCGTCGTTTTCCGTTGCCACCGGAGCCGCAATCGGACGCGAAGGCTCCATGATCCAGTTCGCCGCTGCCATCACCTCCTCGCTTGGAGGTCGTCTGCGTCTCTCTGCGCTTCCGTTGTCGCGGCAGGTTGCATGCGGAGTCGCCGCTGCGGTTGCAGTTGTCTATCAGGCCCCTGTCGCGGGTGTCTTCTTTGCGGCGGAGATTGTGCTCGGCGGAATTACTTTGAGCGAGCTTCCTCTCCTTCTCGTCTCGGCGTTCGTGGGAGTATTTACAAGCCGTCCTCTTCTTGGCGGCGGTCCGATCTTTCGCGCACCAGGCCCCATCGGCTTCGATCTGCCTCATCTGTGGCTTACTTTGCTGCTGGCGGTTTTGATAGGTGCTCTGGGGCCCGTTTACTACTGGCTGATTCACAGCATGAGTTACGCAGGGAAGTGGCCTTTAGCGCTTCTCTGGAGCGGAGCTGTGGTTGGCGCACTGTCGTTGCGACAGACTGAGGTATGGGGCAACGGTGATGTGGCATTGCTTCACATCATGCAGGCCACACCCGCTGTCCGGGCGACATTGATTGTTCTTGCTCTTCGGCTCTGCGCCACGACATTCTGCGTCGGCACTGGCACGGTCGGCGGTGTCTTTACGCCTACGGTGTTTGCAGGCAGCGCCATCGGCCTGCTCCTCGGTCACCTGATGCACATTCCGAATCCCATGCTCTTCGCGATCGTGGGAATAGGCTGCCTGCTTGCCGCGGCGACGCATGCTCCATTGATGTCTGTGTTTATGGCGGTGGAACTCACAGGCCAATGGTCGCTGTTGCCTCTGCTGCTGCCGTGTACTTTGATTGCGTGGCAGGTGTCGTGCCATCTCTCTTCGCGCGGCCTCTACGCCCTGGCAACTACAGAACCGACGCCATCTTCCGCATCCCCGGCCGATACCGTCAGGAAGATCGGAAGCAATTCCGAGGTTGCCTTCGCGCATAGTGAGACGACAGAATAAGCTGGTACGCAGAGAGTGTAATGGAAAACTTCCGACTCAAAGTATTCCGCGTCGTCGCCGGACATCTAAACTTCAGCCGCGCTGCCGAAGAGCTGCTGCTGACCCAGCCTGCCGTCACGCAGCAGATCAAAGCGCTCGAAGACGAATACGGCGTTCCGCTCTTTGATCGCAGCGGTGGCCGCATCACACTGACGCCGAGCGGACAGGCGCTGTTGCCCTATGCTGAGAAGTTGAAAGAGATCTCCGAAGAGGCTTACACCGCTGTTGCCCATGCTTCCGGAAAACACGGTGGACAGCTTACGCTCGGCGCATCGCAGACGATCGGACAGTATCTGCTGCCAAATCTTGTCGCTGGTTTTTTGCGCGAGAATCCACGCGTCTCGGTTACAGCAACGAGCGGAAATACGGATGCAATTCTTGAAGCGCTCGTCGGACACAAAATCCAGCTTGCTCTGATTGAAGGACCTGCTCTCCGAAAGGATATTCATGTCGAGCCTTTCATGGAGGATCAGATGGTACTGGTTGTGCCGGCCAGCCATGAATGGGCGGACCATGAGGTCGACCTGACCGCGCTTAAAGATGCTCCGCTGCTGATGCGTGAGTTCGGCTCCGGGTCGCGACGGGTAGTTGAGAACGCGCTGGTTCAGGCTGGAGTTGGCAGGAAAGATATTAAAACGAGGATGGAACTCGACTCGACGGAGGGACTGCTGAGCGCCGTCGAAGCTGGCCTCGGAGTGACTTTCGTTTCGCGCTGGGCTGTGCGCAATCAGCTCTCGCTGGGAACGCTCAGGCTCGCGCGGGTGCGTGGCCTCAAACTATCGCGCATGTTCTCTATTGCCTGGCCTTCCGGTCCGGAGCCCACCGGCAATGCAAACGCCTTTCGCTCTTTTCTGCTTGCCCGTTCGCTCGAACTGGCGCCCAGAGTGACGGGCAGGGCAGCTAAAAAGAGTCGAGCGTAAGCTCGC
>Ga0302220_10003905_pt1 | contig 10092 bp, 11 predicted proteins | sample II_Palsa_E1_3_FD_194572 | JGI IMG/M metagenome (GOLD analysis project Ga0302220, IMG submission 194572) | Peat permafrost microbial communities from Stordalen Mire near Abisko, Sweden - II_Palsa_E1_3 | ecosystem: Environmental > Terrestrial > Soil > Palsa > Peat permafrost | place: Sweden... | reverse complement strand
TGGCTCACCGTCAATGGCGAAGAGAAGCAGCGATCGGACATCTCGCAACTGATCTGGTCGGTGGGCGACACGATCGCGTATCTGTCCACGCTATTCGAGTTGTTCCCTGGCGACCTGATTTTCACCGGCACGCCTGAAGGCGTCGGCGCGATTCAAAAGGGCGACCTGATGAAGGGCGGTGTCGACGGAATCGGAGAGTTCTCCGTGCGCGTGGTCTGACTATAAAAACGGAGGGGATCCATGAAGCTATACAGCTATTTTCGTAGCTCGGCGGCGTATCGCGTACGCATTGCGCTGAATCTCAAAGGGCTCGCCTATGAGTACGCGCCGATCCATCTTCTGCGCGACGGCGGGCAGCAACTGAAGCCGGACTATCGCGAACTGAATCCGGACGGCATCGTGCCCACGTTTATCGACGGTGATGACGTGCTCACGCAGTCGCTCGCGATCATCGAGTATCTGGAAGAGACGCATCCCGAGCCGTCGTTGTTGCCGGGCACGCCATTGGATCGCGCGTTCATTCGTTCGGTTGCGCTTCAGATTGCGTGCGAGATCCATCCGGTCGACAACCTGCGTGTGCTCAAGTATCTGAAGCACACGCTGAAGGTTGGCGACGAAGCGAAAGACGCTTGGTACCGGCATTGGCTGGAATCGGGTTTCGATTCGCTTGAAAAGCGGCTCGCAAACGACTCGCGCGTGGGCAAGCTGTGTTTCGGCGATACACCCACGCTCGCGGACCTATGCCTCGTACCGCAAGTGTTCAACGCGCGGCGCTTTAATCTCGATATGAGCCGTTATCCGACGATCGAACGTATCGCCGATCACGCCGCGCAAATCGATGCGTTCGCGCGTGCCGCGCCCGGACAACAACCGGACGCTGAATGACGACTGCCGTTTTTTTATCCGGCGCCGGGCTTGGCGCAAGTCTGATTATCGCGATTGGTGCGCAAAACGCTTTTGTGTTGCGGCAAGGCTTGAAACGGCGGCACGTGGGCTGGGTCGTTTTTATCTGCGCGCTGATCGACGTATTGCTGATCGGGCTGGGTATTGGTGGGATGGGGGCGTTGATTGCGCGAGCGCCGGTGTTGCTCGGGGTGATTCGATGGGCGGGAGCGGTGTTCCTGTTTCTCTACGGTCTGCGGGCGTTCCACGCGGCGTGGAAAGGGCCAGGGCACTTGAGCGCCGAGAGCGGCGAGTCGCAGACAGCGTTGAGCGCGGTAACAACGGTGCTCGCTTTATCGCTGCTGAATCCGCACGTTTATCTGGATACCGTCGTCCTGCTCGGTGGCATTGGTGCAAGGTACGGTTGGCCGGGGAACGCGTGGTTTGCCGCAGGGGCAATGTGTTCGTCGATCATCTGGTTCACCGCGCTCGGGTTCGGTGCTCGCTTGCTCCAGCCTCTGTTCGAGAAGGATGTCTCGTGGAGAGTGCTCGATGTGATCGTGGGGATTGTGATGTGGTGGATTGCCGTGGCGCTAATCCTGTCACGGTAGGACGCGCGTAGCCGCGGCCTGGCTGAGCGCCAGGCCGCGGCACCGGTTCAACTTCCGAGCAATGCGTCCGCAAATTCGTCGGCGCTGAAGGGCTGCAGGTCCTCGACTTTCTCGCCCACGCCAATGAAGTAGACGGGAATCGGCCGCTGCCGCGCAATGGCTGCGAGAATGCCGCCCTTCGCAGTGCCATCGAGCTTGGTCACGATCAAACCCGTCAAGCCCAGCGCATCGTCGAAAGACTTCACCTGGGCGAGTGCGTTCTGGCCCGTGTTGGCGTCGATGACCAGTAGTACCTCGTGCGGCGCGTCGGGCTGTGCCTTTGCAATCACGCGCTTCACCTTGCGCAGCTCTTCCATCAAGTGAAGCTGGGTCGGCAAGCGGCCCGCCGTGTCGGCCATCATTACGTCGATCTTGCGGGCACGGGCGGCGCCGACTGCGTCGAAGATCACGGCGGCTGCATCGCCGCTCTCCTGCGATACCACCGTCACGTTGTTGCGTTGCCCCCAAACCGTGAGCTGTTCGCGTGCCGCGGCACGGAAGGTGTCGCCGGCAGCGAGCAGCACGGATTGGTCGAAGCTCTGCAAATGCTTGGCCAGCTTGCCAATGCTTGTGGTCTTGCCCGCGCCGTTCACGCCGGTGATCATCATCACGAGCGGTTGGGCGCGACCGAGCATCAGCGACTTCTCAAGTGGCCGCAGAAGATCCGCGAGCAGCGAGCGCAGCGCGGCCTTGACCTGCATCGAATCAGTGAGTCGTTCGGTGCGCACTTTTTCACGCAACGCTTCAAGCAGATATTCAGTGGCATCGACACCCGCATCGGACATCAGCAAAGCCGTTTCGAGTTCCTCATACAAATCCTCATCAATCTTCGCGCCGATGAAAATCCCGGTCAGGCCCGAACTGGTCTTCGAGAGTCCCGTTTTCAGGCGCGTGAGCCAAGAACGCTTAGCGCCCGCTTCGGGTTCTGGCGGCGGCACAATCACGACGGTTTCTGCCGGCGCCTTCCATTGCGATGCCGTACGGCCTTGCCAGTAGGGTTTGGCTTCTGGTGTGGTGGTTGCCGGCTGGACAACCGGGGCCGTCGATGCAACTGGCTGCGCCGGCGTAACCGGCGTCGTCGCGTGCGGCAGTGAAGCGCTCGGTGCATGCGGGGTCGTGCCTGCGTGCGCGCCATTACCGATCGGAGAGTCTGAAGCGTGAAGCGCGCTCTGACCGGAATCCGCCGATGAAGTTGAACCCGAGCCCGAACCCGTGCCCAATCCGCCAACGTCAGCCGGACGCGCCGACCGGTCAAGCGATTCCACTGGAGCGCCGGATGTCCCGTTTTCAGCCGTGGACCCCGTCCCACGCGCCGGTGCGTCCGGCATCCGGGGCGTGCCAGCCGCCAATGCCGTTCCCCGCAGTGGCGTTTCCGAAGCCCGATCCTCCGCCGCAGCGTCTTCCCGCGCCGTTTCCACGGGCTGAGCCGGCGTCACCGGCGTACTTGCTGCGTGTCTGAGCCCTTCAACGTCCTGGGAACGCGCCTCAGCAACGTCTTCGGCTTCGTTTTCCTCGGGCGTATCGGGATCGGTATCGGTCGATTTGCCTATTAATCGTTTGAAAAAGCTGAACATGGTCTGCAGTGGTGGGGTGGCGCGTTTCTCGATGCCGTCGCAACCGCGTTTCTGCGTCGAACGAGCGCAGGACGCAAACAACGCGCAAACGCAAAGGTGACGATAGCTGCCGTGCCGCGAAAGACCGCCGGAAACAGCGGGAAGAGGCAGAGAAGCGGCGGGAAGACGCGGGAAGCGGCGAGCGTGTGCGCAAAAAGAGCGAAAGACGCGTATTTTATCAGCCGGCACCGATTGTAGTGTCCGGCCCGAGCGCGAACCCCTGCATCGGGTGCGGCGGGGCTGTGGTAACGTGCCCGCATCGGCGACAACCGAATTGCTGCAACCCGATCACGTTCTAACCCGACCCGCGCGGATCATTCCGCCGCTGCTACCTACGCCACGCACGTCCATGTCCCGATCCTCGATAACCCGCGCGTTAGAGCGAAATCCCGAGCGAAATCGCGAACGCGGCGCCGAGCGCACCGCCGAACGCGCTCCGAAAGTCCGTGAAGCTGCGCCATCGCGCGGCGGCAAGGCGCATTCCATCCGAATCATTGGTGGCGACTGGAAGCGGACGCCGCTGCCCGTTCTGAGCCTGGACGGCCTGCGTCCGACGCCCGACCGGGTCCGTGAGACGCTGTTCAACTGGCTGGGCCAATCGCTCGACGGCAAGCGTTGCCTCGATCTCTTCGCCGGCAGTGGCGCATTGGGCTTCGAAGCGGCGTCGCGCGGCGCGCTACGCGTGCTGATGGTGGAACGCAGCGGCCGCGCAGTGGCGCAACTGAAGGCGAACCAGACCCGCCTGGCCGCGAAAAACATCGAAATCGTGGAAGCGGATGCGCTGCGTCTTGCTGTGGGCCTGGCGCCGAATTCCTTCGATGTCGTGTTCCTCGATCCCCCTTTCGGGGACACCGCCATGCTTGAGCGCGCCATTGAACTGGCCGTGCCGCTGGTGTCGCCGGGCGGCGCGCTGTACATCGAATCGGGTGAGCCCGTCGATCCTGCGCAAACGCCGGCGTTGTCCGGATGGGCGATTACCCGCGAAGGCAAGGCTGGCGCGGTCCGCTATCATTTGCTGCGGCGCGAAAATGAGGAATAATGCGCGTTCCCAAATGCCTGCCGGGCGATGCCCGGCCGACTGTGGACGGTGCGTGATGGACGTGATGGACGTGATGGACGTAGTGGGCTCAGCAGGCGCCGGGGCATCGGAGGAATTTTCTGGTCTTGTCGATGCCGGCGGCGGCCCAATCTGTAGCGAAAGACATACCAGAAGAAGTATCAGAAGAGGAGATGCCCCATGGTTGTAGCCGTTTATCCCGGAACGTTCGACCCGCTCACGCGCGGTCATGAAGACCTCGTGCGACGTGCATCGAGTATTTTCGATACCCTGGTGGTCGGAGTCGCAGATAGCCGGAACAAGAAGCCGTTCTTCAGTTTGGCGGAGCGGCTGGATATAGCACACGATGTGCTGGGCCACTATCCGAACGTGCAGGTGATGAGCTTCAAGGGGCTACTGAAGGATTTCGTGCGCAAGAACAATGCGCGCGTGATTGTGCGGGGTCTGCGTGCCGTTTCCGACTTCGAATACGAGTTCCAGATGGCGGGCATGAATCGTTATCTGCTGCCCGACGTCGAAACGATGTTCATGACGCCGTCGGATCAATATCAATTCATCTCGGGCACGATCGTGCGCGAGATCGCGCAACTCGGCGGCGACGTCAGCAAGTTTGTTTTCCCATCGGTGGAAAAGCGCTTGCAGGACAAGGTCGGTCCGATTGCGCCGGACCCATCGGTGCCGTGAGCGTTTCAAGCGTTCACTGACGCGCGCTCATCCAGAGCGTGCGGGCACCGAAAAAGCCGGCTGAGATGCCGGGCGAAGAGAGTAAAGCATGGCCCTGTTCATTACCGACGAGTGCATCAACTGCGACGTGTGCGAGCCCGAGTGCCCGAACGACGCCATCTCGATGGGGGTCGACATCTACGTGATCGACCCGAACAAGTGCACCGAATGCGTCGGCCACTACGATGAACCGCAATGCCAGCAAGTGTGCCCGGTGGATTGCATCCCACGCGACCCGGCGCATGAGGAAAACGCCATCCAGTTGATGGCGAAATATCACGTGTTGATGAAAGCCAAGGGCGCTTGATTTAACGTCGAGCGTCAGGCATCAAGCCCCGTTCACGCGCGGCCTCAAAGCAGCGCGCGCAGCGCCGCTAGCAGAGCGTCGCAGTCGGCATCGGTGCCAACAGTAATCCGCAGATGCTGGTCGATTCGCGGCATTTTGAAATGCCGCACGAAAATCTCCTTCTCCTTCAAGCGCGCGGCCAGCGTGGCGGCGTCGTGTTCCGGATGGCGCGCGAATACGAAGTTCGCGGCAGACGGCACCACATCGAAACCCAACGCTTGCAAGTCCGCCGTCAGCCGTTCGCGGCTGGCGATCACCTTCTCGCAAGTCTCGCGAAACCAGTCGTCGTCTTCAACGGCCGCGATCGCTGCGGCTTGCGCCAGCCGGTCGAGCGGATAGGAATTGAAGCTGTCTTTCACCCGTGTCAGCGCCTCGATCAACGCTTCGTGTCCGAGCGCAAATCCCACCCGCATACCTGCCAGTGAACGCGCCTTCGACAACGTCTGCACGACCAGCAAATTCGGATTTTCATCGATAATCGTCACCGCCGATTCCGCGCCGAAATCCACATACGCCTCATCGATCACGACAACCGAGTCCGGGTTCGCCGCGAGCAGCACCTTGATCTCGGCGAGCGGCAATGCGCGGCCGGTCGGCGCGTTCGGATTGGGGAGCAGCACGCCGCCGTTAGGCGCGCGATAGTCGTCCACATCGATACCGAAATCCGCGTTGAGCGGCACTACGTCGACCGCAACGCCGTATAACTGCGCATAGACGGGATAAAAGCTGTACGTAATATCGGGAAACCGGATTGGCTTGTCGTGCTTGAGCAGCGCCTGGAACGTGTGCGCGAGAACCTCGTCCGACCCATTGCCGACAAACACCTGGCTCTCGCGCAGGCCGTGATGCTGCGCGATGGCCGCGCGCAATCCATGCGCCGTTGGATCGGGATATTTGCGCAGTGAGTCACCGTCCTCGCCGAGTTCGCGCCGGATCGCATCGACTACGCGCGGTGAGGGGGGATAGGGATTCTCGTTCGTGTTGAGCTTCACGGGACGCGCGAGCGCCGGTTGTTCGCCCGGCACATACGGCGTCAGCTTATTGACGATATCGCTCCAGAAACGGCTCAAGATTCGCTCCTTAGTTGTCCCTTACTTGTCCTTTCGGGACGGGGTAATGCGAATTCACTACTGTGCGTTGCGGTGCAGATTCATCATCGCGCGTTCCATCTCGTCGTTGATCGCGAACGGCATGACGGCGAGGGCGCGTTCAATCGATGCATCGATCACGTCCTGTTCTTCACGTCGCGGCGGTTTCAGCACAAAATTCGCCACATCCGGTTTCGCACCGGCCCGTGAGGCCTCCGGAATCAGATCACGCGGATGCCCGATGCCGATCCGCAACCGCCAATAATGTTGCACCGACAAATGCGCGGAAATGTCCTTCAGGCCATTGTGGCCGCCGCTGCCGCCGCCAAGCTTCAGCTTGACCGTGCCGGGCGGCAGATCGAGTTCATCGTGGGCGACCAGGATCTCGTCCGGCAAGATCTTGAAGAACTGCGCAACGGCCACGACCGATTGCCCTGATCGATTCATGAACGTCTGCGGCTCGAGCAGATGAATCTCCTGGCCGTTGAGCCGCCCGCGGCCGTAGTGCCCGTGAAACCGGCGCTCGTCACGCAGCGAGGCACCGGCGTCGCGCGCCAGATGGTCGACGAACCAGAAGCCTGCGTTGTGACGGGTCGCGGTGTATTCGGCGCCCGGATTGCCGAGCCCGACGATCAGTTTGATCATGTTCAATCTTGGCGGCGTAGGACATCAACCGCACCGGAAAAAGGCCAAAAAAAACCCGCCGGAGCAGAGCAACGGCGGGTCACTTCGTCCGCTCTTGTGGGCGGACCCCAGAGCGGACTCAAGCGGACAGGCTTCAACCAGACTTATGCAGCCGGCTTGTCGCCTTCGCTCGGAGCAGCAGCGCCACCCGAAGCAGCTTCGTCGGACACGACGGCAGCCGGGATGGTTGCCGAAGCGATCACCGGGTTTTCTGCTTCAAGGTGAGCGACCAGTGCCACGCCCTTCGGCAAAACGATGTCCTTCACGTGCAGCGTGTGACCGGCTTCAATCTTCGCCAGATCGAGTTCGACGAATTCCGGCAGGTCAGCCGGAAGGCATTCGACTTCGATTTCGTTCAGAACGTGCGAGATCACCGCGCCGCCAATCTTCACAGCCGGGTTCGTTTCTTGATTCAAGAAGTGGACCGGAACCTTGGTGTGCAGCTTCTTCGATGCATCGACACGTTGGAAGTCAACGTGCAGAACCATTTGCTTGAACGGATGGTATTGCACATCGCGCAGCAGAACCTGTTGCGACTTGCCGGCGACTTCCAGGTCTAGGATCGACGAATGGAACACTTCTTTCTTCAGCGCGTGCCAAAGTGCGTTGTGATCGAGCTCAACGGCTTGAGCTTCAGCATTTGCGCCATATACGATGCCCGGGGTCTTGCCCGAGTTACGCAGGCGGCGGCTCGCACCCGTACCTTGCAGATTGCGCTCAAAAGCGACTACTTTCATGATTCAACTCCATAATCTGCCCGCGACCAGGCAGTGAAAACGGGGCTGTCGCCAAAAGCGTTCAGCCCCAGAGCAGCGGTTCAGGCCTTCGTTCGCCTGAAACGATTACGCGGTTCAGCAGAGCTTTGACTCTCCGCCAAACCGCCAATACTTTTTAACCTTCCGCAAACAGCGACATCACCGAGTCGCCACGACGGATACGCGAGAACGTCTCGGCCAGCAATCCCGCGCTCGACAGAATACGGACCTTGGTACAGGCACGTGCTTCTTCGGAGAGGGGAATGGTGTCGGTAACGACCAGTTCGTCGAGTTCCGACGCTGCGATCCGCTCGCCTGCACCGCCGGACAGAACCGGGTGCGTGGCATACGCGAACACTCTCGTCGCGCCGCGTTCCTTCAAAACCTGTGCTGCCTTGCAGAGCGTGCCGGCGGTGTCGACCATGTCATCCATGATCACGCACGTGCGGCCTTCCACTTCACCAATGATGTTCATCACTTCAGCGACGTTCGCCTTCGGACGACGTTTGTCGATGATCGCGAGATCGGTGTTCAGTTGCTTAGCCAGTGCCCGGGCGCGGATCACACCGCCCACATCCGGCGACACCACCAGCAGGTTCTCGTAGTTCTGCTTGCGCAGATCGCCGAGCAGCACGGGCGTGGCGTAGATGTTGTCGACCGGGATGTCGAAGAAACCTTGAATCTGGTCGGCGTGGAGGTCCATGGTGATGACGCGATCCACACCGGCAATTTCCAGCATGTTCGCCACGACCTTCGCCGAGATGGCGACGCGAGCCGAACGTGGCCGGCGATCCTGACGGGCATAACCGAAGTACGGGATGGCTGCAGTGATCCGGCCAGCGGATGCGCGCTTGAGCGCATCGACCATGATCATGAGTTCCATCAGCGTGTCGTTGGTCGGTGCGCAGGTCGACTGCAGCACGAACACGTCCTTGCCGCGCACGTTTTCCTGGATCTCGACCATGATTTCGCCGTCGGAAAAACGGCTAACCATTGCTTTGCCAAGCGGGATACCAAGGATTTTGACGACTTCCTGTGCAAGCGCGGGATTCGCGTTGCCAGTGAATACCATCAGGCCGTCACTGCTCATGGTGCACCTGTTCAGGCTGGAGGCGAGAGGAAAAACGCGAGAAATTTTGGCAGGGGAAGAAGGATTCGAACCTTCGCATGCTGGAATCAAAATCCAGTGCCTTAACCAACTTGGCGACTCCCCTACACTAACTTTGAGTCCTGCCGGGTAGTGTAGGACAAACCCGGCAAAACGAAACTTTACGACGCGAAAGCAAAGAGAGGATGCGAATCCAGACTTTCGGTCACTGTACTTTTCCAGCTTGCCGGGAGTTTGGCTTGCGCCATCTCAGCTTCGGCTTTGCTACGAAAAGCGGCAAACACGCTCGCTCCAGATCCGGTCATTCGCGCAGGTGAAAGATTCGAAAACCACTCAATCACCTTAGCTACTTCCGCGTACTTCTCAACCACAACTGCCTGCATATCATTTCGGCCGAAGCTGTCAGGCCAATCTGCGTCAGAACTATGTTGTGCAAGGAAGTCCGTAATTGTGAGGACTTTTGAGTCCCTTGTCAACGCTTTCTCTGAGAAAATCGCAGCAGTTGGAACATGTACCGCAGGAGTCACCACCAGGAAGAAGCGTTTCGGTAGGTCGACGGACTGCAGCGCCTCGCCCACGCCTTCGGCAAAAGCATTGCGCCCGAAGACGAAAAACGGCACATCGGCGCCGAGTTTCAACGCCAGATCCTGCAGCGCTTGTCGCGACAAATCCACGCCCCACAAGCGATTCAGAGCCAGCAGCGTGGTCGCGGCGTCAGAGCTGCCGCCGCCGAGACCGGCGCCCATGGGCAGTATTTTATCAATTTCTATGTCTACGCCAAGGGGGCTGCCCGTTGTCGACTGCAACAGACGTGCAGCCCGCACAACTAGGTCATCCGCTTCCGGCACGCCCGGAACATCGGTTTTACGCGCGATCACGCCGTCGTCACGACGGGTGAAGTGCAGGCGGTCACCCCAGTCGAGCAACTGGAACACTGTCTGCAACGCGTGATAGCCGTCCGGGCGGCGCCCGGTGATGTGCAAAAACAGATTGAGCTTGGCCGGCGCGAGACAGTCGCGCAAGGAAACATCGGCCAGCGGAGCCGCTGGATCCGGCGATGAACTCGATAAAGATGACTGCATGCGATTGAACTAAGCGTTACTGGTCGAGGACGAGCTTGATGTCGAGCGGCGGTTCGGCACGCGACAGATTCAGGCGCTTTACGCCGGTTGCGGGCGCGTCGGCG
>Ga0302220_10003894_pt1 | contig 10112 bp, 11 predicted proteins | sample II_Palsa_E1_3_FD_194572 | JGI IMG/M metagenome (GOLD analysis project Ga0302220, IMG submission 194572) | Peat permafrost microbial communities from Stordalen Mire near Abisko, Sweden - II_Palsa_E1_3 | ecosystem: Environmental > Terrestrial > Soil > Palsa > Peat permafrost | place: Sweden... | reverse complement strand
TTCGGAGGCGCAATATCGTACAGGCTGGCCAGGGTTAACAAACCGGCGACGATGCCGGTCACGCCCGCGCCGCCCCACACCGCGATCAGCGGCAGCGCGGCGCGCGGCGGGGCCGGCGGGCTGACTGTTTCGGCGGCGGGCGCAGCAGCCGGCTCGCGGCTTGGGTCGAGCCAGGGTTCCCAAGGCGCGCCTTCATTCGCCAGCACAATGCGCAAGGGCCCAAGCGCCGCTGGTTGCCCGAGCAGCAGAGGCGTGACGCCGCCAGCGTGATCATGTAGTTCCCACGGCGCGGCAGCAGGATCGGCCAGGTCGGCGGACTCGGGCGCTTGCGGCTTGCGCTGCACGCGCCCGTGTTGCGCGGCGATGCCGGGGTCCAGCAGGACGATATCGTTGCTTTCGTCGCTGCCGAGCGACGCCGTATCGCCATCGAGCGGTAAGGTCGCGCCGCGATGCAAGCCGTTGAGCACGCGCAATTCCAATATCGGCTGGAACTGCGCGGACAGGAAAGGCTCCGGCCGGAACTGTGCGGGCTGAGCGAGTTCGGCTTGGTCCAGTGCAGCTTGATCCGGCTCCGCTTGCGGCGGCGCGCTTTCGCTCATGGTGTGTTTCCGGCCTGACTCGGGCGCACCAGCAGCAGCAAGGCGCGTTGCCGCGCCATCTTGGGCACAAGGGTATCGGTTTCGACCAGCATCGGCGTGTTGCCGCGTAGCGTCAGGACCGTATTCAAGTGCCGCTGGGTATAAGATTCCGGCGTTTCGCCGAGCGCGCCAATCGGCTCGTGCAAGCTGGTGCTTAACATCAACTCGATCACGGGATCGGGGCCGTTGTCGATCTGATGAGGTTTGACGCAGAATTGATCGCCGGTGTCGCGGCTGGCGCCGCCGGCGCCATCGCTACTGCCGCCGCCATCGCCACCGCCGCCGCTCAGATTCATTGCACCAGCGCCGGCGCTATCGCGATGCGCTGACGCCGTTGAAGTTTCACTGCCCGGGAAATGACGCTCCAGGGTGAGCGCGACCAATTGGTTGTCTTCGGTAATCAACCGTTGTTGCGTCACCATGTCGATTTTTTTCGCGCTGACCAGTGCGTTCAGTTGCGTGATGAAATCCTGTTGCTGGTCGCTATTCGTCTGATTAGACATGCAGTTCCCATCGGTGCAATGCACGGTCACCAATTGTTCGACCAGAGGCAAGTCCGATGAGGCGAATTCGATAGAGAACAAATCGATTGTGACGGTGGGCGCGGGCACATCGAGTGTGTCGAGCAGCGACTGGTAATAACCGCGGCGCGAAGCCGCATCGCGCACCAGGACGGCGTTGCCGCGCACGTCGGCGACCAGATTGATGGCCGGCGGCGCTTGAATGGCGGCCGGCAGCGGCGGCATGGCGGCGGTTTGGTTCATCGGCGTGCCGGCGAGCACGGCTGGGTTGGTGCCCACGCCCATCATCCCCATCATGCCCATGTTCTGTGGGTAAGCGGGCAGCCCGCCCATGCCTGCACCCAGGCCTGCGCTGCCACCCATGGCGACGGTGCCTGCACTTGCCCCAGCCCCGCCAGGCAGTGGCGGCAGCGAGGTCGAACCGGCAAATGGCGGCGCGGTGCCGGTGATTAATTTAGTCAGCAGCGAAGCTACTCCGGGAATCACGCTGGTGGTGCCGCAACCGCTAACCTCCCTGTCGTCGACGGGCGCGTAGCGCAGCACAAAACGCATTAGAATCGGTTCCGCCGAGTTGGGCTTAGTCGCATTCAACATTTGCCGCACCAGTTCGACATAGTGCGCGGGCCCGCTGACCAGTACACTGGACTGGTCGGGCAGCTCGCCCCAGCCAAAGCGCGGATCCAGCAAACCGATTTCGCTTAAGGCCTGACGGGCTTGATCGAGCCCGCCCTCAAGTGGGCCAATGCGCTGCGTGCGGTAATCGTGAGGGTTGCTGATAAACAGCTTGTTTTCATAGGCAAACCAATTGAATGAATAGCGCGCCGTCAATTGTTTGAGAAACACGGGCGCGCTATCGGCGCGCAATGGTCCGATATACGGGGCTTGCTGGATCTCGCTACTGAAGTCGGCGGCGATCACCAACTGCAGCGCATGATCGTCGGCAAAGGTTTGCAGCAGGCTATGCAAGGGTTGCGCGGCAAGACTGGCGTAGGGTTGTGTCCAACCCGGAGCGGGCATGAACGGCGGGCTGGTTGCCGCCGGGGCCGCGTGTGCCGGGCCGGCCAGCAAGGCCATCGTGGCGGCTGCCGCAGCCACTGCACGCAGGCCGGTTCGGATGCTAAATCGTAGACACTGCTTCATCGCCGCATCGCCCACGAAGGCGGCATCGACGGTAGGGCCGATTGGGTCCGCGCCGTGCTTTGCTCGCGGTGAGCTTGGGTCGCTAGGGTGCGTTTCCAGCCGCGGGTTTGCGCTCGCAGCGCGCACAGTGCGGTGTAGATGGTTTGCGGCGATGGATCATGCAGTGTCTGGCTCAGCAGCAGGCTATTCGATGCCTCGTCGAAAGCCAGCCCTGCATCGTATAATGCAGCGCTGCCAAGCGCCAAGCGGCCGGCCTGCTCAAGCGTTTGGGTGTTAGGCGCGAGCGCCAACAGTGCGCCGCAGGTGGCGATGCGCACTCCGAGATGGGTGCTGCCACGCACCGTCAAGGCGATGCCGCCGATGCTCATTTCCAAGTGTAGTGGGTTGCTTGAGTGCGTGGCGCACCATGCACTCAGACGTTGGCGCAAGTCCGCCGCGCTGGTCGTGGTAATTGGCTTGGTCATTGCGCAATCGCGCTGAGAGCCGATTTAGCGGCATCAAAGCCAATTTGCGTGTCGCTGTTGGCTGTCCAAGTTTTTACCGAAACGTTCGCGCACAAATCGGCATAACGTTCCCAGCCGACGATGTCCAAAGGATTCATGTGAGTGGCTTGGGTTATCATTTGCTCGATGGCTTGTTTTAACATCAGGTCGTCGTGGGTCATGATGAAATTCCTAGTGCTGATTCAAGAGATAAATTCGAGGATAAAGTCACCGTAGCGGCAGGGTCGCCTGACTGAGTGGCGGCTGCCATTTGCCGGCGGCGTGCCTCACGTCCTTGTGCCGTGGCAAACCATTGCCCGACTTCACTGCCAAAGACGTCAACCGCGCGCAACTCACCCGCCGAGCGCGCCAGTGACGGGAAATAAGCCCATTTGTGCTCCGTTTTCCGCGCCAAGGCGAGTGCGGCGGGATTGTCCGAAAAAATCCAACTTGTTACATTGAGATAAGCATACTGTTCGGCCAGGGCATAACATAGCGTCATCAGTTCGTCGCCGAGACCGATCCCGCGCCAAGTCTTACTGATATAAATCGCACGTTCCGCGGTTTCGCCTAGCAACCCCCAGGAAAACGGCCGCAACAACACAAAGCCTGCTACCTGCTGTTGCGCCAGACACACCCATAAAGCCCAACCAGACCGGCTATGACGCTGAATCATGTGCGCCATTTCCTCGACGGTTGCGTGGCTGTCGGTGGGCGAGTTGCGCCCCGTGAGCGCGGTCTGGTTGTAGATCTCGGCCAAAGCCGACGCGTCGTGGGCCTGAGCCGGGCGTACCCAACCCAGACCCAGCAGATGATCGAGTCGAGCAGGATCCAAGCCTAGCGCTTGCAATTGCCTGGCACGGTCGTGTGGCATCTCGGTAATCAAATGGGCCATAAAATTAGGATTGCTGTTCATAGTTCGATCTCTGTGACAGCGTTGGGGTTATCGGTAAGCGCCGTCGCCGCACGTTGTTCGAAAGTCCTCCACGCGGCAGCCTGCCGTTGCCGTATCCTGCGTCCCCAGTTAGTCGCAAAGAATGCATCCACTGAGTTGCCGACCACGCTAACATCGACCAAGGCGCCGGCCGAGCGGGTCAGTTTGGGAAATTTCGCCCACTCGACGCAACCCGTTGCTCGTGCCAACCGGTGAGATGCGGAATTTATGTCCATAATCCAGCATGCTACGTTCGAACAGCCTGCGGAGTCGGCAAGCGTGTAGATAAAGCCTGCCATGTGGATGCCCAGACCGACATTGCGCCATGGCGCGCTGATATAGACATTGAGTTCGGCGGTTGCCATGCAAGCTTGTGGTTCCCATGAGAAATGTTTCAAGAACACATAACCTGCGACTTCATCATGTGTGGTGAACACGTAGAACGGCCAGCCCGTTCCCTGTAAATCGCCGACCATCTGTCGTATGCCGACTTCCGATAGCTCTATATTGGTTGGCGAGGTCTGGCCATTGAGCGCGGTCTGGTTGTAGATAGCCGCGATCGCGGCAGCGTCTTCCACGGTGGCTGGCCGCACGTCCGCGAGACCCAGCAAACAATCGAGCCGCGCGGAATTCAGGCCCATGCGTTCGAGCCGATTCAGTCTATCGTCCATAGTCACTGTCCTCTCTTGCAAGTAATCGTTCGCGCAGCCGAGCCAAGCGCGAACGCACCGTGCCCACGGGTACCGCCAGGCGCTCGGCAGTTTCGGCATAACTGAGCTCGTCGACAAACACCAATTCCGCCAGGGCCTGTGTAGCCGGTGACGCTGCCGCCAGATAGCGCGCGATACCCAGGCAACGCTGGCGCATCACGTTATGCCAGTAGGGGTCGTGGTCGTCGATCAGGTCATGCAGGCCGTCGTCGATATCTTCGAAGACGAAGCGATAGCCACACGAGCGCGTGGTGAAGTTGCGCACCACATTCAGCGCGATGCCAAACAGCCAGGTCTGGGGCAGCGAATCGCCGCGAAAACGATCGGCATGTCGCCAGGCTTCGATATAAGTCATTTGCATCAGGTCTTGAGCATCGGCGAAATTGTCGACGCGCCGCGTGATGAATTGTTGTAAACGCCGGCCATGCTCGGCGACCAGCGTCGTGATATCGAAGCTTGGCGGACTGGCGAGTACGGCGCCTGCCGGAGCGTGCTCGCCATTGGGCGGTACAGTGAGCGCGTGATACGCAAGCGCATCCATCGCGGATACTTCGTGGTCCGTCATATTTTGTCTTGGTCCAGGTTAAATCGATACATAGACAAATTTCCGTCTACCGGCGCCAAGCTCGGGGGCGATAGACGCGTACTAGATAGCGAGATGTATGCCAGCACCGATGCTCGCTTCAAGCCCTTGAATTGAAATAATTTTGAGAAAATAAGCGGCGCGGGATTTTCCAAGAAATGAGAAAACGCGGCAGGTATGTTTGCCGTCGATAAGAATTTTCTGTCCGGATGGAATCGATAGGGTGAAAAACGTTACTCAGTGCTGAGTCAAGTTATGTTGCCGGCCATGTGCCAGGCATCTCGCTGTTCACACTTTGAAAATCATGGCCGATAACCTTTTTACCGCGACCTCCAGGATTCCCTCCCTGCCGTTGAATCGGCAGGTGGCGCCCAGCATGCCGCCGCACGCGCTGCGTGAGGCAACCGAAGCGACGCAGACTGGAGAAGCCGGGCTTGAAGAGCAGGCGCGGGCCTTGAGCGATCAGGCGAAGGAGAGCGCCGCGGCATTGAGCCTGCACGCCGAAGAACCACAACTCTTCGACGAACTGCCTTTTGTTGAACAGAAAAAAGGTGCGGAGCTGAATAATCAAGCCGATGAGCATCGCCACATCATGCGGCTGCTTGGTATACATGACGCGCTGGAAAGCCGCTTCAAGGCGGTCAGCAAAATGATCGAAGAGCTGTCCAAAGAAGAGCAGCTACGCGGCACCGGACTGGAGGCGTTGTCGGAGTCGGCCGCGCTGCAGAAAGCTTTGTCGCAATTGTCGCCGCTGCAGCAATACATGGTGCTTAGCCAAGCACTGGCACAAGCGCGGCAAAATGGTAACGACCGGAGGCAGATCGCTCAGCTGGAGATACTGTTGGATAGTTTAATGCGCAGCGCGGGCCCCGAGCTGGCGCGCTCGCTGCGCGCGCTGGCGAGCCAAACTCAAGCCGGCGTCGCATCGTCAAGCGACGACCTCGATGCCGGCGCCAACGCGAGCGCGCTGGAGTTGCTGCGCACGCTGCGCGGTGACGGCGTCACCCTGGTGCAGGTACTCGATATGCTGCAGCAACAAATTGGCACGCGCTTACATAAAGCCTTGCGCACGGCAGCCGCGGAGAAAGAAGAGAGTATCGCGCGGTTGCTGGAAACCATGCGCGTCGCGCAACTCGCGGTGTTGATCCGCTCGGCGCTCGATGCCGCGCGCGACTTGATCGCCGCCTGCGACCGTCATCAAACGCCGATGCAGACGCAAAGCGAAGTGCTGGCCGAACATTTGCTCGAATTACTAGAGGATGCACCGGGCAAGCAACATTTGCAGGCTTTGGCGGAACAATTATTGCAGCCTGGCACCGCCAAGTACGGTCTGTTTTTTACCGAATTGAGACATACCTTGAACCAACGTTTTGCATTGACTGCCTGGCGCAGCCTCGCGGATCGCGTGCAATTGTTGAAATTACTGGATTTACTAAGCGGCCTGCCGGAGCACCCCCAGCGGCCTGTTTCGCCCCATTCTATGGCGCCCGCTGCATGAGCGGCGGCCGGTGGGACCGAATGATGGCGGCGCCTGTACCACTCAGCGCCGAAGGTGACGAGCAGGCGTTAGCCTTGCTGTTCAGCATGCATCAAGGCGATGCGCCGTTGAGCCTGCGCTTGGCCGATGGCGCGCATTTGATCGCGTGGCGGCACGACGCCTGCTGGCTGCTGGCCTTGCGCGGCGACGCCGAGCGTGAGCCCAAACAAAGTTTGGCGCGATCCAATACATCCGAGATGCGCTTGCGCGCCGCCTTGCAACGCCGCTGGCGGCGTGCGGGTGCATTGGACCGGGCGCATGTGGCCTTGGGCCGTGATGGCGCGGTGTATGCGCTCTGCCGGCTGTCGCTCGACGCTGCCCAGGAGCTGGCGCAAGCCGGCGCGCAACGCGATGCCTGGAGTGCATTGCTGACGCCGATGCGCAAGTTGCTCGATGAAGGCTAAATGGCCGCTGCCCGCGTTACCGGCCTCATGGACCAAGCTGTTAGTGGCCGCCAGCAAGCACGGCGAGGTGTCGGCCGCCATCTTGATTCTATGCATCGTCTTGATGATGATCCTGCCTTTGCCGACGCTGCTGGTCGACCTGCTGATCGGCATGAATATCAGTGCGTCGCTGCTGCTGATTGTGCTGTCGCTGTATTTGCCGGGACCCGAGGATTTCACCAGTTTTCCGTCGGTGCTGTTGTTCAGCACCTTGTTTCGCTTGGGCATAGAGATCAGCACCAGTCGTCTGATTCTGTTGCAAGGCGATGCCGGCCATATTGTGGAGACTTTCGGCGAATTCGTGGTCGGCGGCAATCTGGTGGTGGGCTTGATAATCTTTCTGATTATCGCCGTGGTGCAATTTCTGGTGATCACCAAGGGCGCCGAGCGGGTGGCCGAGGTCGCGGCGCGATTTACCCTGGATAGTATTCCCGGCAAACAGATGGCTATCGACAGCGATTTACGCGCGGGTTTGATCAGCCTTAGCGACGTCAAGCGCATCCGTGCCGAAATGGCCAGCGAAACCCAGATGCATGGTGCCATGGACGGCGCCATGAAATTCGTCAAGGGCGATGCGATCGCAGGCTTGATTATTGTTATGGTGAACCTGCTGGGGGGCGTAACGGTCGGTGTGGTGCAGCATGGCATGGGGGTTGGTGACGCCTTGAATCGTTATGCCATCCTGACCATTGGCGATGGCTTGATTGCACAGATTCCGTCGCTGCTGATTTCGATTACCGCAGGAATGATGATTACCCGCTCAAAAAGTGAGGACGGAGGCGCGGCTTCAGCAGGCGGTGCGATCGCCAAAGATATGTTATCCCAGCCCAAGGCCTGGGTAATTGCTGCGGGCGGCGTGCTGGTGTTCGGTTTGTTGCCCGGCATGCCTTGGGCGGTGTTTTTGGTGATGGGTGGACTGCTCGGCACGGTGGGCGGGCGAAAAATTTTAAAGGCGCAGCGCGAGGAAAAGAGCCGCGGATCGATCCTGAGCTGGCAGAAGGCAGCCAAAGCCACGGTGCCGGATGGGCACGATGTCGCGGAATTTCATCCAGCGCGGCCTTTGGTGCTGCAAATCGCAGAGCAAGGTGTCGATCCACAAGCCATCGACCAGTTTGTGCGCGCCACGCGCCGGGCGCGCAACCGGCTGGTGGTGGCATATGGCGTGACCGTGCCGGCGATCCATATCGAAATCCGGCCGGACCTGAGTGACGACGGATTTGTCTTGTCGTTCCGGGAAGTAGAAATTTGGCGGGGCCGTTTTCAGATTGATCGCAGTTGTGTGTTTGTCGAGCCCGATGTCTTGAACGACGCCGGCATCGTTGCTGAGGCATGCGTAGATCGCAATCTAGAGCGGCCCGCATTTTGGGTAACGCAAACCGAGGCCGACAAATTAGCGTTGCCGCCCGAGGCGCAGCAGAGTGCCTTGGCCTATTTCGAGCAATTTCTGGAACGCCTGCTGTTTCAGCAGGCACATCAGTTTGTCAATATCACCACTACCCAGGCCTTGCTGCAATGGCTTGAGCAAGATACTCCGGCTGTGGCCAAGGAGTTGGCGCAGGCGTTCAGTCCGCCGAAGTTTGCCGAGGTGATACGCGCTTTGTCCAGCGAGCGGGTCGGCGTGCGTAATATCCGCCAAATTGCCGAGGCGCTGGTGATGTGGGCGCCCAAGGAAAAGGATGTGCAGACCCTGACGGAATACGTGCGGATTGCCTTGGGCGCGCAGATCTGCCAGGAGTTTTCCCACGAGGAGATGTTGTACGCGATCTTGCTCGAGCGTGAGCTTGAGGAACAGATGCGCGCAGCGCTGCGACAGACCGCGCAGGGGTATTACCTGGATCTGCCGCCCGAAACGACTCGGTCTCTGATTCAGCAAATCCGGGCACAGTTACTGGCGTTGCCGCTGGGGCATCCCAAGCCGGTATTGCTGACCACCCAGGATTTGCGCTGTTTCTTGCGCAAGCTGATTCAGGACGAGGTGTTCGATGTACATGTGTTGTCGTTCTCCGAGCTCACCGCGCGTCAGCAGGTTCACCCGATCGGGCATTTGATCGGCGATGCGGAACAGACGTCGTGAGAAAAAGAATCATGTGGAGACGGAACTTGATTGAGCTTATTGCTCACTTAGTATCGACTCTAAATTCTAATGCGATTTAGGGTGAATGATATGCATCAATTTTGCGTATTGTTAATTGTGGATGGATGAATTAAATCTACCAAGATGCCGATGCGTATCACGTTGTGGATAATGCGATAGTTTGTTAAATTTTAATTTTTTGGAGCTTTTAAATGGGACATCATTCTCATACTAATGTTACAAACCAGAATCACGCCAACAATAATGGTAACCAATATGGTGGCGGCATCAAGGATAACGGTAGCCATGCTCGCAACGACGGCAACAATAATGGTGATCGTATTGGTAATAGCGTTGTCATTAATGGCAAGCAAAGTCATCCATTGGAAAAGGCGGTTTCATTTAAAGTTTGCAATGAAGTTATTCAAAAAAATAAGGAAAATCGCAAAGAGGAAATTTCTTCTATCGGTAAGAGCTTTTCTGATAAACCGCATTTTAATAAGTTTTGATTTCCGATTTTAAATTTAACTTAAGGATGAAGTGTTATGACTGCTATAGCGTCTAGAGCTCTTGCTAAGAAAAGTAGTGAGCAATTGCAAAAAACTCAGTATGATAATCAAATAAAAGCGAATAAAAATTCAGAAAAAAATAGCAAGCAAGTTACGCAAGCTACAATGGCGGCTAACAATAATAAAACAATGTCAGTTGAGCAAAAATTAGTTCAGCTTTCTCTTACTGATGCCATGGGTAACGTTCAAGGTATAACAAGCGTGGTTAAGGTTCCTACTCAGTAATTTAGGTTTATTAATAAGTATTTTTATTTGGTTAAATTAATATTCCTCCTTGGTAATTTTTGTCGTTGTATATTTTTTTGATAATAATTATCGAGGAGGATATTTTAGTTATTTTGTGCCTGGGGAGTTTCCGTGGGATTCAATGATGATGCGATGGGCTTGCAAAAAATTGATGATGATTCGATGCCGAATTCATTTGGCAACATGCTTAATAGTATAACGAATTTGGATGCAAATATTGGTGTCGTAACGCGGG
>Ga0302220_10003891_pt1 | contig 10122 bp, 5 predicted proteins | sample II_Palsa_E1_3_FD_194572 | JGI IMG/M metagenome (GOLD analysis project Ga0302220, IMG submission 194572) | Peat permafrost microbial communities from Stordalen Mire near Abisko, Sweden - II_Palsa_E1_3 | ecosystem: Environmental > Terrestrial > Soil > Palsa > Peat permafrost | place: Sweden... | reverse complement strand
TCCCTCTTCGTGCGCCTCTGCTGCGAATGTGTGTACCGGGGGCGAGCTTGACAGGCTCGATGACCGCAAGGGAAGCTCCTGGCCGGACCTTACCCGAAGGGAGACGATTCCATCGCCGCAATTCTTCGACTGAGACACCAAACCGATCGGCGACGGTTACCAACGTATCGCCATGACGCACGGTGTACCGTTGCGGCCGTGCGCTTGCCACGATGGTGACTGGGATGACGAGCTCGTCTCCTGCGTCGACACCCTCTTCCGCAGACAGGCCGTTCGCAGCGACAACGTCGCTCAAATGAGCATGCAGAGAAGTGACGATGCCGTCGAGCGACTCACCAGAGCGGACAACGTGAAAGCGCCAGCTGATGCGCTTGTCGTCGGGAATCTCTTTGAGGCGCTCCTTGAAGACATCGCTGGTGCCAACGGGGATGTGGAGGTCGAAGGTCGTGTCACGCGGCGTCGTCATTCGCAGAAGACTGGGATTGAGTGCCACGATCTCCGGCAGGGTGGAGTTGGTCACGTCGGCCACCAGACGTAGATCGATTGCATAGTCGACCGTAACGGTGTCGGAGACCACGGGTTCGTCCGGCACCATCTTGTCGAGGCCGTACTTTTCAGGATTCTTCGCCATGATGACGGCGGCGAGAATCTTCGGGACATAGTCGCGGGTCTCTTTCGGCAGCGCGTTGCGGCGGTAGAGCTCCCAGAAGTCCGCGTAGCCGGTTCGCTGCACTGCGCGCTGCACGTTGCCCGGACCCCAGTCATAGGCAGCCATCGCGAGGTACCAGTCGCCGAACTGGTTGTAAAGCGTCTTCATGTACTTCGCATAGGCGATCGAAGATTTTTCGGGATCAAAGCGCTCGTCAAAGTAGCCGTTGCGCGCCAGGCCATAGGCACCCGTCGGCATAAATTGCCACATGCCGCCTGCGCCTGACCTCGAATTGAGCACTTGTGGCTGAAAGCCCGACTCGGCCACGGCGAGATAGATGAGGTCCTGCGGTACTCCCTGATCGGTGAGCGCCTTCTGGATCATGGTCTTGTACTTTCCTGCACGCTCCATGCTGCGAAGCATGTGGGCGTGGAAGGAGGGCGAGTTGGCAAAGTAACCGATGTATCCCGCGACCTGGTCGTTGATGACGAGGGGCAGGTCCGAGGAGATCTGGAGTTCAGCCTTAAGCTTTGCGGTCAGCTCCGGGTTTGCGGGAAAGGTAAGATCTTCCGCGGTATCGAGTGGCGCTTCTTCGATCTTGGGGGAGAATCCATTACCTTGTTTGAGCGCTGCCATCTCTAACGAGTTAACGGCATTCAGTAGATGGTCGAACTCATCGGCGAGTTGCGGGTCGGTCTTTAGATCCATGCCGCTGGTCAGCATGAGATCGACGGCGGAGTCGAAGTCCAGGCGTGCGGCGTCGAGCCGGCCAGCGCGATAGTTGTCTACTCCGCTGCGATAGGCTGCCTCGGCAGAGTTGATCAACTGCTGCGCCTTGAAGGCGTGTGCGCTGCTGTCAACTGACTGCTCCGTTGAGGATGCCTGTCCTGCTTGAGGTGCGCTTGCATTTGAGCTTTGCGTGATAGCCGGTGCAGTGGCCTGAGGAGATGTCTTGTTAGGCGCAGCGGCTTGATCCTGCGGACACCCTGCCAGCAGTACCAGCGGCACACACGCCACCACGAGTGCTACCGTTCGCACCGAATCGCTTAAAGTCATCCGCACCATCTTCGCTTTTCATTGTAAGGGGTGCAAGAAGCAATTTCTCTGACACTTCTGTACAAGAACCTCACGGAGATCACGAGGAGCTGAGAAATAACTTTGATGTGACGCGCTGCTGGAGTTGGATCAGCGTTGGGCTCGGGTTATCAGCTTCGGACGAGAACTACTGTCGCATCGTCGGGATGGTTTGAGCCGCGGCTAAAACTAAACACATCTTCGATAAGTCCATCCACACACAGGCTAAGGGGAGCCGAGCCAATTAGAGTCCATACAAATCATCAGACAAAGGTTCGACCAGACTGCGCACACCGTTAAGACTGTCTGCACCTGAAGTAAGGGCCGCCATTGCTGGCGGCCCTTACTTGATAGGTGCTGTTTTGGTTTTGCGCGGAGCGCGTCTGCTGCATGCAATGCCTAGTCGCCGGAGACGGTCTCTTCAACCTTCGGTGCGGGAGCGGCTTTGATCTCGCCGAGGGAGATGAAGCCGGCGGGAGCGTCAGGCTCTTGCAGGATCTCCTTGCGGTAGAGCTTGGCCATGCGGGCGTTTTCGGCGTCCTGCTTGATCTTTGCATCGCGTGCGCGGATCTTCTCTTCGCGAGAGTTCTTCGCGATGCCGGACTTGTCGAAGGTGTCGTTGGCGGCGGAGTTGACATGCTCCTCGTTGAGGACCAGGTCATACTTCATCTCGGCTTCGAGACCGACCTTCTTACCGCCGGCGAAGATCTCGTGACGGCCATGCTCCTCGTACCACTTGGTGAGGGTGGAGGTCATGTGCATCTTCTCGATGATATTGCGCCAGCCTACGCCGGTGTTGTAGGCGCAGAAGCTGATCTCACCCTCTTGTGTGGCATAGGGGATGATGCACTGCTCGGTGCGGCGGAAGTCGTAGTTGAAGAGGTCCTGGAACCACATACCGGCGATGAAGAGGAAGTTCCAACGGTCGCCGCGGCGCTTCTCGATGTCGGCCATGGTGCGGTCGGCAGTGACTTTGCCGTAGCTGCGTCCGGTTGCGCCGAAGCTCTTGTCGAACTTCTGGAGCAGGTCCTTGATCTTGAAGTGGGTCGGTGCGGCCTCGGGCTTGTAGTTGCGGAGAAGCGCGAGTGTGACGCCGATGATCGAGAGCCACTTGCCGCGGGCGGCGTCATTGATGCGGGCGACGTCCTTGGCAAGGCGGTCTGCATTGATGAACGCGGTGACGGGAACTGCTTCCTTGGTCTCCTTGTCGATCATCAGGGCCATCGAGATACCGCAGTTTGGGTGGCAGCCGCAGGAGAGTTGGCCCCAGTCGCGGTCCGGTCCGTGGACGAGGTCGGCCCAGTCGGAGAAGGTGGACATGAAGGAGATGGGGAACCAGTCGCGGGTCGGCTCGCCGAGGCCGGTCTGGTTTTTGACGTCGTGCGCGAGGTGCGACAGCGTGTAGCGCTGTGCCATGCGGCGCTCATCGGAGATATCCTCGTCGCGGCCGGTGAAGCTGACGGGCTGGAAGCTGAGGAAGTTGATCTTCTTCGGGTTGTCGAGCGCGAACTCGATGATGCGGCCAACCTGCTCGTTGTTGATGCCGTTAATAATGCAAGTGACAGGAACGATATCGACGCCGGCCTCGTGTAGGTTATGAATGGCCTGGAGCTTCACGTCGAACGAGTTGCCGACCTTGCGGTGCGAGTTGGCTGCGTTGCCGATGCCGTCGAACTGGAGGTAAGCGTAACGAAGACCGGCTTCAGCGGCGGCCTTGGCGAACTCCTTCGACTTGGCGAACTCGATACCGTTGGTCGCGGCCTGAACGGAGGTGTAACCAACCTTGCGGGCGTAGGAGACGGCGTCGAGGAAGTACGGGGACAGCGTGGGCTCGCCGCCGGAGAACTGGACCGACATCTGACGCTTGGGCTTGATGGTGACCGCGTTGTCGAGCATGGTCTTGATCTCGTCCCAGGTGAGTTCGTGGACGAAGCCGACCTGATTGGCGTCCATGAAGCAGGGATCGCACATCATATTGCAGCGGTTGGTGAGGTCGATGGTGAGAACCGAGCCGCGGCCGTGGGTGACGGTAGAGGTGCCGTGGTTGTGGAGCTTTTCGTCGTTGTGGGCGCGGATGTCGCGGCCGGGGAAGACCTCTTCGAGATGCTTGAAGAAGGCGGTGTCGATGGACATCAGGTCTTCAAAGTGGCCGTGGATTGGGCAGTCCTTGACCATCAGGATCTCGCCGTCGCGCTCGATGATCTGGGCCTTGATCTCGCCGACCTTCTCGTTGAGCAGGATCTCGTGAGGCAGCTTGCCGTCGACGATCTGCTGACGAATCTCCGGGATGCACCTGGGGCAGAGAGAGTCAGTGGTGCGGGGCCAGCCGAGGGGCGGCTTCTCTTTCTGATAGCTCTTGAGAAGCGGCTTGTCGCTCCACTTTGGCGTGAAGCTGGCGTTGGGGCTGAACGAGTTCAGCTTGTTGAATACTGCCCAACCTGCTTTGGCTCCGTACGTGAGAGCTTTCTCGGCTAATTTGGCCTTCGGCATTTACTTTGTCTCCTGAGTTGCAGTCTGAATCTCTTGATGTCGTATAGGTGTTAGTTGATCTTATCTACTAAGTTCGCTGTTTCAGGTTGCAAATCTGGTGCTTTCCACGTTGGGAGGTGTGCATCTTGATTCGAGCTATCTGGTGCTTTTCCTGTCAGATGCAGCGACGATCCCGTTCGACTCACCCTTAACAGTACGCAGTCAAAGGGCCACATCGAAGCATGTGGTATCGAACGGCGAGATTCTGCATTGAACGGTAATTTGGAGCGGTGGATGGGGCGAAGATTTTACGTCGAATTTGTCACTGAAGAGTCACGCCATTGGTGCCGCTGGCAAGATTGTTCAGGATTCGCTGGACGAAGATGATGCGAACGTGGACGTGGCTGGCGACGTCCGGGAGGAATTCGTTGAGCAGATTGTTGACGGGGTCGAGCGCATAGCCGGTAAAGATGCGGGTGACGGTGGAGGAGGCGTCGTTATGAATGCCGGGAACGTACTGGTTCGACAGGACGGCGTCGATTGGGTAGTTGAGCAGGACAGAGTAGTTTGGCATGGGGGTGCCGTCGTCGTGGCGCGAGATGACGGTGCGCGAGACGGAGTAGAGGATGCGCTTGGTCAATGGAGCATTCGGCATGCGGAAGTAGCGCGGATCCTGATGGAAGACGACAGGGAAGGCGAAGGCTCCGAAGAACTGGCTGGTGACATCCTGCACATAGCTGACGCCGACGGATTTGCCGAAGCCCTTAAAGCCGGGGCCGTAGGCGGAGTGGGAGTCGGCGGCGACGGAGATGGCGGAGATGCCGACGATGGTTACAAAGTTAGCGGGGTCTGCAAGGTCATGGAGGGCAAGGTAGCCTTTCTCTTGCCAGCTCATTGGAATGATGACATTGGTGCCGAGAAATTTTTGGTAGGGATAGACGATGTCACTGCAGGGTTTGGGAATCTCGCCGAGGTGGTTGGGGTTGAAATGGACGGGTTTCATGGCGCGGAAGGCGTTGCAGCGCTTTGTGCCGTCGCCAGTCTGCTGGAAGGATGACTGAGCTAGGACTACTACGTCGCTCTGAGATGTTCTGGTGGCGCTGGGCGCGTCAGGAAGGTTCTCCGAAGCTGAGGATGCAGCAGGCGTCTCACGCGAATCTGGCGGCGCCTGGGGGAGCGCACTCGCGGCCGAGAGCACCAGTGCCGCGATGAGTAAAGTAAAGTCGCTTACTCGATTCAAATCGCTCAGACCCAGCCGCTTCATGAAAGTAAGATCAGTCAGCTTTCTTAAGGTGAGCAGCCACAAGAGCATCGTTGAGGAATTCGGTAACAACGAAGCCAAAAGCGGACCCGCCAATCGAAGTTCCAAAGGTTTGCATCGTCTGACCGAAGCCCCGGTTGCGCTCGGGATAATAGGCGTTCGTCAAAGCCGATCCGAGCATGTTGCCGGCAAGAAGCGAGAAGTTGACGCTTGAGTGACCGCTGTCGGTTTTGGTGATGAGAGAACGGCTGGCTGCGTAGACGACACGTTTAACGACGTTATGCCCGGGACCCAGCTCGAAGTAGCGGGGATCTTCGTGCATAAGCGGAGCGAAGAGAGAGACGCTAAAGATGTTCTCGGAGACGTTGCGGAGTGCGGTTGCACCCAACCGCTCGCCGAACGCCGCTTTGTCAGTGCCATAGTTCGGACTGCTGTTGACAAGGTGGCTATATCCGGCGGAGGTTGACCACCCGAGAATGGAAAAGATCGATATCGACTCCCTGAAACCAAGGGTGACTTTCTCGTGAGAAGTGAGTGGATGAGACGTCTCTCCGGGCAGGATGGTCATGTCGCGGCGCGTTGGCAGGCTGATGTCTTCGTTCAATGACAGGGGATACGCTACCCCGACAAGCTCATCGCTTGAACTGGATTCGCCGACGGAGGTGTCACTGGTCGAGAAACCCGGCGCGTCAGGCAAAGAGAGCCTCGCCTCGACAGCAGAGCTATCCGAAAGGTCGGATTGGGCCATAGTGAAATTTGTCGCAAGTGCCAGCAATGCAAGGCCAAACAGCGAGGCAATCGGTTGAAAAGGCGTTCTCGAGCTTGAACCTAAGCTTGCAGTAATCAAAAGAATTCCCTTGAGAGTGCGGATTCCGTCTCTTAAGAAGAGGGGCGGTGGTTTTATGACATGAACAAAATTGTTTGTGAACGTTTGCCTATGTATAACGGACGCAAGAACGCCACTGCAAGTTGTATTTGCCGGAGCTGATCGTTCCGGGCCTGTCGTTACCATCCCGGCACGTGAACGTGATCGACGTTGACGCTTTTGTTTTCAGCGTCATCTAATTAGAAAAGTGAAGGTGTGCGTATGTCGACCGAGCAACCGAAGCGACCATGGGAGCAGCAGTTGAAGGATGCGGCAACGCATCTCGAAGCTGATTTAAAGAATGTTGTGAAGTTCATCAACGATCAGGTTGTACCGGACGTGAGGCGTAACAGCTCAGACGCACTACGCACAGCCGCGGCAGAGCTACACAAGCTCGCGACCAAGATGGACGATCATGCCCGAAGATCAGCCACTGCTCCTCCCCCTCCGAACGACACTTCGAAGCCGTGATGCGAGTGCGGCTTGGCATTGCCGCAGTACTCTCGGCGTGCGCGCTGACGGTAAGCGGCTGTCATAGAGAGACGACGCGGGCGTACCGGCCGCCACCTCCACCCACAACGACCACAGCGTCTAATCGTGGCGCGGCATCGCGTCCCTCTCGAACCAACCCGTCCGGAGACAGCGCTTCAATCCAGAACTTACCCCCTCCCGCACCCATCCCGAGCAATTTAGGGAAACCGGTTTCGAGTGAAGTGGGCCTGGCGAGTTGGTACGGGCCTCCCTATGCAGGCCGAAAAGGCGCCGATGGGACCGTCTACGACCAGAATGCGATGACCGCCGCGCACCTCACGCTGCCGATGGGAACGGTAGTTCGTGTGACAAACCTGACTAACAACGAATCGGTGATCGTGAAGATCACGGATCGTGGACCGTTTGTACATGGCCGCATCATCGATCTGTCATTGGCGGCAGCAAAAGCTACCGGCGTGTATCGCGCCGGGGTCGCCAAGGTAAAGGTAGAAGCATTCGCCGCACCAGTTCGTGCCAACGCCGATCCGGCCGGACACTGGTGCGTGCAGGTTGGAGCATTCGCGCGGGAGTCCGACGCGGTGAAACTGAAAGAAGAGATGATGCGCCGCTACGCCACTGCGAAAGTGATTGAATTCCCCGGGCCGACAGGACATTGGGTCAGAATCAGCCCCAAGCTGCCGAGCAAGAGCAACGCTAGCGAAGTAGCCGACAGCATTCATCCTAAAGATCCTGCCGCTGCACCTTATCTGATCCGAACCGACTAGCGAATCTGCATCGAGCGTTAGGCATTTCCCTATGCTAACCCCGAGGAATACTCCTTCTACTTGCCAGGCAGTGCAGGCGGTTCGTAGTAGGGAAGCTTCTGCTGTTCCAGCGTTGCTCGTTTCACGCCGATGTCGTCGAAGAGCAGACTGGGTGCGATCGTGGTCTGCGGAACGGTGCCGAGCGAGTTGGAGACGTAGGGATCGTTGCCTGCAGCCACAATATCGGAGCGGAGACTGCGATTGTCGAGTTCGTCAAAGTTAGCGCCGCGTACGAGCTGGCGTGATCCGTCTGGGTGCACGAGGTAGAGAAGACGCGGCAGAAGTTCACCGCCAAGTGTTTCGACGGAGTAGACGTCGCGGCCCTGCTCTTTAGCCATCGTCAGCAATCGTTTGTTGAGTTCGCTGCTAGAAAGAGGCTGGCTGGATTTGACCAGAATAACGCCGGCGCGTGAGTGAGCAGCCTGCGCTGGGGCGGCGCGCCCATGGCCATTCGAAGTGTCAAAATCTTTGATCGGTTCACGGCCGATGAGAAAGTTTTCGAGCTTGCCGTTGACGACGATATCAACTGATTGCGCCGGCACCCCTTCGTCATCAATGGTGTAGGCGCCAAGAAGGGCCTTGCCGTCGAACTTCGCCTGAAGAGGATCGTCGGTGACGCTAAGCATCGCCGGCAGAACGCGTGCCTTGAAGCTTGAAGAGTAGGCTCCGGTTGTGCGAGCGGTGGTCCCCATCTCAGGCCGATCGGCTTCGATGTTCGGAACGAGAAGGCGGTCGATGACGTCCGCTGCCGCGTCTCCGCTGAAGAGGACAGGGCCATGATAGTCGTCAGCTGAGACTACGGGGGCATTGCGAAGCTCTTCGAAGCTCTTGAGGTCGTCGATCGCGCGTTTATGAAAAGCTGCTGCGCTTTCAAGCTCTTTGGCGCTGACCGCAATGGTACCGTTGTCGCGGCTCAATCGCATGCCGTCAGCAGCCTGTCCGCCGACGCTGATCACTCCGTCATAGCCGGTGTAGCCTTGGCGCAACACGGTGCCTTCGGTGTTGACGAGATATCGGTTGAGCGCGATACCGCGAATGTTTGAAACCGAATATTGAACGTGCTCGGCGAAGGAACGAACCTGCGGGTCTGAGACGAAGACGCCGCTTGCGTCGATGATGCGCCGCTTCCACTCATCGCGATTGAGGTCGAGCGTGACGAGTGGTGAGATCTTGACGACTGGCTTGGCCTGCGCGAAGTCGGGTTGATCTTTAACCGACTGAAACTGCTTCAACGCAGCTTGCTTGGCAGAGTAGGCACGGAGCGCATTTTTATATGCAGTGTCGGTGGCTGTCCAAAGCGCGTATCGAAGAGCTTCCGGGTTGTCGTCGGTGGGGGCAAGCTCCAAAGCGCCGTCGCCGCGACTGGTACTGCTGTCTACAGCGTAGTCGCCGATGCGCACGGTGACGCGGACGATACGTTGATGATTCTCTTCCTCGCGGGTGAGCGCGCCGTAGTTGGCGACAGCTTCGTAGGAAGCCAGATCGTCCAGCCGATACTCTACAAAATACGGATGCTGCATGCCGGGAAGCATCAGCGCCTTCTCCCGGTCGAGTTCAACCTGCATCGCATGCAGTAGGGGATCGCTTTGCGGTGAAGCCGTTTGTGCCTTAACGGTATTTGTAACTGTAAGTGTGCCGAATAGAGAAATAGCCCAGAGGGTAATGGAACAAAGGCCGCCGATTTGTAACTTTTTGTGCAAGTTCATTACTGGCCATCCTTTCCGCTGGTGGAGTTCAAAGCTGCACCAGGTGGTGGAAGGATGGGTGGCCGCGCTGTTCCCTGGGCCTGACGCTGGGTTTCAATCTCACTGACCAGCATGGCCGGAGCCACGGCACTGACGGGAATACTTCCGGATTCGGCCCCACAGATTCCGTTGAAGATGTCCTGCTTGTCGTTAGTCGCGAGGATGCGATTGAGCGCAGCCTGCGGTGTGCCTACGATGCTGACACCACGGACAAGTTCGTCCGGGCGACCATCGACGTAGACGCGATAGACCACCAAGGGAATTACCTGAAAGGCCTGCGGAGAGCGGCGCGTGGTGACGGCGAAGCCCGAGGAGATGTCTTCAAAGTAGAGGCCGTAGGCTTTGCCTTGCTTCTTCGCCTCAGCCTTCAACATCTCGCGCAGCTCTGTATCGCTGACGGTCTTCGAAGAAGTGACGATGAGATTTCCCTGGCGGCCGGTAGGCATGTGGCCCGTCTCGGCGCGGCCGTGCCCGTTTGAAGTCGAGAAGCTTGCGATAGGCAGACGCGACATTAGGAAGGTGTCGAGAACGCCGTCTTTGATGAGGTCCACGCGACGCGCCTGCTGACCTTCATCGTCGTAGCTGTAGTGACCGCTGAGCGATGTGCCGTGGAATTCGGTGAGGGTGGGATCGTCGGAGACGCTGAGAAACGGTGGAAGAATCTGTTTGCCAAGCAGCTTGGTGAAGGTCTGCCCCTCGTCGTCACCGCGTTGACGCTGGCCTTCGAGGCGGTGCCCAAGAACCTCGTGAAAGAAGACCGCAGA
>Ga0302220_10003887_pt1 | contig 10125 bp, 9 predicted proteins | sample II_Palsa_E1_3_FD_194572 | JGI IMG/M metagenome (GOLD analysis project Ga0302220, IMG submission 194572) | Peat permafrost microbial communities from Stordalen Mire near Abisko, Sweden - II_Palsa_E1_3 | ecosystem: Environmental > Terrestrial > Soil > Palsa > Peat permafrost | place: Sweden... | reverse complement strand
GCAAATGGGAAGTTCGGCTCGTCTGGTGTGGCGTGATGTGGTGTGATACCTGCGCGCAATCGCATGCCGATCCGAGTGACCAAGCTTAGCCCTGCGACGCTGCGGTGACACCCCGACAGTTCCACTCTGTGAAACTAAGGTCTTGGCAACGGAGCCATGCCGCCGATAATTGCCACATAGGCGAACGCATCGAGCCATTCGAGAGAAGTCGCAACGACCTTATAAAAACGGAGACGCCATGCAAGCAGCACCATCCCATGCGCTGGAAGCCGACGCGATAGATCGCAACGTCGCCGAAGCCATCTACAAAAAAGTGACGTGGCGTTTGCTGCCGTTTCTTTTCGTTTGCTATATGTTTGCGTATCTTGATCGCGCCAACATCGGCTTTGCGCACCTACAGTTTTCGCAAGACGTCGGGCTCTCGGAGGCGGCGTTCGGGCTGGGAGTCGGTCTCTTCTATGCCGGTTATATGCTGTTCGAAGTGCCGAGCAATCTGCTGCTGCAGCGAATCGGCGTGCGCAAGACCATGATGCGCATCATGGCGTTGTGGGGCATCGTCTCGGCCGGCACGGCATTCGTCCAGACACCGATGCAGTTCTATATCGCGCGCGTCTTGCTCGGCGCTGCCGAAGCTGGCTTCTTTCCCGGCGTCATCCTTTACTTTACCTATTGGTTTCCGTCGGCACGGCGTGCACGTGTCACGTCGATCTTCATGATGGCAATCTGTGTATCGGGCGTGATGAGCGGCCCCTTGTCCGGATTCATCTTGCAGAACATGTCAGGGTTGTGGGGTTTGCGCGCGTGGCAGTGGTTGTTCGTGATCGAAGGGCTGCCGTCCGTCATTGCGGGGCTGTTCGCTTACGTATTCCTGACCGATCGGCCTGAGCAGGCAAATTGGTTATCCGCGCAGGAGAAGCGGTTTCTTCTGGGTGAGCTCGATCGCGACGCACAGGTCAAGTCGGGGCATGCACAAGGGTCGATTTGGGCCGCGCTCAAAGAGCCGAAATTTTACTTCCTGACCTTTGCCTATTTCAGCGTGCCGTGGGCAAGCATCGTGGTGCATATCTGGGCACCGAGCGTGATCGAGAAAAGTGGCGTGCAGAACTTCTGGCACATCGGCCTGCTGTCGGCGATCCCTTATGTGACGGGTGCGGCGGCCATGTACCTGCTGAGCCGCAATTCGGATCGCATGCTGGAGCGCCGCTGGCACTTCATGGCGAGCGCGGTGATGGCCGCTGTCGGGGTGGTGTTGCTACCGGCAGCGGCCAGTAGCGCCACGGCTTTGGTCGTGTTGCTTTGTATCGCGACGGCGGGCTATCTCGGCATGCTTTCCTTGTTCTGGACCATTCCGCCGGCCTATCTTTCGAGTACGGCTGCCGCGAGCGGGATCGGCCTCATCAGCAGCCTCGGACAGTTCGGCGGCATCTCCGCCCCGTCGGCAATCGGCTATGCGTCTACGCATTTCGGTAGTAGCGCGATAGGGCTGTATGCGGTGGCGGTGGTGTCCATCCTCGGCGGGTTGGCTGTGGTCTGTGGGGTTCCGGCCCAGGCTATCAAGGAATCTTGAGCGGGTCTTCGATCAGTCTTGGACTAATCTTCGATCCTCGCAACCTCGGTAATGATCTGGTCGCGCAGGTTCAACATCGGAGCGGTCAGTTCGCGCACTATGCTCGCTTTCGATTCCGCGGAGCGCACGCTGAAATTCAGCACCAGCAGACTGTGCCCGGGGATCGCAAGCGGGGTGGCCAGCGCAATCACTTCTGGTTGCCAGCTTGCCACGCAAAAGCCGTGCTCGCGCACGCTGCGTACCGCTTCGTCGATTTGCGTCCTGAGTTGCGGCCAACCGCTGCGTCCGCGTCGCTCGAACGCAGTCATCATGGAATCGAATGCTTCGTCTGACAGCATGGCGAGGTGTACTCGGCCGAGCGACGTCAGTTCCATTGGCACCCGCTGGCCCGATACCACGTTGCGCAGCGATACGCGCTGGTTATATCGGATCGATTCCAGGTAGACCATCTCCTCGCCGTCGGCGCAGGCCAAGCCGACGTTGATGCGCAGTTTTTGCGCGAGTTCGCGCATGAGAGGGGCTGCGGTTTGCAAAATCGTCGAGCCGCTGCGCATCGCCTGCGCCAGGCTCAGTACTGGGACGCCAAGACGATAAGCCTTGCGCAGCACATCGTGCTCGAGATAACCGGCGGCCACCAGCGTGCGCGTGAGGCGGCTCACGGTGGCTTTCGGCAAGCCCGTGCGCTCGACGAGATCGCCATTGCCGAGCAGCGCGGCGCCCGGGGCAAACGCCCTTAGCAGCAAAAGGCCACGCTCAAGCGAGCGATTCGATGGCGTGCCTTTTCGTTCAGGGCGCTGCGGCTTCTTTTCTGGCATCGAGGAGGGGAGCCCTTCGGCAATGGGGTGAGGCGGTGCAGGGCGTCGCGACCGCCGCTCAGCAACTACCGCGCCATTCTAGTGCCAAAGAGGTTCGAAGACGGAATTCAAAAACCCAGTCTAAAACCTGATTGCATATCTATGGGGCGTCTATCTTGCGAAGTCAGAACAACTCTGCAATTTCAATCTTGGCGGTGATGGACCGTCGCCCCCGGAAATGGCCGCTTCAATGTGATCCTGGTAAAAGTGGATTTCCAAATATCCCGGGTCGGGCGGAATAGGTCCATCGACTCTTACCCGAGTTTTGATGTACGGGCCTGCTGCGGTCTATACGCTCGGCACGCGCCTGACGCAACGGCGCGAAGAGCGCTTCATAATCGGCGATGTCCCGCTCGCCGCGTGCCCTCATGACCGTATCCGGCGTTGTTGACGACCACATCGATATGACCCTCTGCGAAGGGCTTTTTGAAATTTTTCCTTTACGAATATTTTATGCTTATACTAAAAAATAGGTGATTCGAAGGAGGGTAGATGGACTCGTCGAAAGAGGCACCGCCGTCCGACCGATTTGTCGTCGTTGGGGCCGGCATCATAGGCGCCGCGTGCGCGCTGCGGCTGCAAGAGGCCGGGCACACTGTCCATCTGCTGGACGTTGCGGGCGCGGGCCGCGGCTGTTCATACGGCAACGCGGGTTTGATCGCAATCGATCACATCGCGCCATTGGCGAGTCCGGCCACGCTGCGCGCCTTACCCGCGCTGATGTTGGATCGATCGAGTCCGCTGTTCCTGCGTCTGGCCGGCCTGCCGGGTATGGCCGCATGGCTGGGCGCTTTTGTCCGGGCATCAAGCCGGGCACGTTTCGAGCATGGTGCAGCTGCGCTGGCCTCCTTGCTTGGCGCTGCTCGCACAGCTTGGCAGTCCTTGGCGAAAATCGCGGACGCCCAGGCGTTGTTTCGCGATAGCGGCGTGCTGTATGTCTACGAACAAGCGCCGCGTGGAGTCAATGCCGGCGACCGACTATTGCACGAGTACGGTGTGCAATTTGAAGAGATTTCGCCCGCGCGCGTCACCGCCGATTTCTTGCCGCAACTGGCGGTTCCCTGTGCCCGGGCGCGCTACTTTCCGCAGATGATGAGCGTGGTCGATCCCCACGCGCTCGTGACCACGCTGGTTACGGCCGCTGAACGAATGGGAGCGGTCCACACACGAGCTCAGGTTTTGGCCATTGAACACACGAACGGTCGCGCCACTCAAGTGATCACTTCGCAAGGTGCGATTCCCTGCACGGGTGTGCTCGTATGCGCAGGAGTCGATAGCGCCGCACTGATCGAGCCGCTCGGCTATCGCGTACCGCTAGCGCGTGAACGCGGGTATCACGTCGAACTCGACGACTTCGGCGCGACCGACATCCGGTTGCCAATTACCTTCGTCGAGCGCGGGTTCATTTGCAATCCCATGCGATCGGCGATCCGCTTGGCGGGAACTGTCGAGCTGGGCGCGGCAAGCGAGCCGGACTGGCGGCGCGCCGCGTTGTTGACTAAGCACTTTCGCGAGCTTTTCAAGCCGGCGTCGCCGCGCGAACTCTCATGCTGGAGTGGCGATCGTCCGACGTTGCCGGACTATCTGCCCATGATAGGTGCGCTGCCGAGCCATAGTAATGTGTTCGCGGCGACTGGGCATCAACATCTGGGTCTCACGCTGGCGGCCATTACCGCCGAACTTGTCCGGGCGCTTGTCGACGGTGCGCCTGAGACGCTCGACCCGGCGCTCGACCTGACGCCATTTCGCATCGACCGCTTCGGTCACATCGGTCTCTCAACTCGCAGACGAAATCCATGAACGATATCTCCCAGCAGCTTCATAGCGACGCGATCATCATCGACGCGACCTGTCCGCTCTTGTCGGAAGAGCCGGCTCACCTCGAATTATACAAACGCGGTGGACTGACCGCGGTCGCGCCGACGATCCCCGCCAAGCGCGGTACCAGCGCCGACGCCATCCTCAAATTCGCCATGTGGCACAAGCTATGCCGCGAACGCGACGACCTGATCCTGGTACGCACCGCCAACGATATTGTCACAGCCAAGCAGACCGGCAAGCTCGGGTTGATCATGCATTTCCAGGGTACCGAGCCGCTCGATCGCAGCGTCGACATACTCGACGCCTACCACGCGCTGGGGCTACGGGTCGTGCAGATTACCTATAACAAACGCTGTCATGTAGGCGACGGCTGCGAAGAAGAAGTGGACGGCGGATTGAGTCGCCACGGCCGCGCGGTGGTACGCAGGCTTAATGAACTGCGCATCATCGTCGACTGCTCCCATACGGGTGTGCGCACTTCGTTCGATGCGATCGAGACATCCAGCGCGCCGGTTATCCTGTCGCACGCCAACGCACGCGGCGTGCATCGAGTCCCACGTAACGTGGACGACGATCTGTACCGCGCGATCGCGGCGACCGGTGGCGTGATTGGCGTAGTTGGTTTTCCCGCGTTCGTAGCACCTGGCACGCGGCCTACGCTGGACCAATTCATTGATCACATCGACTACATCGCGAGTCTGGTGGGCATCGATCACGTCGGCCTCGGTATCGACTACTACGCCGGACAGGCGCCGATTTGTCCCGATGACGTCGCACTCACGCTTTACCAGCGCGAGGTGGCGAGCGGCAACTGGACCGGGGAGTCGTATCCGCCGCCGCCTTACCACTATCCGCAGGGCATCGAAACGCCTGCAACCCTGCAGGCGCTGACCGCCGGTTTGGTCGCACGCGGTTTTGCGCACGCCGACATCCGCAAGGTGTTGGGCGAGAACTGGTTGCGCGTTTATCGCAGCGTTTGGGGTTAGTCCGCAGTGCGCGAACCGGGGGATCCTATGAGCGAAATGAACGAAGTGATCGACATGCAGCGCACCGCCGCAGAGTCCGCGCCGCCCGCTGCACCCACTTGGCGCACTGCACGCCGTGCGGCACTTGCCGCAGGCATTGGCAGCACGCTTGAATGGTATGACCTCGTCACCTACGGTTACCTGGCCGCGCTGCTCGGACACGCGTTCTTTCCTTCGGGCGACCCCACCGCATCGCTGCTGGCCGCATTCGCCACCTTTGGCGTGGGCTTCCTCGCGCGGCCGCTCGGTGGCTTGCTGTTCGGCGCCTACGCGGACCGCTACGGCCGCAAGGCATCGCTCACGCTGACGATGATATTGATGGCCACCGTCACCGGTCTGGTCGGCATCATGCCCACCTACGAGACCTGGGGCACGGCGGCCCCGGCGCTACTCGTGCTGGCGCGCGTGATTCAGGGCCTCTCGGCTGGCGGCGAGGGCACGGCCGCCTTGGCCTATCTGGTCGAATGGGCGCCGGTGGGGCGGCGCGGCGTGATCGGCAGTCTGCAATCGGTAGCGAGCGGATGCGGCTTGCTGCTCGGTTCGGCGAGCGTCACGTGGATCACGCATAGTCTTAGCGCCGCGGAACTGCAGGCGTGGGGCTGGCGCGTGCCCTTCCTGCTCGGCACGCTGGTTGGGCCGATCGGTTACTGGCTCAGACGCGGCGTCGATGAAACGCCCGCATTCCGCCGCGCCATTTCGGCCGCGCCCACTGCCGATGAGCGCATGCACAACGTGCAGCCGTGGAAGCTCTCGGTCAAGGCCGGCATCTTCCTGATCTTCTGGTCGGTCGCTTACTACATCTTCCTGACCTACATGACCACCTTCGCGCAACGCTACCTGCACCTGGCGCCCGCGCTGGTGTTCAAGGCCAATACCGCGGCCTTGCTGCTCTACATTGTGCTCATTCCGACCTTTGGCTTCGTCTCGGATAAAGTGGGTCGCAAGCCCGTACTGCTCGCTAGTTGCGTTGGCATCGCGGTGCTGACCTATCCGCTTTTCAAGCTACTGCTGGCCGGCGTCAGTACCCCTGCCTACGTGGCGATCCTGTTGCTGTTCTCGTGCATGCTGGCCATGTATTCGGGACCGGCGGGCGCAACGGTGGCCGAACTATTTCCAACCCGCATCCGTTCGAAATGGCTGGGGCTGGGGTACGGCGTATCGGTTGCAATCTTCGGTGGATTTACCCCTTTTGTCGCAACTTGGCTGATCGGCGCGCTGGGCACGCCGTTGGCGCCCACCTATTACGTGATAGCGACGGCGATCATCGGCGGGATCTTCGTGCTATGCCTGAAGGAAACCGCCAAGAGCGAACTCGCTTGAACAGGCTATAGTCATGGCATCCGTCAGTGGCACTGACTCATCAATTGTTGAACATGGACACTACCGTAGTTAGACCGCCTCGTAAAAAACGCGTACTCGACCGCACTCCGCTGGGCAGGCGCGTACGAGAGCTGAGAAAGCAAGCGGGCTTGACGCTGCAAATGCTCAGTGAGGCAACCGGGCTGGCTCAATCGTCGTTGTCGAAAATCGAGAACAGCCAGATGTCGCCGACCTATGAAGCGATCATCAGTCTGGCACAGGGTCTGCGCATCGACGTGGCGCAACTCTTTGATGACGGCGGAAAGTCGTTGCCGCTTGGCCGGCGCAGCGTCACGCGCAGCGGCCTGGGTGCGACCCATGAAACCGAGCAATATGTCTACCAGATGCTGCATACGGATTTATCGCAGCGTCGGCTCATCTCGTTGAAAACCATTATCAAGGCCCGGTCGCTGGAAGAGTTCGACAGGCCGCTCGCACATAGTGGCGAGGAATTCATCTACGTGCTGTCGGGCTCGCTCAAGGTTCATCTTGAGCACTATGAGCCGTTCGATCTTGCTGAAGGAGACAGTTGTTACTTCGACAGCACGATGGCGCATGCCTGCGTATCGACGAGCGAAGTCGATGCCGAGGTGCTCTGGGTTTGTACAAACTCGGGCCCTGACCAGAGCTAGTTAGCCGGCATCTTTCGGGGTTAAAACGACAGCTTCGTTGCGCCCAAAACGGTTGCTGTGCGGCGATCGTGTTTGTCGATTGCATTTTGTATATAATCGGTAACGATTCTCATTTACAATAATGCAGCCCACCTTCCGAGCGTGCTCCGTGCCGACCCATGACATCGCTTCTATCGCCGTGCATGACCTCTACAGCAGCCATCATCGATGGCTACAGGGCTGGCTGCGAAAAAAACTAGGTAGCACCTGGGACGCCGCGGATCTCGCACAGGATACGTTTTTGCGGGTATTACTCAAGCGGCAGGCCGAAGTGCAGCAGGGGCTGGACGCGCCTCGCGCGTATCTGCGCACGATAGCGGGCGGCTTGGTGGTCGAACACTGGCGCCGTCGTGCGCTTGAGCAGGCCTGGTTGGAAACCCTCTCATTGATGCCTGAGCGGCACGCGCCTTCGCCCGAAACCCGGCAGATGGTTCTGCAAGCGCTGATCGGCATCGACGCCATGCTCGATCAACTGAAGCCGCAAGTGCGCGCGGCATTTTTGTGGGCGCGGCTCGAGGCGCTCACGTGCCCGCAGATCGCCGAACGCCTCGGTGTTTCCCTGGCTACGGCCGAGCGTTACATTGCCACGGCGTTGCGCCATTGCTATGCGTTGCGCTTCCATGATTAAGTCGCGCGCAGGTGCAGCATGAGCATCGGCAAGCGGCCTTCGGCTAGCTCGGAGAGTTCATCGAATTCTCCTCCCGGCGAACGCGGCGGTCCAGCCGACCCGGTGCCGGCGGTCGTGATCGACCAAGCGATTGCCTGGGCAGTCAAGATCGATTTCAACGCGCCCGACACCGCGACACAACGTGCCTTCGATGCCTGGCTCGGTGCCGATCCGCTTCATACAACCGCGTGGCATCGCATCCAGTCGCTCAAACACGATTTCGCGAATCTCCCGCCGAAGCTGGCCTTGGACACGCTGCAAGCGGCGCAGGCCAAATTGATCGCGAACGGCGTAAGCCGTCGGCAGATGCTCAAGCTGCTATCGATTGCCGGTGTCATCGGCGCCGCCGGGTGGATCGCCGGCGAGCAAACGCCGTGGCAACGCCTGATCGCCGACGCCAGCACCGGCACCGGCGAGCGGCGCGCGCTGAGCCTGAGCGACGGCACGCGGCTGGTCTTGAATACGGACACCGCCGTCAGCATCAAGCTCAGCGGCGAGCAACGCGTGATCGTGCTGCGGCGTGGCGAAATGCTCGCGACCACCGGGCCCGACTTGGGGCTGCCGAGCCGGCGTCCGTTCTGGGTAAACACGTCGTTTGGCCGCATGCAGGCGCTGGGCACCCGCTTCGCGGTGCGGCTCGATGGCGACGACGCCAGGGTTACCGTGCAGGAGGGGGCGGTCGAGATGCATACGGCAAACGCCGGCTTTAGCGCCATCGCCCACCCCGGTGAAAGTTGGCGTCTGAGCGCCGAGCGTCTCATTCGGATGAGCCAGTCCGCGTTCGACCCGATGGGCTGGACCGACGGCGTGATCAAGGCGCGGCAGATGCGCTTGGCCGATCTGCTGGTTGAACTGTCACGCTACCGTCGCGGCCGCATTTTCTGCGACCCGGCGGTGGCCGATCTGCCGGTGAGCGGCATTTATCAGGTCGGCGACACGGACCGGACGCTGGCATTTCTCGCGCAGACACTACGCTTGCGTATCGATTATCGAACGCGCTTCTGGGTCACGGTAGGGCCGGCCGATATTTGAACCCTCAATCGATACACGCCTTGTCGCGCTTTCGCCCCGACGCGCCTGCGGTCAAAGTCCGCCGTCCGGTGCTCAAGCCTCTTGCACGCGCCATGCCGAGCGTACTGCTTTGCGTGGCGTTCGGCGTCGCCGTTCCGGGGCAAGAGGTTCATGCGCAGAGCGTGCCTTCGCAAAACAGCGCGGAAGATATCGAGAAAAGTGGCGAGAAAAAGCTCAATAAAAACATCACAACGCGGACCTTCGATATTCGCCCGGGTCCTTTGGAGCCGGCGCTGGATTATTTCGCGCGGATCTCGGGCATTAACCTGTCGTATGACGCAGCCTCGATCGGTCGCGCAACCACGCAGGGGCTCAGCGGCCTGTTCAGCATCGCGAACGGCTTGGACGCATTGCTAGAGGGCACAGGTCTGCGCGCCACTGCGCAGTCGGGCGGCGGCTACGTACTGGGAAAAGAGGCGACCGAGGGCGCCACCCCCGGAGCCACCGCTGCAGGCGCGGTTGTCGGCGGCGTTCCCGTGACCTTGCCGGCAGTGAGCGTAACGAGCGGCATGGATCGCGGCTCATTTCTAGCGGACCGGACGAGCGTCGGCTCAAAGGTGACGTCCGACCCGCACGATATTGCACAGGCTATAACGGTGGTCACCAAGAGCTTGATCGAATCCCAGGGCCTGACTTCATTCCAGGATGCGTTGCGTAACGTACCAGGCATCACGATAGGCGGCGCCGAGGGCGTACAGATCGGCAACAACATCAACTTGCGTGGGTTTAACGCGCAGACCGATATTTATCTGGATGGCTTTCGCGACAGTGGCCAGTACTATCGGGATACCTTCGATCTCGAATCGATCGACGTGCTCTACGGTCCATCGTCGCTGCTGTTCGGGCGCGGCTCGACCGGCGGCGTGGTGAACCAGGTCAGCAAGAAAGCCAATTTGACGGAGGCGGCCCAAGTCTCGACCACGATAGGCACCGACGACCAATACCGCACCACGGTCGACGTCAATCATCCGCTCTCCGACACGTCGGCGTTTCGCATCAATGCCTTCGGGCAGGACATGGGCTCGACCCGCGATGTGATGAAGAACAAGGACTACGGCATCGCGCCCGAGCTGCGTTTCGGTATCGGGAC
>Ga0302220_10003886_pt1 | contig 10127 bp, 9 predicted proteins | sample II_Palsa_E1_3_FD_194572 | JGI IMG/M metagenome (GOLD analysis project Ga0302220, IMG submission 194572) | Peat permafrost microbial communities from Stordalen Mire near Abisko, Sweden - II_Palsa_E1_3 | ecosystem: Environmental > Terrestrial > Soil > Palsa > Peat permafrost | place: Sweden... | reverse complement strand
TCGATTCGTGAACCGCTTCTGCGCCACGTTTCCAATAGCTGGCAGCGCGAATCCTGGCCTTGTCGACACCCCGTTCCGTGCACAAGTGCTGGCGTACGGCACGCATGATCGTGGCTTCCCCCGCGGCCCAGACGTAGCCCTCGCCGGCCGGCAGATACATTTCGCGCAAGGCCAGCAACAAGGCCCCACCGGGGAAGTCTGATTCGCTGCGATAGCGCCATTCGGCATACAGGTCGGTCTGCGTCGTGAAATCGATGCGCGCCGACGGATCTTGCACTTCAATCAGCGCGGCCACGCGAGTTCCCGGCGGCAACTCTTCCAGTCTACGTGCAATGGCAGGGAGCGCGGTCTCGTCGCCGATCAGCAGATGCCAGTCGAAACCCGTGGGGATCGTAAACGAGCCACGCGGTCCGCCGATTCCCAGATATTGCCCGACCTGCGCTTGCGCCGCCCATGTCGCGGCGGGGCCCGCCTCATGCAGCGCAAACTCGATATCGAGCTCGCATGCTTCGCGATCGTATCGGCGCGGGGTGAAGTCGCGTGCGATGGGCCGCGGCTGGTCGTCCGGGAACACCGGGCCATTCGGGCCGGCCGCGGGCATGACAGGCTTGTCGGCTCCCGGTGGCGGGAAGAAGACCTTGATGTGGTCGTCGAAGGACGCGGATTCAAAGTCGTTGAGATCGTCGCCGCCTAACGTGACGCGTACCAGATGGGGCGTAAGCGGTTGAACGCGCTTGACTTGAGCCAGGCGGAATTTAAGTTGATGGCGGACGCGGCCGACCGCCAGATCGGGTCTGTTTTGCATTGAGTGTTCTCTTAAGTGTTGATTCAAGCCGGATCTCCGGCAGTTTTCCCTTCGATCTCGGCCGTCGCACGCGCAAGGATGGCGGCAATGCGGCGTTGCTCGCCAGCGGGTGCGTCGGTTCGCATCAGCAAGGCGTGCTTGAGAGCGCGGCGTGCCTGGATGAATTCGGGCAGCCATGCGTTGCTGTCGCTGTTAGCGTCCGCGTTTTCATCGGTTGCTTCGCCTGCAAATGCGCGGCGCACTGAATCCATCTTGCGGGCGAAATGGCTTAGCTTGGCCAGCATCAGGTCGACGCGCTCGCGGTTCGTCGTCAGGTAATTGCGGCCCGGTTCGGCTAACACATAACGCTTGCGATTGCCTTCCACTTCAACCGTTGCATAGCCCAGTTCTTCCAGATAAGTCAGCGCTGGATAGACCATGCCCGGACTCGGGCTGTAAAAACCGTTCGAGCGGACTTCGAGCGCCTTGATCAACTCGTAGCCATGGCGCGGTGCTTCGGCCAGAAGGGCGAGCAGGAGCAACTGGAGGTCGTCGGAGGTGAACTTGCGGCCGCGCGGCATGCCGTCGTCGCCGCGGCCGCCGAATCCTCCTGGACCGCCTGGGAAGCGGCCGTCGTCGTCATGGCGGTGATGGTGGCGACCGATGGCATGCCACAGTGCATGCACGGAAGAACGGTCTGAAGATTCAAATCCAGCTTCGGGGCGAGCGAACTCGCGATGTCGGTGATGTCTCATCGTAGGACTCCATGATTATCGTAAAACAGATCTTAAGATATATATCTTAAGATACGTTGTCAATATTTTTCGAAGGCGTTATCGGGACACAACAAAGTCTGCGGCAACGCTGGAAACACCTTTCGGAAACAACAAAGTCCGCAGGTTCTGAAAAATCTGTTTTGCATTGCACAAGTTCGACGCCATCTTGTCTATCGATAACTGTATTTGATAGCCAACATGGAACACCTCGTGCCGAAGAGTGAGGGCTTATTCGCGAGCCTCGGCCGCGCCCGAGACCCCACCTGTTTTCAAACATCGCTCGACGAGCAGCCACTCCAGTGCGCCGGCCGGGTATTCCTTTGGCCATTCCGTTGCCAGCAGTTTCATTGAGCGACGCATCGCTCGCCGAAACCCGGTTGCACAGCTGTCCCCGGCAAAGTTGTTAGGAGCGCCCTAAGGGCACTCATTCTGTCTCGCGCGCGGCGCAGGCGCAGGTAGCTAGGTGCTTGCCGTTCTTCTCGACAACCCGCCCGATTGAAATCCGCCCGAGAATCGGAGGCGTGATAGCAAGTCCTTTAATCATTGCTGCTCCTTTGAATGAGATGTGGTGTCGTTGACCTTTGGGTTGTCGGTGGCTTGGATGGCGTCTATTTGGGGGCCCCGCGTGTGGACGTTGACGATTGGACATCGGCGCTGCAAGCGAAAGTTTTGGTTCCATTCATCAAGGATGCAATGAAAGGCAAAAAAGCATTGTGCTGGTCGTCGAGTCAAAAGTGCCCACAGATCCCGATTAGGCGCGGCTTCCGACTCGCACGCCGCCGAAGCGCTATCCGGGCAAACGAGCCAAAATCATTCGACTTTGAAAGCCGATGCGCTTCGGCGGCTCGCTGCGCGATCAATCGAGGGCGGGTCGATGTCGGCGACGAGCAGGCTGCGCCGACACTTACCCAATGAAATCCACTTCGAGGATTGAACGACCATGACGACAGACTCTGCGCCTCCCACAGGTGTCACGCTGGGCTACTACGCCGTCGGTTTTTTTGATTTGCTGGGTCAGCAAGACTATTTGCGTGCGATGAAAAATCTGCCGACGCCTGGCGACACGGATGCCTTTGCCAAACTGGGCGATGACCTTAAAAATACCCATGGCGCTGTAAAGATGATGCGGCAGTTGTTCGCCAAATTTTTCGAGCTCTACACCCCCAAGCCTCCCGACGATCCATCGCTGACTCTGGAAGAGCGGGCTGTTTTTGCAAAGATGATCAGCCACCCCATTCAGTTTCAGGGGTTTTCTGACTCTATGCTGGCCTTTATGTCAGTTCACGACGCCGATGAGGCTCGATTGCCCACGCAGGGCATTTTGGGCATTTTCACATCCGCCGGGGTGACTTTCCTGGGCAGCATGCTCAACGGCCACCCGATACGAGGAGGCATCGATATTGGCATCGGCTTTGAACCTGACGCTGGTGAAATTTATGGTCCGGCGCTGTCGCGCGCTTACGCGTTGGAGTCAAAAATCGCACAATACCCGCGAGTCGTTGTCGGTGAAGAGCTTGTCAAATGGCTCACGGAACTGGGCAGGCAAGACGTGACAGATATTTTCTCGCGCACATCGCAAAACACAGCGAATGAGTGTTTGAGCTGTCTAACTTACGACACTGACGGCGTCGCGATCATTGATTACCTAGGCCCATATTTCGCAAGTCTCGCCGCGAAAGCGGAGCTCGACGCGTCTCCAATCCATGGGGCATATGAGACTGTGAAGAAATTTGCTGCTCGCTACAAAGAGGAAAAAAACAGCCAGCTTGCGTTTCGGTATGCGTCGCTGCGTCGATACTTTGAGGCTCGTATGCCGCTCTGGCAGGATCACCACGGACCAAAGGCCGAGAGCTAATTCAGCGTGAATACATTGGCGAAATTTCAAACCAAGTGATTCATGGGACGCAATGCCACGGCGATTCCCGCTCGCGTCGCAGGAAGTGCCACATCTATTTCTCGCGGTTGATGACGGGAATACGCCTCACCGCCCGAGCGCGAAGCGATAGTTCTGGCGGCGAAAACTGCGAATAGGCGCTGCAAATCCGCGTTTCCTCCGGTCCGTCAAACATGCCCTCCCTAGCATCAGAGGCGTCGATCATGCGAAGGGTGTTGTCGTAGTAGGCCGTTGCGGACGGGAGCGTGTTTAGCGTGCGAATAACTTCGCGAGCATTGGTCTTTCGCGTTGCGCGCCAGTGCCTGGGCCAATCCAGAATGTTCCCTTGGAACAGGCCGTCGCGAACGTCTTTAAGGTGTGAGTCAAACGGCACAAGATATCTTTGCGGCACGATCTGATTCATAAATGAGCGCGTGAATGAGGCGCCGATGATTCGTTGCGAGTGCTCCATGCGAGCGGCGTCGATGAGCGGCTGGCCGAGATACACCCCACGCTCTCCGTGCAACACCGCTTCGCCGAGCGCAAGCGCCCCGCGCAACGGCAAACCTATTTCCAAGCTATGGCAAATCATCTCGTTGCAAACGTCGAGAAGGTTGTCGCAGGGGATGGGGTGGTACTGCCAGCCGTCGCCAGGCTCAGATGCGCGCTTTTGACGTTCGGCTGGCGTCAGGTCGAGGGCTGCGGGGTATCGCGCCGCTGGAAAATCTGTGTGAGTCCACACAAGCAGCGAATCGCTTGCGTAAGCGCCGTAAAGTTGGGAAAAAATGAAGGCGTCGTGGTCCGATGTCCAGTAGGCGCTTTCAGAAAACCCCATCTCTCCAAACAGACGGCGCATGTGCTCGTTCCGCGCGTTCACAAGGCCGATCAGCGCGACATATTTTTGAAGCACGCCGTGTAGGCCGAGATCGGAGAAGCGCGTTTCAAATCCCAGCACGTCAAAGAAGCACAACGAAAAGCGATTGAACTTCATGGTGGATGCTCCACATTTCCCCGGACACCTTGGATTTTGCCTTGTCCGGCAACGCTTCGCGAATTGCGCGCTTGGCCGACGGGTATTTGCGGTCTATGGGTTGAACCGCGCCCGATATCCACGCATATTAGGCAGGCGCGCTTTGTGGGCGCATATACAAAAACGGGAGCAAGCATGGCTTTTTACGGCGACGAAGACAATGTCAAGCAAACTACCGGGGAGGGGGCCAACAAATACAGTCGAGAATGGAAGCCAGGGCAAAACCCCAGCTATCCAGGGATCTACAAGTGCCAAACCTGCGGCTACGAAGATGTAATCAATCGGGAGTGCACTTCCCTGCCTCCGTGCAGCAACTGCGACTCGGAGCATATAAAGTGGAAGCTTCTAGTTCGCGCGGCGGATAAGTGAGCAGAAGGAAGTTTAACGTTTGAAAGGCGCCGGACGGGCGCCTTTCGTTTCAACCGACGGGCGAGACCGGCCATGGGTTTGCTCTTGACATTGCAAGAGGCGGAGGGGTGGCATGGGCAATACCGACGCATGCTGCGTTGGCGCGAGAGGATTTGTGCGGCCGACGATGTGCGGTCGTCGGCTGAACAACTGGATTTCCTGATCGCGTTTTTCGTTGCCTGCTTCCATCTGCGGGACTGGCTCAAAGACTCGGGCCTCGATGCGGAACGGCTGAACGCGATGTTCAGGAAGAACGTCGAACTGCGAATTTGCCGCGACGTCGCGAATGGCTTCAAGCATTCGCACTTGGACCGGAAGCCGTTCTACGATCAGACGTTCTCTGTCGTGCGGGAACATGTCCCCGCAGACTGGTCCTCGAACTTGGGGCATTCAAACGCACGTTGGTCGATCGTGGCAGGCGACGACAAATTTGACCTGATCGAGCTTGCCGGCCGTTGCGTTTCGATTTGGGACGCGTTTCTCGGCGAGACGATTTGCCCGTGAACCCCGGCAGCCTTCAATTCCCTAGCCATGGCGGAAGGATCTCACGTGCGCCGGAGTTTGTCGCCCGAGCGCGCACGACCGAGAGCGAAGCCGCCACAATGAGACATGCTATTGATCGTTCAGCAGCGCGACGGTTGGCTCACGCCACAAGCATTTTCCAACCCCCCCGATTTCTGACATGATTGGACCGAAAGCAATCGATGGCGAGTTGGAGGCGGCACGCCCCCTGTCCCGACGAGGTGCGTTGCCCTGTTGCCCCATCGCCCGGTGCCTTTTATAGATTTAGGCTGCCTTTGCAACTCGGGAAACGAACGCAACCCCAAAACTGCTTTCCTGGGTTGCGGCCTTTCTTTGCGGTCTGAAGCTTCATCATCGAAGCGCATATCGGACACAGTGGAGTTGAGGACTTCGGCGGGGTTGAAACGGCCGTCGGCGCGTTGCGAGGAGCAGTCGCCACGGGCGGCGGCGGTGGGACCGCTGGCCGCTTCGGAATGGTGATTTCGATCGACAGGGTCTGAGGCGGCGAGATGCCCAGTTCCTCGCAATGGCGCTTCGCGGCCTCTCGGATTTCGAGCGCTTCCCTGAGCGGAGGGAAGGACAAGGGCTGGGCCGACGCGAGCTTGGACGGCGCCATTTTTAAATTGGCCAAACCAGCTCGTAGCTTGTTCTGGATGGTCGCGCGTTTGGTGGCCCAGGCCGATCGCGCTGCGTTTTCCGCCTGGATGTCCGACGTGTCGCGTTGCGGGTTGTAGCGAAACTTGGCTTCGTGGCCCTGCCGCCAGGCCAGCAACTTTGCGGTGTATGCCTCTCCAAACCCCGGCACCACCAACACGGCGTTGCGCGTGACGTCATTTGCGGTTTCAACGTTGAACGAGGCCAAGCTTGCGATTTTGGCGGGGCCAATGCCGGAAATCTTGGCGCGTCGAATCAGGAATCCATCCAGATAAGCGGACCGTTGGCGAGCCTCGCGAGTGCTTTGCAACTCTGCGAGGGCTCGCGCGAGCTCATGGTTCAGCGCTCGATATTGATCCACCCCGCTTTCAAGGTCCGCCCGCACATTCAAGACGTCGGTGTAGCCAAGCCGTTTCAAATAATCGAGAGCGGTCGCGTGCACTTTGGCGTCAGCGTCGGAAAACGCCTTTTTCAGTGGCTCTTTGTCGATCTTCGCGGTCGCGGCATAAAACGCGACGAACGCGCCGCACGCCAGCCAGAGAGGGAAGAGGTTCGGAAGGGCCAACAAGGCCAAGAAAACGGGCACGACCCATAACAAGCGAGCGACACGCCGCTTTCGCCGGGCTCCGATGGCATCCACCGCCGTGGGTTTCGAGACGCCCACGTTTGTGGGCGAGACGGGAATCAGGTCCCCGGGGCGGGGCAGCGCAAGCGCTCGAACGGCGGCCCAGATTTCATCGACGTCGAATCCATCGGCGCTGGCTGGGCCGGCTGAGGGGTAAGACACAGCCGGGAACATGTCGACGCCGGACTGTGCCGACATTCGGCACCAGAGACACTCGCCGGCGGACGTCGGGAAAAAATGAGCGGGGACGGTCGAGCACTGCCGAAGGTTGGCCTCCAACCCGGTCAGCAGATTGGCCCATTGCGCGGCTGTCGGCCGCTTCGCCGGGTCTTTCCCAAACGCGGCCTCGAACGCTCCGACGATGGGCAGCGGAAAGTCTTGAAGGCTAACTGAGCCCGGAGGAGGGATGGTGCGGGTTTCCGCTCGTCGGGAAATGGAGAAAGCAAAGCGGTGCTGGGCGATGGCTTCGCCCAGACTGAGGTCCGCGTCCGAGCAACGTCCGGCGTAGGGATGTCGGCCCATCGCGAGCAACTGGAAGATGGCGACCGCCAACCCAAAGTGGTCGTGCGCCTTCGTGCGCTCGATCTCGCTGAGCCGTGCGCCATGCAGCTCGGGAGGCGTGAAGTCTTCGGTTCCGACGATGCAGCGGTGCAACCGTCCTTGGGCCCTGAACTGGAAACTGTCGGCGTCGATCAGCGCGACGGTCGCGGTCGGGCTGACCAAGACGCCGGAGTGGTTGAAGTCGCCGATCACGCAGTCCATTTCATGAACGGCGGCGACCGCGCGCGCGACGTTTCCGGCGGCCCTAACCAAGAAACGGTAGTCGGCGGTTGGGAACTGAATCTTGCGCGACTTCGGCCCATACAGCTCGTGAATCGCCCGGCACTTGGAGACCAAGCGCATGATGAACCCGGCGAAGCGTCCCGACTCGTCTGTGGCGACTTCCAGCGGGAACGCGACCAAGTTCGTCCGTTCGGACAACTGGCTTCCGACCATCGCGAAGACTTTGGCTTCCCGAGGGCCGCGCAACTCGCTCTTGTAGAGTTTGACGGCTTCGCCCGGGCGGCCTTCAACGAAGTAGACGTCTCCCTCGCCGCCTCTCCCCAACAAACTGCCCAGGCGCGTTTTCTTGCCTGAAATCAAAACGGTCGGCGAATTCATCGGCTGGAAAGAAGAACGAGGGTTTTGTCATCGTCCGTCCGGTCGCAGATTGCCTTGCTGTCGAGATACCGGCCCAGAGCCACGGATAGGGAGGCGAGACGGCCTTGCTCGTTGGCTTGGTCAATCGGCCGGAGCATGGGCTCGAAGAAGCGAGGGGAGGCCGCTTGCGTGGTTTGGTCAAGAGCCAGCGATTCAATCCCGTCGGAAAACAAAGCGAAAGCATCGTGGTCCGAGTCGATTCGGCGGATGCGCAAACGAACTTCGGGGTCGTCTGTCACGAAAAAAGTCGTCGAGGCAAATTCGCCATTTTCCGGACCCGACAGCGTTTCCCATTGGTCGTTTTTCCTCGCGACCAACGCGCCGTCGCCAATGTGCAGGACTAGGGCGCGGTCGCGGTGAATCGCCAAGAGGACCAGGGTCGCGGCGAATTGCCGGCGCTCGACCGCCTTCCCGGCGGCAGCGCGCCCTAGCTGATCGCGCAGCTCATCCATCCAAGCCATGACCTGGTCGTCGTTGGGCAACTCGTCGCGCTGCTCAAACCATTGGCGAAACCTGCCGCCCATCGCGCGGCAGGCAAGCGAGGCCCCCTGTCCGCCGAAGCTCGCGCTTCCAGCGCCATCGGACACCACGGCGCAAATTGAGCCAGCGCCAAACCGGACGACACTGAAAGCGTCTTGCTTTCGCGTGCCTTGACGCAAATGGGACGTCCCGATCCGAGAGGCGGCGGCCCACCGCCAACGCCTGTCAGCCTGCAACTGCCCACCCGTCCGGCGCGGTCGGATTCGCCAACGGTACGGGATCCCCGGGGCTAGACCTGGAAACCGATCCGAGAGAAGCCGATAGCCAAGAGAAGAACTCCGGAAACGCCAAGCCTTTGAGCTTCAACGGCTGACGGACGGCAATCTTCGACAACAGCGACATGTCAGCCTGCTCCACGCCGACAGCATAGAACATGAATTCTTTGCGCTCTTCGCCAGTGTGGACCAACTGCGCGGCCTCTTCCCAGCGGTCTGTCGGGGCGCCGTCAGTGAAGAGAAACACCCACGGACGGTAATACTTCACCCCATTGGCGCGGTAACGGTCTTTGCGCTCGCGCAGAAGGCTGAGAGCTTGGGTGATGGCTTCGCCCATCGGGGTTGCCCCGTTCGCCTCGTAGTGTTCAGGGAAAAAACCGTCCATTGTGGCGAAGTCATGCCGAACCGCGACCGGCCCGAAGGTGACGATAGCCACCTCGACTCGTTTGGCTGCCATTGAGTCGGCATAGAGCTCGTCTTTGAAGAGCGCCAGAGCCTCGTTGAGTTGCCGAATCGGCTCCCCGCGCATCGAGGCCGATGTATCCAACAAGAGCACGCACGGGCATCGAGGCTCTGGGTTTTCCAATAATTCTGCGTCGACGAAAGGTTGCTGTTCAAACTCTTCCATAAACCCTCTCAGTGATTTTATTCAATGTCGGAAGACGGAGTCGGCAGAGTATAAGAGCGACCCGCAGGCGCCGCATAGAGTTGTGTGTCAGATACGACAATAGAAAGCGGTGGCTCGCGGCCAGGCTCCATCAAGCGGGAAGAAAGGTCTGGAATACGGGCAGTCAAAAGCAGAGCGCCGGTTGCCGGCGCCGCAATCCAGCGGCCGCCTCATCGGCAACCGTCGCGCCTGTCCGTGCTGAATATTGATGCGCGTAAGCGGGAGATGCTAGTGGTATTCTCTGGTTGGTGTCCGCATTCTTTGCTGCGTCGCAGAATTCAGCGTCCCCGAGCGTGTGTCGGTCAACGGACTCATGTTGACCCCTAAGAAACATACATGCTTCCCGTAGGCGGTCGTTCGAACGCTGTCCTCAGCAGAGCGCAACAGCGGTCCGAACGGACCGTATCCAGCGAAACTCGCGTAAATACATGTATCTGCGCGGCGTCAGCCCCTAGCCGGCGGCGGTTCCTCCGTATGCCGGTTCGCGAACACCTCGACTAGGCAGGCATAATGCGCCGTGTCTCGTTTAGAAAAAAATCTTGCAGCTTTAAATGTTTTTAGAACCCGATAAAACCCATCGGAGTCGGGTATCTCTTTCTTTCCCAATAACGACATTCCGCGCTTAGTGACGAATCGGGTTGGGATAGTGCCTTCCGATATAACAAACAGCAAGGCACGATAGTGCGGCTTTATTTTCTTTACAGCCGCGAGGCGACGCAGATCAGCATCGATCTGTCCCTTTGGAGCTGAGGCGCGCTTAACCTCGATAAGATATTTTATTTTCAGCGCCTTCTTTCCATCCCGTGTTACTCGCTCTGCTACGATAAGATCGA
>Ga0302220_10003885_pt1 | contig 10127 bp, 11 predicted proteins | sample II_Palsa_E1_3_FD_194572 | JGI IMG/M metagenome (GOLD analysis project Ga0302220, IMG submission 194572) | Peat permafrost microbial communities from Stordalen Mire near Abisko, Sweden - II_Palsa_E1_3 | ecosystem: Environmental > Terrestrial > Soil > Palsa > Peat permafrost | place: Sweden... | reverse complement strand
CGTATAGCGCCAACGCTTGGCGCAAGCCTTTGACTCGACAGTGCGGTACCGCAACCCCCTGCCCCAGCCCCGTCGAACCCAACACCTCGCGCGCCTCCAGGCTGGCGGATACACTCTCCGCCGGCAACGCATACCGCTCGCAGAAGAAGCGTCCGGCATAGTGGAAGAGCGCATTCCGGCCACCGACGTGCAGGCCAAGCAGCACGTGATCCTGCGAGATCAACTCGCCGATGCCCGGCTCTTCGGTCTCGGATTTTTTCGATCTCATCAAATCGATGCGCGGCCGCGAGCGAGCTTCGACATGCGCGAAATTGCGCCATGCGTCGGTCGCCGCGTCCGGCACTTCCAGCAATCGGCCGAATTGGGCGGCCGGCGATATGCGCGTGATGCGTTGCATCGCCCCTTTCACCTCGCCCTTGGGCAGATAAAGCGATAGACGCAGCCGGGTGCCATGCAATGGCGTGACGCGTATGGTCCAAGGCTGATCGCCGCAGTCGCGGATCAGCGCTTGCCTCAGCGGCGTCGCGTGCTGTGCGTCGACGGTGACATGCATAATTACATTGCGTCCCGATTCGAGACGTTGGCGGGACTGAACCGAGGCGTTGTCCAATCCGAGGAGAGCCCGCAGTCGTGCAGCGAAGCGCATCAGATAGCCTTTGTCGTATATTGCTCTACTGCAAGGCTATCCAAGATCGCGTTAACACAGTGTAAAAAGAGCGCGTGTTGTCATCATCGTGACGCAATTGGGGAAGCCTGAACGAGGAGCGATCGCATGTTTTCAGTGATTTTCGAGGTTCATCCGAAACCGGATCGGTGGGATGCTTATCTAGGCTACGGCAAGTTGCTTAGACCGGATTTGGAGCAAGTAGAGGGGTTCGTCGACAACATCCGCTACCGCAGCCTCGCTCGCGCGGGCTGGCTTCTGTCGCTGTCGGGATGGCGCGATGAGAAGGCGTTGGTTCGCTGGCGCACCCAGGCGGTCCATCACGGCGTGCAGGAGAAAGGTCGCTCCGAAGTCTTCCTTGACTATCACCTGCGCGTCGGTCAGTTGACGGGCGACTCGCGATTGCCAGAGGGCTGTGCCCTGCACGAACAGAGGCTAGACGAGACGCAGACGGGCGTAGCGACCACGGTGACGCTGATCGACGCGAAGCGGCCACCCGAGTGGGTCGAGAAGAGCCGGCCTGAGGATGTCGCCAAGTGGCTGGGTCTGGCGCCAGACGCTTCCGGCCTGACGTCCTGGGACGTTTTCGATGCCGTGCTCACGCCTGGTGAAATCATTCTACTGATGTCCTGGCGCGACCAAGGCGCGGCCGTTGCGTTCGAGGCATCGGCCCACCTGCCCGAGGGAGCGAGGCTGCGTCGCGTACGTGTCATACGCGACTACGGCATGTTCGACCGTCGCGAGGCGCCGCAATACTATCCCGACGCAGTACCCTCTGAAGTACGCGCGGGCCATTGAAACACCACGCGTGAGTAGCCGCGTTAGAACTTCGCCGCGCGCTCGTCCACTTTGAAAACCGATACCGCTTCGCGCAACGCGTGCGCTTGTTCCGCCATCGAATGCGCAGCCGCCGAAGCTTCTTCGACCAGCGCGGCGTTCTGCTGGGTCACTTGGTCCATCTGGCCGACAGCTTGATTGACCTGCTCGATACCGGTGCTCTGCTCTAGCGACGCCGCCGAGATTTCATTGACGATGTCGGTCACACGCCTGACCGACTGAACGATTTCGTCTATCGTGTTCCCCGTTTCCTGAACGAGTTGCGAGCCGGCTTGCACACGATTCACCGAGTCGCCGATCAGTTCCTTGATCTCCTTGGCCGCCGTGGCACTGCGTTGGGCCAGTGTGCGCACTTCGCCCGCCACCACGGCAAAACCGCGGCCCTCTTCACCGGCGCGCGCCGCCTCGACTGCTGCGTTCAACGCGAGGATGTTGGTCTGGAACGCGATGCCCTCGATCACGCTGATGATCTCGGCCACCCGCGTCGAACTGTCGGAGATGCCACGCATGGTGTCCACAACCCGGCCGACCACCTCACCGCCGCGCTGCGCGATGCCCGACGCGGCGTCGGCCAGTTTGCTCGCTTGCTGCGCGTTGTCTGCGTTTTGACGCACAGTCGCGGTCAACTGTTCCATGCTCGATGCGGTTTCCTGCAACGATGCGGCTTGTTCCTCAGTGCGTTGCGATAGATCGGTGTTACCTGTGGCCAGTTGGTGAGTCGCACTGGATATCGACAGGCTGGCTTGCTTGACGCCCCCGACAATATGAGCCAGTTGGGCAATCGCCCGGTTCAGCGAGTCGGCCAGCATGCCGACTTCGTCTTGCCGAGACACCGCTATTTTGATGGACAAGTCGCCTTGCGCCAAAGCATCGGCGCCTTCAACCACACGCTGCAACGGCCGTACGATAGAACGCGTCACCAGCGCGCACAGAGTCAGCCCAATGACCAGAGCCAACGCCGCCAATCCCCACAGGACCGCTCGCGCCATCGCATAAGAGTCGACGCTATCCTGCACGGCGGCGTCCATTTCGCTTTGCTGAAAATCCAGGAATTCGTTTTGCGCCTTGAACAACGCGGTTTGCATAGGCACGATGCCAAGCATCGCCGCGTGCGCCCCATTGGTGTTATGGAGCGCCAATTGCGCGTAGATAGGTTCGAGTGCCGCTGCGTAAGGCGTGCGCACTTGAACAAGATGGTCGTAGGCAGCTCGCTCGGCGTCCGTATTGATCCGGTCTTGCAGTGCCTTGTAGAGCGCCGCATTTTTCTTGCGTTGAGCCTGGATTTGATCGACGTCGGCCTGTTGCGCTTCGAGCGTCGTCTCGTCGAGCGCGCGGTACGCCCATAGATTGCCCAGGTACGCACCTTCCTTGAACTGATTCGCCAGCGCCACCTTGACCGCGCGGTCCTTGACGATCGTTTGCGTATTCGCGTTCATGCGCGCCATCAGTAGGCTGACCGTCACGCAAATCGCCAACAGCAAAACCAGCACCGCCCCGAAAGTGGCGGTGAGCCTAGCCCCGATCTTATTCAACATGTTCTGCGTATCCAGACTCTACAGACCAGATAACTTCGGTCTTATACCGCGGACAAAGACCGAGTCCAGAATGTAGAAAAACGTTTATTTTAATATTCGTGAAGGTCCGGGGCAGATAATAGAATGCAATTTAATGTCGACACAAGCGAATAGTTTTTTTGCAACGCAATGGAAACGTAAGGAAGTTGATTTCCTTTCGTTCCCATTGGCGGCACATCAATCGATATATTTCAGTCCCATCTTCTCCAGCGTTTCGCGCATCTGATACATATCGAGCCCAAGCTCTCCTGCCGTAAAGCGTGCACGCTTCGCACCCTCTGCGGCCTCACGTTTCTCGGCCGCATCGGCCACTTGCGCCGCGACTTCGCGCGGCACGATTACCACGCCATCGTCGTCGGCAATCACGACATCGCCGGGGTTGACCAGCGCACCCGCGCAAATTACCTGCACGTTCACCGAACCCAAGGTCGCGCGTGCGGTTCCTTTTGCACTGATCGCGCGCGAGAAAACCGGAAATTGCATCGTGCTCAGTTCCTTGACGTCGCGAACGCCCGCGTCAGTGACCAGGCCGACCGCACCGTGCGCGCGATACGATGTCGCCAGCAACTCGCCAAACATGCCGTCCGCGTTCTCCGCCGTGCATGCAACGATTACCACATCGCCTTCGCGGATTTGTTCTGCCGCGACATGCAGCATCAGATTGTCGCCCGGCTGTGCCAGTACCGTGACTGCCGTACCGCACAGATGCGCACCCGCATAGATTGGACGCATATACGGCTTCATCAAGCCGCTACGCCCCATGGCTTCATGGACCGTGGCAACGCCGAACTTGCGCAAGCGCTCGACAATGGCGCGCTCGGTGCGCTCGATGCCACGCTTTACGATGCCAAGATTGTTCATGGAAGGATTCATTGCTGCTCCTTAGCGGCCTTGTGCCGCAAGTGTGGTGTTCAGGCGCGGGTACACGCGACGCGCGTTCCCCTCGTAGATTTTGTAGCGATCGTCCGCGCTGAGCGTGGCCGCTTCGATGTAGCGCTTCGTATCGTCGAACGCAAAGCCGGTGAGCGGGTCGATACCGCGCACCGCGCCGATCATCTCGGAGGCGAACAGCACGTTCTCGACCGGCATGACCTCGGTGAGCAAGTTGATACCGGGTTGGTGATACACGCAGGTATCGAAGAAGATATTCTTCAGCAGATGCTCCTGCAAATCCGGCTTCTTCATCTCCTGCGCGAGTCCGCGAAAACGTCCCCAGTGGTACGGCACCGCGCCGCCGCCGTGAGGAATCACGAACCGCAGCGTCGGAAAATCCTTGAACAGATCGGACGTCAGGCACTGCATGAACGCCGTGGTGTCCGCGTTCAGGTAATGCGCGCCGGTGGTGTGGAAGCACGCGTTGCAACTGGTGCTCACATGAACCATCGCGGGGATGTCGTACTCGACCATCTTCTCGTAGATCGGATACCAGTACCGGTCCGACAGCGGCGGCGAAGTCCAGTGCCCGCCGGACGGATCGGGATTCAGGTTGATCGCGACAAAGCCATATTCGAGCACGCACTTCTCGAGCTCAGCGATGCAGGTACGGATATCGACCCCAGGCGACTGCGGCAGCATGGCCGCACCGATGAAATGCTCGGGGTACAACTGCGCCACGCGGTGACACAACTCGTTGCAGATCGCTGCCCACGTGGCGCTCGTGTCGAAGTTGCCGATGTGATGAGCCATGAAGCTTGCGCGTGGCGAAAAAATCGTCAAATCGAGGCCGCGCTCGCGCATCTTCTTCAACTGGTTTGTTTCGATGCTCTCGCGTAACTCGTCGTCGGAGATGATTAGCTCGGAGGGTGACGGCGCTGCCCCACCGTCGAGCGACGCGATCTGCCGCTTGCGCCAGGCTTCGAGCGCGGGCGGCGCCGTCGTGTAGTGGCCGTGGATGTCGATAATCATGGGCGTATCTCCTTCATGTTATTGAGGTGTAGCGTCTGGTCTTCAGGTCAAGTCAGTTCGTTTCGGGAACAAGGTTCAAGTCGCGGCCGCGCGTCTCGGGCAGCATGAATGCGGCCAGCACGACGAGGAAGTACGCGGCGCTCGCGCAGACTCCCATCGCCGCACCTAGCTGCATTTTTGCGCTGAGCAGGCCTACCATCGTCGGCATCACCGCGCCCAGTGCGCGCCCCGCGTTGCCGCACAATCCTTGTGCGGAGCCACGGATGCGCGTCGGGAACAGCTCCGCGATATAGGCTGCGGTGCCGGCTGCGGTGCCCGATTGCAGCGTGCCGAGCACGAAGCCGAGCAATAGCGTCACCGTCAAGTTGATCGGCGCGAGCGTGTACACACCGACCGCGATGGCCTGACAACAGGCGATGATCATGAAGGTCTTGCGACGTCCGAATGCGTCGGCCATCCAGCCGTTCAGGAAGGCGCCGGCGAAAGAGCCGAGAATGTTGATTGCGAGGTAGCCGCCGATATTGTTGATCGACAGGTTCAACACTAGCTTCAGATACGCGGGCAGCCACGTGATCATCACGTAGTTGCCGCCGTAGATGCCGAAGGTCAGCAAGATCGCTTTCAGCGTGGTCGCGCGGCTAGGTCCGGAGAACACTTCCCACATGCTGATCTTGTCGCGATTCTTCTGCGCTATCGCTTGCTGGCGCACGTACACCGGCGCCTCCTCGATATTGCGGCGGATCCACAGCACCAGCAACGCCGGCACAACACCGAGCCCAAACAAGATGCGCCATGCGATGCCTGCCTGTACGTAATTGAACAGCACCGTCGACAGCAGCACGGCGATGCCATAGCCGATGGCCCAACCGGCTTGCAACGCGCCGACCACGCGCCCACGGAACTTCGGACTAATCGTTTCGCTGATCAGCACCGCACCCACCGCCCACTCGCCGCCGAAGCCGATGCCTTGCAGGCTGCGCGTGAGCATCAATTGCCAGAACGAATCGGTGAACGCGGACAGGAAGGTGAACAGCGAGAACCATGCGATCGTGACTTGCAGTATCCGCACGCGCCCGTAACGATCGGACAGGATGCCGGCGGCCCATCCGCCTAATGCCGCCATGATCAGCACTGTGGTGCCAAGTATGCCGGCTTGGCCGCGGGTGATGCCCCACAACGCGATTAGCGTGGGAATCGTGAGCGCGTACATCTGCGTATCCATCGCGTCTAGGCCCCAGCCGCTGAAACAAGCCCAGAACGTACGCTTCTCGGATTTCGAGAGGTGGGTGAACCATTGAAACATCGTCTACGTCTCCTTGTTTGATGCTATTTTTTTACTAGCTCGGGCTGAGTGCCGTGACATTGGCGGCCGCGACGAGTGCAGCAGCGTCGCCGCCGAGCAAGTTCGTTGCGCGGGCCGCGAACACCAGCAGCCGCGGGCGATAACGTTCCATCTCGGCGGCGGTCATGCGGCTCGTCGGTCCGACGATGCCGAGCGCGCCCACAAGGCGTTGCTGCGCGCCAAACACCGGCGCCGAGATGCCGGATGTTTCTGGATCCCGCTCGCCGCACGAGGCGTAGCAAAACGTCTTGCGAATTGAGTCATAGGGCTCGCCTTCCTCACCGGAGAATGCCAACAGCACTCGGCCGCCGGCGCCACGCTCAAGCGGCTGAACGTCGCCCTGCTGTACCTCGGCGCGAATCGAAAAGCGGGATTTGATGCGATACAGGCATACGCGGTGATCGCCTTCACGCACGTGAAACGACACCGCCTCGCCGAGTTCGGCGTTCAGTTCGCGCATCGGCGGCAATAGGACGTCGCCGAGGTTGAGGCTGGATTCGTAGTGGGAACTGAGGTTCAGCGTGGCGGAGCCAAGGCGAAAGCGGCCGTCGTCGAGCCGCATCAACAGCCTGTGATGGCAAAGCGCCAGTGCGAGACGCAAGAGCGTGCTTTTGTACAAACCCGTACGCACTGATAGCTCGGTCAGCGTCAGCGGCAGGTCGTCGCGCCGGAACGCAACAAGAATCGCGACGGCCCTGTCGAGCACGTCGATACCGCTGGCTGACACGCCTAACGGAGCTTGGGTGGTGCTACGCGATCTTGCCACGGTAACTCACTGTTGTTCTATCTGATAGAACTTGCATTCATTGGATAGAACTACTTTACCGATATTAGGCGAAAGCGTCAACGCATGGGCGTGGTTACAGGAGCACGCCGCCCGACACTTCGATCCGCTGTCCGTTCACCCAGCGATTGTCGTCGGAGAGTAGCGACGCGATCATTGGGCCTATGTCGTCGGGCTGACCCACGCGACCCAGGGCCGTTCCTTCGGCGATCATGTGCTTGAGGTCCGGACTGTTGCGCACCATGCCTCCGCCGAAATCCGTCTCGATCGCACCGGGCGCGACCGTGTTCACGGCGATACCGCGCGGACCCAGTTCTTTGGCGAGATAGCGCGTCAACACCTCCACTCCCCCTTTCATTACGGCATAGGCTGACAAGCCGGGATTCGTCAAGCGCGTGAGGCCGGTGGAAAGGTTCACGATGCGGCCGCCGTCGGCGATTATGGGTAGGAGCTTTTGCGTTAGGAAGTACACGCCTTTGAGGTGGATGTTTACCATCTCGTCGAAGGCTTGTTCGGTGGTCTGCTCGAATGGCGCGTAGTGGCCCGTGCCGGCGTTGTTCACGAGCCAGTCGAATCGGTCGCGCGCGAAAGTCTTGGCGAGCGCTTGCTGCAGTTGAGTGACAAACGGGTCGAAGGACGAGACGTTGCTTGCGTCCAATTGGAGAGCGGCGGCTTTGCGACCTTCGGCCTGGATCTCGGTGACGGCGGTGTTGGCTTCCGTTTGGTTGGAATGGTAGGTGATGATTACGTCGACGCCTTTCTTTGCGAGGTTTAGCGCCGTGTTACGGCCTAGGCCACGGCTGCCGCCTGTGACGATTGCAAGTTTCGTTTGTGACGCGTTTGCAGTTTTATCTGTCATCGCAGCATCCTTAAGTAAGTTTTCAAGTAGTTAGTCTACGTTTGGGCAGCCGCGGTGCGAATGCCCGATCTTTCGAAGTTCTTGCCTGATCCTACAGTTTCTACGTTCCCACGCCTTCGGGACGCCGCCTAAAACCGATGTGACTGCGTTGAAGCGATTGGGTACCGAGCCGCGGACACGAATTGCATCAAAGATTGTCCCAATAATTGATAGTTGCGTTTGAAAAAACGATAATCCCCCTGTCCACCAACGGGCGTGCGCCAATTTCAGCGATAAGAATCATCGGCCACCTTCGTATTTTTACGATAGCACTCCTACTTATTTTAGATAAATCTCGCAAGATTGCGCACAGAAAGCGTTTCAAAACTATCAAAGCTGCCGGGGGTATTGAATATGGGTCGACGAGAAAACGCATTCATCACGTTTTACGACGAACAGACCAGCACCTTAAAGGTCTGCGCTGTCGCTAAGGCAAGCATTCAGTCCAGCATTGACCGGGCGCTTGTTTTAACTGTCGCCCCAGAGCAGCCCGATGAGAATGTTACGGATGAGCATGCGCGCCAGCTGGGGGGATTGGCAATTCACATTCTTGCAGCGGGGGTTCCTGAGTCGCAAGCAAGAATACGAATCACCACACTGGAACCAGTGGACTGGCCGCCAATTCCAAAGCCGGGCCGCTGATCACTATATTTAGTGAAGCCCTGACCTCGGGGAAAATTCCAGTAACGACTTCAGGAAGCGCTTTTCCATCCATGCCCGACAATACTCCATGGGCACGCCTGAGACGCACGCGAGGAACGTAACGCAATCGTTGCCTTTAAATGCGTGATGGCCTTCGGGAGGCTGTTTGTGCTGCGGGTGTGCCACCCCGCCAACATCCGCTCGATCTACGTGTGTAATGCTTCTTCCCACGATTCCGCATAAGCGCATATAGAGCGAGTGCGCGGCTTCCAGCAGACCTACTTCGTTGACCGACAGATGCACATCAAGGTAGGCATCAATTTCTTCGATAGTTCGCATAGTTTTTTCCAGTTCGAATTGCTCTGTTTATCTCGATCACAATCCAGCATCCACTTGAGTGTCTGTTGATGCGTCTTATGCTGGCTTCCATTCGTGGAGCATTAGCCGTAGGTCCACCGAGGCCGTCAGCCGCTGCGCTAGGTAAGCGACAAGGCACATGGCGTCGAGTGGATCGATCACGGAAAATTCGAGACGGGCGCCACGATGAACATCCTCAGGGCGCGGCAGATCCCGGTGGCCTGCAACAGCAAGCGTCATCTGAAGCGAACCTGGATCGCCGGTCAGGTCGATCGCGATGCGGTGGTTGGCGCCGATCTGATAGGCACGACAGACCAGCATCACCTTGTTGCCAACCACCTCAGCTAAGCGTGCGGCGAACTGGGCGGTGCGGCCTGCCCATTCGGGGCACACGGAAAAACCAGACGACGCACGGAACTCATAAAGAGGCGGCTCGCAAGGTGCTGGGCGCGGGACGCCATAGGAATGACTGTCGAGAGTGAGCGATTCCCAGTCACCTTTATCCCAGTATGGAACGTAGGCATGGCAATTGCCGCACAGGCCGCGCTGGGTCGAAAATTGCGCGCGTAGCCAGCGGTCTGGCGGTTGCTCAACCGCTCTTTGAACGGCGACCTCCCCGCAGCCAATACACCGAATGGAATGGGCGATGACTCGACTATCTGGCACGTCGATCGCCGTCTTGATTTGAAGACGTTGCCCTCGCGACGGACGAGTGTTTCCTCTTATAATGGCAGCAGCCATATGAACCTCTCAGGTTTTTCGATGGTCAGGCTGGTGTCAGTGTTCCTAGCACCGACATCAGCCGCTATTTCTTGTCTGGTCACCTCAGCTCCCAGACTCCACACTCCCTCCTTTATAGCCATAGCCGGCTCCGGTTGTATCCCGAGCTATGAAGGCTCCATCATTCGAGTGCCTCATCGTTGATTGAGACGAGGTCGTCAGCAGCAGTACCGCTCCCCCGATAAGAAATCCAACCATCACAAGAAGACCGGCTTGCAAGCTACCCGTAGTCGCCTTCGTCCAGGCAATGATTGTCGGGCTCAGGAAGCCACCAAACAACCCGATTGAGTTAATCAACGCGATTCCACCGGCCGCAGCTGGCCCTTTCAGGTAATCCGACACCA
>Ga0302220_10003883_pt1 | contig 10132 bp, 4 predicted proteins | sample II_Palsa_E1_3_FD_194572 | JGI IMG/M metagenome (GOLD analysis project Ga0302220, IMG submission 194572) | Peat permafrost microbial communities from Stordalen Mire near Abisko, Sweden - II_Palsa_E1_3 | ecosystem: Environmental > Terrestrial > Soil > Palsa > Peat permafrost | place: Sweden... | reverse complement strand
TGTAAGTATCGGGCTGATCAATTTCACCGCGCGGCAGTTTTCATTGTCCGAGCTAATGAGCCTGGCCGACATGGCCTGTTATGTGGCCAAGGAGAAGGGCCGCAACCGAGTCCACCAGCATGCCGGCGACGACATCGAGCTGTCGGCGCGCCAGGGGGAAATGAAGTGGGTTACCCGCCTGCGCGACGCGCTCGATCAACAGCAGTTCTGCCTGTACGCGCAACCGATCGTCGATTTGCGCAGCGACCAGTTACCGGGCGCCCACATCGAAATCCTGGTGCGCTTGCAGGGCGAACCGAATGCGCTGATTATGCCGACCGCGTTTCTGCCCTCGGCGGAACGCTACAACTTGATGCCATCGATAGACCGCTGGGTCGTCAACCAGACGTTCGCCACGCTGGCCAAGCGTCAGGTTTTCAGCAACGGCGTGCCGATTAAAACGTGCGCGATCAACCTGTCCGGATCGTCGATCGGCGATCCGGAATTTCTCGCGTTCGTGTTCGAACAGCAGTTGCGGCATAAGGTGCCGTTTGAGCTGATCTGCTTCGAGATCACGGAAACCGCCGCGGTCGCGAATCTGACCGACGCGTTGCATTTCATCGAAGCTTTACGTGCGCAAGGCTGTCGATTTTCGTTGGACGACTTCGGCGCCGGCATGTCGTCATTCGCTTACCTCAAACACCTGCCCGTCGATTATCTAAAAATCGACGGCGGGTTTATCCAGGACATCGCGAACGACCCGACCGATTTTGCGATGGTTCAGGCGATCAATACGATCGGTCACCTAATGAAGAAACTCACCATTGCCGAGTTTGTCGAGAACCAGGAGACGCTCGATATTTTGCGCACGATAGGCGTCGATTATGTGCAAGGCTTCATCCTTGCGAAGCCGGAGCCGTTCACGGCCGAGTTCGTGCCGCAGTGGCCCCGTGCCAGGCGTCATCCGGCGCTCTGATAGCCCCGTTTTGGAAAGAGGTCCATATGCCGTGGACTAGGCCTGAACCCGCGTGGAGAGGGTATCGTTCGATCGAATGGGGACATAGCATGCACTTAGCTTTCAGACGGCATTCTGTGGTTTAGAATCCACGCAAGTAAGCCAGCGCTAACATTCAATGCGCGGGCGCACGTACACTTGGATGGCCGCGCGCAGTGGGCTACGCAGGAGAATAGGACGTCGACGCGGCCTAAGTACATTCCCTTAAAACGATGTGTAGCAGGCCTTGCGATTTTCGAATCGGCCGCGGCTTTAGTGGGATAACACTAACAAGAACAAGCATCTGGCCCATTGACCCATGGCATCATGCACAAAATGCATACCGCGATGCACAATAGGCATTAGCTTTGTATTTTGACATTTCTTAAAGTCACGACTTGCCGAAAAAATGACCGTCAGAAGCGGTCAGTAGAGCCATGTTAGATACGCAATCGCGACGGCCACAAGTGGCGCGAGGTGAGATCTGACCCGGAAGAGCTAACCGTCAGCCGAAATCACGGTAAAACGAACGAGAAGATTTTCATGCGCATTGACGTCTGCTTTGTGGACCGGGTAGGCATCACCCATGATTTGCTGGCCGTATTTCGCAGCCGGCATATCAATCTGCTCGCGGTCGAAATGTCGCCGCCGCATTTGTATATCGACGCGCAGACCGTGCTGTCGACGTCTTTTGCCGAACTGCGCACCGCGTTGCTTCAAGTACGGGACGTGCTCGAAGTCACGGTGCTCGATATCCTGCCCGGCGAACGCGAACACCTGCATTTCAATGCACTGCTTACGGCCGTCGTGGATCCGGTATTTGTGGTCGACGGCAACGGTGCAATCATCTCCGCAAATAAAGCGGCCGAGTCCGTGACGGGCCAAGGCGAGGACGAACTATGCCAGTTCGCGCTAGGCGAGTTGTTAGCCGATGCCGAATTGCAAACCACCTTGCTGGAAAAGCGCTTCGGTGTCCCCCCATTCGAAGCCGGCATCGGCGACACGCGATTTTTGGTGCATGTGCATCCGGTCAAGATGGAGCCGGCTGGCGATGGCCGCATTGTTGCCGGCGGCGTGCTCACCTTGCGTGCGCTCGGGCCTTTGCCGGCCCACCGGCGCGCGATTCCCGAACTGGATGAAGCGGGCTTCGCGGTGATACTGGGCGAATGCGGGCCGATGGTCTCGCTGAAGACCCGCACTGCACGCTTGGCTGGACTGGACGCGCCCTTGCTGATACTCGGCGAAACGGGTACCGGCAAGGAATTGGTCGCGCGCGCTTGCCATGCCGCCAGCAAACGCAACGGCGCACCGTTCCTGGCCCTGAATTGTGCCGCGATGCCGGAAAGTCTCGCGGAAAGCGAGTTGTTCGGTTATGCGCCGGGCGCGTTCAGCGGGGCGCATCGAGGCGGCAAACCGGGCTTGCTCGAACTGGCCAACCACGGTACGGTTTTCCTCGACGAAATCGGTGAGATGTCACCGTATCTGCAGGCCAAGCTGCTGCGCTTTTTGAACGACGGCACTTTCTGGCGCGTTGGCGGTGACCGCGAAATGCGAGTGGATGTGCGCATCATCAGCGCCACGCACCGCGATCTTGAACACATGGTGGCCGAGAAGGTGTTCCGCGAAGATTTGTTTTATCGGCTCAACGTGCTGAACTTACGCCTGCCGGCGCTGCGCGACCGCGCCGGCGATATCGGCCTGCTGGCGCAGTATTTTGCCGACCAGGCTTGCCTGAAAATCGAACGGCCGCGCTGCCGGGTCACGCCTGCGGCACACTTGGCGCTGCGCGCCAATTCGTGGCCGGGCAATGTCCGGCAGTTGCAGAATGTGATTTTCCGCGCGGTTGCGATGACCGATAAGCCGGTGATCGACGTCGACGATCTCGAACTGGGCGGCGTGTCAGGACACGAGCGTGGGCAAGAGCGGGGGCACGAGCGCGTGCAGTCTGCACTTGCCGAAGGGCCTGACAGCCTGGACGAAGCGCTCGCCGCTTTTGAGAAGAATCTGCTCGAAGATTTGTACGCGCATTATCCCTCGAGCCGACAGTTGGCCGTGCGCCTGAAGACCTCACACACGACAGTGGCGAACAAACTGCGCAAATACGGTATTTCGCGACGAGAGCTGGCTTAGCTAAAAGCCGGGCCGCTTGGTCGAACGCCGGCTGGCATAGTCGAACGCCGTTACCGTTTTTATCCGATCGTGCAGGTGGGAGTGAGTTAGCGCTTCTGACGTTTGTTCTGCTAGAGACGCTGGCTGAACAGGGTGGGCTGGTGACGGCGAGCCCCCACGCTCAGCAGTGGTTTGTTTTGAAGATCCAGTTCCAAGGCGGCTCGCTCAAATCGGGTTCGCCTGCGTGAACTGTTTTTCCAGCGTAGACCTTAGGCGACGGCGCGTGACGTAATCACAAACGCAATCACTCTTCAAGTCCGCGTGGTGTGACATCCCAAATATTGCCGACGTTCCGAGTGCGTATAAAGCCGCAAAAAAGCACGCAGGACATGAAAACGCTGAGCACAAAGAACATCAGCGCCGTGTCGGATAAGTGGCTCGTTGCAATAATCATATGGCATCCCTGCTATAAGTTTGCGTGTAGTGGTTAGTGACGGCGTGAGCTGCGTCCGGTAGGACCGCAAAGTACACGGGGTTTGTGCACTCTTTCCAATTTCTCCTCTAAAACATACGTACGCGCCATGGAAAAAACCTTTGCCCAACCAATCCTTGGCCCTACTAATCGACCCACGAACAGCGTATTTCGAGAATATTTTTGCGTGTACCGCGACCAACGAGTCGTTATGCGACGAGCTATTATATAACGAAAGAATTATCGGCCGATTTATGCCATTAATTGCGAGATTTTTGCTTTTATAGCCGCTACTTGATGATTAGCATACCCGTACATATTAAATGATACGACCCGGTTTTACCCCCTAAAGTTTCAATACATTTATCCCAGGCTTTCAGCGCAGGCATTATTTTGCCTCTCGCATCGCCCTCCGACCCGCGGGTTCCGTTGCTCCGCGCGCCTGTGCCCCGGGCCGACGTCCGCAAGCATGAGATTGAGCAAAATTCAAGAGCCGCAACCGTGCGGTTCATGGTGCGTCGTTTTCGCAACAAAAAAACTTTTAGCGCTCGAGTGTGTCTACCTGAAGCGTGATTTTTTGAGATGTTGGCGTTTTGAGGCTGGGTCGTGTCGTTTTACGACCCGAGTAGGACCCCATGATCAAGAGTACGGAAAGATCACGATCGAACGGGAGGGCTTCATCATGCAGCACTGGTTTGTAAGCTGGCCTGTGCGTTATATGCACACTCCGGAAAAGCAGGCAGAAAAAGCGATGGATGAACTGCGTCTGCAACTCTTTCAAGCGGAGCAGCGCGTGCTCGACGCGCAGATGCAAGTTGATTATTACCGGGCTCGGCTTGCCTTTTTCGAACATGTGGCACGGCTAGGCATCGAGCGTGTATCCGACCTGCGCAACGGCCAACGAGACAGTCCCCAGACCGTGCCGACAGGTTCCAACAAGCTGACTGCGCTCCAATAGCGCTCGCTTGGGCTTCCCGCTCGAAGCCTCAGAAGCTGGCGCGCAGTATCGGCCACGGCTTTATCTATGCGCACTCGGCCGATTCGGCAAGCTGTCGAGGTCATCGAGCGTGGCTGAATACGCGCTATATAATCTGAAATTATAAGGCGGGGATTTTATTGTCAATCAGGATTCCTGTTGAACTATGAAGCGTGATACCGGCGTGTGTCGTAAGCTCTTACGGCTAGTCCCGTTGCGCCATTTGCATGGCCATAAAGTTTGAGATAAAGTCAGGATCGAATTGATTTTGCCCGGTGAGCGCTCATGCGCTGCACTGGCCATCACCCCCAACGGGGGAACGGGCGCCATCTGGCGGAGCGTGTCATGAGCAGCAGCGTGGAATCCGCGTCGCGCAAGCAGGGCTCGGCCTTCCTGAGTTACGCGAGGGACGACGATCAGCGCCCTCTAGAGAAGCCGAAAACTCGCGGCTTCGTTACCTACCTTTACGAACAGCTTAAGTGGGAGCTCATCGATCTCGGGTTGCCGGAGAATTTCATCTGGCGCGACCGGGAAAATATGCGCTTTTCTGATGACTGGCCGAGCGTGATCAACGACACGCTAGCGCACAGCGACATCATGCTCGTGGTCACGTCGAAAAACTTCGTGAAGAGCAATGAATGCCGCAGGGAGATCGATCTGTTCGCGCAAAGGTTGCGCAGCCTCCCGAACGCCGGCCGCAGCAATCGGATCTTCCGGGTGGAAAAGCAGCCCTTATCCGACAACGAACTGCCGGAGTCGCTCCAGACCATCCATGCGGTGCGCTTCTGGGAAACAGATCGTGAGACTGGCGGAGAGATTCCCTATTACGTCCGAGGCGTACTGAAACGGCCGACGCCATATACCGCGGCGATCCACGGCCTGGCCATCGCGATCATGAAAAGTCTCGAGGGGTTGGAGCAAATCGCGGTTGATGAGCACGACTGCGGCGCTGAATCGAGTCGGGACGCGAATCGGGACGTGACTCGGGACGCGTGTGAGTCGTCGGCGAGGACGAAGGCTGGCGGCGCTTCTAAAGAACAAAAAGAACCTGGCGACGTCGAAACTCCTGCGCCTGCTGGGCAGAGGACCGTCTTTCTTGCCAAACCGGCGAGCGATTTGCTGGAGCCGTACGAGACACTCGTTCGAGAACTTCGCAGTCGTCGCTATACCGTCGTGCCCGATGCGCAATCGCCGCTTCCGGACGAAGGAGGCGCCGTTCAGGAAATGATACGTTCGAGCCTGGCCCGCGCGGAGCTGTCGATCCATCTCGTCGGCGAACGGCGCGGCTTTCGGCCTGACGGTCTCGACGTCGGGATTGTGCCCTTGCAACTTGCGCAGGCTGCTGCCGAGGCCGCGCGCAGACCGGGTTTCCATCGGTTGATTTGGACGCCCAAGATTGTGCCGGCTGGCGGGGTGCCCGACGCCGACGGTGAGCCGGACACCGATGAGTTTACCGAGGCGGTGACGGGCGCGCGCGATCCACTGCAGATACTCGCCCAGTTCGACTTGCAGCTTCCAACCGATGAAATCGAAGGCGACACCGCCGCCCGCTTCAACGAGTTCGTGATCCAGCGGCTCGAGGCAACAGTGCAGGCGAAGACCGAGGAGGCGGCCAGGACGAGTACCGTCTATCTCGCCGCCGCCCCTGCGGATCTCAAGTTGGCGGTGGAGGCCGGGAAACGCTTGAAGGAAAAAGGGCAAAAAATACTCATCTTCCCGTCGGACACCGCTTATGCGCTGGCCAGTCGCGCGGATCATCTCGCATTCTGCTGGGGCGTAGCCGACGAAGTCACCGTGATGGAGGAGCTGGACCGGCTGGACTCGTCGGAGTGGCGGCGCGTGCGGCCGAACGGCAAGCTGCACCTGATCCTGTTCGGGCCGGATAGCGACGTCAAGCAGATCGCCCGCGAAATTGAAAGTTTCGGCGCGGCGGATTGTGTGCTCGACGCGGCCAGCCTCGCCCAGCGAGGGCTGACCGCGGTGACCGCAGGACCGCCCCGCGGCGCCGGCTAACGCGCCGCACGGGCCGATCGCCATGCTCAATTTCGCTGATGCCGCCGCGTCGAACATTCATCCCTTCATCGGCCTGCGTCCCTTTCGGATCGAGGATGCGCCGTTCTTTTTCGGGCGCGAGCAGCAAATTGCGAAGCTGCTGCACCTGGTCCACAGCGGCTCGCTCATTTCGGTCATCGGCAGTTCCGGAAGCGGCAAGTCCTCGCTAGTGCGCGCGGGTCTGCTGCCCGCGCTGATGGCGACCGATACGGGCTCGACTTCGTGGGACTGGGTCGAAATGCGACCCGGAGAGTCGCCGGTGCGCAACCTGGCGGATGCATTGGCGCGGCCCAATGAGGCCGCGGGCGCAGCGGCCTTCGATCCGCTGGCCGAGTCCAGGGCCGACCGCATCGAGGTCATGCTGCGCAGCTCCAGTTTTGGTATCGGTGAGGCGCTCAAGGGCGCGCGCGGACGCGACCCAGGCCGGCTGCTGATCGTGGTCGATCAATTCGAGGAAATCTTCCGCTTCGCGGACTTGCGCGCGCGACGCAACGCCAACCCGACGCGCGCGTCGGAGCTGCGGGACGAAGCGACCTTCTTCGTGAGGCTGTTGCTGACTGCGGCGGCAGACGATAATTTTCCTGGCGCTATCGTGCTGACGATGCGCTCGGATTTCATCGGCGACTGCGCTCGCTTTCATGGCTTGTCGGAAGCCGTCACCAAAACCCAATATCTAGTCCCCGCGCTGACACGCGACCAACGCGCGCTGGCGATCCGCGGGCCGGTCGAGCGAGCCGGGGCCACGATCGAGGCGGCCCTGATCCAGCGGGTACTCAACGATACGAACGAGGATCCGGACCAATTGCCGGTGCTGCAACACGCCATGATGCGGTGCTGCCAACGGGCGCAGGATCACGATCGACCGTTGCCGCCGGCGCTCACCCTCGAACGCTACAACGAGATCGGCGGAATCGAGGGGGCTTTGACCCGGCACGGCGACGAGGTGCTTCAGCAATTGGAGGCGCACGCGGTGGCAACTGTGGCTGCAACTGCGGCGGCAAATGAGGTCACAAATGCCGTGACGGATGAGGTGACGCCCGACGCCTTGAATCTACATGACGTCGCCAAGCGGATCTTCCAGTCTCTCACCGAGGTCGAAGGCCAGGGGCGTGTGATTCGGCGGCCGCAGACGCTGGGCGATCTCGTCAAGGTGATCGCGCAGGACGATGCATCGCCGGACGAATTGGCGCGAATCGAGGCCGCCGTGCGCCAGGTCGTGGCGCACTTCGCCGATCCGATGTGCAGCTTTTTGCGTGCGCCCACCGAGGACAGGCTGAGCGAAACCGCCGTCGTCGATATCGGACATGAGGCGCTGATCCGCAGGTGGGAGCGTTTAGGTGGACTCGACCAGACCAATTGGGTGCATCAGGAGCGGGAGGATGCCGAGAAATATAGTCGACTGGTCACGCTCGCCGATCTAGAAACCCTTCCGCCTCAACTGCTCAATGAGTTCGAGACGTGGTGGCAGCAGCGGCAGCCGTCCGGTTTCTGGGCCCGGCGTTATACCCGCGGCGGCGAGAGTCGCTTAAGAGCGGCTGCGGACCTGCTGGCGCGCAGTCGCGCGGAAGTGGTTCGCGAACAAGCGCAGAGGGCTCGCAGCCGATTGCAGCGCCGGCTGAAGTGGGCGGGCGGCGCGGCCGTCGTGGCTGCGGTCGCGGTAAGCGGGTTCTTGCTGTATATCCGCGATATGCGCATGGCGGCAGATGACGTCGCCAGGACCCGGGCGCTGCAAATCGCGGCTGCGGGCCAGAATCTGCTGAAGCGGGACAGCGCGCATCAAGCCGTCCTGCTGGCGGAATATGCGTTGTCCGAGGGCGGAAGTCCAAGCGACGTAGCGCATCAAGCCGTCCTGCTGAGGGAACATGCGTTGTCCCATGACGGAAGTCCAAGCGATGTAGCGACGATACCGTTCGAACCGGAGAACATGGTGCTCGCCTACGAGGCACTTCAAGGCATGCGGGAGCGAGCGATCGTCAAGGTCGAGACGGGCATGATTGGCGTCGTCTTCAAACCTGGGGGTACCGTGAGCAGACCTCAGAAGCCTGAGTTGCTAACCGTCTCCTGGAACTATCCAAAAGACCCGCAGGTGTGGAATATCAATTCGGTTTGGGATTCCAGGATCGAGCAGTTGCCTGCGCCGGACGCGCCACGTACCACTGGCCCGCTAAACGCCTTCCTGTTGAGCGTCAACAAGAGCGGTGATGCGTTGTTGACAGGGCCGACAAAGAATGATGACCGCATCAGCTTGCTCAGCACCGCCGATCCGAAACGATGGACTCGGCAACCCATCGACTTCGTTGACCCGAAGCCGCGGTTCGGCGTGTTCGCGCCGGATCGCGACCTCATGTTGACCGGCGGCGGGGGCGCGAAGTGGACCATGTGGGCGCCGTCATCACCCGCGGGTGACTCGCCGGCCAAGCTGGCCTATACGCCCAGCCACGTATTCGAAGAGATCGCTCCTGCGTCCGGCTATTTCGCGTCTGCGGCCATCAGCGCCTCCGGAAAGTTTGCCGCGATCGCGGCGAACGACGGGACGGTCCGGGTCTATCAAGGGCATGGCAATGCCTCCGACTGGAGCCTCGTCGGCGCGCCGCTGCACCCGTCGACATCGAAACCCGATGCTTGCCCGAACGGTTACAAAGGTCCGAATCCCGAGCGCCCGAAGGATGCTGTCAGATGGCTAATGTTCGATCCGAATAATCCGAATCGATTGATCGGCGGCTACGACCAAGCTGGCAATATCGACGTTTGGGAAGTCGCTTCAGGAAGCGCAAGCACGCTCGAAACCTGTGGCGAGCGCCCGGTGTTCCGCGCGACCTTCAGTCCCGACGGTCAGTATGTCGCCGCGGCGGTCCTGGAGCAGCCGCGCATTTACGTGTGGACCATGTCCTCGCTGAATGCCGGGCCCGGGAGCCGCGAGTCGCCGCTGGCTCTGCAGGGTAGCCCTGAGGACGGATTCTTCGCGAGCGTCACCTTCGACGACCACGATCATATCGCTGCCGGCACGGCGCATGGGAAGGTATGGCTATGGGACATGCAGGCAGCACTGTCGCGAGATCTACCGTCGAATCTGCCGGCGCGCCAGTCTTCGCCACCGGTCGGGACCGCATGCGAAGGTGGCAGCGCGGACACAACACAGGTCGAAAGGACCAGCCAGAACGACCCATGGCGGGTCGCCTCGAAGGTTGCCCACGTGGCGCACGGGAAGCTGACCATCCCGGACGCAACCGAGCTTCCGATCATCGCATGCAAGATATCGAGCGACGGCGAAAGGATGATCTTGACCCCGTCGCAAGGGCGATTGTTGCTTTATGACCTGCGTTACCTGAATAGTCCTGTTGGTGTTTTCGGGGAAGACGGCGCGCGCTGGAGAGGCGCGGACTTCGCCGAAAACCCGGATCGGATCGTGGCGACCTCCGACGCCGGGGCACTGCGGCAGTGGAGGTTCTTCCGCGACAAGGACGCGCTGTTGGATTTCGTGGATAAGTCACTGCCGGTCGTGTCGGAGGAGGGCGCGAACGACCGTCGTTACAAGGCGGCTGAATTATCG
>Ga0302220_10003882_pt1 | contig 10133 bp, 9 predicted proteins | sample II_Palsa_E1_3_FD_194572 | JGI IMG/M metagenome (GOLD analysis project Ga0302220, IMG submission 194572) | Peat permafrost microbial communities from Stordalen Mire near Abisko, Sweden - II_Palsa_E1_3 | ecosystem: Environmental > Terrestrial > Soil > Palsa > Peat permafrost | place: Sweden... | reverse complement strand
TCTTCGCGCGGCGTACAGTCGATTGAGCGCTGTTGCTGCTGCGGGGTGGTAGCGGTAGCCTGAGGACGCGCTGCTGCCGAGGACGACCCTTCGGGGGCTAAATATTAATTAAGATCAATTAAAAATACGTAATAAAAATTAAATCAAGGATACCATCGTGCGTCACTTTTGCTGCCTTTGTGCTTCTTGAGTTGGGCGCCTGATCTGCGAGCTTTCGCCTTTTGGGCTTTGGTCCTATGAAAATAATTTAAATGAAATAATTTAAAATATTTTCTTTCAACACACTGTCGTGGCAGAGGGGAAGGTCGCCAATGACTCGACATGCTCAAGATTACTCCTTTCTTTTTTCTTCTTTCCTTTGCGGCGCCCCTGGGTCACGGTGGGTGGCCCTGGCCATCTCATTTGTAATACGCGTTGCCACAATCGCATCTCAGGCGCATTCGAAATCCGGTCAGAAATGCTTTCAAAAGCCTTTCCGGCGACGCGTTTGAGATGCGTTGGAAACGCATTTGAGAGGCCATCCAAAATGCGTTTGAAACGCATTTTTATTTATTGCTGTTGTAGTATTAGCTTCACCCATCAGAAAGAAATGCTACTTCGGAGCGAACAAAGTGAGCGACGAGAACGTATCAGGGGTCCCGTGTGTTGCGCCCACACGGCCCAGACCAGAAAACATAAGAAAACTTTTACAAGACAAAATGAAAGAAAATAAATAAATAAAATAAAGTAAAATAAATAGGAGGAGTGAGGGGATGGTGGTGGGTGCAAAAACGATGCTAGGATGGTGTGTAGAAGGCCCCGGGGGCTGCGGGTGAAAGACGCCCCATTGAAACAAAAGAGTGCCTTCCGTTGGGGATACATCTCCCTTCCACATTTATCCAACATCAATGTTTTACCTTGTAGCCTCCTTTGTTCTCTATTACTTCTCGCAGTCTTGCAGGCATAGAGTTTATCAGGCGTCGGGAGGCGTCGCCCACCATTTTACCTCCATCGCTTCCCTCGGCCTTTCTGTGTTTGCAAACGGTCCCCTCGCGTAGACACGCCGCTGTACGTCTCGCCACATGTGCTCGATGGGGTTGAGATCGGGAGACTGCGAGGGCCAGGGCATGACGGTGACTTGCTGTCTCTGCAGTTCCCTTGTTGCGAGACGAGACCGCCGGCGTATTTCTTGGCAGGCTTGACTTCACGCTCTGCCAGTTGGTGCTTCTCTTCTGTGCGCCACATCCAATCACGCCCTTGAGAAGGAAAGCACTCGAACTTGGTTTCGTCTGAGAACAGGACATCTCTCCAATCGACGTCAACGTAGCCGCGATGGAGTCTTGCCCACGCCAATCTTGCCCTCGCCAATCTTGCCCTTTTGTGGGTCGGCGAAAGAAACGGCTGCTTGACCTTTTTGCGTGCTACCAAGCCTGTCCGATGAAGTGCGCGTCGAATGGTGCTGACACCAACGGGTGGAAGGTGAAGTTGTCCAGCATTTGCAGCAATCTCTTGAGCGTTGTGGTATTCACCAGAAAGTTGTTTCGCTTGAGCCTTCTTACATCTCGGTCATTTAGTACTCGAGGTCGTCCTGATCGTCGGCGCTCCTTGTAGTCCTCAGAGTAGAGCCAGCGCTGGACGCACTTGGACAATGACCATCGCGAACGGTGGACTGTGCGAGCAATCTCCAATACAGACTTGCCTTGCTTGTGCATCGCCACGATCTGCTAACGTAGCCTGACCGTAAAACGCATCGACACGAGATCCTTTGGCACTTGCAGATTAGGCAAGGTGCTCAGCTACACATGCACACAGAATGGCGTGGAGATGCTCAACCAAAGGAGGTGACAGTTCGATGTCTTAGAGTGTCGACCGTAAACCGTCGATATCGCACAATGGGAGTGCGCAAATCCTGGTCCATCCTCCATCGTTCATCACGGATCCCAGAGGCTAGTAGCTTCCACACGCAGGCTCAACACGACATCAACGACTGGAAGTTTAAGCTGAAGAAAAGTGAAAAAATAAATGTGTCGACTTACTTTTGACCGAGCCTCCTCACTTGGCCTCGCACAGGCCGCTGAGCCTTGCAGCTCACAATTTTGCTCGTCACTGTACAAGTCATGCAATGCCTGCAAAGGTCACACGAAAACCTATTATCCCTTCCTGGTTTCAACGCGGTTCAACAGTGATGTGCATGCACTTCGACTGGTGTAGTCCACCGGGTGTCACAACTGAGTTCAACGGGACGCACGGGAAACCAGTCGTCACCTTCGCTAAGGTTTGTAGCGAAATTACCCGGATGAAAAGTTCCATCAGTCCTCCCTAGCGACTCACCTCCCCACAGTAGTGCAGTGGTGTGACGGGGACAGCTGCGCTTGTCGTCATGTGCAATACGTCGACCGCGCTGTCGGCAGCTCTTGCGTACTCTTCGCAGTTATGTCCTATTTGCCAACTGCAAACTTGTCAATGACGCCCTCATGACGATCATGTTGTCGGTGACAGTGACAATGGAAAACTGAAGCAAACAGTACATCGGTAGTTTGGTAAGCAGCAGAGGCTTCAAAAGCGACAGCGCGCAAGCGTAGCCTCCACTTTTCAGTGCACTCCCTCTCACTCCCTGTCACCCCCGTTCTTTTCTTCTCACAAAAAGGAAAGTGTCTACTTGGTTTATGATTTGGTTGAGGTGCAACTAGGGCAGAAAGAGTGTTTAGGGCACGGCGGATGTTCGGGTGTCTCTCACGACCACTCTTCGTCTTTACCTTCATCCTAACCTTTATCCAGTTCACAGCCAATCCGTCCAACATGGCCAGCAAGGGCATCGTCTTCGTCACAGGCGCGTCAGGGTACGGGTCGCGATTCGTTGACTGACTTGTGAGCCGATCGCCGCGCAGTACCATTGGCTTCGAGGTCGTCAAGTCGCTCGTCGCTGCAGGTTACAAAGTCATCGGCCAGGCAAGGAAACTCACGCGCTGGGCACGATAGATCGTAGCCTGACCCTCATGATCCACATACAGGTCCGCTCCGAGGCCAAGATCCCCAAACTCAAGGAGCTAGGCGTGGAGACGATCCAGAGCACGCTCACCGAGATGGACAAGCTGATCGAGGCCGCGAAGAGGGCCGATGCAGTCATCCACACGGCGGTCGACTACAGTGACTTTGCAGGCATTGATAGTGCCCTCTCCAAGGCCCTTGTTCAGGCGCTCGGTGCGGGCAAAAAGTTCATCTACACCAGCGGTATACACGTGACTTCTTTGTATGACGGAATACTTCTGACCTTGGGCCAACCTGTTCAGGTGTCTGGACCTACGGCGACCGCGGCAACGACGTGATCTTGACCGAGGCCGACCCAACCCCGATCGAAAAGTCCTTCCCGTCCGGCGCCAACCACCGCTGCAAGCTCGAGGACGAGCTGCTCGTGCTCTCGAAGGAGAACAACACCCACACGATCATCCTCCGCCCGGTCAACGTCGTGGCCAAGGGTGTCGGCCTCGCCGGGGGCATCGTGAGCCTCTCGAAGGACTCGAAGGCGATCAGGTAAGGATGCGGAACCACGGGAAGGAAAGCAAGTACTAATCAAACGTCCCCGTCGGCATTGGTAAAGGATCCCAGGCCCGGGCACCAACTACGTCGCCCTAATGCACGCGAGTGACATCGGCCAGCCTATCTCGCCACACTCGAGAAGGCCCCCGCCAGCTCGAACTACAACATCATTGGTGCTTGCGTCCCCCTCGCCGAGTTCGCCGCGGGCGCCAAGTCCGTTCTGGGCGATGTGCCCATCGAGTCGATCCCAGTCGAGGAGGCGTACAAGACGCTCAACATATATGCTTATGCGTTGTCCATTGCGCAGCGCTTCTCGACCGAGAAGGCCACCAAGGAGCTCGGTTGGACCGCGAAGAAGACGACGGTCACGCAGCTATGGGAGTGAACAGACGGCAAGTAGTTCATATCTACACTGAGCATCGCATGTGGGCATGAACAGCAAGGCATCGGAAGAACGTAAAAACGTGTTGTAATATCTTCGTACCCTCAAGGTCGAAACAGCTCAGAATGAGTTTCATAAATAACACGCAAACTGACACACAAAGTGAATGAAAAATGCGTTCGGGTTTCCGAATTGGGCACTTCCGACGAAAGAGAGATGCCGTTCTTTATGCAACTATTACAATCACTAGGGCAAACGAGAAAGAACAACCCAAAGAAACACGAAAGTGTGTGGGAGCAGAGAAAGAAAACAGAGGTTGGTGGGTGGGTGCCAAACCAAAGGCAGAGCCACGGGGCACAAAGATTGACAAGTGCCCCTCCAGTGACCAATTCGTCCACCCTGATACCATTTCGTCGCTCATTCTTCGCCCGAAAGAAGAATTATTGGTACGTCGCTTTTTTTTCACTGCTCTAGTCTAACGCTTGTCCAATGACCGGCGGGGACCGCTCCAGAACGAACTTCTGCCTCCTTATCTGCTTTGGACCCTACTTGTTACGGTAGAAAGTGGAGACTATGCTCTTTTGCTTTCATCAATCTGCTTTCACTCGTGACGGCGAGGCGACGCGAGGTAGGCGGCGATGCGCGGACGAGCCTTGACGGCGTAGAACCTGGCTAGGCGCGGGAACGCAGCCTCGTCGAGCACGAAGCCAAAGACCTTGGCCTCGTCGTGGATGACCTGGAAGACGGCGGCGTCGGCAAAGGTGAACTGCGCGCCCGTGAAGAAGGGGCCGTCGGTGTAGCGCGATTGGAACGCCTCAAACACTTTGGCGTACTTGCCCGAGTTCTCCTTGACGTGCTTGACCTTGTCCTCGGCCGACAAGCCGAGCGCATTGACCCCTGTTTGTTTTTGAAAAAAAGAAGATTGAGAACAAAGAACTTTCGCCCAGTTTCATGTACATGAATTGCGCCACTCCTGATACGAGTCGGCGACGGCATCGGCAAAGTAGTCGCGCTCGATGTCGTTGCCGTAGACGCCCAGGCGGCGGGCAATGTAGCGGCAGACGCTGATGTGCTCGGTGTAGACGCGTCCATCAATGGTCACGATGGGGACGTGGCCAGCCGGGTTGCGGCCGTCGTTGACGACAGCGTCCTTAACACCAGCCTTGGTAAAGGTGTCGTACGGGGTGCGCTCGTCCGTAAACGGGATGCCCGCGTCCTCCAGCAGCAGACGCACGACTTCGCCACGCCCCTTTCACAAAAGTACAAAAGAAAGAAAAGTCAGTGGTCAAAGCAGCGTCTCAGTGCGTGCCACTTACAATGGCGGGTAGGTCGAAGTAGAGAACAGTGACGCTATTGAGAGAGTTCGCAGACATCTTCTGGTAGCGTTGTAGGGTTCGAGAGGATGACGGACGGCTAGAGACCGATACGGCAAAACGGAAACGTGCCGGTAGAAGACACCAAAGAGGCTTTATGTACGCACGGTTGGTTGGTAAGCACAGCTTAGCTTACGTACGACAAGACACGAGGATTACGTAGTGCTCACGACGTCATAGCCGTCATATTCTTTTTTTTTGCTTGTTTCGCTCCTATGGCGTCGATGAAGGACCGATGGCACGAAGGCGAAAAGGCGATGCACAGGCGGCTGCACATGGAGGACAATGCGCAGAGCATCAGCGACTTTGTGCGTGGAGCGATGCCCGAGCAGCACCGCACGCTCTCTGCACATAGGACCTCTGCCTGGGTGCGACAACAGTCGCGGCTCCCTAGGACACGCTGACTGCCGAGGCAAGAACTACCACCGTTGTGGTGAGCAGTACGTGCAGCGCTTCGGCGATCATCTCAACGACGTCATTGGCGTTCCCATCTACTCGTCGTGCGACTCGTTCAAGTTTTACGCCCACAGGTCGCCCCACAGGTCGTCCTCGCAAGGTCGTCGCTGGAAGCGGCACGAATGTTCGTGACCATCCTGCGCCACCAAACATGGGCCCTGCAATGGCACTGGATGACGTCCTTCTCGTCGATGCCTTGACGCGCGATGTTGGCAGCCACAGCAGCGTTGGCCATGTCCGTGAGCCAAACATGCATGTTCTTGGTGTCGAGGGCCGCAAAATGCGTGCGGATCGTAGGGGGGAAAGCGAGAAGAGGCGGCCTGTGCGCCTGTGGACCACCTCGTGCTTCCGGCTCTGATGATCTCCACCGAGACGTTTGCTGGGGTTCGATGATTTCAGTGCTGACGCTGACTGAGTTGACGGATTGCCACGTGTGAACTCATCTTTCAAATCGCGGAGAGTGACGTTTTTTTCTTACATAATGTGGAGCAATCGTATTTTGTCTTTGGAATGTCAGTTTTACTTCCTCTCCGTACCGCCGTTCTAAAGTACAGCACAATGTCATCGTCTGCCGCCGCTGCGCCCGCCCAGGCTGTACCAGTCTCCGTTTCCCTCCCCGAGGACGAGATTCCCGAATGCTGCCGCTTCGGTTTTCTCGATACGGGAACCGCCACAGGTTTCCAGCCACCTTTCTTGTGTCCTTGTCCCTGACTTTTCCTTACTCCTTTTTCGGTCCACTGTGCAGGTTCCGAGACCATCATTGGCGGAATCAACACCTACATCGTCAAGCCCGCCGAGCTGTCTGACAAGGCTATCGTCCTGTTCTCCGGTATGGCAATGATATTCTTATTCTTTTCACGTTGCCAAAACAAGATATTTTCGGCTGGCAGTTCCTCAACTCGCGCCTGGTCGCCGACGTATGTGCACAATGAACGAACGATAGGGATTTTATAGCCTGTATGTGATGTAGGCGTACGCCAAGGAGACCGGCTTCAACGTCTATCTGCCTGGTATGCCGATTTTTGCTCCTTTTTTAATTTATTTATTTAAAACGTTCTCTACAATAAAACAGACTTGATGGGCGGCAAGTCGCCCGGCTACGAGCCTCTCTCTGCCTTCTTTGAGAAGGGCAAGTCGACCTGGAACTCGTACGTGATCGTACTATCATAATAATAATAATAATTTTTTTTCAAAAAATAGGATCACTCGTCCTTTCCGCATGATCAAGGCCGTTGGTATCGCCGTCGGTTTTATGGCCACTATCGGTGACGCCAAGGTACGATTCTTTTGCTTTTCAATCCATGGATTCAACGAAAGGAATCCCGATAGGTCGTGCCGATCTGGGAGGCCTTCCACGCTGGCCTGGTCGACCCCAACGGATCGGAGAAGATAAAGAAGATTGCTGCCATTGGCTTTTGCTGTAATAATTATTTTTTTTTTTACTCGTTTGTGTATTGGTCGGGACCTAACTCTACAACCCAGGGGGCGCAAGATTCGTCGCAATTGCGGCCGTTGCAAAGCAGATCGATGTCATTGGCATGGCCCACCCTTCGCGTGTCCAAGTCCCCGAACACGTCGAACAGTTCACTCAACCATCGATTTGGCTCTGTGCTGAGGTATGGGATTAGTGTGTTCGCTTCGCCTGTTTAAACTCTTTTTTTTTTCAGAACGACAGAATGTTCTCCTACCCAGCCCTGGTCAACCAGACCAAGGAGATCCTCACCAAGAACAATGTGATCAACGAGGTTCGCTTTGCGCTGGGAAAAAAAAAATACTAAAATAAAAACGTCGGCATAGTTCCGCGTCTACCCTGGCACCGACCACGGCTTTGCGATCCGCGGCGACCCCGAGGACAAGGTATACGCCAAGGCCAAGTCGGACGCGACCACCGAGGCCATCAAGTTCTTCAAGCAGCATCTCTGATTTTTTCCTCCTTGTTTTCATTTTTTCTGTCTCATTCCTACTCATCAGTAGGTGTCTCGTGTACCTTTCTCTTTGTACTTGTGCAGCATGTACATGCTGCTGTAGAAAAATATATTCATTTTTTTTTTTTCAAATGCGATGGCAACAGCGAAGTCGCTCTACCGCTCGTTCCTCAAGTCGGCGTACGTCAAGTTTTAGCCCAATCGCAAGACTACCGCCAGGACGATCATGGTGATCCTCAGTGAATTTCACAAGGGCACTGCAGCCGACGTGACATCGCACGGGACACTGGCAAACCTGGCGTTGATGCAGACCACAGAGTCAGAAGATCAAAGGCTCGTTCGCATCATCATGTTTGAGCTGCAGATCGACGTCGCGTTCAATCAAAAGTATGTTCTCTCTCTTCTTCTTCTTCCACTCACCACCAGTAAATCGACGAAACCAAGACCACTGTACAATCGCCTATTCAAGCCAAACTTGCACCCTTTCTGCGAGGAGGCCTACAACTGCGTGGACGAGCTCACAAAGGCCCTTCGCCATTACACCGACATCAGCGTCCCAACTCTCGCTAAGCCGTTTGTGGAAGACTTCAGGGCGGCTCAACTGGCCATTCAAAGGAAGAGCAGCGAGTCCAAAGGCATTGCTGTCGATTTGAAAGACGACAATGACAACGGCGACGACGCAAAGACCGTAAATTTGGTCCGGCAAGCAAGGCAGCAAAGGTAGCAAAAGCAGCAAATCCGTTCCTGAAGCAACAGCAACAGCCAGATCATTAACAGCGGCAACGACTATGATACTCTTAGAATTTTTTTTTACTACCGAACTACGTGGCACTGTTTCAACACTCCAATCACAACTACGATGCCCACCAGAGAGGTTTGGAAAACGGCTGGACGACGACATGAGTGAACGCAAAGCCGATCTTGGTCAGACGATCGCGCACGACGGCGCTGTCAGCCGGGCCTGCAGTCCCGCCTTGCGCACGAGGACAAACGCACCACCGCTGCCAGTGAACTTGGCGTGGAAGCCGAGCTGGCGCGCGACCTCAGCAAAACTCGACGTTCTCTAGTCCTGTCACCGCGTCGCCGTCGATCGTGAGACGCAGATCAAAGTTGTAGTCCATCTGCTCGCCCACTGTTGCATAGTCGTGCTATATTTCTCGCTCTTTTCAGCAATTGCAAGCCCAAAACTCACATAGGATCCTACCAATTGCTGCCTCCAACGCACCATCAATCACGACTATCCTCGAGCGACAAATGCCGACTTGGGATATGATTTCCCTGAGGATGATCCGGACCCTACCTCGGGAATTGGGATTGTTCCTTTTTTCATCAACGAAAAGTTTTTTTCCCTGTCAGGTCTTAGTAATTGTAACTTTCTCTTGCTAATTTAAATAAAATTAAAAAAACATAACCAAGTACAACATTTCGAAGGATTTGATAAGAAAGCAATGAAGATTATTTTCAAATTATACTGAATTAGCAATTTCAAAGAGGATCAACGGCTCGACCAAGCCGAACAAACGCGCAAGCGGACCGATGTCCATTCTCCTTCCAGTCGGCTTCTTGGCACTCTAGCGAGCAGTAGTGAGCCTTGACGCACTTGGCACAGGACTTGAGAGCGCCACCAATCTTGAGGCAGTTCCAGCAGACTGGTGCCAGGTCAGGATCCAGAGTACACGTCTGTAAGGGGTTGTAGATGCGCAGAAACGTGCTGTCATCGCTGGCCATGCGGACGTATTGGTTGCGGACTCTGACGACACGGCCGGGGAGCCACTGCCACTCGTCGCTGGGACACCGCCACCATCATCGTGTCGCGCTGCATGTCCTCCACAACCATGATAATAGAACTGGACTTGGTAGCCGCCGACACAATCAAGACAAAGAGAACGCGCCCTTCGAAAATCCAATCTTGGCGCAGTGTGACAACCTGCTCGATCGACGTGGGCTTCAGCATCTGGTCATCCGTTTCGGACCCGGACCAGGTCGACTGTCTCGGTGGGGGAACAGTAATTGGAAGTGGGGTAATTTCCGCTCACAGCAGGTGACGATGTTTTGAACTTGCTGGCATGCAACGTCCGTGCGCAGCGTGGCAAAGGTTTTCAAAGGTCTTGTCGTCCAACCGGTCGTTCGCCAGGTGCGATGTCCCATTGCGAGCGGACCGGATCTCGTGGAGGTGCTTCTTGGTCGTCGTAGAGGGTGTGCCCACGTGCAAAAGCAGCAGCGCGAGCAACGAGAGGTCAAACTCATGCGTCTGCCCGGAGCGCAGCAGCTTCTCTTGGTCGCCAAACACGCCACCGGAGCCGTTGAGCACGTCCAGCAGTATCCCACGGTGACGAGTACTGCTGCAACCACCATGCTTGCAAGTGGCTCTGCAGACAGTCGCGCGCGTAGTCTGCCTCTGTGTCCTCTGCTTGCGACGGCAAAGCTGCAGAAGAGGTGGACGAGGACGAGGGCGACACCGAGGACGAGGACGAGGACGTG
>Ga0302220_10003880_pt1 | contig 10137 bp, 9 predicted proteins | sample II_Palsa_E1_3_FD_194572 | JGI IMG/M metagenome (GOLD analysis project Ga0302220, IMG submission 194572) | Peat permafrost microbial communities from Stordalen Mire near Abisko, Sweden - II_Palsa_E1_3 | ecosystem: Environmental > Terrestrial > Soil > Palsa > Peat permafrost | place: Sweden... | reverse complement strand
TCTCCTGCACGCCGCCATCCGCAAAGCCGTCCCCGTCATCCCCATGCCAGGGGCCTGGTACGAGAACCGCCGGTACTACGGCTCCCTCCAGGCCATGCAGCAGATCGCCGTCTATCTCGGCCAGCTTCCGGGCCGCAAAAACGTGCTCTGGTACAGCGCAGGGTCCAACCTGTTTTTTAGCGCCGACGCCAACAAGATACTGCCATTCCTCGACCCTCAGATTCTCCGCGTCGTCTACGATGAACTCGAGACCGCTCGCATCGCACTCTATCCCATCGACGTACGCGGCGTCGTCTACGGCGCGGGCATGTACCACATGCTGTTGGACGACGAAGCCAAAGCCACCGGCGGACGTGCCGTCTACAACAACAACGGCCTCGCCGACGCATCCTCGAAGATCATCCTCACCGACGCCGACTTCTACTCACTCTCCTACTCTCCACGCGACTTCAAACAGGACGATAAGTGGCACAACGTTAAGGTCACCGTCGATGGCGGACCCTACACCCTCAGCTACCGCACCGGTTACTATGGCGACGGAGCCAACACCTCCCACCCGAATGAGGTGAAGAAAGCGAGAATCCTCCTCACCTCCAACGGCGAGAAGTTTCAACGCCCCGGGAACTACGACCAACCCATCATCTTCCAGGCAGAGGTGCAGCCCTCATCGTCCGTACCCGTCTCAGAAGACGCTCCCATCCCTCCCGAGAAGAAAAACGAGACCAGCTACACCGTCCGCTACGCCGTGCCCGCAGCCGACTTCGTCCAGCAGAACATCCCCGGTGGCCAGCGCGTCCAGATCGGAGCCGGCCTCGTCGCCTTCAATCAATATGGCCGTCCCGTCGGACGCATCAGCCAGAAGTTCACCCTCAGCTTCAACAGCGACAAGCTGAACAAAACTCCGAACACCAACATCTACTTCGACCAGCAATTCAGTATTCCCAAAGGACAGGACTACCTCTTCGTCGCCGTCTGGGACACGCTCAGCGGCCGCCTCGGCACCATTCAGGTCCCCGTAGACGTCGCAAAACGAGTGGAACCCCCGCACAATCAAAACGATCAACCCAACCCCTGACTGCAATCTAAGCAGCTACTTCCCATCTGCCTCCCATTGAGCCAAAATCATCCAGGATGCAACTCATCGAACTAGCCGACACCGGCCGCACCACCACACGCCTCGGCTTCGGCTGCTCCAGCTTGATGGGCGCTATGGGACGTCGCGACTCGCTCTCCCTCCTCGAATCCGCCTACGACGCAGGCATTCGTCACTTTGACGTCGCTCCCATGTACGGCTACGGCGAAGCTGAAAGCTGCCTTGGCGAGTTCCTCCAGCGTCATCGCCGCCAGGTCACCGTCACCACCAAATACGGAATCCCCCCGGCGAAGAACTCATCACTCCTATCCGTTGCCCGCCGCATAGTCAGCCCGGTCGTCAAAACTTTCCCCGGCCTCAAACAACGCCTCGCCCGTGCTGCAAACGCAGCCACGCACACCAGCGAGAAGGCGACCTTCACCCCTCAGCAAGCCAAAGCCTCCCTCGAACGCAGCCTCGCCGCACTACGCACAGACCACATCGACATCTGGTTACTCCACGAAGTCACCGCCGCCGACCTCCAGGATGACGCCCTCCTAAGCTTTCTCGAAGAGGAGGTCCGAAAGGGAACGATCGGCACCTTTGGCGTAGGCAGCGACGCCGGCAAAATCCCCGCTCTTATCACCGAGCATCCCGCGTACTGCCGCACCCTTCAGTACGAGTGGTCGGTCCTGGATTCAGTCAAGGATGTGGAGATACAAGACGCTTCAACCGCCCAGCGCACACCCTTCCGAATTCATCACCGCTCCCTCACAGACAACTTCCGTTCGCTTCACCGCAACCTGATCGAAAACAAACAACTCTGTCAACGTTGGTCGGCATCGACCAATACCGATCTCCGCAACCCTGACGCCCTCGCCCATCTCATGCTCAAGGCCGCGCTCACCCTGAACCCCACAAGCGTCATCCTCTTCTCGTCAAAAAATCCCCGCCACCTTCAGGCCAACGCAAAAACAGCGGATGACCCAACCCTCGAAACGCCTGCAAGGGAGCTCCACCGTCTCGTGCAAACGGAAAAAAACCAGCTCTCCGCCACTCGAGCCGGTGCAAGCTAGGTACTCGTCCGAAAGATCGTCCGCTCCCTCAACACAGAGCATCAAGATGAGTTAGCCTGAAGAGAGGCGAGCCAAAGGCTCTCCTGACCAACCCAAATTCTCGCGATACCTGTCCGCAAACCCTGTCTTCAAACCCTATTCGCGACAAGGATGAGCAATGAGCCCCTGGCGTACCTGGAGAACCCGACTCATTCTTATCTTTGCCGTGCTCGGCCCCGGCTTCATCACGGCCAACGTCGACAACGACGCCGGCGGTATCCTCACCTACTCGGCGGCAGGCGCGCAGTTTGGCTATTCGCTCCTCTGGACGATGATTCCCATCACCCTCGCCCTCATCGTCGTACAGGAGATGTGTGCCCGCATGGGCGTCGTCACCGGCAAAGGCCTCAGCGACCTCATCCGCGAAGAGTTCGGCCTCCGCATCACCTTCGTCATCATGATCCTGCTCATCGCGGTGAACTTCACCAACGTGGTCACCGAGTTCTCCGGCATCGCCGGTAGTATGCAGCTCTTTCACATCCCGAAGTACGCCAGCGTCCCTGTCTGCGCCTTCATCGTCTGGATACTGGTCGTCAAAGGCGACTACAAGAGCGTCGAAAAGATCTTCCTCATCGCCAGCGTCTTCTACATCGCCTACATCATCACCGGAGTCCTTAGCGGTCCCGACTGGCACCTCGCCCTCGTAGAAACGGTGAAGCTGCCCCCACGCAACGTCTGGTCCGACAAGGATTACGTCTACACCACCGTCGCCGTCATTGGCACCACCATCACGCCATGGATGCAGTTCTACCTGCAGTCCTCCATCGTCGAAAAAGGCGTCAGCGTCCGCCAGTACAAAGCCTCGCGGCTCGACGTCATCGTGGGCTCCATCTTCACCGACGTCGTGGCCTGGTTCATCGTCGTAGCATGCGCCGCCACCCTCTACACGCACGGCATCCGCCACATCGCCGACCCCTCAGACGCCGCCGGTGCCATGAAGCCCCTGGCAGGTCAGTACGCCTTCATTCTCTTCGCCGCTGGCCTCTTCAACGCGTCCCTCTTCGCCGCCTCCATCCTGCCCCTCTCCACTGCATACACCGTCTGCGAAGGCCTCGGCTTCGAGAGCGGTCTGGACAAGAGCTTCAGCGAAGCAAAGTTCTTCTACTGGCTCTACAGCGTGCTGCTCTTCGCCGGCGCTGCCATCGTCCTGATCCCGAACTTTCCGCTGGTCAAATTCAGCATCCTCTCACAGGTGCTCAACGGCGTTCTCTTACCCTTGGTCCTCGTCTTCATGTTGAAACTCATCAACAAGCACGACCTCATGGGCAAGTACACCAACACCCGCTGGTTCAACGTCATCGCCTGGACGACCGTCATCATCGTCACAGGCCTCTCACTTGTTTTGGTCTGGAACACTCTCCACGGCTAGGACGCCGGTTTTGTTTTTATCTCAATAGGTGCGTTGCTCTGGCAACACTGCAATCGAAGTTTGTGCCAACAGGACATCAGCTCGGAACCCAGGCCGGCGCGGAATTAGGAGATAGCGGCGAGATAGCGTTCCGCCGAACGATTCACGATTCCCTTTGCTTTGTTGGTCAGGAATTGACCAACAAAGGCACCGTGCAATCTCTCAAATGAATATGGGTTCAGGGCAGCGACGATACCTTGGATCGCAGCACGGTTGAGAGGTATGAAGTTGGGATAGCTGTACATGAACGTGACCCAATTGCGGTCCATGCATACGTCGGGCTGATCGCCGGCAAGCAGCACTCCGTTTCCATCGTGGGAACGCGACCAATGCAGAACTTGAAACCCGTCGAAATGCCCCCCCGTTTTGATGAGGGTCATGCTCGGCGTCAGGCGCTTCACATCTCCGCTCCAGAAGCGAATCGAGGGATCGGGGCGCATGACCCACTGACGGTTCAATTCGTGAAGATAGATGGGAGCGCTGTCAAAGGCTCGGCTCCACTCAACCATCGTCGTGTAGAAATGAGGATGAGATATCGCGATGGCCGAGATTCCGCCGAGCCGTCGAATCTCCGCTTTGGTCTTTTCGTCGAGAAGGGCAACACAATCCCACAACACATTCCCTTCAGTTGTTTTGACGAGAAATGCGCGCTGGTTAATGCCAAAGTTGGGCTTGGTGTGAATCGAGAACACCCCGGGCTCTTCTTCGGTGATCTCATTTTCGTGTGTCTGACGCAGCTCGTCTAGCGTCGTCCATTGCTGACCGTTCCAGCCGACATATTGCCGGGAGTCTTGGCAAATTGGACACGCCGGCGGAGGATGCACGGCCGAGGGAAACTGTGTCCCGCAGGTAACGCAAAGCCACGCAACGCCGCGGTCCTGCGGTTCGGGTTGCGCACTGGAATCTGCAAACGCGACGAGAGCGCTCGTCACACCAACTGCCGCAGTGCCCAAGAAATCACGACGATTCATTGGACCTCCTTTTCACTGCGACCAATCGCAAAACAGAAAACACTTTGCTTGTTCTTGGTGTATCTCTTCCGCGTTCGGCACCAATTGAGAACTGACCGCCCTACAGCAACTTCCCCTCAGACAGATCTCGAATCAACCCCAAGTCTGCAGCCAGAAAATCATATCCTGGCAGCTCTGTCAGCGGCGACCATCGCATGTCATTGAAGATCCGGTTCTCAAGCGCACCATCGAACTCCCGCACCACAAAGAACTGTAGATCGATAGCCCCGCCATTACGGTACTTGTGCCTCACCCGAGCCACTCGCCGGCCAATGATAGCCGTAATCCCCAACTCCTCATTCAGCTCGCGGGCCAGAGCATCCTCCGATGTCTCGCCAGCCTCGATCTTGCCCCCCGGAAACTCCCACTTCAGGCTCATCGGCTGGTCTGGCTTGCGCTGGCAGATCAGCACCTCAAGCCCATGGCCTTCGCCAGCCTCTCCACGCAGAATCAAAGCCGCAACTACCAACCGGAGTGGCTTTTGTACCGTGGCCTCAGCGTGATCGTCGAGTTTGCGAATGGGCTGTCTCACCTGACTACAGATTAGACGATATCCGCAGCTTAAAAGCTTCTATTCACTTTACTTAGGCAGGCCGAACCGTCGCCGGATAGTAAACGGACCAGCCCTCCTGCGCGCTCCGCTCCACCAGTGCCGCAGTCGGATTTACAGGAAAAGCTCGCCTTGCAATAGCCAACATCGCAGCATCATGGACAGAATTCCCAAATACCGCGTCAGGAGTTGTCACCCCAGCCCGCTTCAGCGACGCCACCTTGCCTTCGTCCGTCGGTACATCCAGAATCGCATCCGTCACCACACCGTCTTTTACCTGCACCCGCGCCGCCAAAACCCGTTCCGCCGGAATCCCAAAGCGCTTCACTCCCTCTTCGATGACCCAGTTATTGGTCGAACTCACCGCCCAGATAGCAACACCCCGGCTTCGAAGCTCCTCCACCAGCTCCTTCATCTCCGGAAAGATATTCGCCTCAATCTGGCCGGCAAAGAAGTTCTTCGCTGCCCGGCGCATCTCCTCCTCCCGCAACCGTTGGTACATCTGCACCATCTCCCCACAGATGGCCACCTCAGACACCTCACCCTTCAAATAGCCGCGGTATCGGGAGTCGATCCAGTCGGTTGCCTCGCGCGAAACCAGTCCAGTCTCGATCGTCCACTTCATAAACGTCGAACCAGCATCCCCTGACCATAGGGTCCCATCGCAATCAAACACCGCCACGGACGGCGAGAGCGAATAAACAGCCGAATGAAACTCCGAGGTACTCAGGCGACTCACTGAAACAACATGGCTCACGATCCAACTCTACTTTTCTGCGCGTCTACCCGCGCGTTGAACGAACACGATTGATGGTTGCCACAATTTTACTACTGGCCCCACTGCAAAAACCCTTGTGGTGCGTCGTTTCCGGGAACCTCTATGGAAATTTTCATACTGCTTTCATCGTCCACGAGCGCATCTCCTCGCGACCAACGGGAGCTGCCAACCGAAGGGGGTATACCCGTCACGAAGTGACCGCTCTCCGCGCAGGAGGTCCGTCCGGCAGGACATCGGCTCTGATCAGAAAAAACGAAAACATATCCACTAAATCGGCGGCAGCCCCTCAACAACACTCACGCCATCGGGCGGTACAAACGAAAAGTCTGCATCCTTCACAGGCACATTCTCCTGCATCCCGGAGAACGCAAACTCCGTCACCGCTCCATCCACCTCTTCCAGCTTCATCTGCTCAATGGCCCCAGATGCCGTCACCCAAAGTGAAAGCAGCTTGACCCTCTGAGCCATCCCCTTCGGCACACCCGAGATCCGAAATCCCGCGCCGTCCGCAACAACAGTCAAGCCGTCGAGCTCCTTCTTCAACTGCGTATGCCCCAGCAAAAACCTCAGCGGCGACCGCAGATCGTCCAGCTCCTTCGCCGGAACCCGCGTCGCCTGCGTATCTCCCGGCGTATAGAACCACGCGAACTTCCCATCCAGCACAAACACCTTGCCCACCGGGGCGGAGTAGCTCCACCGCATCCGCCCCGGCTTCTTCAGCAGCAGCGTGCCGTCTTCCGTGCGATTCATCCCCATCCCTGCATAGCTCTCCGTGTAATGAGCGCGCAGGGAACTGAGATGGTTGTAGTGATCATCCACCTTACGCACCAACGCGTCGTTCTCCTGCGCCATCAACGGAGCGCAACAAAACGACGCGATCAGTACAGCTTTTAGCAGCATTACTGAATAGGCTGAGTGCAGTTGGTTCCACCCGCAGGGTCATAGCGAATCGTGTTGTTCTCGTCCGTGCAGAAGCCGCGGTCACCCGTCTTACCAATCGAGTTCGGAACTGCCGTTATCTCAAACGAGGTATACATATCCTGGTTGTTCACCGTCACCTTCGTGCAGTTGGTGATCGCAAACGTATACCCTGCCTTCTGCCCGGCCGCCAGATCCGGCGTAATCAGCTGCGACGCCTGTGCCGTGGGCGCACCAGACTTCGGATCGCCGCCCAGCGTCGCCAGCGAACAGGAGAACCCATTCGCCGGGTAAGCCGAGCTGTATTGCAGCTCCGCCTGTCCAATCGTCCTCAGCGACTGCACCGCCGATGTCTCCTGCGCCTGCTTCCTCAGCTTCAGCAGCTGCGGCACAGCCAGCGTCATCAGAATAAGCATCACCGACATCACGATCAGCAGTTCGATCAGCGTAAATCCATCTTCATTCGGTCGTACCTGCAGCACAGCGCGCAATCGGTCCCGTACATTCATGGCTTCATCAATCCTCGGCAATTCTGTATCTCTACCACCGAACAAACTCTATCAGCAGACAGACCTAGCACGCCAAATCTTCCCGCTCGATCTTCATCGTGCCAAGATTTCCCAGCAGCGTCAACGCCATCGTCTCCGGCTTGAACAACGTCTGCGCAAGCTCCTGCACGGCCGTCGTGGATACCGCTTCAATCTCATGCATAATCTCATCCACGCCCGTAAATCTACCGAAGTACATCTGCTGCCGGGCTAGATTCGCCATCCTGCTCCCCGAGCTCTCAAGCCCGATCACCATATTGCTCTTCAGCTGATCCTTGGCTCGCTTCAACTCCACTTCGCTGACCGTCTCTTCCTTCAGACGTCGCAGCTCCTGCAGGGTAAGCTGCAGCACCTCCTGCGTCTTGTCCACTGAGGTTCCCGCATACACGCACAGCGACCCGGTATCCCGGAACGGATTCATCTCCGAGTAGATCGAGTAAGCCAAACCCCGATCCTCACGAACCGTCTGAAACAGCCGCGAGCTCATCCCGCCACCCAGCATCGTATTCATCAGGTAAATCACATACCGGCGCGCGTCATTCACCGGAGGCGCAGGCATCCCCAAACAAAGCTGCACCTGCTCCAGAGACTTCTTCCTCTTCAAAGTAATGTGCGGCGTCGCCTTCGGGGCATCCACCTTCGCCGGAACGTTATCGCCACTGGCCGCCAGAGACCCAAACTCCTTCTCCACCTCCGCCACAAACGCGTCATGCTCCAGGTTCCCGGCTGCCGAAAACACCATATTCCGCGGCGTAAACTGCCCTGCATAGAAGTTCAGCAGCTTCTGCTGGTCGAAGCTCGAAACCGTCTTCACCGTCCCCAGGATCGGCCGTCCCAGCGCGTCGCCTTTCCAGAAGTTCTGGGTCCAAACCTCGTGAACCAGATAATCCGGATTATCCTCATCCATCTTGATCTCTTCCGAGATCACACCCTTCTCGCGCTCCACATCTTCAGGCGCAAACGTGGGGTGCAACACCAGGTCTGACAGCACATCCAACGCCGGAGCCACATTCTCATCCAGCACTTTGATGTTGAAGCAGACCGTCTCCTTTCCGGTAAACGCGTCGAGATTCCCCCCGATCGTGTCTACCTCACGGGCAATCTGCTGCGCCGACCGCGAAGTCGTCCCCTTGAAGACCATATGTTCGACAAAGTGCGAGATCCCGTTCACCTCAGCCGCCTCGTCTCTCGACCCGGAACCCACCCAGGCTCCCATCGAGACGCTCCGTACATGCGGCATGCTCTCGGTCAGCACTAACAAGCCATTCGACAACACAGTCTTTCGGATATTGCGCGAGGCATTCTTCATAATCTTCGTAATTGCGGCATCATCTACTAACGTTACAGACATGAGACTCCTTCAGACTCCATTGTTTCATAGCGCTGTCTGCGCCATCTGTAGCACCCAGGGGAGTAGACTTGTATAGATGCTCCGGGGGTATCGAAAGCTTCTGGACGCCAGCCGCACTTTGCTGGTAATTATTTTTATATCCATATAAATGAATAAGATAGAAGAATCTTCAAATCCGACAGTTGAAGGCTGCCCGCTCTTTGGACAGTCCCTGCCAGAGCTGACCGGTCTGATGGAAAAACTTGGCCAGCCCGCCTACCGGGCACGCCAGCTTTACGACGCCCTCTACACCCAGCGCGTTCCCTCGCTCGACCAGATCACGACCCTCCCGGCCACCCTCCGTGCAACCTTTAGCTCCTCTGGCTACACCGTAGGCCTTCCGGAGCTCGTCCAGACCGCCCGCTCTATCGACGGCACCGAGCGCTACCTCGTCCGCATGGCTGACGGAGAAACCGTAGAGACCGTCTGGATGCCCGGAGGCGACGGCGGCGAACGCGGAGACGGTACCCAGGCCGCCGAGGAGGAGGAACACCCCAGCCACGATGACGACGACTACAAGCGCGCCACCATCTGCATCTCCAGCCAGGTTGGCTGCGCCGTAAACTGCCAGTTCTGCCTTACAGCCAAACTCGGCATCCGCCGCAACCTCACAGCAGGCGAGATCGCCGGTCAAGTAGCCGCCGTTCTGAATCGTCAAAATGTTGAAGTAGGCCGTGACAGGATCAACCTGGTCTTCATGGGCATGGGTGAACCCTTCCTCAACTACCCTGGCTTCATGGACGCCGTCCGCCTCCTCACCGGCCCCATGCGCATTCCAGAGTCGCGGATGACCGTCAGCACCTCCGGCATCCTCCCTGGCATCCTCCAGTTCGCCACAGAGACTGTCCGCCCCAAGCTGGCCGTCAGCCTCAACGCCTCGAACGACGTCGTCCGCGAGTCCATCATGCCCATCACCCGCAAATGGAACATCGCTGCGCTTCTTGAAGCCATCGCCACGGTGCCCCTACGCCCCCGTGAGCGCGTCACCTTCGAGTACGTACTCCTCGGAGGCATCAACGACCAGCGCGAGCATGCGGACGAACTGATCGCGCTCCTGAAAAACCTGAGAGCCAAAATCAACCTCATCGTCTGGAACTCCGGCCCGGACATGCCCTTCCACGAGCCCACCCCGCAGGACGTAGGCATCTTTCAAAAGCGCCTCCGCGACGCCGGCATCCCCGCCTTTATCCGCAAACCCCGAGGCCGCGACATCTACGCCGCCTGCGGCCAGCTCAAACGCACCCTCGAGCAGTCACCAACTCAAACGCAATCCCAGGCTCTCGTAGATATCTCACCTGCGATCTGACTCAACGCACGGCGATGTGTTGTCGTCTTTGTCTTTGCCTGC
>Ga0302220_10003873_pt1 | contig 10148 bp, 12 predicted proteins | sample II_Palsa_E1_3_FD_194572 | JGI IMG/M metagenome (GOLD analysis project Ga0302220, IMG submission 194572) | Peat permafrost microbial communities from Stordalen Mire near Abisko, Sweden - II_Palsa_E1_3 | ecosystem: Environmental > Terrestrial > Soil > Palsa > Peat permafrost | place: Sweden... | reverse complement strand
GCACAGAATAAAGTCATTTTTTCAAAAATGATTCACGGCCCAAATACTTCGATGCGCTATTCATCCGTACAAAATACCCATATTTGAGACAGATCTGTATTGTGTCAATATATCGAATCAGTCACGACGTATAGGAAGGACGATATGAATATTTCGATCAGCAAAACATTACGCAATTACATCGATGGTTTGCCAAATCCTGCGGCATGCCTAGACGAACATTGCGTATTTCAATATACCAACTCGGCATACGGCAATCTCGTCGGCCTGCGACGCAGCCTCGATATCGTCGGCGGCACTACTTTCGATCTTCCCTGCGGGGCCGCCGCTTACGCCGAAGTTTTTCAAGAATACGATCGACGGGTGATGAATTCCGGCAAAGAACTGAAACTCTTGGATATCCATCCCTTCGCCGGAGCTGAGATTCACGTTCTCATAAACAGCATCAAACCCCGTTTCGATGAAAATAAAAAAATCATCGGCACACTTTTTCAGTCGACCGATATCACGGATGCCTATTCCATGGCAATCAGCGCGCAATTGTCAAAACATACGGGAAATGCACAGAACAGCTTTTCTTTGACCGAGACGGATAGTCTATCCAATCGGGCAATCTCGTTAACGCAGCGGGAGAGCGAAATCTTGTTTTTCGCCCTGCGCGGCAAGACCTCAAAATTGATCGCGTTAACTTTGGGCCTGTCTTTCCGCACGGTTGAATCCTATCTTGAAAAGATAAAATTAAAATTCGGCGTCCAAAACAAACCTGAGTTGTTCGATATCGCGATAGAACGCGGCTATATGAACCAGATTCCGCTTTCTGTTTTCTCGAAACAGCTTTCTATCGTATTGGCCTATGAGTAAAACGTCCTGCGGCAGGCTCGCCATTGCGGATATGGGCGCCCCCCCGCATTACGAGCCATATCGACCGAACGTCACACCTGTTAAGGAGCAGTGATATTGCCAATATCATGCACATTTATCCTAAATGGTAAACCGATGTCCGTATTGCATTGTGATGACGTTGGTGATTTTGCCGCGTTCTCGGGAAGCGATAGTGGCAAGAACAACCCTGCCGCAGTAGCCATTCCAAATTTCGGTCCTTTACCACCCGCCGCTATTACATAGTAAACCGTGGATCAGGCGGGTTTTTCACACACATCATCGACCGCGCGATGGATTTTATAAATAATGTTTATGGATTTTGCATATCTAATGCTAGTCAGTATAACGTCATATCTTTGCTTTGGACAATGCAGCGAATCCGAGCCAGGCGATTTGAATATTAATGCAGCACTTCTAATTTCCATCTTACTGGCGGTAAGTGTAACTTTTCTCTTCAATCACATGATCAAACGTCGCAATCGGAAAAATTCATATATTAAATGATGTTTTTATAAAAATAGACGGCATTAAAGGGGAATCGCAAGACGCCGAGCACCCCGACGAAATTCAAGTCAACAACTGGACATGGAAAATGTCTCAGAAGTCCTCGATGCTCTCCGGCTCTGGCGGCGGAGCCCGCAAAGCCACGGTTGAAGACCTGATATTTTTTACCCGATTGACCGAGCCAACCCCAATTTGATGCCGTATTGCCTGACCGGAAAACATATCCGGAATGTCGTTCTGACCATGCGCAAAGCCGGCGGCGTGCCTTTTGACTTCCTGAGAATCACCATGAGCGATGTGGCGATTACAGGCGTGGAGCTTTACGCAAGCCATGAGCAGGTCAGTCTGTCTTTTTCCAGCGTGATGCGGGAATACACTCTGCAAAACGCTCAAGGTGGCAGTAGAGGCGTCGTTACCGGCATGTTTGATCTCAAAGACAACATGTTTGGTCGCTAGCACGCGCACTTATTCAACCATGCCCCGCCGCCCCCGCGTCAACTGTGCCTCAGCTTTACCCAATGCCTCAGGCAAGCCCCGCAGCACCACGATATCGTTAGCCCGCAAACACGTTTCGGCACCCGGTTCAACGCCACGTATGCCGTGCCGGCGAATCGCCGTAACCTCGACACCCAGCGCCGCCAAGCCCAATTCGCCCAGCGTCATACCGACCGCGTCCACACGCTCGGTGATCGGCACCGATTGCAAACGCACTTGTTCGTGATCGATATCGTCGTCGGTGTCGTCGGCGCCACGGAAGTAGCCGCGCAACATGCTGTAGCGCGCATCGCGCATCTCCTCGACGCGCCGCACAACGCGACGCATCGGCACACCGACCAACACCAAGGTGTGCGATGCCAGCATCAAGCTGCCTTCGATGATCTCTGGGATCACCTCGGTTGCGCCGGCGGCCAGCAACTTTTCGAGATCGGTGTCGTCGACGGTGCGAACGATCACCGGCAAGGTCGGCTCCAGCGTGTGGATATGGTGCAAAATTTTGATCGCCGCCGGGGTGCTGTCGGAGGTAATCGCCACCGCGGACGCGCGGTGTATCCCCGCCGCCACCAGCGTTTCGCGCCGCCCTGCGTCGCCAAACACCACCGACTCACCGGCTGAAGCCGCGGCCGCCACTCGATCGGGATCCAGATCGAGGGCGACATACGATAGACCTTCCTGTTCGAGCATCCGCGCCAGATTCTGACCGCTGCGGCCGTAGCCGCAAATAATCACGTGCCCGCTGGTCTTGATGCTTTGCGTGGCAATCCGTGTCATTTGCAGCGACTGCCTGAGCCACTCCGTCGACGATATACGCATCACAATGCGGTCGGCGTTCTGGATCAGAAAAGGCGCAATCAGCATCGACAAGAGCATCGAGGCCAGGATAATTTGCGTGAACTCCGGCTCGACCAGTCCTTTGGTGGAAATCAAATTCATTAAGACAAAGCCGAATTCACCGGCTTGCGCAAGCCCCAGACCGGTGCGTATCGCCACCCCCGACGAAGCGCCGAAAGCCCGGGCTAAGCCCGTAATCAGCGAGAGCTTGAAGAAGATCGGGCCGGCCAGCAGCAGGCTCACCAGCAAAGGATGATGGACTAAAACACGCGGGTCCAGCAGCATGCCCGTGGTAATAAAGAACAGCCCGAGCAAGACATCTCGAAATGGCTTGATGTCCTCTTCCACCTGATGCCGATAAGGTGTTTCGGCAATCAGCATGCCCGCGATAAACGCCCCCAAAGCCATCGACAGGCCCAGCCGCTGAGTCAGCGATGCCGCACCCAGTGTCACCAATAGAAGGTTCAGCATAAACAGTTCTTGGGAGCGCCGCCGCGCGACGATATCGAACCATTTGCTCATGATGCGTTGACCGAAAAACAGCACCAGCGCCAGCGCCACGGCAATTTTCAGGGCTGCAAAACCGAGTTCGGCAACCAAGTCGACCGGATTTTTTTCGAGTGCGGAAATGACAATCAGCAGCGGCACCACCGCCAAATCCTGAAACAGCAGCACGCCGATAATATTGCGGCCATGCTCGGACTCCAATTCCAGCCTTTCAGCCAGCATCTTGCTGACGATGGCCGTCGACGACATGGCCATCGCGCAGCCGAGCGCGAAACTCGCTTGCCAGCCCATGCTCGGCAAAAACATCCGCAGCGTCATGCCGACCAGGACTGACGCGCCGATCGTAAACACCACTTGGGAAAAGCCCAGACCGAAGACAATACGTTTCATCGAACGCAAATGCCCCAGCGAAAATTCCAGCCCAATCGAAAACATCAGAAACACGATGCCGAATTCGGCCAGATACTGCACGCTTTCGGAGTCCGCGACGAAGCGCGCGGCATGCGGGCCGATCACAATTCCGGTACACAGATAGCCCAGCATGGGCGGCAAATTCAGGACGCGAAATATCACCACCCCGACCACGGCGGCTAAAAGAAGAAGCAGGGTGAGTTCGAGCGGAGAGGTCATCCGTACGGAAATCCGGTGAAAGCGACTAATAATGCAACTGAGAACGAACGCCCATTATGACGCAGGCTCGCCGCCATTTCGCAGCAAAACTGTCCCCGCGGCAAGCTCCCCAGCCTCAGCCGGTCATCCAAGAGGGTTGGCGGGTGTTTCGCTCCGGCTAAACGGACCAGTCTGCTAGTCCGGTTTGCAATCGTGCATGGGGCAGATGCCGGGGCTCTTTGTTATACTCCCGCGCATGATAGCGAAAATCAATGGAGAGCGAGCGCTCGAGCTGGCTCGCGAGGTTCTGATAACCGAAGCGGACGCGGTCCATGCACTGGCCGGTCGTCTTGACGACAACTTTGTGGCAGCGGTCCAATTGTTGCTCAATTGCCAAGGCCGGATCGTCGTCTCGGGTATCGGAAAATCCGGACATATAGCGCGCAAGCTAGCGGCAACGCTGGCCAGCACTGGCACGCCCGCGTTTTTTGTACATCCGGCCGAGGCCAGCCATGGCGACCTCGGGATGGTGATGCGCGAGGACGTGTTTGTTGCCATGTCGAATTCCGGCGAAACCGACGAACTAATCAATATTATTCAGCTGGTCAAGCGCACGGTCGGGCACGTCATTGCCATCACCGGCCGCTCCGAATCGAGTCTGGCCAAGATCGCCGACGTGCATCTCGATGCCCGTGTCGATAAAGAAGCCTGCCCGAACAATCTGGCGCCGACGGCAAGCACCACGGCGGCTTTAGCTCTGTCCGATGCACTGGCGATCGCGGTCATGGACGCGCGCGGCTTCGGGGCCGAAGATTTTGCCCGTTCACACCCCGGCGGCGCACTCGGCAGACGCCTGCTAACCTATGTGCGCGACGTCATGCGCACGGGCGACACAGTGCCAAGCGTCGGTATCGACGCAACCGTGGCCGACGCCTTGTTTGAAATTACCGCCAAGCGCATGGGCATGACGGCCGTGGTCGACGCCGACCAGCACGTCGCCGGCATTTTTACCGATGGCGACTTGCGCCGCGTCCTGAGCCGGGAAGGCGATTTCCGCGCCTTGAAACTGGCCGACGTGATGACCCGGGCGCCGCGCGTGATTGGCGCCGACGATTTGGCCGTCGTCGCAGTCGATCTGATGGAGCGTCATCGCATCAGCCAGATGCTGGTGACCGATAAAGCGGGCATGCTGATCGGCGCGCTCAATACCTACGACTTACTCGCGGCCAAGGTCATTTAATGAGTGCCCTGACTTCCACCCAGCGGGCTGCGCGCGTCAAACTGATGATTTTCGATGTGGACGGCGTGCTGACGGACGGCCGCCTGTATTACGGCGATCAGGGCGAAGTGCTGAAAACCTTCAATACGCTCGATGGGCATGGCATCAAGCTGCTCGCAGCCGTCGGCATTGCCAGCGCCATCATTACCGGGCGCAAGTCAGGTATTGTCGAGACGCGCGCCCGTGAGCTTGGTATCGCCCATATTTATCAAGGCGTGCACGACAAAACGATAGCCTTCGCCGAACTGTTGAGCGCCACCGGCCTGGAAGCCGCTGCCTGCGGCTATATGGGCGACGACTGGCCCGATCTGCCCGTTATGTTACAAGTCGGCTTTGCTACCGCACCGGCCGGCGCCCATCCCGAGGTGATTGCGCGCGCCCATTGGGTCTCCGAGGCGCAAGGCGGCAGAGGCGCGGTCCGTGAAGTTTGCGATGCCCTGTTACGGGCCGGACACCATTACGACGCGCTGCTCGCAGCCGCCTGCGAGGGCTGAGCATGGCCTACCCGCCCACCACCTTGCGGTCCAAAATCACGGCGGTGCTGCCGGTCATCGTGCTCGCCGGACTCGCGGTCTGCAGCTACTGGGTGTTGCAAGTCAGCCTGCCCACCCATCAGGAGGAGGCGCCTCAGCCGCTTACGCATACGGCCGACGCATTTGCCACCAATCTGACGGTATCGATGCTGGACGTCACCGGTATCACGCACTACCGGCTCAATGCCGCGACCATGGTCCATTTCGAAGACGATGCCAGCTCGGATGTCACCTTGCCGGCAATTCGCGGCTTTACGCCCGGTGAGCCCGATGTGACGGTGTTTTCGCGCAGCGGTACCATGAATGGAGATCAATCGATCGTTGACTTCCATGACCAGGCGCGCCTGTTACGCGCCCCCGGCCCAACCGACCCGGCAATGGAAGCCGACTCCGAGCATTTCAGAGTGTTCGTCAACGACGACATCATTCAAAGCGAAAAGCCGGTTAAACTGCAACGCGGCGTCTCTGTGTTGTATGGTGACAGCATGACTTACCACAACACGACCCGGCAATTGTTCCTGTATGGCCGAGTGCATGGTCAAATCGCCGCGCACGAAACCACGGCTGCGGCCCCGTCCAAATAATTTAGCCTAACGTGTAACCGCATGAAACTCTCGCTTCATTGCTTCGCCTCCGCGCACCGTACGCGACAATTTGCCGCCCTGCTGGCCTGCGCAGTTCCGCTTGCCTTGATGGCGGGAGCCGCCCATGCCGAGCAAGCCGACAAAGACAAGCCCCTGAACGTCGAAGCCGATAATCTCAGCTACGACGACCTGAAACAGGTCAATATCTTCACGGGCCATGTGGTCCTGACGAAAGGCACTATTATCATCAAGGCCGATCGGGTCGAGGTACGCACGGACCCGCAAGGTTACCAATATGCGACCGGGACCTCAGCGGGCTCGCCGCTCGCCTATTTCCGACAAAAGCGCGACACCCCGGACACCTACGTGCAGGGTAATGCGTTGCGTATCGACTACGATGGCAAAGCCGACGTGACCACCCTGACCGGTCGCGCATTAGTGCAAAAATTGCAGGGCCTGGCTCTGGTCGTCGATCAAGTTCATGGCACGGTAATCCGCTATGACGGCGCCAACGACTTCTACACCGCCACGGCGGGCAGCGACGGCGCAGCACCGGGCAACCCGACGGGCCGCGTGCACGCCATGCTGGTGCCGCAAAATGCGGCCAGCGCGGCCATAGCCGGCAGCGGCGTGCCGCTTTACGCCTCGCCCAAAATTGATGGGGCGCCACAGTGACGGCCTCGACGCTCCCCAACCGCAGTCCGGCGGGCACCGTCAACACCTTGTCGGTGCATAATCTCGAAAAACGCTATGGCTCCCGTACCGTCGTCAAAGATGTGTCATTGGAGGTCAAAAGCGGCGAAGTCGTCGGCTTATTAGGCCCGAACGGCGCCGGCAAGACCACTTCGTTTTATATGATTGTGGGCTTGGTGCCGCTCGACGCAGGCACGATTACCTTGAACGACGCCTCGATCAGCCGCATGCCCATCCATGAGCGAGCTCGATTGGGCTTGTCCTATTTGCCCCAGGAAGCATCGGTTTTCCGCAAATTGACGGTTGAGCAGAATATCCGCGCCGTGCTTGAGTTGCAGTGGGATAGCAACAACAAGCCACTGCAGCAGGATGACGTCATGGAGCGCGCCGAAGCACTGATGGAAGAGCTGCAGATTTCCCATTTGCGTTCGAATCCGGCGATGTCGCTATCGGGCGGCGAGCGTCGGCGCGTCGAAATTGCCCGCGCGCTGGCCACCAACCCCAGTTTTATTCTGCTTGACGAGCCGTTCGCGGGGGTCGACCCTATCGCGGTACTTGAAATTCAGAAAATTGTCCGTTTCTTAAAAGAACGTAATATTGGGGTTTTGATTACCGATCATAACGTTCGAGAAACGCTGGGCATCTGCAACCACGCTTACATCATTAGCGACGGCAGCGTGCTGGCGGCAGGCGCCCCTTCCGAAATTATTGAAAATGAACGTGTGCGGCGCGTCTACCTGGGCGAAAATTTCCGCATGTAGCCCGCGAGGCCCAAACGGCTTTAGCATTAACTTGTCAGACCCGAGGCGGCATGGCCGCCCGCGACCCAGCATCGACACCACCGGCAAAATCGGCAAGGTGCTCGGCTTATTCGCCAGAGCGCCGGTCTGATTGTTTTTGCCCACCGCCGCAGACCATAGGGGTCCCAAGCGGACAATCGGATAGGCGGGGTTGGAACTGTGTGTCATCCTGTAGCTTAAGCTTGCAGGCCTGTCCTCACGATGTGCAACTCTTTTTATGAAAGCCAGTCTTCAGTTACGTTTCTCCCAGCATCTTGCGCTGACGCCCCAACTGCAACAGTCAATCCGGCTGCTGCAGCTTTCCACGCTTGAGTTGCAACAAGAGGTGGCAACCGCAGTCGCACAAAATCCGCTGCTTGAAAACGAGACCGACTGGCTCACCAGCCCGCTACGTGTGGCCGCCGACGGCTCGCTGATTTCCAGCCCCTCGCAAGCGCCGGCGCCCGACACCATGGAGCGCACCCGCGCCACCGATGAACGGCCGACAGACGCCGAAAGCAACGGCGCTGACGACTACAGCGGCATGAATGGCAGCGGCGACGGCGACGAAGGCCCGGCCTGGAACCTCGACGATTACGCACGCCCCGGCGCCAGCACCGAAGAAGACGATCTGCCCGCCCTGCAGTTCCATGAGTCGCAAACCAGCTTACGCGATCATCTCAGCTCTCAGTTACGCCTGACACAGGCAGGCCCCCGGGACCGGGCGCTGGTCACCTTCCTGATCGAATCGCTCGATGACGACGGCTACCTCGCCAGTCCGCTCGAAGAAATCATGCTTGACCTGCCCGACGAACTCGATATCGATCTCGATGAAATCCATGCCGCGCTCGCCTTGCTGCATAGCTTCGACCCGCCTGGCGTAGGCGCCCGTTCCGCCGCAGAGTGCCTGAAACTGCAACTTTTGCGGCTACCGTCTACACCGACGCGCACCCTGGCGTTGACTATCGTCACGCACCACCTCGAATTACTGGCGGCCCGCGATTTCACGCGGCTGCGCAAGCAACTCAAGGCCGACGATGAAGCGCTGCGCGCTGCCCACGCCCTGATCCGCTCGCTGGAACCCTTTCCTGGCGCGGCTTTCGGGCAATCGGAAGCCGATTATGTGGTACCCGATGTCATTGTTCGTAAAACGGCGTCCGGCTGGCGCGCCGAGCTCAATGCCGAAATCGTGCCCAAGCTGCGCATCAACAGCCTGTACGCCAATATCCTGCGCAACAACCGGGGCGACCCAGGTTGCGGCTCGCTGCGCCAGCAATTGCAGGAGGCCCGCTGGCTGATCAAAAATATTCAACAGCGCTTTGAAACCATCTTGCGCGTCGCCCAAGCCATCGTCGAGCGCCAGAAACAATTTTTCGCACATGGCGAAATTGCCATGCGTCCCTTGGTTTTAAGAGAAATTGCTGATACGCTAGGTTTGCATGAATCCACGGTATCGCGTGTCACCACCGGGAAATATCTGCTCACCCCGTTTGGCACGCTGGAATTCAAGTACTTTTTCGGCTCGCATGTGTCAACTGACACGGGCGGGGCAGCGTCGTCGACGGCAATTCGTGCGTTGATTAAGCAATTGATAGGAGCAGAAGACCCGAAATCTCCTCTTTCCGACAGTCGCATTGCTGAATTATTGGCTGAGCAGGGGTTTGTCGTAGCGCGCCGTACGGTAGCCAAATACCGGGAAGCGCTCAAAATCCCCGCCGTCAATTTGCGCAAGTCCTTGTAGCCCGATGCATAGTGTGTCGGGCAATAACCGGCCGCGACGTACTTCGCGATCATGAGCCGGCCGACCCGGACTCACGGATCATCCCGCCCAACAGCGAGTGTACTGATCCGCGTGCCCCTCTCGACCCTTTCGGCTCATGCTTGGGTGTTGTTGCGGCCTTGAGTACGGAGAGCAGCTATGAATCTGAAGATCAGTGGACATCATCTCGAGGTTACGCCTGCGTTGCGAGAGTATGTAATCACCAAGCTAGAACGGGTGATACGCCATTTCGACCAGGTCATTGATGGCACTGTGCTGCTGGCAGTCGACAACCAAAAGGAAAAGGAAAAGCGCCAGAAAGCAGAAATCACGCTCCATCTGAAGGGCAAGGAGATCTTCGTTGAAAGTGCCGACTCCGACCTTTATGCGGCCATCGATCTGTTGATCGACAAGCTCGACCGTCAGGTCATTCGCCACAAAGACAAGCTGCAAGGACACGCCCACGAAGCGATCAAATACCATCCAGAACCGGTTATTGGGGAGGCGCAGTCGTAAGGAGTCCCATCTGAGTGATGGCAAACAGTCCGTCCGCGATGTGGTCGGACTGTTTTTAATTTGGAATGCTGAAGTCTAGGATATGCTCGCGGAACACCATCGTCCGTTTGGCTGTTCTATAATGAAGTTCAGTTAATTTCGTGGCCGGTACGGAAGGTACGTTCCGGCGCCGTT
>Ga0302220_10003870_pt1 | contig 10155 bp, 9 predicted proteins | sample II_Palsa_E1_3_FD_194572 | JGI IMG/M metagenome (GOLD analysis project Ga0302220, IMG submission 194572) | Peat permafrost microbial communities from Stordalen Mire near Abisko, Sweden - II_Palsa_E1_3 | ecosystem: Environmental > Terrestrial > Soil > Palsa > Peat permafrost | place: Sweden... | reverse complement strand
CACACAACGCCTCATTATACTCGACATTATAGTCATAATGTCTAAATTATTGTCTTCTATTCAAGGAAATTTACGTTATACGATATATTACTAATATATCAACTCTCGGAGACGCTTGCTATGGATGCCTCACTCGCCCTGGAGCCGCACCTGCACGCGGATATCGCGCAGGAAATCAACCAGCTGCGCGCGCAGTTTCCGCGCACGCAGGACCTGTATCGCGAGGTCTGCGTGCTGCTGTTTTTTAGGCATGGCATCGCGCCCACGGCGAACCGCCTGTATCAGTTGGTGAAGAAGGGCAGCATGAATGCGCCCGCGGAGGCGTTGACGCGCTTTTGGGCCACCTTACGGGAAAAGAGCCGAGTGCGTATCGAGCATCCCGACCTGCCCGCGGAGCTGCAGTCCGCGACCGGAGAGCTGGCAGCGGCGTTGTGGATGCGGGCGGTCGATATGGCCCAAGACCAGCTGGCCGCCGCGCAGCTCGAGACGCAACGATCGGTCGCGGACGCGCAAGCCCGGCAGGCTCAGGCAGAGGCCGAACGCGACCAGGTGCGTCAGGAACTGACAGGCAGTGCGGTCGCGCTGGACGGCGCGCAGACCCGCATCACCGAACTGGACCAGGCGTTGGCTATCTCTGTGGCCGCGGCGTCGACGTTGCAGGACCAGCTACACCTTGCACAACAGGGTGAGCAGCAGTTGCAGCGGGCGCTCGAAACCGCGCGGCATGATTTTGCTTCTGACCTGGAAAAGCTGCGTGCCGACGGCAAGCTGGCGCAGGAGCGGCTGAGAGCCGCCGAGACCCGGGCGCTGCTGGAAATCGAGCGCGAGCGGCAGGTGGCCGCACGCTTGCAGAAGGACCTTGATACGGTTACCCGTAAAGCGGAGCAGGGCGTCAGCCGGCATCGGGAGGAGGTGCAGAAACTGCAGGTTCAAGTCGGTAATCTGCGTCAGCAGGTCGGTGTTCTGGAGGGTAATCTGGATGCGCTGAGGGCCGCCAACGCGCGTTATATCGATGAAGCGACGCAGGCGCGTGAGCAACGAGACCAACTGGCGTTGTCGCTATCGCATGCTGCTGCCAAGCAGAAGCCGCCCGCAGCGAAGCCCACAGCGGACGGGCGCAAGAGCAGTGGCTCGACGCGCAAATCGCCCCGAACACGACAATCTTGATTGCCTCGGGTCCGTATCCGACGTTGATGTCTTACTCGCAATTCTTATTCGACGCGTATGGTGAACAAACCCGGAAAATGCAAACACGGCCGGATGTTCAGAAGCGCCGTCAAATGGGCTAAATTAATAGATCTGAGCACCAACTTTTCTGAACCTCCGCCATGCAACTCGACATCTTCGCCGATAGTCGTGACGTCATGCTCCGCAACCATGTGCTTGATGCCTGCAACGCCGCCATGCATCTGGTGCCCGACAGGCATAGCAAAGAATGGCAGATGAATATCCTGAGGACGACACCCTCATCGCACTGGCCATGCTGGTCGGTGGGCTCGACGCAACTGCATATTCGCCGATCATGGAGTGCTTGACGTGGCGCGACGCCTTGTTAGTTACCTCGGTAAAGATCACGCATCTGCGCTGCCTGGTCACTGTTCTGGAAATCTTCCAGCTCGCGCCTCACTTGCTCGCGTGTTCTTCCAAGGGACATGGCGGGCTGTGTAACAGCCGGAACTGCGATCGCTGGATCCTGCGGGGCGTCGCCAACCGCTACTGACTCGTTCTGATTGGTCGCTGATTGGGCGAAGCATCCGTTAGCTGCGACTCCAGCCGTCAGGGTGAGACAGACGGCAATAGATTGATGAAGTTTCATGAGCGTTCTCCTTTAGAGTTAAAGAGATCGGCCTGTGCATCGTTCGCCGACCGGCAGCAGTCCTTGCACAAGCCAAGGCGGGTTCGACTCGGGCGACGGCCAACCAGATCCGGGCGCTTGACGAATGCCTTGCAGCGTTGCTGTCGTAGCTATTCTTGGCCGGAGGACACGCCGTCGCAACGCACATGCGTAGCGGACGGACAAGTAACGCAAGTGAAAGATGTAGCACTCCGGTTGGCCGATCCGGGTGACGTATCAGGTAGTCGCCTTCCATGACTGAGGATCCTTACCAAACCGCCCAGCTGCGGGCAAGGACACATCACGCCGCCGATACATTTGTGGCTGATCGCAAGGATCGCGACCTGTTATTCTGCTTTATCTCACTGTGGCTAGGCACGAGGGTGTTGTGCACCCCTGACCACCGGCGCCGTTTTCGCTGAAATGTGCCGTCTTACTCCGTTAGCTACGTTCCGTAGGAACCTGTCTAACGCGTGGTGCACCAATAGAACCTCTCGACGTCGCGCACTATCCGCCCACGGCGGCTTTCCTGATCAAGCAGCCTTATGAGATCGTCAGGCTTCGTAGTACGCAAGTTCAGATCGGCGGCTCAGGAGCGTGCGTTCCGTATGGACTATGCGCGTCGCTACACGGGCCAACGCAGGCTGGCTGGCGCCAGCCTCATATTGATATGGCTCGCGGTTGTTGTCCGTGACTGGTTACTGCTGAACACGCTTGACCCCAGCATCCTTGTCCACGTTGGCTATGTGCGGCTTGCAGGTGCCGTGGGTATGGCTGTGCCGGTATGGTTGATGTGGGGACCACGCGCCTTTGACGAACGCTGGGCGGTCGGATTACTTTCTGTAGTGACGATGAGCTGCTGGTTCGCCCTGTTGGAGCTGGTGAATGTTTACCCGGTGGCCGGGGTCGGACAGGAAATTTTCCCTGGCTTTTTTGTTGTCCTTTTTCTGGTATTTACATTGTTCCGACTTCGTGCAATCACGGCAGCGTGGTTAGTCGGACTCTGCGTTGTAACCTTCCATCTTTTAGAACTGAACATTGAAATCTCGTCACGGAGCGACGTTTCCACCGTGGTGCTTCGCTGGGTTTCCCTTGGGGCCATGGTGTTTATCATGTATCTCGCCGGCATTGTCGTGTGCATCCAGTTTGAACGCGCTGCCCGGCGCGAATTCGTGTTCCGGCGGACGTTGCGTGCAGCCAAGGCACGCGTTGAAGCGGCGTCCCTGGCTGTCAATCAGCAGAATGACCGTATGAGAGAAATCGTCAGAGAGAAGGAGCGGTTCTTTTCATCGGCCTACCACGACATCCAGCAACCACTCGCCGCGATCAACCTCTTTATCCGTAGCGCGCGAATGAAACTCGAAGGTGAACACGCCGCAAGCCATGACCTCGACGTCATCGAAGAAACGGCACGCGACATCCTCGACATGTTCAAGGATATTCAGGACTATAGTGAACTAGGCTCATACGTCCCGCACCTGTCGCCAGTCGACACGCAAGCCGTGCTGACGGAAGTCCTCGAGCAATACCTTGAGCCCGCGCAATCACGGGGCATCGAGTTGAGAATCAGCTTGCGTCGGCGGCCCCCGCCGCCTATTGAAAGTGACCGCGCCTTGTTTAAGCGGGCACTGTCCAATTTCATATCCAATGCGATCAAGAACACCTTCGTGGGGGGTGTTGTCGTCGGTTGGGTGGAGATCGGGGAACAGCTTCGCATAGACGTACGGGACACGGGCATCGGTATTTCGCCCGTGCATCGGGAGGCGATATTCGCCGAGTACTATCAGATCAACAACCCGGGTCGCGATCGCTCGAAAGGCCTGGGGCTCGGGCTGTCTATCGTCCACAGGGTGATTGGGATTCTGCCGAAGCACAGCATGAGCTTCTGGTCCGTCGAAGGGCGCGGCTCGCGCTTTTCCTTATACACGCCGATTTCGACAATGACACCTGTCATCGGCACGGACGATCAAAAGAGCGACGCATCCACGTCCGCCCTTAAGGGCAAATACGTCCTGCTGTGCGACGACGAACCGACCGTTCTGGAGGGCCTGCGCCGGTTGTTCCTCAGTGCTGGCGCGCTGGTGGATACCGCCGAGTCGATGGCGGGATTTGAAGCCATTCTGGCCGAGGACGGTCGCGCGCCAGATGTCATCGTCACCGATATTCGCCTGCGCGACGGCCCAACGGGCATCGAGGTTGCCGAACGAGTCAGGCGGCATTTCGCCTGGGCAGGCGTGCTTCCCGTCGCGTTCATCACGGGCGAACTGGTGTCTCCTCACGCACTTCGCGATTTCGCCGAGCCGTTCGTGCTGTTGCGGAAGTCTTCCGCGCCAGAAAGCACGCTCACTGCAGTTGGTCGGCTCCTTGCGGGCAAGGACACATAACGTTGCTGATACATTTGTGGGTGATACTAGGAATAGCGACCTGTTACTCTGTTTTTATCGCACTGAGGCTACGCATGAGGGTGTTGTGTAGCCGTGAGCACCCCGCCGCTTTCGCCGGGATTTTCCGTCTTACTCCGTTAGCCACGTTCCGCGGGGACTTGCCAACCCGTGGTGCGCCAATAGAGCCTCTCGATGCCGCGCACTATCCGCCCACGGCAGCTTTCCTGATCAAGCAGCTTTATGAGATCGTCAGGCTTCGTAATACGCAAGTTCAGATCGGCGGCTCAGGAGCGTGCGTTCCGTATGGACTATGCGCGTCGCTACGCGGGCCAACGCAGGCTGGCTGGCGCCAGCCTCATACTGATATGGATCGTGTTTGTTGGCCGTGATTGGTTGCTGCTGAACACGCTTGATCCCAACATCTTCCTCCACGTTGGCTATGTGCGGCTTGCAGGTGCCGTGGGTATGGCTGTGCCGGTATGGTTGATGTGGGGACCACGCGCCTTTGACGAACGCTGGGCCGTCGGATTACTTTGTATAGTCATACTGAGTTGTTGGTTCGCTCAGTTGGGGTTGATGAGCGTTTATCCCGTGACCCAGGTTTTCGAGGCAATTTCTTCCGAATTTTTTATTCTCACTTTCCTGATGCTCACATCGTTCCGACTCCGTGCAATCACGGCAGCGTGGCTAGTCGGACTATGCATTGTAATCTTCCGTTTTGCCTTTTACCTCTGGCTACGGGCTAATGTTTCCACCCCGGGGTTTCACTGGGTTTCATGGGTTTCCCGTGGGAATACGGTGTCTCTCATGTATCTCGCTGGCATTGTCGTTTGCATTCAGTTTGAACGCGCTGCCCGGCGCGAATTTGTGTTCCGGCGGACGTTGCGCGCAGCCAAGGCACGCGTTGAAGCGGCGTCCCGGGCTGTCAACCAGCAGAATGAACGCATGAGAGAATTCGTTAGAGAGAAGGAACGGTTCTTTTCATCGGCCTACCACGACATCCAGCAACCTCTCGCCGCGATCAACCTCTTCATTCGTAGCGCGCGGATAAAACTCGAAGATGAATACGCCGCAAGTCATGATCTCGATGTCGTCGAGGAAACAGCACGCGACATCCTCGACATGTTCAAGGACATTCAGGACTATAGCGAGCTAGGTTCATACGTCCCGCATATGGCGCCAGTCGATACGCAGGCCGTGCTGAAAGAGGTCTTCAAGCAATACCTTGAGCCGGCAAGAACGGGGGGCATCGAATTGAGAATCAGCGGGCGGCGGCGCCCCCCGCCGCCTATCGAAAGTGACCGCGCCTTGTTTAAGCGGGCATTGTCCAATTTCGTATCGAATGCGATCAAGAACACCTCCGTGGGGGGTGTCGTCGTCGGCTGGGTGGAGATCGGGGAACAGCTTCGCATAGACGTACGGGACACGGGCATCGGTATTTCGCCCGTGCATCGGGAGGCGATATTCGCCGAGTACTATCAGATCAACAACCCCGGTCGCGATCGCTCGAAAGGCCTGGGGCTCGGACTGTCTATCGTGCACCGGGTCATTGGCATTCTGCCGAAGCACAGCATGAGTTTCTGGTCCGTCGAAGGGCGCGGGTCGCGCTTTTCCCTGTACGCTCCGATATCCATAATGACACCCGTCATCGGGACGGACGATCCAAAGAGCGACGCATCCACGTCCGTCCTCAAGGGTAGATACGTCCTGCTGTGCGACGACGAACCGACCGTTCTGGAGGGCCTGCGCCGGTTGTTCCTCAGCGCTGGCGCGCTGGTGGATACCGCCAAATCGATGGCGGGATTCGACGCCATTCTGGCTGATGACGGCCGCATACCCGACATCATCGTCACCGATATTCGCCTGCGCGACGGGCCGACCGGCATCGAGGTTGCCGAACGAATCAGGCGGCATTTCGCTTGGGCAGGCGTGCTTCCCGTCGCGTTCATCACGGGCGAACTGATATCTCCCCGCGCGCTGCGCGATTTCGCCGAGCCGTTCGTGCTGCTGCGCAAGTCCTCCGCGCCGGAGAGCACGCTCGCTGAAGTCAGTCGTTTCGTGGCCGCTCAACCGCTCACAGGCTCCGGTCATGCGCCGGATCCGTGACCGGCGGGACACCGAGTTTGATCCCTCTATCCGCCAGCATGACGATGAGTTCCGTACGGCGCCGCAAATGAAAATGCGCAAGCAGGTGACTGACGTATTTCCGTACGGTAATGTCCTCGAGCCCCATTCTCAGCGCAATCGCCTTGGAGGGAAGTCCGCGCACCAGCCACGCCAACGTTTCGGATTCTCTCGGTGTGAGTTCCAACTCGGACGCGTCGCTCATTTCTGAATGACCGCTCGGCTGCGCTTCCCCTGGTCCATTTGCCGGAGCGTCATCCTTGCCCATGTCACGCCTGAGCCTCGCGATGCTGACGGCGGCCAGGCGCCCCCGACAACCACTGCGCCTATCGCTGCATGAAGCGCTTCTGGAGGATTTGATCAGACGAGTGAATCGCGGTCGAGTACAGCAAGCGCTGCTGACGCTGCAGAAAGGCGGTGTCTACAACATGTTGCTCAAAAGATGGGGCTGTCTCCGAAAGACTGCAAATCGCTGTTTCCAAGCAATGGTGCGCAATTTTAGTTACATACTGCTTTTGCAATCTCCGAAGGTGTTCGATTATCTTCACGAGGATAGGGTCGAATTCAAATAACGGGACGCAATGACGCTCCGAATAAATCACTACCGCGAACCGAGATCTGCAGATCGAATGAAAAAGTTGCTTCTCACGCTGGCAGCATTTGCAACGTTCGCAGGTGCCGCACAGGCACAAAGCAGCGTCACGCTATACGGTATCGTCGACGCGGGTGTCCTCTACAGTAACAACATTGGCGGCCAAAAGCTTTACGAAGCGAGCTCCGGTAACTTGCAAGGCAGTCGCTGGGGCCTGCGCGGAACAGAAGATCTGGGCGATGGCCTGAAGGCGCGGTTCGTATTGGAGAACGGGTTCAACACTTTCTCAGGTCGCCTGGGTCAAGGTGGCAATGAATTTCGCCGTGAATCTGTTGGCCTGTCGTCGCCGTTCGGTGCGATCACGCTAGGTCGCCAATACGACTCAGTGGTTGACTACACGGGCGATCTTGAGGCCGCTAGCCAGTGGGCAACGTCCTACGGCGCACACCCGGGCGACTTGGACAACTTGAACAACACGAATGCCGCGAACAACTCCATCAAGTACGCCAGTGCGAATTATGGTGGCATCAAGTTCGGCGGGTTGTACAGCCTGGGCGGCGTCGCCGGACAGTACAATCGCAACCAGATCTGGTCGGGTGGTATGGGATATGCGCACGGTCCGTTGACGGTGGGTGCCGCCTACTTAAACGTCAAAAACCCGAACTTTTCGTTCTTCGGCAACAACTCGAGGTCATCGGCGACTGGCAGTAACATGACCGGCTCGCAAGTGTACTCAGGTTTTGCTTCGGCCAAGACGCAGCAAGTAATTTCGGCGGTCGGCGCATATGCGTTCGGCCCCGCAACTGTCGGAGGCACGTACAGCAATACGCAATTCAAGGGTCTCGGCCAAACGGCAGTCACCGGACAGCCGAGTGGCTCGGCGGCGTCAGGCGACGCCAAGTTCCACAACGCCGAACTCAACTTCAAGTATCAGTTGACTCCGGCATTGCTGCTCGGCGCCGCGTATGACTACACGAAGGCCTGTAGCGTCGCCAACGAAAAGATCCATCAAGGTATGCTCGGAGTGGACTACTTTTTGTCAAAGCGAACTGCCCTGTATGCCGTCGGCATCTATCAGCACGCGTTGGGAACGAATTCGGTCGGTGGCACGGCTACCGCGCAGATCAACGGCCTTACCGCTTCAAGCACGTCTAATCAAGTCGCAGCCATCGTCGGCATTCGTCACAAGTTTTAACTGAAGCGGGGTATTTGCAGTGACCTTTGTCGGGCCGGTATGAGCGTTTTTACGAAAGCAGCCGAGCCACGATCGACGCCGCGTGGTCGCCAACCCTACTATCAGCCACAAACGTATCAGCAACAAGATGTTCCCTTGCGCGAACGTGGACGGCTTACCAATGCGGCGCGCAACGTTTCCTCCGTTCCGCGAAGTTGGCTTTAGCGTGAGCAAGGCTTGAACAAAACGCGACTAACGGTCTGATGCAATCACATCATAAACAAGAGCCACCGGTCCGTAATGATGGAGGCCTTTAAGCGCTTTTAAGCGCACGAGGGTAAACAAAGAAGAGCGATCAAGTCAACGTGCAGCTAGACGAGTTGGCAGGGGGCGGCGGCGCGCAACGTTCGCCGCAGCATGCATGTCACGCAGTATCTGCTGGAGCGGCGAGTACCAGACGAACGTTATCGGCAAGTGTTAGCCCGCTTTGAATGCATCCCGGAACTGCCCGGCTCGCTCGACCTCGTCGCTATGCAGATAGATTGATGTTGTGGAGATAGATGCATGACGCAGGTTGTCGCGAACTGACGTCAGCTGTGCACCGCGTTTCAGCGCATGGGTGGCATGGGTGTGTCGACTATGTCGTCGGAGACATAGGAGGCATACACACGCGACTCACGCGCTCGCACGCGGTGCCGATCTGACAACGGTACGCGACAATCTCCGCCACGCTTCGAGTCGTAGCCATGAAGGCGTTCCCGGTGCCGGAAAGAGACCAGACAGGAAGTACTTGATTTAATGAGATTATTAATAGGGCCGTTTCGCGAATCCGCATGGCGCCTAGGCGCTGCTATCCCCGTAAAATGCAACGAAATCAAGGGGGCCCCGACGAGCGCGACACACTTCGCACCCGCGACGCCCAAAACCGCCCCACGCCTGAACAACTTGTCTCACGACAGATGATTTGGTCTGCTAATTGTTATTAGCAGACAAGCGTTTAATGAGTAAAATTAGGGTATTTCTACTTTGCGCCTGTCCCAGAGCTAATGATCTGCTTTAATTTGAGAGTTTTCCCGTACACGTCGACGCACAAGCGGAAGGGTAGGGCGCGTGGCTAACCAGGCACAACAGCTCACGCTGCCGACACCGCGCACCTACACGCGCACTGATTTCGCGGCGCTGCGCGCGTTCGTGCAACACATCACACCGTCGGTCATTGCGCACCGGTATTACGATCCGGATGACCGCGTCGTTTCGCCCCATGCGACGAGTGCCGACGCAATGGAGCGATTTCTGCGCACTATGCTCGATGATCTCGTGCAACTCGCGCTGCGCAACGGATCGGCCGTGCTCGCCACGCACCTGAAAGCGTCGATCAAGCAGCACGGCAGCGCGAAGCTCACGGCGGTTACGTTACGCATGGTCGAGCAGGCATCGGTACTGGCGGCCGCAGCTCCTGCGGCGGATCATCACGTGGGACTTTGGCTACGGCCACTGGTGACCAAACGCCTGACGGCCGAAAGGATCACAACACTCGGCGAACTCATCGCGTATTGCAATTCCCACGGCGGCAGCTGGTGGCGCTCGATCCCGCGCATCGGTGCGCACCGCGCGCGGGTGATCGTCGCCTGGTTGCGCCGCTACGAAACCGACCTGGGCAAGCGGGTCGAGGACGATGTTGATACTGCGCCGCTGGTGCCGGTCGCGGGGCTCGGCAACGTGATTGTGATCGGTGGCCCGGCGGAGGCGCCGCGCCTGGCGCCGTTCGAGCGGCTCGCGATTCCGACCGCGCTCTCGGGCGAGCACGGGATGAATCGCGGCCGGGACTTTGCGTTCATTCGCGCCGAGCACGACCTGGCCGCCGTGCACGCTTATCTGAATCGCTATCGCGACCGGCCTGCGACGCTGCGCGCCTATACGCGCGAGCTCGAGCGTCTGGTGCTGTGGCTCATCATCGTGCGCGGCGTGGCGCTGTCGTCGATGACGGTGGAAGACGGCGAAGCGTACAAGGATTTTTTGAAGGCGCCGATCGCCAGTTTTGTCGGTC
>Ga0302220_10003868_pt1 | contig 10156 bp, 8 predicted proteins | sample II_Palsa_E1_3_FD_194572 | JGI IMG/M metagenome (GOLD analysis project Ga0302220, IMG submission 194572) | Peat permafrost microbial communities from Stordalen Mire near Abisko, Sweden - II_Palsa_E1_3 | ecosystem: Environmental > Terrestrial > Soil > Palsa > Peat permafrost | place: Sweden... | reverse complement strand
TAGGTGTTGCGCGACGAATGCTGCAGCTCTTCGGTCAGGCTCGTCAGATAGTTCGTGATCGCGCCGTCGTACTGCGCGGTGTGCGCGAACACTTTGGTCGCCAGGCCGAAGTTGGTTTTGTAGCTCACGGCATTACCGTTCGCGCGCATTTCTTCGAGCACCACCGCGTAATCCGCCGGGTCGACCACCACCGTCACATCACGATGATTCTTCGCCGCCGAGCGCAGCATGGTCGGACCACCGATATCGATGTTCTCGATCGCGTCTTCCAGCGAGCACTCTTCCTTCGCCACCGTCTGCACGAACGGGTACAGATTCACGACCAGCAGGTCGATGGTCGGAATGTCGTGCTTTGCAAGCGCTGCCATGTGCTCCGGCAGGTCGCGGCGCGCGAGGATGCCGCCGTGCACCTTCGGATGCAGCGTTTTCACGCGACCGTCGAGCATTTCCGGGAAGCCCGTGTAGTCGGCTACTTCGGTAACGGGCAAACCCGCGTCCGCGAGCAGTTTCGCGGTGCCGCCGGTGGACAGGATCTTGACGCCGAGGTCCGACAGCGATTTGGCGAAATCGACGATGCCGGACTTGTCGGAAACGGAGATGAGCGCTTGCTTGATCATGATGAAGAATGAGAAGCCGAAGGAGGAGGTGGCAGGGGCGCCAGACAACTACAATGAGCTACAGCAAACCGTGCTGTTGCAGCTTCTTGCGCAGCGTATTGCGGTTAATGCCGAGATACTCGGCGGCCAGCGACTGATTGCCGCCGGCCTGCTCGAGCACCACCTCGAGCAACGGTTTTTCGACACACGAAATAACCATGTCGTAGACGTCGTGCGGATTGGAGCCGTCGAGGTCCTGGAAGTACATACCCAGGCTGTCGCGGACTGATTGTTCGATATTGTTCTTGCTCATGCTGCTAGTCGGTCGGATTGGTCCGGCTCGCCGTTCGGGTTGACATCCTCTTCCACGTAGACGAGGCGGTCGGAGAACGCCTTTTGGGCGTCGAAGAACTCGTTGACGGCGAGTAGTTGTTCGCGCGTCGTGTCCAGCGTATTCATGCGGTGACGGAACACATTGGCGCCAGAAAGGCCGCGAGTGTACCAGCCGATGTGCTTGCGTGCCGTGCGCACGCCGGTAAATTCGCCGTAGAACGCGTAGTGATCTTCGAGATGCTCGTTCATGACCTGCTGGATCTCGTCGATGCGCGGTGGCGGCAACAGCTCGCCGGTTTGCAGGAAATGCTGGATCTCGCGGAACAGCCACGGGCGGCCCTGCGCCGCACGGCCGATCATGATCGCGTCGGCGCCAGTAGCGGCGAGCACCTGGCGAGCCTTGTGCGGCGAGGTGATGTCGCCGTTGGCGACTACCGGGATGCGCACCGCGGCCTTCACTGCGGCGATGGTTTCGTATTCTGCGTCGCCGTGATACAGGTCGGCGCGCGTGCGGCCGTGCACGGTCAGCATCGAAATGCCGGCGTCTTCGGCCAGACGCGCCACGCTCAAAGCATTCTTGTTGTCGCGGTTCCAGCCGGTGCGGATTTTCAGCGTGACGGGCACCGCGTCAGGACCCACGCCCACCGCGCCCACCACCGCCTCGACGATGCGCTGCACGAGCGGCTCGTTCTGCAGCAGCGCGGAACCGGCCGCCACGTTGCACACCTTCTTGGCCGGGCAGCCCATGTTGATGTCGATGATCTGCGCGCCATTGGCGACGTTGTAGCGGGCCGCCTCGGCCATCATGGCCGGATCGGCGCCGGCTATCTGCACGGCGATTGGCTCGACCTCGCCCGCGTGGTTCGCGCGGCGCATGGTTTTTTCGCTTTTCCACAACTGCGCGTTCGACGCGACCATCTCCGACACGGCATAGCCCGCGCCCAGCCGCTTGCAGAGCTGGCGGAACGGCCGGTCGGTCACACCCGCCATGGGGGCGACGAACAGGTTGTTGCGCAGATTGTGGGAGCCGAGAGTAGGCATGACAGGGGCGCAGCCGCGGCACATCGAAGCGATGGGAAACGGTCGCAGATCACGAGGGAAAACGGCTATTTTAGCGTTAACGGATTCCCGCCACCGGACTTGAGACGGTCCTAAGCCATTAAATCTTCTATGAAAGTGCCCGGGTTCATAGACCCGCGGAACGCGAATCGGATCACCCGAAGCGGGCAGCGGTGCGCGCCGATGCACTGGGTCGGCGCACGAACCCCGTGCGATGCGATTCGTGAACCGTCTAGCGGCGCTGTCCGAACATCATTTGCCGTGCCAGCGCGGTCTTGACCGGCGGCACGAATTCGAGCGCCGTCAGTGCGAGCCCGCGCAGCGCGCCGAGGGCCGGGAAGTCGACCGTGAAGAGGCGTGCGAGCGTGTCGGTGGAGCGGATCGTCAGGCGCCGGTCGAGCGCACGGCGCTGGGCGAACAACGCTAGTGCGAGCGGTGTCGCACCGTGTTGCGAGAGCGCGTCGGCGAGCGCATGCGCGTCGCGTAGTCCCAGGTTCAACCCTTGGCCCGCTACCGGATGCAGCGTCTGCGCTGCATTGCCGATCGCCGCGATCCGGCCCTTGACGAGCGTATCGAGTGCGTTCAGGCCGAGCGGGAACGCAGCGCGGCCTTTGATCTGCGTGAAGCGTCCCATCCGGTCGCCAAACGCGGTGCCGAGTTCGCGCAGAAACGCGTCATCGGGCAACTGCGCGCGGCGGGCCGCTTCCTCCGGGGCGCAGCACCAGACCAGCGCGTAGTCGGCGTCGCGCGCGCCGCCGGTCGGCAGCAGCGCAATCGGCCCCTGGTCGGTGAAACGTTCCCACGCGACGTGCGGACGTGGCCTCGATACCGTGACCGTGCCGACGAGCGCCGTCTGACCGTAGTCACGCGTGCCGCTGGCGCCGCCGCGTTTCTGTTGCTCCTGAAACAGCCCACCTTCGGCGTTCACCAGAATACGGGTGCGCAGCGTGCGCGAGCCGTGTTCGGTTTCCACCGGCAGCGTCACGCCGTCTTCTTCCTGAACCGGTGTCTGGGCGGAGGTCGACTGGAACCAGTGCACGGACGTTGGCCGCACCGCCTCGGCGAGCGACTGCACGATCGAGCCATAGCGCAGCACATACCCAAGCGCGGGCAAGCCGTGCTCGGTGTGGTCGATCAGCGTGCGGCCGAAATGTCCGCGCTGCGACACGTGGATGTGATGAATAGCGGTCGCGTCCGAAGGCCAGCGCAGCGGCTCCAGAATCATCCGGCTGCCTTGTGATACGGCGATCGCGCGTGGATCGCGCAAAGCGTCTTCCGGCTTGCGTGCGTCGATCAGCGCGATCGACAGGCCCTGGGTCGCACTGCGTCGCGCGAGCCAGCCGGCCAACGTGAGCCCGACCGGTCCCGCGCCGACGATCGTCACGTCGAAATCGAACGACGCTTCAGCAGAATCAGCGGCGCCAGTGGCGTCTTGTGCGCCGGCTTGCACAACGCCGGCCGGTCGAGAAGCGTCGTTCATGAGCGATCAGTCCGTCCGTTCAAACCGCGCGTGTGGCGCTGGCCGACGCCTGCGCTTCCTGCATCAGCGCCTCGATCTCGTCGGCCTTGACCGGCACGTCGCGCGTCAACAGTTCGCAGCCGTTCGGTGTGACGACAGCGTCGTCCTCGATGCGGATGCCGATATTCCAGTAGCGCTCGGGGACGTTTTCCGTGGGGCGAATGTAGAGACCCGGTTCGATCGTCAGCGCCATCGACGCATGCAAGGTGCGTGACGGCAGCGCGCCTTGCGCGTCGCGCGGTGCGCCGCGTTCGCGATAGTCGCCGCAGTCGTGTACGTCCATACCGATCCAGTGGCTGGTACGGTGCATGTAGAACGGCGCGTAGGCGCGCTCCACGATCATATCGTCGACGGACGAGAAGAGTCCCCGGTCGACGATGCCCGTGTCGAGCAGACCTTGCGACAACACGCGCAGCGCGGCGTTATGCGGATCGTCGAAGGTGGCGCCGGGCCGGGTGGCGGCGATGGCGGCCTCCTGCGAGGCGAGCACGATGTCGTACAGCTCGCGCTGCGCTGGCGTAAAGCGGCCGTTCGCCGGGAACGTGCGCGTGATATCGGAAGCGTAGCCGTCCAGCTCACAGGCGGCGTCGATCAGGATCAGGTCGCCGTCGCGCGCAATCGTGTTGCCGGCCGCGTAATGCAGCACGCAGGCGTTGCCGCCCGCAGCGACGATCGAGCCGTAGGCCGGCCCTTGCGTACCATGTTTGCGGAACGTGTACAGCAGTTCGGCCTCGAGCTCGTACTCCCGCACGCCGGCAAACGACGTGGCCATCGCGCGGCGATGCGCTTGTGCCGAGATTTGGCCGGCACGACGCATGATCGACAGTTCGTGGCTGTCCTTGAAGAGGCGCATCTCGTCGAGCAGCGGTAGCAGGTCATGCGCGGCAACCGGCGCGGCGACGCCGCTGCGGGCTTTGCCACGCACCGCGTCGAGCCAGCGGCGCAACTTTTCGTCCAGCTCCGCCGAGCTGCCGAGCGCGTAGTGCAGCGCGGGCTTGTCGGCTAGGATCAGCGGCATCTGGCTTTCGATATCTTCGACGGCAAACGCCGCGTCGAAGCCGAACGCCTCGCGGGCGGCCTCGGGACCGAAGCGGAAGCCGTCCCAGATCTCGCGCTCTTCGTTCTTGGCGCGGCAGAACAGGATTGAGGCCGGTCCGCTCCCGCCTGCGCTGGCGTCGAGCACGAGCAGGCCTTGCGGCTCGGTGAAGCCGGTCAGGTAGTAGAAGTAGCTGTCGTGCCGGTACGGATAATCGGCGTCCCGGTTGCGCACCACTTCCGGTGCGGTGGGGACGATGGCGACGCCGCCGCCTGCCGCGCGCAGCGCGGCGAGCACGCGCTCGCGGCGCTTGCGGTAAACGTCGATGGCGAGAGTGGGTTCGTTCGGCTGGTTCATGGTGAGATTGTAGCGCCCAATTAGGCCAGGATCGTGGGCGGGGATCGCGGCGCACATCCCCTGGCCATCTGGCCAGATAGACGTCCGGCGCGGCACACGGCAATGTTGCAATCCGTCCACAGGTCCGGCGGCCGCTACTCCAGAAGATGGGAAGCGGCCGTCTGTATCGCGGTCAACCAACGTATACTTCCGCCCAATTCCAGAAAAGGCAAATGGTGATGATGAAACTCATCGGTTCGCTCGGCAGCCCGTTTGTCCGCAAGGCGCGGATCGTGTTCGCCGAAAAGAAGATCGACTACAAGCTGGTGCTCGAAAACGTCTGGGCGCCGGATACCAACATCCATGCCTTCAATCCGATCGGCAAGGTGCCGTGCCTCGTGATGGACGACGACGAGGCGGTGTTCGACTCGCGTGTGATCTGCGAGTACGCGGATACGCTGTCGCCGGTCGGCAAGCTGATTCCGCCGTCGGGGCGCGAGCGCGTCGAGGTGCGCTGCTGGGAAGCGCTCGCGGACGGGGCAATGGATGCCGCCGTGCTGATCCGGCTCGAGGGCACGCTAAGGGCGGAAGAACACCGTTCGGACGCGTGGCTCGCACGCCAGCAACGCAAGATCGACGAGGGGCTGGTGGCGATGTCGCAAGGGCTGGGTAGCAACCCGTGGTGCGCGGGTAGCCGCTACACGCTGGCGGATATCGCCATGGGCTGCGCGCTCGGCTACCTCGATTTCCGCATGCCGGCGCTCAACTGGCGCGAGGCCTATCCGAATCTCGACAAGCACTTCCAGAAGCTGTCGCAACGGCAGTCGTTTATCGATACGTTTCCTGCGGACTGAGCGCGCTGCGCTGGCGTGACGGATGGCGGCCTTGCCGCCTTCGTCCGCAGGTTCGTATCAGGTATCCGGTATCAGGTCGCCGCGAGTTCAACCTTCGGCGCGAACGACTCGCCGCTCGCCACCGGCCACCACTTCTCGTAGATCGAGTAGCGGTACTTGCCGTTCAGCAGGTCGTTCGGCTCGAGATACTTCAGCAGATCCGACATCAGGCTCACCTCATGCGACGACACCCGCCGCACTATGTGATGCGCGCGCAGTTCCGCCGGATGCTTGAGACCCGCGGCCTGAATGATCTCCTGCAACGCGTGCAGGGTGTTGTGATGGAAGTTGAACACGCGGTCTGACTTGTCCGGCACCACCAGCGCGCGCTGGCGCACCGGGTCCTGGGTGGCCACGCCGGTCGGGCAGCGGCCCGTGTGGCAGGTCTGCGCCTGGATGCAACCCACCGCGAACATGAAGCCGCGCGCCGAGTTGACCCAGTCGGCGCCGATCGCGAGGGTCTTGGTGATATCGAAAGCGGTGATCATCTTGCCGCTCGCGCCGATGCGAATCCGGGTCCGCAGGCCGATGCCCACCAGCGTGTTGTGCACCAGCAGCAGTCCTTCCTGAAGCGGTACGCCGACGTGATCGGTGAACTCCAGCGGCGCCGCACCCGTGCCGCCTTCCGCACCGTCGACGACGATGAAGTCCGGCAGGATGCCCGTCTCCAGCATTGCCTTGGCAATACCGAAGAACTCCCAAGGATGGCCGATACACAGCTTGAAACCGGTCGGCTTGCCGCCTGAGAGATTGCGCAGACGTTCAACGAACTCAAGCAGGCCGCGCGGCGTGGAAAACTCGGAGTGGGTGGCGGGCGAGATGCAGTCGCGGCCCATCGGCACACCACGCGTCTCGGCAATCTCCGGCGTGATCTTGGCGGCCGGCAGCACGCCACCATGACCCGGCTTCGCGCCCTGCGAGAGCTTCACCTCGATCATCTTCACCTGCGGCTCATGCGCCTGTTTCGCGAACTTGTCGGCATTGAAGCTGCCGTCGTCATTGCGGCAACCGAAGTAGCCCGAAGCGATTTCCCAGATGATGTCGCCGCCGTGCTCGCGGTGATACTTCGACATCGAGCCCTCGCCGGTGTCGTGCGCGAAGTTGCCTTTCTTGGCGCCGAGATTGAGCGCCATGATCGCGTTGGCCGAGAGCGAGCCGAAGCTCATCGCCGACACGTTGAAAATCGACATCGAGTAGGGCTGCTTGCGATCCGGGCCAACCACGACGCGGAAGTCGTGGCCGTCGAGCCTGGTCGGCGCGAGCGAGTGGCTGATCCATTCGTGCGCCACCGCCTTCACGTCGAGCTCGGTGCCGTACGGACGGCTGTCGACGTCGTTCTTGGCGCGCTGGTAGACGATGCTGCGCTGCGCGCGCGAGAACGGCCTTTCCTCGGTATCGTCCTCGACGAAATACTGGCGGATCTCAGGCCGGATGAATTCGAACATGAAGCGAAAGTGGCCCCACAACGGATAGTTGCGCAGGATCGCGTGGCGCTCCTGGGTCAGATCGAACACGCCGAGCGCGACCAGCAGCACGGGAATGATGATCCAGAACCACGACAGATGTTGCGTAGCGGCAAGCGCCGCGCAGGCGACGAGCAGCACAACTGCGCACCACATGGCCAGATAGCGTCGAGAAAACATGGGGACTCCGTTGCAGAGAGCGGTTGACCGCTGATTGTTATCTTGCTGCGCCGTTGAGCGCGCCCCTTACCGCGCGGTCAGCAATGCAGCGCTTTGAGGTTGCCGCACGGCTGGCTGTGCAGTTGCTGCGTGTTCGATGATGCCACCGCCAAGGCAGATTTCGCCATCGTAGAGCACAGCCGATTGCCCTGGTGTGACAGCCCACTGCGCGTCCTCGAAATGCAGCGCGAAGTGGCCGTTTGCCTCGTCGGAAGTGCTGAATGTGCAGGCTGCGTCGGCCTGACGGTAGCGCGTTTTCGCGCCACAGGCGAAATCTTCGGCGGGCGGATGGCCGGCGACCCAGCTGGTATTGCCCGCGCTCAGCGAGTGGCTCAGCAGCCACGAATGATCGTGGCCCTGCGCGACGTAGAGCGTGTTCGACGGGATATCCTTGCCCGCCGCGAACCACGGCTCGCCGCTGCCTTCCTTGCTGCCGCCGAGGCCAATGCCCTTGCGCTGGCCGAACGTATAGAACGCGAGGCCGATATGCTCGCCTACCACCTTGCCGTCTGTCGTCTTCATCGGCCCCGGCTTGGTGGGCAGATAGCGGTTCAGAAAATCGCGGAACGGCCGTTCGCCAATGAAGCAGATCCCGGTCGAATCTTTCTTCTTCGCATTCGGCAGGCCGATCTGTTCGGCGATTTCGCGCACCTTTGTCTTGGGGATTTCCCCGAGCGGGAACATCGTCTTCGACAATTGCGCCTGATTCAGGCGGTGCAGGAAGTACGACTGATCTTTCGTGTGATCGAACGCCTTTAGCAGTTCGAAACGGCCTTCGACCTCGCGCACGCGGGCATAGTGGCCGGTCGCGATGGTTTGCGCGCCGAGTGTCATGGCGTGATCGAGGAAGGCCTTGAACTTGATCTCGGCGTTGCACAGCACGTCCGGATTCGGCGTGCGGCCGGCCGAGTATTCGCGCAGGAATTCGGCGAACACGCGGTCCTTGTATTCGGCGGCGAAGTTGACCGCTTCGACGTCGATGCCAATCAGATCGGCCACCGAAACGACGTCGATCCAGTCCTGCCGGGTCGAGCAGTACTCGCCGTCGTCATCGTCTTCCCAGTTCTTCATGAAAAGACCGACGACCTCGTAACCTTGCTCTTTGAGCAGCCATGCGGTGACCGACGAATCGACGCCGCCCGACATGCCTACTACGACTTTCTGCTTACTCATGGGTTGCCTGACTTGCTTGATCGGGTAGGCCCGACCGAATGCGTATGCACGAAGTCGAGCGGGAAACGCCGGCCTGCGAGGTAATCGTCGATACAGCGCATCACGAGCGGGGTGCGGTGCCGCTCGGGGCAGGTGCGCAGCTCGTCGGCGCTCATCCACAGCGTGCGGACGATATCGGGATCGAGCGCGCGGTTGGGATCGGCCGCTCCGGCATTGCCGCAATACGTGAAGCGCAGATAAGTGGCGCCAGTCGTGCTGTCGCCGCTCACATCCTGCGCCGCGCCGGTAGGGGCGGAACGTCCGAAATGCGCCATATAGACGCCCACCAGTGCCTTGGGCGTGAACGGGTGCGCAGATTCTTCGAGCGTTTCGCGCACGGCCGCTTCGACGAGCGTTTCGCCCGCCTCCAGATGGCCGGCGGGCTGGTTCAGACGCAGCCCGTCGTCCGTATGCTCCTCGACGAGCAGGAAGCGTCCGTCGCGCTCGACGATGGCGGCCACGGTGACGTGCGCGGCCCAGATTTCCGGATTCATGGGGCGGTATTTTACCGTCTATAACGCCTGGCTGCCCGGAAGCGGGCGGCGCCCCCCCCGGATTGTCCCTGATTTCGGTGCACCCCCCGGTTTCGGTTACAGTGGCGTCGTTGCCGTTGCAAGTTCAAGCCGGCGTGCCTCGTCGGCAGCTCTGTCGTAACAACAGGAAGGCCGAGGAGGATTCAACGATGCACATCGGAGTGCCAGCCGAGACGCGAGCGCATGAAACACGCGTTGCCGCCACCCCCGAGACGGTCAAGAAATACGTGTCGCAGGGCCACCGGGTCACGATCCAGAGCGGCGCCGGGACTGGCGCCAGCTTTCCTGACGAGGCTTTCAGCGCGGTGGGCGCGGAGATCGTCGATGCGGCCACCGCGTTCGGCGCCGATCTCGTCCTCAAGGTCCAATCCCCGACCGAAGCCGAACTGCCGCATCTGAAACGCGGCGCAGTGCTGGTCGGCATGCTCGATCCTTTCAATGCCGACAACGCGGCAAAGCTCGCTTCGGCGGGCGTGACCGCCTTCGCGCTCGAAGCCGCGCCGCGTACCACTCGTGCGCAGAGCCTCGACGTGCTGTCCTCGCAGGCCAACATTGCCGGCTACAAGGCCGTGCTGCTCGCCGCCGATCTCTACCCCCGCTTCATGCCGATGCTGATGACGGCCGCGGGCACGGTGAAAGCGGCGCGCGTGCTGATTCTCGGCGCCGGCGTCGCGGGTCTGCAGGCGATCGCGACCGCCAAGCGACTGGGCGCGGTGATCGAAGCCTCCGACGTGCGTCCGGCGGTGAAAGAACAGATCGAATCGCTCGGCGCCAAGTTTCTCGACGTGCCGTACGAGACCGACGAGGAGCGCGAGGCCGCAAAGGGCGTCGGTGGCTACGCAAGGCCGATGCCGCCGAGCTGGCTTGCGCGCCAGGGTGCTCTCGTCCACGAACGCGCCAAACAGGCCGATATCGTCATTACGACCGCGCTGATTCCAGGCCGTCCCGCACCGACGC